>Ga0265313_10000561_pt1 | contig 38686 bp, 37 predicted proteins | sample 4123metaG_FD_203122 | JGI IMG/M metagenome (GOLD analysis project Ga0265313, IMG submission 203122) | Rhizosphere microbial communities from Carex aquatilis grown in University of Washington, Seatle, WA, United States - 4-1-23 metaG | ecosystem: Host-associated > Plants > Roots > Rhizosphere >... | reverse complement strand
GCATTATACACTGGACTGCGCCCGGGACCAGACCGGGAAAGGGATTCCTCCTTACCCGGCAATACTTTCCTCCTGGCCGGCAGGATTTTCTGCCCGCGCGGGAGCCCCCGGAGTGGAAACGGCGGCAATCCTGCCCGTCCTCCGTGGCCCGGCCCTTGCATCGGTTGGAGCAAGGTTCGTCAATGCCCGAACAAGGAGTGGGAGAATGACTTTCGATTTCGCTCCGGAATGGATGTCCTCGCTGCTGTTGGACCACTCGCTCACTCCCCTCCGGTCGGAGAGGGAGCTTTCGGTGTGCGCCCAGAGTACCCCGGTCCACCCCTGCGATGCCGAGGTGGCCGCCCTGGTCAGCGAGTTGTTCGCCGAAGGGACCCTCTCCCCGGAGCAGCTTTACACCCTGGCGGGGCTGCCCGAACTCAAGCCGCATCTCGACCATGCGCTCGCCGGCCTGGCTGCCCCCCGGCGCAACCACACCTGACGCCCATGACCATCTCCGCGACCCTTGCCCGCTTCTTCTCCGACCCCTGGGAGCGCCCCGCCGCGGAGCGCAACCGGATCGAACCGCGCCTGACCGCCACCGCCTCGGCAGCCTCCGCCAATACCAATACCGCCATCGCCGACCAGACCCAGGCGACGCTGGCGTTGCCAGCACCCGACACCTCCCCCTCCCAGACGCCCCGCCATGACCTGCGCAACATCTCGCCGCGCCAGTTCGCCGACGTCACCCACGAGCTCTATATGGAGGGCACCCTGAATTGGGAGGAGTTCAAGATGCTGGGCGTTCCCAGCGAATTGGACCCACGCTACGACCAGACCATAGGCGCCCTGACCGGCGAAAAAGCCGAGCCGGATAAGCCCAAGGACATGCTGGGTCATTGGGAACAGCGGGTGGATTTTGAAAAACGCTACAATCCCAGCGACGAACAGGTCGCCACCGCCGAAAGCGTGTTGCAGAAGCTCACCTGGCAGACCCAGGCCCCCCTGCGGATGAGCGCCTGACGGCGAGAAGTGGGACTCTCGGGCTCCGCCCGGCCCCGCCAAAGGGCACAGCCCTTTGGAAACCCGGTCATTTCAGAAACGGATTCGGCCCTATTTCCCCTATATCTCCGTGATCGACGCGATAGCTCAATCCCACGGCACCTTCGAATACCTCAAAACTCCCTTACGAGCACGGGTCCGTCTACACGTGGCACCGTCCGACCGCCACGCGCACAGAGCCAGCATCCGCTTTCATATTTTATCCTTGATAATAGGAATATATGTTGTTATATGGGATTTATTGCCGCCAACGGGGTGGCGAAGACCGGACGCCTGACGTTGTGTCTGCCGCGCGATATTTTGCGCGGACTACAAGGAGAAATCTCATGTCCGGGTTCAAGCTCAGGGAGCCGATGGGAACGAGCTATAGCGTCACCCCTGGCGACATAATCAACACCAAGGCAGCACTCAGCCAACTGGGCTATTATCGTGTGCCGGAAGGTCTAGGTATCCAGCCCTGGACCGACGACGCCATGTTCGATGGCATCCGAGCCTTCCAGAAAGACAACGGCCTTCAGGTCGATGGTTACATGCGGCCCGAAGGTCCAACGGAGAACGCAATCAATACCAGCTTGGCAGAAAGCAGCGACGATTCCTCTCAGGGTCCGGGATCGAACATGCCGGTTATCGTTCCTTCAAATGTTGCCCCCAACATGCCCGTAATCAAAGACCCATTTCCTATGACGTCTCAAGGCGCCTATCGTGACAAGGACGGTAATATCATCTTGGATGGACGTAATCCGAAGAATGGGCTGCCCCTCCCGCCGATTAAAGGGCCATACCGAATCATTCCCTTTGGCTGCGCGCCATGACCGGAGAGCCATCGATTTGAGGAGTTGAGCGCATTGATCACGCGCAATGAGGCATTCTATGTTCCACCACACATTAACATGAGAAGCCGTAGGCCTAAGTCCATGAACAAGACCCTTCTCTGCGCCGTGCTTGCCGTCGCTGCCATGATCGGCGAGAGCGCTTTTGGCGGAGAGGTATCCCAAGGCGGCGGCTGCGATGCCAAGGCGGTGCAGGGACGGCCGGACTTCTCGCTTCCCTGCATCCTGCTCAGCCCGATTCCTGCCTCGGACCAGGACGTTCACTTCGAATCGGGCTCAGCGACCCTGACCACCCCCGCCCGGGCGGGACTGGACCGCCAGATTGCCGCTCTCCGGCCGTTCGCCAGAATTGACATCACGCTTAACGGTTTCGTCGATACGCTCGAAGCCGCAGCACCGGATGAAGGTGTGGGTCTCGGCGCGCGCCGGGCCCTTGCGGTAAGAGAATATCTAGTGGCGCATGGCATCCCTGCCGACCACGTGACCACCCAGGGCCGGGGGCGGGCCCCGATTATTCTTGTCGGCCCTCACACCGAAGCCGGGCTGGCCTCCATGCGCTTCGTCCGCACTGAAACCCGAGACGAGCCGTAATTTGGCGGGTATGGGCGGAACCCGTGTGCTTGGCCCCGCCGCCCCCACCCATGAAAAAGGGGGCCGAAGCCCCCTTTCCCCGTCCCGGTCGGAAAGGCCTCAGCCTTCCTTGACCTCTTTCTTCGGCTTGGGCAGGTCGAGCTTGATATGCAGTTCACGCAGGCGCTCCGGGGTGATCTCGGCCGGGGCCTGCATCAGCAGGTCCTGGGCCTGCTGGTTCATGGGGAACAGGATCACTTCGCGGATATTGGGCTCGTCGGCCAGCAGCATGACGATACGATCGACGCCGGGGGCCGAGCCGCCGTGGGGCGGGGCGCCGAACTTGAAGGCGTTGAGCATGCCGCCGAAATGCTCCTCCACATGGGCGGCGGCATAGCCGGCGATCTCGAAGGCCTTGTACATGATGTCGGGGCGATGGTTGCGGATGGCGCCCGACGACAATTCGACGCCGTTACAGACGATATCGTACTGATAGGCGTTGATAGTCAGCGGATCCTGGTTCAGCAACGCATCCATGCCGCCCTGGGGCATGGAGAACGGGTTGTGGGAGAATTCGACCAGCCCGGTCTCCTCGTTCAGCTCGTACATGGGGAAATCCACGGTCCAGCAGAACTTGAAGACGTCCTTTTCCAGCAGGTCCAGTTCGTTGCCGATCTTGGTGCGGACCAGACCGGCGAACTTGGCGGCCGGCAATTCCTTGTCGCAGGCGAAGAACACCGCGTCGCCGTCCTGGAGATTGGCGGCAGCCTTGATGGCCTCGACCCGGGCGGGCTCCAGGTTCTTGGCGATGGGGCCCTTGGGACCGTCGGCGGCGAACTGGATATAGCCGAGGCCGCCGGCTCCGTTCTCGCGCGCCCAGTCGTTGAGCTTGTCGAACCATGAACGCGGCTGGCCGGCGGCGCCGGGCGCCGGGATGGCGCGGACCACGTTGCCCTTGTCCACCAGCTTGGCGAACAGGCCGAAGCCGGATCCACGGAAGGGCTCGGTCACATCGGCGATGACGATGGGGTTGCGCAGATCAGGCTTGTCCGAGCCATATTTCAGCATGGACTCGGCATAAGGAATGCGCGGGAACGGCGCCGGGGTGACCTTGCGACCCTTGCCGAATTCCTTGAACACCCCTTCCAGCACCGGCTCGATGGCATTGAACACGTCATCCTGGGTGACATAGCTCATCTCGAAATCGAGCTGGTAGAACTCGCCGGGCGAGCGGTCGGCGCGGCCGGCCTCGTCACGGAAACAGGGGGCGATCTGGAAATATTTGTCGAAGCCGGCAACCATCAGCAGCTGCTTGAACTGCTGCGGCGCCTGGGGAAGGGCGTAGAACTTGCCGGGATGCAGGCGGGACGGCACCAGATAGTCGCGGGCGCCCTCGGGGCTGCTGGCGGTCAGGATCGGGGTCTGGAACTCGGTAAAGCCCTGGGCGATCATGGCCTGACGCAGATAGGCGATGACCTTGGAGCGCAGCATCATATTGGCGTGCACGTCGTCGCGGCGCAGGTCGAGGAAGCGGTATTTCAGCCGCATGTCCTCGGGATATTCCTGATCGCCGGCCACCTGGATCGGCAGCACGTCGGCGATGGACTGGATCTCGATCTCGGCCACCTGCAACTCGATCTCGCCGGTGGGCAGGCGGGGATTGATGGTCTCGGCCGAGCGCTTGACCACCTTACCGGTGACGGTGATGACGCTTTCGGGCCGCGCCTTTTCCAGGGTGGCGAAGACCGGGCTGGAAATGTCGATCACGCATTGGGTCAGACCGTAATGGTCGCGCAGATCCACGAACAGAAGATTGCCGTGGTCGCGCTTGCGATGCACCCAGCCGGAAAGCCGGGCGGTGATGCCGGCATCGGTTGCCTGGAGTTGACCGCAAGTGTGGGACCGGTAGACGTGCATGGAATCCTCGTGATCTGGCGGGCCGGACGAAAGCGGGAAGAAGGCCCCGCGACCGTGATTTTGTCAAGGCGCCATAACTCAATGTTTACGACTCGGGCGGCAAACTCATCCTTGGTTCCCCGGTTGGCGCGCGATCAGGGGACCGGCGACCAGAAGGTCGTCCAACCTTGCCAGGATGGTAAGCCATGCCCCACGACTTCCAAAGCGTGCGCGCGCTTTTGCGCACCCCCGATTCCAAAATCCGCGAAATCGTCACCGGCACGCTGGCCAATTTCGGCTGTCGCCGTCTGGTGACCATCGACCACGGCGCCGATATGGAGCCCTATCTCCGGGCCGACATGATCGACCTGCTGGTGGTGGATGCCGAGTCCGGGCTGCAAGAGGCCTGCGGCATGGTTCAGAGGATGCGGGCAAGCCCCGCAGGCGACAACAGCTTCGCCGCGACCATCATCCTGACCGGCACGCCTGATCCCCACTGCATCGCCCATCTGATCGACAGCGGTGCCGACACCATCCTGATCAAGCCGCTGCAAGCCAATGCCCTGGCCGAGCGTATCACCGCCCTGGTCCAGCGGCGCAATGCCTTCGTCGTCACCAGCGATTATGTGGGGCCGGAGCGGCGTGGCGAGGGCCAGCGCCCCGGCAGCGAATCGGCCCCGCGCGTCACGGTTCCCAATCCACTGCGCGAGATGACGGTGGGCGCCATGAGCCGCGATGAACTGCGGCGCGGCGTCCGCGCCAGTTGGGAAACGGTCAACGAGCACCGCATCGAACGGCAGGCCGCCCATCTCGGCTGGCTGGTGGAGCAGGTCCGTGAAGCTTTCACCGGACAGCCGCCCTCGGACCGGGCGCGCGACAGCATCATCGCGCTGCGCAATGCCGCCGCCGAACTGCGCCTGCGGGTTGACGGCTGCGGCTATGACCATGTGGCGCATCTGGCCACCACCATGGTTGATATCTGCTGCGGGCTGGGTGTAGCGCTGAACACCCCGGACCGCCGTTGGCTGGCGGTGATGCCGCAATTGGCAGCCTCCATCGCCAAGGCTTTCCTCCGCGAGCGGGACACGATCCGCGCCGGTCGCAAGGAGGCCGGGATTCGTGCCTGCCGCCCCCGCTCCGGCTCCAGCTCCGGCTCCCCCACCCTCCCACAGGCCTGCCACTAGGAGAAAACATCTATTGATTGTTTAATTTTATTTGTTGATCTTCTTTGAGATTTGCTCACATGACGTGACACATCAGAAGGAGTGCAACATGAGTGGGAACACCCAAAAGATCATCATCGACACCGATGTGGGTTGGGACGATGTGATGTCGATCCTGTTGATGATGAAAAATGATCAGGTAGAAATCGCCGGCATCACTGTCACCGGCTGTGGCGAGACCTATCTCGCCGATGGCGTCGAGATCGCCCGCGGCCTGCTGGCCCTGGGCGACAACAAAGCGCCGGTCTGTGCCGGCGCGGCGCACCCCAGCAGCTATGATCACGTCTTCCCCGGCTCGTTCCGCGCCAACATGAACGACGTCATGGGCCTGCGCCTGCAATTGCCGCCGCCGGTCACCGGACCGGACCAGCGCTCGGCGGTGCAGTTGATGAGCGACGTGCTGGACGCGGCCGACCAGCCGGTGACCTTCATCTCCATCGGCGGCCTGACCAACATCACCGCCCTGCTGGCCCAGGCGACCCCGGCCCAGTTGGCCAAGATCGGCAGGATCGCCATCATGGGCGGCGCCATCGACGTCGCGGGCAATGTGGCCGACCTGAACAACGCTATGCCGCAGTGGAACCAGGGGCCGATCTACGCCAGCAACACCGCCGCCGAGTGGAATCCGTTCATCGACGCCCTTGCCGCCCAGACCGCCTTCCTCTGGACCGAACCGACCCTTCCCCTGGCGCTGGTGCCGCTGGACGCCTGCAACAACGTCATCCTGACGCCGGAATTCGCCGACCTGATCGTTGCCACCGATCCGGTGGCGAGCTTCCTCAAGCAGATCATCCAGGCCAAGACCGGCACCTCGGCCGAACCGGACCCGGTACCGGTGTTCGATCCGCTGGCCACCACCTATGGCGTCGGTCTGCTGACCGATGTCACCGTCGAGACCATGGTGCTGGACGTCAAGGTGGTGGACACCACCACTGCCAATAGCTGCGGCCAGACCTATCGCACCAGCCGGCCGGGCACTCCTGCCCATCAGGTGGTGATGCGGGCCTCGGCCGACGAGTTCAAGGCGGTTTTCGCCAAGCTGGCCAACGCTCCGGTGGTTTGAGACCGGCAAGGGCGGGACGCCCCCTTTCCCGCCCTTGCCCCGGCCCCGTCCAAGGTGTATCTCTGGCGTATGCCTATGATATCCGATACTGAATCGCTGGCTGCCTTCTGCCAGCGCCTCAAATCCGCCAGCTTCGTCACCGTCGACACCGAATTCATGCGGGAAAAGACGTATTGGCCGCAGCTTTGTCTGGTGCAACTGGGCGGACCGGACGAGGCCCATGCCATCGATCCGCTGGCGCCGGGCATCGACCTTGCGCCGCTGTTCGAGCTGATGGCCGACACCAATGTGCTCAAGGTCTTCCACGCCGCCCGCCAGGACGTGGAAATCTTCCTGCATCTGGCCGATGCCATCCCGACGCCGCTGTTCGATACCCAGGTCGCCGCCATGGTCTGCGGCTTCGGTGACGCGGTGGGCTACGAGACCCTGGCCTCGCAACTGGCCAAGGCCCGCATCGACAAGACCATGCGCTTCACCGATTGGGCCATGCGGCCGCTGTCGGAAAAGCAGGTCCAGTACGCTCTGGCCGACGTCACCCATCTGCGCGTCGCCTATGAAAAGCTGGTCCGCAAGCTGGAGAAGAACGGCCGCCTCGACTGGCTATCCGACGAGATGGGCATCCTGGCCGAGCCCGGCACCTACCGGGTCGATCCGGAAAACGCATGGCGCCGGCTCAAGCCCCGCTCCACCTCGCCGCGCTTTCTGGCGGTGCTGAAGGAATTGGCGGCATGGCGCGAGCGCGAGGCCCAGGACCGCGACCTGCCGCGCCAGCGGGTGCTGCGCGACGAAACCCTGACCGAGATCGCCGCCCACCACCCCGCCACCACCGACGAACTGGGCCGTACCCGGGGAATCGGCAAGGGACTGGTTGAAGGCAAGATGGGCCAGGGCATCCTGGAAGCGGTCAGGCGCGGCCTCGCCATTCCGGAATCCCAAGCGCCAAAGGCTCCCGACCGGGTTGAAGTGCCCAAGGGGCTGGGGCCGGTGGTCGAGCTGCTAAAAGTCCTGCTCAAGATGAAGTGCGACGAGCACGGCGTCGCCAGCAAGCTGGTGGCCAATTCCGCCGATATCGACGCCATCGCCTCCGACGACGATGCCGATGTGCAGGCGCTGCACGGCTGGCGCCGCGACCTGTTCGGCGAGGACGCGCTCAAGCTCAAACATGGCCGGATTGGTCTTGGCTTTTGTACCGACGGCCGCCGCCTGCGCCTGATCCCCACCGAACCGGTGGAAGCCGCGCCAGTGGACATGGTGGCGGAACTGATCGCCGCCGATTAAGCCTTTGCAGTTCGGGCGGCGGCGCGCCGTTCGCCCATGGCAGCCAGTCGCTTGCCCAGCCAAACGAGGGCGAGCCCCAGCACTATGGGGCCCGTTCCCGACATCACCGCCAGCACCAGATAGGCGCTGATCGACGGATCGGACGCGACATGCCATCCCTCCAGGACGGTTGAGATTGCGGCCCACAGCGCCACAAGCCAGCCACCGGCGCCAACGAGACGACCGATAATCACCATCTACAGCCCCCTCATCCGCTTCGACCGATGGACCATGGTGTCCAACGCCGAGAGGAAGCGCGAGCGGTCTTGCTTGGCGAAAGGCGCCGGACCGCCGGTGATGGTGCCGGTCTCGCGCAGAGCGTTCATCAGCTCGCGCGTCGCCAGGGCATCGCCGATAGAGGCCTCGGTGAATTCCTTGCCGGTGGGCCGGATGGCCAGCGCCCCTTTGACCAGACAGCGCCCCCCCAGGGGAATGTCATTGGTGACACAAATATCGCCGGCTTCGATCAGTTCGACGATGCGGTCATCGGCGGCGTCGGCCCCTTCGGGGACCACCACCATGGACAGCAGCGGATCCTGTGGCAGCCGCAGCCAGGCATTGCCCACCACCACCACCGGCAACCGGTAGCGCCCCGCCACCTTGAACACCTCGTCCTTGACCGGACAGGCGTCGCCGTCGATGTAAATGGTTGTCACTTCACCCGCCGGAACACCAGGGCCTCGCAGTCCATGACTCGGGCCAGACGGTCGAATGTCCGGTCAGTTTCGATGGCGAATGCGGGATTGTTGGCCGGCACTTCCAGAACCAGATAGCCGTCCTCGGCCACCAACCGGGTCTGGCGCAGCAGGTTGGGCGCGCCGCCCGAGAGGGTATGAGCCAGACGCAAGGCCAGCCCCACCACCCGGCAGCGTCGCAGGCTACGCTCGTCCAGCAACTGAATCGTGCGCTGAATCAGCGGCGCGTCCTCGTCGCCCTGATACCGGTTGTAGATGGCGAAGGCGATGGCGGCGCGATGGCGATGGCCTACGCCCATGAACGGCAACCGCAGGATGCGCAGGAAGGCCTGCTCGCCCCGATAGTCGGGATGCTCGTTCCAAAAGATGTCCGACACCAGACAGGCGGCGTGGCGCAACTGGACCTCGCGCGGCGTCTCGTCTGGAAACAGCGGCGCCATCCAGGCCAACAGCTCGTCGCCGTGTTCGGGAAAGCGGGAATTGAGGGTGGCCAATTGCCGGCAAACCGCCAGCAACGGGTCCTCGGACTTCATTTTGTCTGGCAGCCGCTTGAAGAACTGGCCCTCGCGCATGCCGTAGATGGAAAACACCAGCCGCGAAGGCTGGACCGCGCGCACCACCTTTTCCAGTACCAGCGCAGCCAGCGGCAGGCCCGCCACCCGCTTGCGGGATACGCCGGGCACCTTTTCCAGCGACTTGCGGCTCTGGCTCGAGATGAGATCGAGGATACGCAGGGATTCCCTGGCATCCAGCGAGAAGTTGTCGAGCACGGTCAGCGGATGCTGGGTCTGGGCGATACAGATACGGGCGATGGAGCGCCATGCGCCGCCGACGGCATAGAGGTTGCGTCCCTTGCCCTCGGACAGCCAGGCAATATTGCCGAGATGGCCCTCGACGATGGCTCCGGCCCGCCCTTTTTCCTCGCCCGAGGCCTCCCCCAAGCGCAGCAAGCCCAGCGGCATGGTGACGTGCAGGCCGAAATCGCCGTCCTGGACCGTCACCAGTTCCAGCGAGCCGCCCCCCAGGTCGGCGACGATGCCGTTGGCATCGGGGGTACCGCACAACACGCCCATGGCCGCCATCTTGGCTTCCTGCCCACCGGACAGCACCTTGACCTCGACGCCGAAGCGACGCTCGATCTCACGGACGAATTCATGACCGTCCGAGGCATCGCGCACCGCCGCCGTGGCCAGGATATCGAGACGATCCACCTCCATGGCACGGCACAACGCCACGAAACGTCCGACCACCGCCAGAGCGCCCTCCACCCCTTCGGGGTTCAGCCGGCCGCTGGACCCCAGACCCAGGCCCAGACCGCACACCGCCTTCTCGTTGAACAGCGGCACCGGCACCCGGTGGGCGCCGTCATAGACGCACAGGCGGATGGAGTTGGACCCGATGTCGACGATGCCGATGGGGTCCTGGCGGAGCTTGATTTTCATACGAAGCCTATGCCGACGGTTCAATCTGGAGCTTCGGCCGCCGGCCGCGCTGCATGGCGCTGCCACGACCGGACAAGGACGGATTGGTCATGAAATAGGTGTGGGCATCGAATGCCCCCGGCTCGGCCGGCAGCCGTTCATAGCCCCCATCGGCGCGCAGAGTCCAGCTTTGGGCCTTGTCATTCAGGTTTGCCACCATGATCTGCTCGAGAATCTGGCGATGCACCGTCGGATTCTCGATGGGAACCAGGGATTCCACCCGCCAATCCATGTTGCGCGCCATCCAATCGGCCGAGGAAATGAATACCTTGGCCTGACGCGACGGCAAGGGGTGGCCGTTGGCGAAGCATAGGATGCGCGAATGCTCAAGGAATCGCCCGACTATGCTCTTGACCCGGATATTGTCGGACAGGCCGGCAACGCCGGGACGCAGGCAGCAGATGCCACGGATCACCAGATCGATCCTCACCCCGGCCTGGGAGCCGCGATACAGTGCGTCGATCAGAGGCGGGTCCACCAGCGCGTTCATCTTGGCCCAGATACCGCCCGGCTTTCCCGCCTGGACATTGGTGATCTCACGATCGATCAGCTTCAGCAGCTTGTCGCGCAAGTGGATAGGGGCGATGACCAACCGCTCCATCTTTTCCGGGGTGGCATAGCCGGTCATGTAGTTGAAGGTCTTGGCGGCGTCACGGCATAGCACCGGATCGCAGGTGAAGAAAGACAGGTCGGTGTAAACCTTGGCGGTGATCGGGTGATAGTTGCCGGTGCCGAAATGGACGTAGGACACCAGATTGCCGGCCTCGCGGCGTACCACCAGCGAAATCTTGGCGTGGGTCTTCATCTCCAGGAAGCCGAACACCACCTGAGCGCCGGCACGTTCCAGATCGCGGGCCCACTGGATGTTGGCCTCTTCGTCGAAGCGGGCCTTCAACTCCACCATGGCCGTCACTGATTTGCCAGCCTCGGCGGCCTCGATCAGCGCCTTGACGATGGGACTGTCGGCACTGGTGCGGTAGAGGGTCTGCTTGATGGCCACCACCTGGGGGTCGCGGGCGGCTTGGCGGATGAACTGCACCACCACGTCGAAGCTCTCGAACGGGTGATGGACCACGATATCCTTCTTGCGGATGGCGGCGAAACAGTCTCCGCCGAAATCGCGGACGCGCTCGGGGAAGCGGGCATTGTAGGGCGGAAACAGCAGATCGGGACGTTCATCGACGATCAGCGTCTTGGTATCGACCAGCCCCAGCAGACCGTCGATCTCGAACACGTCACTCTCGGCCACGTGCATTTCGTTGATCACCAGCCGCCGCAGGTCGTCGGGGATGCCCTCGTTGAAGGTCAGGCGGATGACGTGGCCGCGCCGACGACGCTTGAGCGCCGATTCGAACATGCGGACCAGATCCTCGGATTCCTCGTCCACATCCATCTCGGAATCGCGGATGACCCGGAACAAGCCTTGGGTCTCCATGCGGAAACCGGGAAAGACGTGATCGAGGAACAACAGCACGAACTCTTCCAACGGCAGGAAGCGGATGGCCGTTCCCGGCAGGCGGGTGAACCGTTCCACCTGACTGGGAAGCGGCAGCAGCGCGCGCAGCACCTCGCCATCGTCCAATTGGAACAGGTGCAGCACCAGGGCGAAGCCGCCATTGGGCAGGAAGGGAAACGGATGGGCCGGATCGATGGCCAGCGGCGTCAGCACCGGAAAAACATGGGTCATGAAGCGGTTTTCCAGCCACTTCATGTCGGACTTTGACAATTCGGTGCGGTCGATCACGGCGATGCCGGCCTCGCGCATCTCCTCCTTAAGCTCTCGCCAGCAGCGCTTTTGCGCCGAAAACAACTCGACGGCCTCGCGATTGATCTCGACCAGCTGCTGCGCCGGAGTCAACCCGTCCTGGCTGGTGGTCATCACCCCGGCATCCACCTGCCCCTTGAGGCCGGAGACGCGGACCATGTAGAACTCGTCCAGATTGTCCGCCGAGATGGAAAGAAACCGCAAACGCTCCAACAGGGGATGATGGCGATTGAACGCCTCCTCGATCACCCGCCCATTGAAGGACAGCCACGAGAGTTCGCGATTGATGAAACGGTCTTTTGATTCGAGATCGATACCGGGAAGTTCAACTACCTCGGATTTGCTCACGACGTCTCTCCGCGGGGACGGGCCATGGTGTTTACGCCGACATTTATATATGCTTGTGACATCGCTGTCATGGCCGAGCCGGTGACGTTCATGAGAAAACTCTTTCTGCTACGCCACGCCAAGTCCAGTTGGGCCGATCCCGGGACCGAGGATTACGACCGCCCGCTCAACGGCCGCGGACGGCGGGCCGCCCGCACCATGGCCGAGTACCTGGCCAGGACCCATTTCCGCCCAGCCCTGGCTCTGGTCTCGGCCAGCCTGCGCACCCGCGCCACATGGGAAATCCTCGAGCACGTCATGGAGGGGACGCCGGTCTCCTTCGAGGAAGGCATCTACGAAGCCTCGCGAGCCGACCTGATGCACCGGTTGCAAAAAGTGGACGACCATCTGGGCTCGGTGTTGATGATCGGCCATTCGCCGGGACTTCCCCGTCTGGCGGAAACGTTATGCGAAGGCCGGGGCGAACTCGAGGTCCTGGCCCGGCTGGCGGAGAAATTCCCGACCTGCGCCCTGGCGGAGATCGAACTGGAGCTGGAGCACTGGGGTGAGCTCCAGGCCGGAACCGGCCGGCTGCTCTCGTTCACCCGCCCCAAGGACTTGGGCGGCGAGGACGATTAAGGCGACCTCACCCATCCCCCTCAGGCGCCGGACGGGATGCTCCGCATCCCTTACTCCCCTTCGCCATCCAGTACGGCGCGGGCCAGGGGCACCGTCACCGGCCGATGGCCGGCCAGGGCTGCGCGGTCGAGGCGATCAACCAGGGCGCGGGCGGCGGCGAAGCTGCGCTCCATCCGTCCCAGGAGATAGCTCACCAGATCCTCGCCGACCCTCACCTGCCGGTCGGCGAACAGCTTGACCAGCACCGCCGCCAGCACCGAATCATCCGGCGCCCCGATGGCCAGGACCGGCATGGCCAGCAGCCGCGAGCTTAGATCGGGCAGGGCCACCCCCCAGCGCCGGGGCGGCTGAGTGGCGGTCAGCAGCAGGAAGCGACCGGTCTCCTTGGTCAGGTTGATCAGATGGAACAGCGCGGTCTCATCGAGACCACCGCCATCGCAATCCTCCACCACCAGCGCCTTGCCCCCGGCCAGCAGACGCGGCGGGTCACCGACCCCCAGACCGGCGGCGGCCACCAGAGCGGCGCCGCTGGCAGCGGCGAACAGATGGGCGAGATGGGTCTTACCGCTCCCAGGCGGGCCGGTGATCACCGAGGCCGGACCGGGCCAATCCGGCCAGCGTTTCAGCCATGCATGGGCCTCGGCATTGCAGGCGGCTACCAGGAAGTCCCCTTCGGCCAAAGCCGTAACATGACCGAGATCGAGCGGCAGTTGCGCGTCACTCATGCCGGTCTTCGGACTCCCCGCCACCGTGATAGAGCGAGCTGGTGAGGTAATGGTTAAGCCCGAAACGGGTCAACACCCCGATCACCGAGGCCGCCGGCACCGCCAGCAGCATGCCGACAAAGCCGAACAGGGCTCCGCCCGCCAGCAGCGAGAAGATAATCCACACCGGATGCAGACCGACCCGCCCGCCCACCAGCTTGGGGGTAAGGAAATTGCCCTCCAGCATGTTGCCGATCAGGAACACCACACCGATTCCGGCGAACAGATGCCATTCGGCCCCCTGGGCAATGGCGAGGCCAAGACTGGTGAGCAGGCCGATCAGCATGCCGACATAGGGCACGAAGGCCCCGAAACCGGTCCCCAGCCCGATCATCAGCCCGAGATCGAGGCCGGTCAGCGTCAACCCGATGCCGTAATAGGCAGCCAGCACGATGCACACCGTTGCTTGGCCGCGCACGAAACCGGCCAGGGTGCGATCGACCTCCCGTAACTCGGTCCTGATCTCCTCGGCATGGTGGCGCGGCAGCCAGCCGTCGACGGTATCGACCACCTTGTGCCAGTCGCGCAGCAGGTAAAAAGTCACCACCGGGGTGATGAACAGCAGCGACAGGATGCTCATGATGGCGATGCCGCCGGTGAGCACGCCCTTGACCAGACTGACGGCCCAGCCCACGGCGGTGCCGGCATAGGCGCCGACCGAGCTTTGCAACTTCTCGATATCGCCCGGCGACAGTCGGCGACGCAACTCTTCCACCAGCGGCCGCGCCCTGTCGTTGAGGGCGTGGACATAGCCGGGAACCCGCTCGACGAAAGTCAGGATCTGCTGCTCGATCACCGGCACCAGAACGAACAGCGAAATCGCCAGCATCACGAAAAAGACCAGGGTGATGACCGTGGTGGCGATGGTACGCGACATCCCCAGCCGCTCCAGCCGCCCCGATAGAGGATCGAGGAAATAGGCCACCGCCATGCCGGCCACGAAGGGCAGAAGCACACTGCGCAGCAAATAGAGCATGATCAGGAACACGGCCGCACCGGTTGCCCAGATGCGGAGACGCTGCCCCGGGCTCATGCCACGGCTGCGTTCAATCAAGACCTCGGTCACTTGCGCGCTCCCGGTTTCATGATCCAATAGCCATCACCCCAATCCAAAATTAGACCGGCGGCTGCCAAGGTGGTCTTGACCTGCTCGATCTCGCCGAGGGTGTAGAGGGTCACCGCGGCCTCCTCCTTGGACAGGGAGACGATCTCCCAGCGGCGCACCAGCGGCACCCGCCCCAGGCGTTCCCGCACCGCCAGCCAGTCCTCCAGCCCATTGAGCGGCACCAGGGCGGCGATTGTCGAGGCGCGGTCGAAGGACAGCAGATTGCCCTGCTTATAGGTATTGTCCAGCCCCAGCGTGATATCGGCGACGGCTTGGCGCAGCGCGGCGTCAAGGCCGTTGTCGCCGATGACATAGCTCCTGGTGTCGAATGGCTTCAGCACACCGGGCGGCCCGTTCAGCGACACGTCGATCCCGTTGCCGGCGGCGTTGACCGCCGCCGCCGCCACCAACACATCGGGAGTGCGGTAGCGCGCGCCCAAGGCAGCCAGGGACTCGGCATCATTGGCCAGCGCCTTCTCCGGGGTGATCAGCGCCAGTTCGGCGATGTCGCCACCCGGCACCGCCAGCGGGACCAGGGCGCCGCCGCCGTGCGCCATCCAGGCCGCGCGCCAGGGATTGGGATCGTCCCATAGCAGGACGCGACCCCCTCCCTGCGGCTTGAAGACCGGCACCACCACCACGCCGCGGGGGCGCGGCTCGGCATATTTGAGATTGGCGTCACGCAGCAGCTTCCGGACCGCCACGTGATTGTAGCGGACGGTCAGGGTGGCGATGTAGCGTACCGCAGACGAGCGCTCCTGCTCGATGGCGACGTCGCGCACGTATTGCAGCGCGTCGGCATTGGGCAGGTGGCCATGGTCGGCAGGCATGGTAAGGCGTTCGAGCAGCCGGCGAAACCCCACCCGCTCAGCCTCGGTGATCGCTTGTTCCTTGGCGCCAGCGACGCTGGCTGCGGTAACATCGACATCGATGCCGCGTACCGCGAAGGCATCCGCGGCCCATGCCAACGCTGGAACGACCAGCAATATCAAGGCAAGACCGCAGGCTCTGAGAGAAGCCATTGCAAACCGTCCGGGATGAAGTAAATTCGGCCCACTCAATTCCGGCCCGACCATATCACACCAAAGCCCACGAGGAAGCCCATTCCCGCGCATGATGACAAGCAAGGCCTGACTTACCGCGATGCCGGCGTCGATATCGATGCCGGCGAGGCGCTGGTCGAGGCCATCAAGCCGCTCGCCAAATCCACCGCCCGCTCCGGCGGCGCCGCCGGTCTTGGCGGCTTTGGCGCGTTGTTCGACCCAAAGGCCGCCGGGTTCAAGGACCCGATCCTGGTTGCCACCACCGACGGCGTCGGCACCAAGCTGAAGGTCGCCATCGAGGCGGGCAAGCACGATACCGTCGGTATCGATCTGGTGGCCATGTGCGTCAACGATCTGGTGGTCCAGGGCGCCGAGCCGCTGTTCTTCCTCGACTACTTCGCCACCGGCAAGCTGGACGTGGCGGCGGGAACCGCCATTGTCGCCGGCATTGCCGAGGGCTGCCGTCAGGCGGGCTGTGCCCTGGTGGGTGGTGAAACCGCCGAGATGCCGGGCATGTACGCCAAGGGCGACTACGACCTTGCCGGCTTCTCCGTCGGTGCCGTCGAGCGCGACCAGATTCTGCCCCGGGAGGATGTCGCCCCCGGTGACGTGCTGTTGGGTCTGGCCTCGTCGGGGGTTCACTCCAACGGCTATTCCCTGGTGCGCCGCATCGTCGAGCGCGGCGGCCTGTCCTACGACTCAGCCGCCCCCTTCGCCCCCGGCCGCAGGCTGGGCGAGGCGCTGCTGGAGCCCACCCGTATCTATGTCAAAAGCTGCCTCGCCGCCATCCGCGCCGGCACCATCAAGGCCCTGGCCCATATCACCGGCGGTGGCCTGATCGAAAACGTGCCACGTGTCCTGCCCGAGGGCGTGGTCGCCGAGATCGACGGTTCCGCCTGGACGCTGCCGCCGGTTTTTGGCTGGCTGGCCAGAGAAGGCGGTGTCGTCGCCCATGAAATGGCGCGGACCTTCAACTGCGGTATCGGCATGGTGCTGGTCTGCGCCGCAGACAAGGCCGATGAAGCCGTGAGTATCCTGTCGGCCAATGGCGAGACAGTCTACCGCATCGGTCTCGTCCGCGCCCGCCAGGGCGACGAGGCACAAAGCCAGGTGCAAAACCAGGACGGCTGGGCGTGAGGAAGAAGGTCGGCGTTCTGGTTTCCGGGCGGGGCAGCAATTTGCAGGCCCTGATCGATGCCTGCGCCGAACCGGGCTTTCCCGCCGAGATTGTCCTGGTGATCTCCAACGTGCCCGGGGTCTATGCCCTGGAGCGGGCCGCCAAGGCCGGCATCGCCACCGCCGTCATTCCGCATAAGGGCTTCCCGTCCCGCGAGGCCTTTGATGCAGAGATGGACAAGGTCCTGCGCGTGGCAGGGGTGGAGATCGTCTGCCTCGCCGGTTTCATGCGGCTGCTGTCGACGGGTTTCGTCGAGTCCTGGCGGAACAGCATGATCAACGTCCATCCGGCACTGCTGCCCTCGTTCAAGGGTCTGCACACCCACCGGCGCGCCATCGAGGCCGGGGTCAAGCTGCACGGCTGCACCGTGCATCTGGTCACCCCCGACCTGGACGACGGCCCCATCCTGGTGCAGGAAGCCGTGCCGGTACTGGCCTCCGATACCGAGGACAGCCTCGCCGCCCGCGTCCTCGAGCGCGAGCATGTGGCCTATCCCCTGGCGCTGCGGCTGCTGGCCGAGGACCGGGTGACGGTCGAGGGCAACCGCGCCCTGATCCGCGATGCCTGAAACCGTCCTGGTCTATGTCGGACTGGATGCCGTCGGCGACGGCCTCATCAAGCTTCCTTTCGTCCGGGCTTTGCGCGCGGCCTTTCCCCAGGCCCGCATCACCTGGATGGCGGGCAAGGGCCACACCGTTTTCGCCGACACCCTGGCACCGCTGGTATCCGGCCTGATCGACGAGGTTCTGGACGAAGCTGATCTGGGCAGCCGGGTGAGTGAATTGTGCCACCGGCCGCTGCCCGGCCGGTCCTTCGATCTGATCATCGATACCCAGCGCCGGCTGCTCACCACCTTGATCCTGCGCCGCATCCGTCATGGCCGCTTCCTTTCGCCAGCCGCCGATTTCCGCTTGTCCGACCTCCGCCCCCGGGACTGGCGCAAGCCGGCCTCCATGGCGGCACAGCTGATGGCCCTGGGCGAATTGGCAGCAGGAGGCAAGGCTTTGGCGGCACCGGCACAGCTAGCTCGCGACTCAGCCATCGAGGCCGAAGCGGAGACGTTGCTGCCCACCGGCCCCCGCTATTTCGGTCTTGCCCCCGGCGCCGGCGGCAAACACAAATGCTGGCCGTTGGAGCGCTATTGCGCCTTGGCCAAGGCCCTGGCCGGCGATGGCGTGGTGCCGGTTTTTCTGCTGGGCCCGGCGGAGGCCGGGGATTGGGCGGGATCGATCCGCGCCCAGGTCCCCACCGCCCTGCTGCCGCTGCAAGCCGCCCACAGCGTCACCCCCATGCTGACCATCGCCCTCGGCCGCCGGATGGCGGCCGCCATCGCCAATGACAGCGGCACCGGCCATATGCTGGCCGCCGCCGATATTGCCCTGATCTCCCTGTTCGGCCCGACACCACCGGACAAATTCGCCCCCACCGCCTTGCATCCCATCGTCCTCCGCGCCCAGGATTTCGGTGGCGAGTCCATGACGGCGATTCCCGCCGAAGCGGTGGAGCGAGCGGCGCGCCGGGCCTTGGGTTTGCTTTGACCGGACCCAAAGCTGCCGTTACCATGCCTTTTACATTCGCAACACGAGCGTCATCATGAACATCAAGGACCACATCCGCGGCGTGCCCGACTTCCCCAAGCCGGGCATTCTGTTTTACGACATCTCCACCCTGCTCGCCCATCCCGACGCCTGGCAGGTGGCCATGGGACGCTTGGCCAGCGACGTGCGAAAGTTTCAGCCCGACATCCTGGCCGGCATCGAATCGCGCGGCTTCCTGGTTGCGGCGCCGCTGGCGCTGAAGCTGGGCTGCGGCTTCGTCATGCTGCGCAAGAAAGGCAAGCTGCCGGGCAAGACCATCCGTCACGACTACGCCCTGGAATACGGCACCGACACCATCGAGATTCAGGAGAATGCCGTCGGCGAGGGGCAGCGCGTGGTCGTGTTGGACGACCTTCTGGCCACCGGCGGCACCATGACCGCAGGCATCGAACTGCTGCGCAAGATCGGCGCCCATGTCACCGGCGCCGCCAGCATCATCGAGCTGGCCTTCCTGCCCGGACGCCAGCGCCTCAAGGAATTGGACGTTCCCTTTACCAGCCTTGCCTCCTACGACGAATAGCGTCGGCCGGGGCGTTCGAGGCGGCAAGCCGCCGGGAGTTGAATGGTGCTGGGTCTCGAAGCCTTACTGGGTGCACTGACCGGCTGGGGAGCGTGTGCAATGCTCGCTTCCCTTCGCCGCCACCGGCCGGGTCCCGCGCTGAAGTCCGAGGAGGCGGAGCTGGCCCAGCGTCGCCTGGTCGAGGCATTGGGCAACAGTATCGACGGCGTCGCCCTGTTCGACCACGACAACCGGCTGGTGATCTGTAACGAGCGTTACCGCACCCTGCTCACCCCCATCACCGACCTGATCATCCCCGGAGCCCGCTTTGAAGTGCTGATGACCGCCATGGCCCTGGCCGAAGAGCGGGACGAGCCCTGGCTGCGGCGCAAGTTGGCCGGTGGTGGATTGACCGATGCCGCCAGCGAGGAGGACCACTTCCTCGACGGGCATTGGGTGACGGTCAATGCCTATCGCACCCATGACGGTGGCCAATTGCGCATCCTGCGCGACATTACGTTGCGCAAGCAGGCACAATTGTCGCTGGAAGATACCGTGACCTGGCTGAAAGGCATCATGGATACCGTGGTCGATGGCATCATCACCATCGACGACACCGGGACGGTGCTGTCCTACAATCCCGCCGCCCAGCGCATTTTCGGCTACGAGGCCGACGAAGTGGTGGGACGCAATGTCGCCCTGCTGATGCCCGAACCGTTTCGTCGCGGCCATGACGGCTATATGGCCCACTATCTGACCACCGGCCAGCGCCGCATCATCGGCGTGGGACGGGAGGTCCAGGGCCTTCGTCGCGATGGCGGCACGGTGCCCCTCGACCTTTCGGTGGCGGAAATGCGCCAGGGCGAGATGCTCACCTTCATCGGGGTGGTGCGTGACATCACCGCCCGCAAAAAGGTGGAAGGCGCCTTGCTCAAAAGCGAAGGACGGTTCCGCGCCCAGGCCAGCCAGCTTCAGGCCATCCTCGACAACATGCCGCAGGGGCTGGCGGTGTTCGACGCCGACGATGCCCTGGTCGCCCTGAACGAAGCGGCCATCCGGATGCTGGGCCTGCCAGAGGCCGAAGTCACGCCCGGAACCATCGACGTCTCTTTGTTCATGGCCCTGCTGGCGGCAAGCGACTGCCCGCCCGGCGACGACGCGGTCCGGCTGACCAGCGACCTCGCCGAATGCATCCGCGAGCGCCCGGAAATGGTATTCGAGCATTTCGCCGCCAACGGCGTCGCCATGGAGGTGCGCTCCTCCTCCATGCCCGGCGGCGGACTGATCCTGTCCTTCACCGACATCACCGACCGCAAGCGCACGGAACAGACGCTACGGGAAGCCAAGGATGAGGCTGAGCGTGGCAACCGTGCCAAAAACACCTTCCTGGCCAATATCAGCCACGAACTGCGCACGCCGCTCAACGCCATCATCGGCTTCTCCGAAATGATGAAGCACGAGATCTTCGGGCCGCTGGAGCCGGATTCCTATCGCACCTATGTGGACGACATCCACGAAAGCGGCATGCATCTGCTGGAGCTGATCAACGACATCCTCGATATGTCCAAAGCCGAAGCCGGCATGACCGACCTGACGGAAACCCGGGTCGATGTGGCCGAAATCCTTCGGACATCCATCAGGATGATGGCCCGGCGGGCGGAAAGCGCCGGCCTCACCCTGGTCAACGATCTGCCGGACGCGCTACCGCAGATGCTGGGCGACGAGCGCCGCATCCGTCAGATCGTGCTCAACCTGCTGTCCAATGCCATCAAGTTCACCGACGATGGCGGCCGGGTCATGGTCGAAACCCGGACCGGCGCCCAGGGCTTCGTCATCCGGGTCAGCGATACCGGCATCGGCATGACTCCGGAAGAACTGGTCCGGGTGATGGAGCCGTTTGTTCAGGCCGATACCAGGCTGTCGCGGAAATACGAAGGCAGCGGGTTGGGCTTGCCCCTGACCCGGGCCCTGATCCTCGCCCATGGCGGCACCCTGGATCTGGCCAGCGTACCGGGCAAGGGCACCACCGCCACCGTCACCTTCCCGGCGCAACGCATCCTGGCCCCCGACTTGGCGGCGGTGGATATCTGACTACCCCTGGCTATGCCCTAACGCCCGGTCGAGATCGGCGATCAGGTCGTTAACGTCCTCGATTCCCACCGACAGGCGGACCACGTCGGGCCCGGCTCCCGCAGCGATCTGCTGCTCCTCCGACAATTGGCCATGGGTCGTCGAAGCCGGGTGGATGATCAGCGAACGGGTATCGCCGATATTGGCCAGGTGTGAGAACAGCCGCACCGCCTCCACCACCTTGACGCCCGCGGCAAAGCCACCCTTGACCCCGAAGGTGAAGACCGCGCCGGCCCCCTTGGGCAGGTATTTCCCCTGCAGAGCGTGATAAGGGCTGTCGGGCAGGCCGGCATAAGACACCCAGGCGACCGCCGGATGCCCCTTGAGGAATTGCGCCACCGCCATGGCATTTGCCGAGTGGCGCTCCATGCGCAGATGCAGGGTCTCGATGCCGGTGATGCTGAGGAAGGCGTTCATGGGCGCCATGGCCGGGCCGAAATCCCGGAGCGCCACCGCGCGCGCCTTGGTGGTGAAGGCGAAATCCCCAAAGGTCTCGTAGAAGGTCAGTCCGTGATAGGCCGGCTCGGGCTGGGTCAGCGAGGGGAACTTATCATTCTGATTCCAATCGAACTTGCCCGATTCGATCACGGCGCCCCCCACCGAATTGCCATGGCCCGACAGGAATTTGGTGGTGGAGTGGACGATGATGTCGGCGCCCCACTCAAAGGGCCGGCAGAGATAGGGCGTCGCCAGGGTGTTGTCGACGATGAGAGGAATCCCCGCCTCGTGGGCCACCTTGGCCACCATTTCGATATCGACCACCACGCCCCCGGGATTGGCCAGGCTTTCGATGAACAGCGCCTTGGTGTTGGGGCCGATGGCGCGGCGAAAATTATCCGCATCATTGGGATCGACGAAGCTGCACGACCAGCCCAGCTTCTTGAACGACAGGCCGAACTGGGTCAGCGAACCGCCATAGAGATTGCGCGAGGCGACGAAGTGGTCGCCGGGCTCCAGCAGGGTGAAGAAGGTGAGGAACTGGGCGGCATGGCCCGAGGAGGCGCAGACGGCGGCGCGACCGCCCTCCAGAGTCGCCAGCCGCTCCTCCAGCACACTGACCGTCGGATTGGTCAGGCGGGAATAGATGTAGCCGAAGGTGTGCAGGTTAAACAGGCTGGCGGCATGGTCCACATCGTCGAACACATAGGAGGTGGTCTGATAAATGGGTGTGGTCCGCGCCCCGGTAGTGGGATCGGGGGCGCAGCCGGCATGGACGGCACGGGTGGCGAAGCCGAACTCCCCTACCTCCTCGGCACCGGGCAGCGGCGGACGGGGCGCCTTGGGCCGGGGGGCCTGGAATGAACGGTTGGAGATGATGCCGGAATTGACCCCGCTCCACGATAATTCACCGCCCAGACGGCCGAATTCGATCTTGGGGCAACGGTTCATCACCACGGTCAGGCCGGCGGCCTCGGCCCGGGCGGCGGCCTCGTCATTGCGCACACCCAGCTGCATCCACACCACCTTGGCGCCGATGGCGATGGCCTGATCGGTGATCGGCCCCGCCGCCTGGGAATTGCGGAAGATTTCCACCATATCCACCGGAAACGGGATGCTGGCCAGATCCTTGTAGACCACCTCCCCCAGCAGTTCCTGGCCGGCGAGGCCGGGATTGACCGGCACGGTGCGATAGCCCTTCTCGTTGAGGTATTTCATGACGAAATAGCTGGGCCGGTTCCAGTTGGACGACGCCCCCACCACGGCGATGGTCCGGACCCCTTGCAGAATCTGGCGAAGATGGTCGTCGGAATAGGCGAGCTCGGACACCGGGGCATGCTCCATGGAAAAAGGCGATAGGGAATGATGGTGCGGGGGAAGGGGGCCGAGGTCAAGCCACCGCTCAAATCCCGCCGATGACCGTGACCGCCTTCAGGGCCTGGGCGGCGTGATCGAGAAAAGCGCGGGTGCGGGCCGGCATGTGACGCTGGCCGGAGACCACCAGATGGACCGGCAGCGGCGGTGGTTCGGCGGCGGGCAGCAGCCGGACCAGGAGGCCGGAGGCCAGTTCGTCCACCACCTGATAGGACAGGGCCCGGGCGATTCCAAGACCCTCGCGGGCCGCCGCCAGGGCGGCCTCCACCTGATTGACCGCCAGCCGGGGACTCAGCCGCACGATCCGCTCGCGACCCGCCTCACTCAGCCGCCATTCCGCCGCCACCGGACGCCCGGAGGTGAAGATGACGTCATGGCCGGCAAGATCGTCGGTGGTTTCCGGCATGCCCCGCCGGGCGAGGTAGCCGGGACTGGCCACCAGCAGCCGCCCCACCTCGCCGACCCGCCGGGCTACCAGGGTGGAATCGCCCAAGGATCCGATGCGGACCGCCACGTCCAGTTCCTCCTCGATCAGGTCGAGAGTGTTGTCGGAGAATTGGACCTCCACCGCGATCTGCGGAAAGGCGCGGAGAAAATCGATGACCAGGGGCATGACGTGACGGCGCCCGAACACCACCGGGGCCGTGACCCGGAGGCGCCCCCGCAGCGGCTCGTCTCCCCCGGCCGCGCGCAGGGTCTCGGTATAATCGGCCAGCAGGCGCCGGGCCTGATCCGCCAGCCGCCGCCCGGCTTCGGTGGGAACCAGACGCCGGGTGGTCCGCTCCACCAGACGCGCCCCCAGCCTGTCTTCCAATCCGGCCAGACAGCGGGTGATGGCGGGAGGCGACCGCCGCAGCCGCCGTCCCGCCTCGGCCATGGAGCCGGCATCGAGAATGGCGATGAAGACGGCGAGTTCGTCCAGACGGTCCATTATCATTCCATTTATCGGAACAGTGACTTTCAATAATGGACAATTCCGCCGTGATTGGGCAACGACTAAGCTCGGCGAGGTCACAGATCGGAGATCTCCCATGCCGGCCCCCACACTCATCCTCTATGGAACCCCGCTTTCGGGCCATGCCCACCGGGTCGAACTGATGCTGCGCCTGCTCGGCCTTCCCTACCGCATCGAGGACGGATCGGCCGCGATCCGCCAGACCCCAGCCTTCCTGGCGCTCAATCCGCTGGGACAGATTCCGGTGCTGGTGGACGGCGATCTGGTGCTGCCGGATTCAAACGCCATCCTGGTTTATCTCGTCCGGCGCTACGATCCGGCTGGTCCCTGGTATCCCGATGACCCGCTCATCGCCGCCCACATCCAGCGCTGGCTGTCCATCGCCGCCGGCGAGATCCGCTTCGGTCCGGCCAGGGCCAGAGTCATCCAGGTCTTCGGGGCTCCCGGGGACCTGGGCGCCGCTCGGGAGCTGGCGCGGCAAGTCCTGACCTTCATGGAAGGCGAACTGGCGGGGCGGAGCTTCCTGGCCCATGACGCGCCCACCATCGCCGATCTGGCCTGCTACGCCTATGTCGCCCACGCCCCGGAGGGCGGCGTGCCGCTGGAGCCCTATCCCCATGTCCGGGCCTGGCTGGAGCGGGTCGAGGCGATCCCGGGCTTCGTCCCCATGCCGCGCTCGCCCGGCCCGGGCTGAGCCCAGGCCATGGAGCAGCCCCCGTTCCATTCGGGTGAGCGCGAGGCCCAGCGCCGCGCCGGCTTCAGGCTGGATGGGGCCCCCATCCGGGACGCCATGCCGGACCAGCACCGCACGTTCTTCGCCGGGTTGCCGTTCATTGCGGTGGGGGGAATGACGGCGGACGGATCGCTCGCCGCAGCCATCCTTTGTGGGCCCCCGGGCTTCGTCACCAGTCCAAATCCCAGGGAGTTACGGGTAGAGGCCCTGCCCGACCGGGATGATCCCCTCCTGTCCCTGCTGCGGCCGGGGACGGAAATGGGCCTGCTAGGCCTCGACTTCGCCACCAGACGGCGCAACCGGGTCAATGGCCGTGTCCAGACGGTAACCACCGCCGACTTCTCGCTGGCGGTGAGGCAGAGCTTCGGCAATTGCCCGAAATACATCCGGGGCCGCCGCCTCGCATCCCCAGCGCCGGAGGACCCGCCGCCGCCCGGCGATGTCGAACCGCTCGACCGTCTGGATGACGAAGCCCGCCACATGGTGGAGAGGGCCGACACCGCCTTCGTCACCTCCTCCTCCGGTCTGACCGCCCAGGCCCATGGCGGCGTCGATATCTCCCATCGCGGCGGCCCCCCGGGATTCATCCGGATCGAAAGCGACACGCTGGTGGTGCCGGATTTCGCCGGAAACCGCTATTTCAACACCATCGGCAACTTCCTGCTGCATCCATGGGCTGCCCTCCTTTTCGCCGATTTCGCCTCGGGCGACCTGTTGCATCTGGCGGGGGCGGTGACGGTGGCCTGGCAGCCGGCGGCGGGAATGAACGGCGCGCAACGATCCTGGCGGATAGAGGTCCGGAGCGGGTGGCGCCGCCGCAGCGCCCTACCCCTCCGTTGGATATCGGACCCAATGCCGTAATCTCACATATTAAGTATGGGAAATACCGGGATTCGGAGGGTTGTCATGGATATCATGATTTCGATTCAATTCGGTCATTCCCCTGCAACACCACCCAACCTATGATTAAGAGGTTATTAACCAAGAACCCGCTCCTTGAGGAGTCGACGCCATGCAAGCCTGCGAGCAATGCGCAAAGGCAACCGACTGCCGGGTCGCCGTTTGCCGTGACCGGCTGGGCCGGGTGCGGGACCGGTTGCAGGGCGAGTCTGGCCATCTCTGGCTGCTGGCGAAGATCGACCGCTATATGGCCGTCGATGTCTGCCTTGCTCACCTGTTCGACCTGGACGGGTTGCATGAGAAGGCCATGGCGGCAGGTGAATCCCTGGACGCCTTAGTGGAAGTCCCGGCTGCGGTGGCGGAGAACGCCGCCATCGGGCAGCAGGGCGGCAAGTCTGGGCGTCAGATCGACAAGGTTGCGCGCCACCACGTGCACCACAATTCCATCGCGCTGGACCTGACCCTCGGCCGCCACCAGCCTGGCCCGCATGGCCACCGCCCGATGGGCTTCGAACACCGCCGGCCAGAGGATCAGATTGGCCGAGCCGCTCTCGTCCTCCAGGGTCAGGAATACCGTGCCTTTGGCTGAGCCGGGCCGCTGCCGGGTCACCGCCAGACCGGCGATGCGGACCTTGGTTCCGGCGGGCTGACCGGCCAGCCGGCCGAGGGGGACATAGCCTTCGCGCTGAAGCTCGGCGCGCAGCAGGGCCAGGGGATGGCGCCCCAGGGTCAGGCCGAGGGCGGCGTAGTCCTCGATGATGGCCTCGCCCTCCGATGCGGGGGGCAGCCGCACCACCTCCTCGGCTCCCGGACCGTCGAACAGCGGCAGCGGCGCATGCCGAAGCCCCTTCACCGCCCACAGCGCTTCCCGCCGGTCCAGCCCCAGCGAGGCGAAGGCATCGGCCGAGGCCATGGCCGCCAGCGCCTTAACCGACAGGTCGGCGCGGCGCCACAGGGCGCGGGGGTCGCCATAGCCGCCGCCCCGGCGCGCCACCAGCCGCCTTGCCTCGGCCTCGCCCAGCCCCGAAACCTGCCGCAAGCCCAGCCGCAGCGCCAGCCGCCCGCCGGGTCCCGGTTCCAGGGTGCAGTCCCAATCCCCGGCATTGACGTCCACCGGCCGCACCTCCACCCCGTGCAGCCGGGCGTCGCGCACGATCTGGGCGGGGGCATAGAAACCCATGGGCTGGGAATTGAGCAGGGCGCAGGCGAAAACCGCCGGGTAATGGCATTTCAGCCAAGCCGAGACATAGACCAGCAAGGCGAAGCTGGCGGCATGACTTTCGGGGAAACCATACTCGCCGAAGCCTTCGATCTGGCGAAAACAGGATTCGGCGAAATCGGCGGCATAGCCATTGGCCGCCATGCCGGCGAGGAACTTGGCGCGAAAGCCGGCGATGCGCCCCGTGCGGCGGAAAGCGGCCATGGAGCGGCGCAGCCGGTCGGCCTCCTCGGCGGAAAAGCCGGCGCCGACCATGGCGATCTTCATGGCCTGCTCCTGGAACAGCGGCACCCCCATTGTCTTGGCCAGCACCGCTTCCAGCGCCGGCGAGGGATAGCTCACCGCGTCCTGGCCCGAGCGGCGGCGCAGATAGGGATGGACCATGCCGCCCTGGATGGGACCGGGCCGCACGATGGCCACCTGGATCACCAGATCGTAGAAGATGCGCGGCTTCAACCGGGGCAGCATGGCCATCTGCGCTCGGCTCTCCACCTGGAACACCCCCACCGAATCCCCCTGGCACAGCATGTCGTAGACCGCTTTGTCCTCGGCGGGCACGGTGGCCAGATCCACCTCCACCCCATAATGAGCGGCCAGCAGCTCGAAGCCCTTGCGGATGCAGCTCAGCATGCCCAGCGCCAGCACATCGACCTTGAGGATGCCCAGCGCGTCGAGATCATCCTTATCCCACTCGATCACCGTGCGGTCGGCCATGGCGGCATTGGCCACCGGCACCACCTCGTCCAGCGGCCCGCTGGTCATGACGAAACCGCCCACATGCTGGGTGAGATGGCGGGGAAAGCCCTTCAGCTCGAAGGCCATATCCAGCGCCAGCCTCAGCCTTGGATCGGCCGGGTCGAGGCCGGCTTCGCGCACCTGGGAGTCACGCAGTCCCTCGGCCGAACTGCCCCACACCGTCTTGGCCAGAGCACCAACCACGTCGTCGGACAGGCCCAGCGCCTTGCCCACGTCGCGGATGGCCGAACGGGTACGGTAGGTGATGACGGCCGCCGTCAGCCCGGCGCGGCGGCGGCCGTATTTGCCGTAGATATACTGGATCACCTCTTCCCGCCGCTCGTGCTCGAAATCCACGTCGATATCGGGCGGCTCGCCCCGCGCCGCCGAGATGAAGCGCTCGAACAGCAGGTCGGCCCGCGCCGGATCGACAGCGGTGATCCCTAAGCAATAGCACACCGCCGAATTGGCCGCCGAGCCCCGCCCCTGGCACAGGATGCCCTGGCGGCGGGCGTATTGGACGATATCGTGGACGGTGAGGAAATAGGGGGCGTAGCCTAACTGACCGATCAGTCTAAGTTCATGTTCCACCTGAGCCGCCACCCGGTCGGGCACCCCGCCGGGGTAGCGGGAGACGGCACCCTCGCGGCTCAACCGCTCCAGCCAACTTTGCGGCGTCTCGCCCTCGGGCACCGGATCGACGGGATAGTCGTAGCGCAATTCGTCGAGCGAAAAGCGACAGCGCTCCGCCACCTCCAGCGTCCGCTCCACCGCCTCGGGCCAGCGGCGAAACAGCGCCGCCATGGCGGCCGGGCTTTTCAGATGGCGCTCGGCATTGGGATAAAGCAGCGAGCCGGCCGCCGCCTCGACCGTGGTGTGGTTGCGCACCGCTTCCAGCACATCCTGCAACGGCCGGCGCTGCGGCGTGTGGTAATGCACGTCGTTGGTAGCCACCAGCGGCGGCCCCAGCCCGGCCAGCACCGCGATGCAGGCCTCGTCGTCGCCGCGCAAGTGGTGATGGGCCGCCAGCCAGCACCGCCCGGCCAAGGCCTCGCCCAACACCGCCAGATGCCGGGAAAAGGACTCGTCCGGCCATTCAGGCGGCAGAATGATCACGTTTTGTCCCTCAGATTCCTCCAGCAGGTCGAGACCATCCAGCCAGCACTGTCCCTTGGGCGCCCGCCGGTTGCCCCGGGTCAGCAAACGGCACAGCCTTCCCCAGGCAGCCCGGTCCGACGGCAGCACCAGCACCGACGGGGTGCCGTCGCGGAAATCCAGCCGCGCCCCGGGCAGCAGCCGGAGTCCCGCCTCCTTCGCCCCCACATGGGCGCGCACCACACCGGCCACCGAATTGCGATCCGTCACCGCCAGGGCGGAAAGGCCCAGCACGGCCGCCGTCCGCACCAGTTCGTCCGGATGCGATGCCCCGCGCAGGAAGCTGTAATTGCTGGTGACCTGAAGCTCGGCATAGGTCATGGCGGGTCGGAGAGGAAACGTTCGAGGCCCAGAAGCAGAAGGCGCGGCTGCATGTACCCCAGGAAATAGGGCTCCATGTCATGTGTATTGCCCAGGTCCCGGCATTGCTCCCAAGTGTCATACTCGCCCGGCAAGGCATCGCCAAATCGCGCCAATGCCAGTAAATCCGCTCGCGCTTCGACGGACAGAGCCTTGAGCGCATTCTCCAAACGGAGATGATTGGGTGAGGCGATATCTAAATCTCCTGCCGCAACAATGCTAAACTTTCCGGTCTTCCTGGAGACCTGATCATAAACGCCGGACTTCGTCGCCGTAGAAGCCTCAGCCACTCTCACGATGTCGTTGAAAGCGGAAAGACTGATCGACATATGAGCGAAGGCCAGCACTCGCTCCGCATCGGCCAAGGCGCGGACATGAAGCGCGTAGGGCGTTCCCCGCACCTTCTCCACCAGCTTGCGATCGGCGGTGACGACAAAGCCCACGGCCTCGGCCGCGCTGGCAAGATAGAGGCAGTCGTAGAGCGAATGCTTGAGTTCCTGCGCCATGGGAATGGCGTTGTCGATCAACGTCACATCGGGATCGAACTGGGGAATCGCGTCGAACAGGAAGGTTTTGGCGTCCCGCACCGTATCCTCACCCACCTCACCGCGCCAACCTTTATGCAACGATGCGTTGACGACCTCCGCGACGAGGCATGACGGAGCCCGAAAGAGCGAGGCTCCGTGACGAAGCAAATGCACCGCCTGGGCATGGCCCACCTCTTCCGCCAGCCATTTGACAGCAACGCTGGCGTCGATGATCAGCGGAGTCACCGGTCACGATCCTCCCGGATCAACACCGCACTGTCGGTTTGCGGAATGCCGCGGGTCCGAGCCGCGATCTGCTCCGCCAGTACGGCAAGTTCCTCGCCGGTCATAGCTTGGCGAACGGGCATCGCGGCCCGCTCCTGAAGCACCACCCGAAGTTCCGCCTCCAGCGAGCGATGGTTGGTTTTGGTCCGTTCCTTCAGTTTGGCGATCACCGCGTCGTCAACGTTGCGGATGGTGAGCGTTCCCATGGCCCTCTCCTTAAAATGCTAGCATTTTTCCAGCACATCACCCGAATTCCCCATGCAGCCGCCAGCCGCCCGATCCGCCCTCGCGGTAGAGCCACAGCCTTCGGCCACGGCGGTCCTCCACCCGCCAGTAATCGCGCAGCGCGTCGGCGGCGGGGGGCGTGGTGCCGTGCCACCATTCGGCGGCGATGCGCTCCGGCCCCTCGGCGCGAGCCACGGCGAAGGCTTCGCGGCCCAGGGTGAAGGCGAGTGGCATCCCGTCCAGTTCCTCCACCGCCAGACTGCGCGGTCTGGCGCACAGCCGCAGCGGACGCGGGCGCACCGGCCAGTTCCCTTGCGGCGGGTCCAGCGGCGGCGCCCGGCCGGTCAGGCGCTCGGGCACCCAACTGGGGCGCGGCAGCGGCCGGAACACCCGCCCCGGCCCCAGGCGCCGCTCCAGCCGGTCGATCAGCGGCGCCAGGGTCTCGTCGCCTCGACACCGCTCCAATTCTCCCTGAACCCCGGCGAAGCCTTCCACCTCGGCGACCTGCAGGGTCATGGCCTCTATGCCGAAGCCGCAATCGAGGCCGTCCATCCCCTCGCGAAACAGCCGGAACAGATGGACGGGGTCACGCCCGGCCCGCGCAGTACCGGCCCGGCGCTCCAGACTGCTGCCATCCACCCGGAACAGCCGCCACTCCAGCCGCCGCGCCCCCTGCCCCGCCGCCTCCAGCCGCCGGCACAGGTCGGCCAGCAGCAGGGTCAGCCCCCGCTCCACATCGGCGGTGCGGGCGATGGGTTCGGCGAAAGCCAGACGGGCGAAGGGCGCCATCACTTCGGCCAGGGGCGAGATGGGTTCGGGCAGCCGGCCCAGCAACTGGTCGAGACGCAAGGAGACCTCGGCCCCGAAGCGCGCCGCCAGCGGCCCGCGCGGCAGGCCCATGATGTCGCGGACCCGGCGCAACCCCAGCCGGCGCAGCGGATCGAGCACCGCCGCCGGCAGCCGCAGCGCCGCCACCGGAAACCCCGACAGCCATTGCCGCGCAGCCCCCTCGGGAACGATGGTCGCCGTCTCCTCGCCGAAGCGCGCCGCCGCCCAGGCGGCTCCCGGCGTATCGGCCAGCCCCGCCCGCGCCACCAGACCCAGCCGCCCCACAAGGGCCAGCAGATCGGCCACCAGCGCAGCCTCACCGCCGAACAGATGCGCCACCCCGGTGATGTCGAGCCAGATGCCCTGACGCCCCTCCGGCGCCGTCGCCGGGCTCCAGCGCCGGCACCACAGTACCAGCGCCTCCAGGGCGGTGGCTTCGGCCTCGGGCTCGGCGGCGACGCTCTTCAGCCCGGGATACAGCGCGAAGGCATCGGCGGCGGCCATGCCCGGCACCACTCCCTGGCCTTCGGCGGCGGCCGAGACCGCCACGACCCGCAGGCCACCCTGCTCCCTGGCCATCACCGCCAGCGGCCGCCCCCGCCATTCAGCCAGCACCGCCCCCGGCCGGGTCAGCCGGTCGGTGGCAAAGCGAGGCAGGAACAGCGACAGGATGCGAGCCATGGTAGACTTATGTTTCCACTTTGTTCTAGCATAGCCCCATGTCCCGCCGCCCGGCAACACCCCTCTTGAATGCCACCTATCGAAAAGCTACATTAGATTGAGTGGTAATTATCCGGATACTACACAGTCATGTCTGACATTCGCGACGGTTTCCTCGGCGCCATCGGCAACACCCCCTTGATCCGCCTCACCCGCGCCTCGGAGGAGACCGGCTGCGAAATCCTGGGCAAGGCGGAATTCCTCAATCCAGGCGGCTCGGTCAAGGATCGCGCAGCCCTGGCCATCGTGCAGGACGCCGAGCGCAGCGGCCTGCTCAAGCCCGGCGGCGTCATCGTCGAGGGCACCGCCGGCAATACCGGCATCGGTCTGTGTCTGGTAGGCAACGCGCTGGGCTATCGCACCGTCATCGTCATGCCCGAGACCCAGAGCCAGGAGAAGAAGGACATGCTGCGCCTGGTCGGCGCCGATCTCCGTCTGGTCCCGGCGGTGCCCTATGCCAATCCCGGCAATTACGTGCGCTATTCCGAGACCCTGGCCAAGGAACTGGCCGCCACCGAACCCAAGGGGGTGCTGTGGGCCAACCAGTTCGACAACCTCGCCAATCGCATGGGGCATTACGCCACCACCGGCCAGGAAATCTGGCAGCAGACGGCGGGCAAGGTCGATGCCTTCACCTGCGCCGTCGGAACCGGCGGCACCCTGGCCGGGACCGGTCTGGCGCTGAAGGAACACAACCCGAAGGTCAAGATCGTGCTGGCCGATCCCATGGGTTCGGCGCTTTACAACCACTATGCCCATGGTGAGCTGAAGGCCGAAGGCACCTCCATCACCGAAGGCATCGGCCAGGGCCGCATCACCGCCAATCTGGTGGGCGCCCCCATCGACGATCAGGTCCAGGTCACCGACGAGGAGGCCTTACCGCTACTTTTCGATCTGGTGAAGACGCAAGGGCTGGTGCTGGGCGGATCGAGCGGAATCAACGTGGTGGCTGCCATCAAGGTCGCCCGCAAGCTGGGACCGGGACACACGGTGGTGACAGTGCTCTGCGATTATGGTACGCGATACCAAAGCAAGCTGTTCAACCCAGCCTTCCTGCGTGAGCGCGATCTGCCGGTGCCAGACTGGCTGGGGTGAGCGGTGTCCCAATAAAAAGCCAAGCCCGTCAGGGGGAAACCACCGCATGACCTACGCCAATCCGGACGCCCTCGTCAGCACCGAGTGGCTGGCCAACCACCTCAGCGCCCCCGACGTCCGCGTCGTTGATGCCAGCTGGTACAGCCCCGGCCAGAACCGCAATGCCCGCGAGGAATACGATGCCGAGCACATCCCCGGCGCCGTGTTCTTTGATATCGAAGAGATCGCCGATTCCGATACCGCGCTTCCCCATATGCTGCCCTCGGCAGAGAAGTTCTCGAGCAAGGTGCGCAAGCTGGGCCTGGGCAACGGCAACAAGATCGTGATTTATGACGGCACCGGCTTCGCCAGCGCAGCCGCGCGGGCCTGGTGGATGTTCCGTACCTTCGGCCACCGCGACGTCTCGGTGCTGGATGGCGGCTTCCCCAAATGGCTGCGCGAGGGCCGCACCGTCGAGGACCTGCCGCCGGTGCCGCGCACCCGCCACTTCATCGCTCACTACAACCATCTGCTGGTGCGCGACCTCGAACACGTCAAGGCCAACATCGCCTCCGGCCGCGAACAGGTGATCGATGCCCGCGCAGCCCCGCGCTTCAGGGGCGAGGCCGACGAGCCCCGCCCGACCAAGCACCGGGGCCACATTCCCGGCTCCGTCAACGTGCCTTTCGCCGACCTGATCGACGACAAGACCCGCTGTCTGCTACCCGTGGACCAGCTCAAGACCCGCTTCGACGCCGCCGGCATCGACCCCAAGCGCCCGGTCACCATCAGCTGCGGCTCGGGCGTCACCGCCTGTACCGTTGCCCTGGCCTTGGACCTGCTGGGCGTCCAGGATGTGGCGGTCTATGACGGATCCTGGGCGGAATGGGGCAATCGCGACGATACCCCCATCGACAAGGGCTGACCCCTATCCGGCCGGCTCCGTTCTGCATGAGGACGGAGCCGCGGTCATTCACATTTTCGTCATATTTCAGTAATAAAACTATCACACGAACCTGTACGCGATACCCCTCATAGTTCGCAGGAATCAGCGGCTTGGGGGAGCTGGAATGGCCATTGCGTTCAAAGGGCGAATAGCCGCCATGGGGCGGGCGCTGGCCACGATCATCCAAGGTCGCATCATCGTCAAGACCCTGGCTCCGGTTCTCGTCCTCACCCTGATCAATTTCGCCGCCGTGCTGACCGGAACCACCCTGCTGCTGCGTGGCATTGAATCCGGCTACGAAGAGGTGATCTTCGGACGCATCATTCCCGACCTCCAGCACATGAGCGAGGCGGTACTCGCCGGAGAGCAGGCCGCCATCGCCAAGGCCGAGGCAGCGGTGATCGAGGACCTGCTGACCCGCCTTCGCGCCGGGGCCGGAGGCGCGTTGAAGGTCGAGACCTTTCCCGCCGAATCCATGCGCGAGCGCATCAAGGAACGCCGGGTGCGCGGCGGCATCGACAAGCCGGGCTCGTTGTATTTCGTTCCCGATTCCGAACCCGGCCTCGTGCGGGTCTATCGCGGTCGTCACGGTCCGGCCGGTGATTTCCGCGAAGTGGAAACCTTCACCCTTCCCGCCCCCGATCCGGTGGCAGCGGCGGAGACCCTCACCGACGAACTGGTGGCGGCCAGCGCCCGCGTCACCGAGCAGCGCGGCAAACTGGCCGACCTTCAGCTCAGCCTGGGCCGTCTTCAGATCATCGTCGGGGAGACCGTAGGCCGGATCGAGGCCGCCCGCGACGGTATCCGCGCCGATGAACTTCACACTGCTGTGATCCTGGGGCCGATCATCGCCCTGATCGCAGCCACCAGCCTTCTCCTGGTGTTGTGGATCATCTACCGCCAGGTTCAAACCATCAGTACCCTCGGCAATGCAATCGAAGCCATGGCCTCCACCCATAGCGACGAAGCGAGACTGGCCGACATCGAAATCCCGGCCACCCGGCGCTCCGATGAGTTGGGAGCACTGGCCCGCGGTATCGAACAGGCCCGCTCCGCCTTCGTGCGCATCGGCCGCCTGGAGAACGAACGCCAGCAGGCTGAACTGCGCGAGACCGCCAACCGCCGTCAATTGCTGGACAATCTGGCCCGCGACTTCGACGCCGAGGCCGGCCGCGCCCTGGAAGCCATCGCCCAGACCTGTCAGGAATTCCAGCAGGCCGCCAAGGCCATGTCGGCCCATACGGAAATGGGAGTGGTGCAGGCCATGGCTGCGGTTGCCGCCGCGCGGACCGCCACCGAGGAGGTGGAAACGGTCTCGACCGCCACCGCCCGCCTGACCCAATCGGTCGAAGGCGTCGGTGGCAAGGTATCGACCTCGACCCAGCTGGTGGGCGATGTCCGTGCCAATGCCGAGATTGCCCGCTCCAAGGTCACCGGCCTGTCGAGCACCGCCGAACGCATCGGCGAGGTCGCCTCCATGATCAGCGACATCGCCGGCCAGACCAATCTGCTGGCGCTCAATGCCACCATCGAGGCCGCCAGGGCGGGCGAAGCCGGCAAGGGCTTCGCTGTGGTGGCGGGCGAGGTCAAGAACCTGTCGCTGGAAACCGCCAAGGCCACGGGCGAAGTCTCGCGCCAAGTGAGCGGAGTGCAGAGCGCCATCGCCGCCGTGGTCTCCTCCATCACCGCCATCGCCGACGAGATCGGCGGCCTAGACCAGATCGCGGGAACCATCGTCACCTCGGTGGAAGATCAGCGCCAGGCAGCCACCGAGATCGCCGAGGGGGCCGGGCGCGCGGCGGCGGGAACCGCCTGCGTCAACCAGGAGATCGGACGGGTCCAGGAGGCCGCCAACCATGCCAGCGATGCGGCTACAAAAGTGGCGGAAGCGGCAGATTCCCTGGTCAAGACCTCGTCCCAGGTCAAGGACTCCTTCGCCGCCTTCGTCCAGCACATCCGCGCCACCGCCTGAGCCCGACTCGGCGTCCTGTGGATATCCCTAATTGCGGTCGCATATGCTAATCGGGCAAAGACGGCAGTGATCGCGGCCCGGTTCGGCCGTGCCCCGTCTCCGCGAGCATTGCCGACCGCCATGACCATTCGCAACAAGCTCCTGATTCTCCTGCTGGCGGCCCTGGGCTCGCTGCTCCTCATCGCCGCCATCGCCGTCCTGGATGCCCGCAGGAAGATGGAAGACTCCCGCATGGACGAACTGCGCGGCGTAGTGGATTCGGCGTGGAGCATCGCCAAGCATCTGGACGATCAGGTCACGGCCGGCACGCTGACCCGCGACGCCGCCATCGAACGCTTTCGCGATGCCGCCCAGGCCATGCGCTACAATCATGGCCAGGATTACGTGCTGGCCTATGATCTGAAGGGCACGACCCTGGTCAATGGCGGCAACCCCAAGCTGGTGGGGCAGAACCGGTGGGAGACGAAGGACGCCAAAGGCATCTTTTATGTCCGCCAATTCATCGAGATCGCCCGCCGCGACGGCGAGGGCGTGGTCACCTATTCCTTCCCCAAGCCGGGCGGCGAAGTCCCATTGCCCAAGGCCACCTATGTCAAGCTGTTCGCTCCCTGGGACGTGATCATCTGCACCGGCGTCTACATGGACGACCTTGAAGGCGAATTCCAGGTCCTGGCGATCAAGCTTGGACTGATCACCCTGGCCATGGTGACACTGACCGGTATCCTGGCCGCCGCCATCGCGCTGTCCATCACCCGCGCCCTGGGATCGCTGGAACGGCGGATGACGGCGCTGGCCACCGGCGATACTTCCATGGCCATCGAGGAGGCCGGACGGGCCGACGAGGTGGGCGCCATGGCCCGCTCGGTCCAGGTCTTCAAGGATAACCTGATCGAATCCACCGCAATGCGCGCCCGTCAGGAACGCCTGAAGGAGGAATCCGAGAGCGAGCGCCGCTCCGCCATGCTGAGTCTGGCCCAATCCTTCGAGCAAAGCGTCGGCGCCATTGTGGCCTCGGTGGCCGGCGCGGCCAACCAGTTGCAGACCACGGCCCATGCCATGACCGAAGCCGCCGGTCAGGCGGACGCCCAGGCCGCCGCCGTCACCCGCATTGCCACCGATGCCAGCGCCAATGTTCAGGCCGTAGCCTCCGCCACCGCCGAAATGAGCTCCTCCATCAACGAAATCGGCTCGCGGGTGGGACGTTCGTCCATGGTGACCGATGGCGCCGCCCGTCAGGCCGAAGCCACCAATGCCACCATCACCACCCTGGCCGCCGAGGTGAACGGCATCGGTGAGATCATCGACCTGATCCAGCAGATCGCCTCCCAGACCAATCTCCTGGCGCTCAATGCCACCATCGAGGCGGCACGGGCCGGAGAAGCCGGCAAGGGCTTCGCCGTGGTCGCCAACGAGGTTAAAACCCTGGCCAACCAAACCGCCAAGGCCACCGAGGAGATTCGCGCCCAGATCGGCAGCATACAGTCCCGCACCCAAGGTGCGGTCAGCGAGATCAGGGAAATCGCCGAGACCGTCCGCGAGGTCAATGCCATCGCCACCGCCATCGCTGCCGCCGTCGAGCAGCAGACCGCAGCCACCGGTGACATTACCGGCAATGTCCACCGGGCAGCCGGGGCCACGGAGGATGTCTCGGCGACCATCGGTCAGGTGACCCAGGCCACCGCCTCCGTCGGCCGGGCCGCCGGCGAAGTGCTGGAATCGGCGAGGAACCTGTCCGGTCAGGCCAGCCGCCTGACCCAAGAGGTGGACTCCTTCCTCGCGACCATCAAGGCGACGTAGCGCTAAATGGCATTGGTCGGAACCGATCAACGCCATCCTCAGCCGGCGGACGAGTTTATCCGAAGCTATTGCCGTCTACGCCACTACAGGCTGTTGAAAAAGGCGATTCTGGCCCGCTCCATCCTTCGAGACAGCCGGTTCTCGGCTTCCTCAGGATGAGGCTGCTGCATTGAAAACAAAGACATCATGCTAGGCGCGCGGCCCTTCGGGCCTAACCAGATCTCCATGATTTCAACTCATCGAGGTTTGGTATGTGGACCGCCGGCGTCGGAGCCGGCGGCCCTTGCATCATCTCTCGTCTCGCTACATGGCGAGCTTGCCGAGGGACGCCTGGGTGGACGCGGCCGTCTCCTTGGCCTTGGCCATATCCATCTCCTTGACGCCATCCTTGGCCATGTGCAGCGCCGCTTCCAGAGCCATCTGCTTTTCCGGCGAAGCATCGGGGATGGCCCCCGTGCCCATGCCCTTGCAGGGATCGGCCTGGGTGGCATCGTAATCGGAGGCGCCCGGGCCGACCAGACAGTTGACCACATGCTTCAAATGAGTGGTCACCATCTTGGCATCGGTGGAGGCGGCGGCCATGCCGGCGTGGGCGGCGGCGGTAGCAATCTCTTTCTGCGCATCGGCGGCCTTGGCCGGCGCAGCGAAGCAGACAGCAAGCCCGACCGCCAGCGCGGCCAGGGATATCATGGGCATCTTGGACATGGTGGGATCTCCTTGCCTGGGATCGTCTCGTCCCTCAGTGCAAGTGATGCCTTCCAGCGGACAATTCAACGCCAGGATGGGAGGATTCTCCCCTTAAGGCACTCTAACGCAGGCGGAAGCTGGCGTGGCAGCCTTCGCACGCGGCCGTCATTTCGCGGAGCGCACCGTAAATCCGACGGGCGCCCTTGTCCGGCGGATCGGTCTCGGCCTCGCGCACCGTCACGGCGAAGCGACTGGCGGCGTGATGCAGCGCAACCCCGACCTCCTGCATCAGAACCGGCATCATGGGCGCCATATGTGCGGCCCCATGAGCATCCATGGACGACATGCCCAGCCGGCTTTCCGCCAGATCGGCCGCGGCTTCGGCATCGCCCCGGGCCAGCGCAGCCAGAATATCGTCCAGAGCCTTCAAGTGATCGCGCATATTGGCCAGCATATGGTCGCGCATCATGGGCGGCAGGTTCACCACCAGACGCTTGTCGCCCCCTCCCTCCGCCGCCGCCGCCAGAGCGGGGTTGAAGCCCAGAAAAAGCCCGACAACCACCCCCGCCATCACCACCCGCATGTCACGACCTCCC
>Ga0265313_10000560_pt1 | contig 38872 bp, 36 predicted proteins | sample 4123metaG_FD_203122 | JGI IMG/M metagenome (GOLD analysis project Ga0265313, IMG submission 203122) | Rhizosphere microbial communities from Carex aquatilis grown in University of Washington, Seatle, WA, United States - 4-1-23 metaG | ecosystem: Host-associated > Plants > Roots > Rhizosphere >... | reverse complement strand
GGCTGCTGATGGCGGCCGTGATAGACCACCCGCATCTTCATGGCCTGGGCGCGGGTGGCAATTTCCTTGCCGATTCGGCCGAGGCCGAGAATGCCCAACGTCTTGCCGTTGAGCTCCGACTGGAACGGATAGGCGCCATGCGGCCAGCGCCCCTGGCGCACGAACTGGTCGGCCTGGGGAATGCGGCGGCCGAGGGCGATCATCAATCCGACCGCAAGCTCGGCGACAGCGTTATTGAGGACGTTGGGCGTGTTGGTGACGCGGACATTGCGCGCCTTGGCTGCAGCGGTGTCGATCGAATCATAGCCGACGCCGAAATTGGCGATGATCTCAAGCCTCGGAAGCTGGTCCATCAGCGCCGGGCCGACATTGCCGCCGGCGATAGCGCGCACCCGCTGGCCTGCGGACGCCAGCAGGCCATCGCGGTCGGTGGCCTCGTGCAGCTTGTGGACGGTGTAGCGCGCGGCAAGTGCCGTCTCGCAGCTGTCGAGCAGCTTGTGGGTCTGCAGGATCTCGATGGCCATCGCACGCGCCTCAGTGATGCCGTCTTATCGGCTTGCGCCGGCCCCGGCAAATGTGCAGCTATTGAGTTGCAGTGGGTTAGCCGCAATCAGCGCTGGGAGTAATGCCGGGACCGATCGCCTTCGACGAGATGACCAATGCGGACGGGTCGATCCGCGAACCCTACTCGGTCTTGGACGCCTGGATCAAAGAGCAGGCAACGGACGCCATGGGGGTGATGGCGGCGGATGCGGAGGCTATTTTCCGGCGGCTGGGGATCACCTTTGCGGTCTACGGCTCCAATGAGGGCACCGAAAAGCTCATCCCCTTCGACATCATTCCGCGCATCATCTCGGCGCTCGAATGGCGGCGGCTCAGCAAGGGAATCGAGCAGCGGGTGCGGGCGCTCAACGCCTTCCTCCACGACATCTATCACCGTCAGGAAATCCTGAAGGCCGGCCGGGTGCCCGAGCAGCTGATCCTCAACAATTCGGCGTTCTGTCCGGAGATGATGGGTCTCGATCCGGCGCGCGGCGTCTATTCCCACATCATCGGCGTCGACCTGGTTCGCGTAGATGCCGAGGGCTGGTACGTGCTCGAGGACAATCTGCGCACGCCCTCTGGGGTCAGCTACATGCTCGAGGACCGCGAGGCGATGATGCAGCTCGCGCCCGACCTGTTCCAGCGGCTCAAGGTCGCCCCGGTCGACACCTATCCCGAAAATCTCCGGCGGACGATGGAGTCGGTGGCCCCGCCCGGCCTCAACGGCCAGCCCACGCTCGCGGTGCTGACGCCCGGAATCTACAATTCGGCCTATTTCGAGCACTCGTTCCTTGCCGACCAGATGGGCGCCGAGCTTTGTGAGGGACAGGATCTGTTCGTCGAGAACGGCAAGGTGTTCATGCGCACGACACGCGGCCCGCGCCGGGTGGACGTGATCTACCGACGGATCGACGACGACTTCCTCGATCCCCTCACCTTCCGGCCGGATTCGATGCTGGGCGTCCCAGGACTGTTCGACGCCTATCGGGCGGGCAACGTCACGCTGGTCAACGCGCCGGGCACTGGCATCGCCGACGACAAGGCGGTTTATACGTACGTGCCCGAGATCATCGAGTTCTATCTGGGCGAGAAGGCGCTGCTCAAGAACGTGCCGACCTACAACTGCACCGACGCCGAGCAGCGCGCCTATGTGCTCGAGAACATCGGCGAGCTGGTCGTGAAAGAAGTTCACGGTTCCGGCGGCTACGGGATGATGGTCGGTCCCACCTCGACCAAGGAAATGCACGAGCTTTTCCGCGGCAAAATCCTCGCGCGGCCGGACAATTACATCGTCCAGCCGACGCTGGCGCTGTCGACCTGCCCCACCTTCGTGCAGTCGGGAATCGCACCGCGGCACGTGGACCTCAGGCCCTACGTGTTGGTGGGCGATCAGGTGCGCATCACGCCGGGCGGCCTGACGCGGGTGGCGCTCAAGGAAGGATCGCTGGTCGTGAATTCGAGCCAGGGCGGCGGCACCAAGGATACCTGGGTGCTGGAGGACTGAGATGCTCGGCCGTGTCGCGCAGAACCTCTTCTGGCTCAGCCGCTATATCGAGCGGGCTGAGAACATGGCGCGTATGCTGGAGGTCGGCTACCGCATGAGCCTCACCTCGCGGCGCGAGGGAAGCGCCAGCGAGCACCTGGTCTCGATGCTGCAGGCCGCCGAGATCGACGAGGAGTTCGCCAAAAAGCACAAGGCGGCGGACGTCGCGAGCGTCAGCCAGTTCATGCTGTTCGACGAGACCAACCCATCATCGGTGCGCTCGTGCCTGCTCTCCGCCCGAACCAATGCGCGCTCGGTGCGCACCGCACTCACCACCGATATGTGGGAGAGCCTCAACAGCGCGTGGCTCGAATTCGCCAGCGTCGATCCGCGCGAAGTGGTGGGCAGCCGGCTCATCGAACTGCTGCAATGGGTCAAGACCGTCAGTCATGGCTATCGCGGAGCGCTGCTGTCGACGTTCCTGCGCGACGACGGCTATGCGTTCAGCCAGATCGGCAATTTCGTCGAGCGCGCCGACAACACCGCCCGCATCCTCGACATGAAGTATTATGTGCTGTTGCCGCGCACCGACCTGATCGGGGGCGACATGGACATCCAGCAATGGACGCTGATCCTGCGCGCCGCGTCGGCGCATCGCAGCTACCGGCACGTCTACCATGATCGCTTCAAGCCCTGGAACATCGCGGACTATCTGATCCTGAGGCCGGAAATGCCGCGCTCGCTGATCTTTTCGATCGGCTGGATCAACCGCACCCTCGACATGCTGGCTGATATCTACGGCACGCGCGACAAGGGACACGAGGCGGCCGCTGAGGTCACAGCGATGCTCGAGGGCAATTCGATGGATCGCATCTTTTCCTACGGGCTGCACGAGTTCCTGACCGAGTTCATCGCCCGCAACAACAAGATCACCGAAGCGGTGGCGGAGAGCTATAACTTCTACTGATGAAGCTGACCATTCGCCATCTGCTGACACTGCCACTCGGCGCACCCTCACGTTCGGTGGCGCATCTGCTGCTGACGCCGAGCGTCACCGCGCAGCAAAAGGTAGAACAATGGTCCATTTCGATGCCGGGCATGGAGGGCGCGTCGACATTCCGCGACGGCTTCGGCAATCGTGCACATCTGGTGACGCAGGTCCGGCCGGATAGCGAGATCACCATCGCGGTGACGGGCCGGATAGAGATGATCGACAAGGCCGGCATCCTCGGCCGCCTTGACCACGATCCCATGCCGGCGGTGTTTCGCCGCGCTACGGCGGCGACGGCGGTCGATCCAGCATTGCTCGCGGATTTGGCGCGCGATGCTGGCAGGATCGGAATCCTGCATGAACTCATGTCCCGAACCCACGAGATGGCAACCAGGGAGTTGGAGCCGTCCGGGCGGCAGTCCCAATCCCAGGGCGAAGCTGGAACCGAGGCCGGCCAATTGCAGTCGCAGGAAGAGCGGGGAGCGGGCGATAGCGCGACCGACGCAGCGCAAGCCTTTGTCGGGGCAGTGCGGGCGCTCGGTATCCCCGCGCGCTTCGTTCGCGGCTACCTGTTCGAGGACGGCAACGCCGAGGTCCATTGCTGGGCCGAAGCCTGGGACGACGGGCTCGGCTGGATCGGCTTCGATCCCAGGTTGAATCTTTGCCCGACGACCGGGCATATCCGCATTGCCTGCGGTCTCGATGCGGGGGGCACGCCGGCGGTGCGGATGATCCCGGCGCCGACCGGCGCTGTCTCCGAGACAGTCGAGATCGAGGATCAGACCCCGAGCACGTAGAGCCAGAACGGCACCGTGACGACGGCGGCAACGGTCGAAATCAAGATGACATTGGCGGCGACGTTGACGGCACGTTCGTAGTAGGTCGCAAAGATATAGACATTGATGCCTGCGGGCATGGCCGCGAGCAGCACGCCGTAGCGCGCGTATTCGAGCGGAACGTGCAGGATGGGCACCATCAGCACGTAGGCGATGGCCGGGTGGACGACGAGCTTGAACAGGCTCATAGCTCCCGCCTCGAGCCAGCTTTCGGAGAGCTTATATTCGTTCAGCGCTCCACCCAGTCCGAACAGGGCGGTGGGCAGAACCGCCGCCGACATCATGTTGACGAAGGCGGTGGCGGGTTCCGGCAGCTTCACGCCCAGCTTGTTGGCCGCGACGCCGAACGCGACGCCCCAGAGTAGCGGATTCTGCACGACGCGGGTTGCCGCGACGACCAGCGTCTTGCCGAGCGGCTGGTTGTCCCGCCGGGTGAACTCCATGACCACCATGCCCAGGGTGATCAGGCCTGGAGCATGAAAGGCGATGATCGAAAAGACCGTCGGCAGGGACTGGGCACCGTATGCGCGCTGGACGATCGGAATGCCGATCAGCACGGTGTTGGTGAACATGGCGGCAAACCCCGCCGAGACGCTTTCCCCCGGCCGATTGCCGAAGACCCGCCGGGCGATCAGCGCGCCGGCAAACAGCGAGGTCAGCGCCCCGACATAGAACGGCACGATGATCGCCGGATTGAAGGTCGAGCTGAAGTCGGACGTCAGCATGCCCTCGAACAACAGGCACGGCGTGGCGAAGTTGTTGACGAAGTTGACCAGGGCGTTGGTGCCCGACGCTGGAAACAGCCGCAGCCGCACCGCGCCATAGCCTAGCACGATGATGGCGAAGACGGGCAGGACGACGTCGAGGATCGAGAGCATGGCGGGCGACCGGCTAGTTGCGCCGACGATCCGCCCGGGTCAAGGCGACGTCGGCCGTTTTCGCGCACCTCTGGAGTTGCATGAGCCCGTCCCTGACGTTACGAGAGCCCCGAGGACCTTTCCCCTGCAGATGGCCAAGCGCGACAACATCACCGATGTGTTTGTGATCGGCGGGGGCGTCAACGGCTGCGGGGTCGCGCGCGACGCGGCGGGGCGCGGCTATTCGGTAGTGCTCGCCGAGATGGGCGACCTCGCCTCGGGAACATCTTCGGCGGCGACCAAGCTCGTCCACGGTGGTCTCAGATACCTCGAATACTACGAGTTTCGCCTGGTGCAGGAATCGCTCGCCGAGCGCGAGGTGCTGTGGGCGATGGCGCCACATATCATCTGGCCAATGCGGTTCGTGCTGCCTCATCACAAAGGGCTGCGGCCGGCCTGGCTGCTGCGACTTGGACTCTTCCTTTACGACCACCTTGGCGGCCGGAAGTTGTTGCCGCCGACCAAAACGCTCGACCTGAGCCGCAGCCCTCTCGGGCGGCCCCTGAAGGAGGGCTATCGGCGAGCGTTCGAGTACTCCGACTGCTGGGTCGACGATGCCCGCCTGGTGGTGCTCACGGCCCGAGACGCGGCCGACAAGGGCGCAGTGATCCGGACACGGACGAAGGTGCTGGGGGTCGCGCGCGAAGGCGGCCTCTGGACGATCCGGCTGCAGGACATGGACACCAAGCTGCGCGGCACGATGAAGGCGCGAATGCTGGTCAACGCCGCCGGGCCGTGGGTCGACCATGTCATCCGCGACGTCGTCGGCAAGCCGGAGGCCAAGCACGTCCGGTTGGTCAAGGGCAGCCACATCGTCGTCCGCAAGCTGTTCGACCACGATCGCGCGTACTTCTTCCAGAACAAGGACGGCCGGATCATCTTCGCGATCCCCTATGAGCGCGACTACACGCTGATCGGCACCACCGACCAGGACTTTACCGGCGATCCCAGCGGCGTTCGCATCTCCGACGAGGAGCAGGCCTATTTGCTCGCCGCGGCCACCGAGTATTTCGAGAAGCCGGTGACCTGGCAGGACATCGTGTGGACCTATGCCGGCGTGCGGCCGCTGTTCAACGACAACAAGAGCAAGGCGCAGGAGGCGACGCGCGACTACGTGCTGACCGTGGAAGGCTCGGCCGCCGAAGGTGCGCTGATCAACGTCTTCGGCGGCAAGCTCACTACACATCGCCGGCTAAGCGAAGAGGTCCTCGGCAAGATCGAGGGCGTGCTGGGCGCCAAAGGACCGGCCTGGACGAAGGGCAGCACGCTGCCGGGCGGCGATTTCGGTCCGCGCGAGTTCGAGCAGCAGGTCGAAAAACTCAACGGGCTCTATCCCAACCTCACCGACCGCTTCCTGCGGCGGCTGGTCCGTCAGTACGGCACGCGCGCGCAGAAGATCCTCGGTAGCGCCAAGCGCATGCAGGATCTGGGCGACCTCTACGGTGCCGATCTGACACAGCGCGAGGTCGATTACCTGTTCGAGCAGGAGTGGGCTCGCACGACTGACGATGTGTTGTGGCGGCGCACCAAGCTCGGCCTTCGCGTCGGAGCGAGCGACCGGGTCCGCCTCGAAGCCTATCTTAATGCGCGCTGGGAGCGGTCGCGGCGATGAGCGGCGGCTACGTGTTGGCGATCGACCAGGGCACGACCTCGAGCCGGGCGATCCTGTTCGACGACAAGCAGCGGATCGCCGGGCTGGGCCAGATGGAGTTCACCCAGCATTTTCCGGCATCGGGCTGGGTCGAGCACGTGCCGGAGGAGATCTGGGCGACGGTCCTGCGGACAGCGAAGACGGCGCTCAAGAGAGCCGGCGTCAGCGCAACCCAGGTGGCGGCTATCGGCATCACCAACCAGCGTGAGACGACGGTGGTCTGGGACCGCGCGACAGGCAAGGCGATCCACAACGCAATCGTCTGGCAGGACCGACGCACCTCGCGGGTCATCGAAAGGCTGCGCGCCGCCGGCCACGAAAAGATGGTCTCGCGCAAGACCGGGCTGCTGCTCGACCCATACTTTTCGGCCACCAAGATCAGCTGGATCCTCGACAACGTCAAAGGTGCGCGCAAGCGCGCCGAGCGCGGCGAGCTCGCCTTCGGCACCATCGACAGCTACTTGATCTGGCGGCTCACCAACGGCGCGGTGCACGCGACAGATGCGAGCAACGCGTCGCGAACGCTGCTCTACAACATCTCGACGGGCGAGTGGGATGACGACCTGCTCGAGCTGTTCCGGGTACCGCAGGCCATGCTCCCGGAGGTCAAGGACAACGCGGACGATTTCGGCACGAGCGAGCGCGGCCTCCTGGGCGCGGCGATCGCGATCCGGGGTGCGGCCGGCGACCAGCAGGCGGCAACCATCGGGCAGGCCTGCTTTGCGCCGGGGATGATGAAATCGACCTATGGCACGGGCTGTTTTGCACTGATCAACACGGGCCCCGACATGGTGCGCAGCCGCAACCGGCTGCTCACGACGATCGTTTATCGGCTCGACGGCAAGACCACTTATGCCCTTGAAGGGGCGATCTTTGTCGCTGGCGCCTCGGTGCAATGGCTGCGCGACAAGCTGCGACTGTTCAAGGATACATCCGACGTCGGGGCGCTGGCGGATGAGGCGGACAGAAGTTCCACCGTCTATCTGGTGCCGGCCTTTGTGGGCCTCGGCGCGCCGTGGTGGGACGCTGATGCTCGCGGCGCCATCTACGGGCTGACCCGCAACAGCGGCCCCACGGATTTCGCGCGCGCGGCGCTCGAGTCGGTGGCCTATCAGACGCAAGACCTGCTGACGGCGATGCGCAAGGACTGGACCGGAGCGGGCGGCACCGTGCTGCGCGTCGATGGCGGCATGGTGGCCTCGGACTGGACCATGCAGTTCCTGAGCGACATCCTCGACGTGCCGGTGGACCGCCCGACGATCCTCGAGACCACGGCGCTCGGCGCCGCCTGGCTCGCCGGACACAAGGCCGGGGTCTGGCCGGACATGGAGGGCTTTTCGAAGCGCTGGGCGCTCGACCGCCAGTTCACTCCGACGATGGAGGCAGGCCTGCGCCGGCGGAAGCTCGCGGGCTGGCGCGACGCGGTGCGACGGACCCTCACCCGTTGATCGTGAGGCTGTCGTTGACCCCGCCGGTGACGGTCACGCTAGTTGTGCCGTCGGTCGTAACCGGGTTGTCCGTCATCCCGTCTCCCGGCGTTCCCGTGCCCTGGGCGCCGAGCCAGGCAGAGACCGGGCCGCCGGCGATGAAGCACCAATAGTTGCCGTATTTGGACTTCACGCCCGGAGGCGTGTGGGCGTAGGCGAGGCCGAACTCGACGAACTTGTCGCTGAGCAGCGTGGCGCGGTGGCCGGGCGAGTTGAGCCAGCCCTCGAGCGCCTGCTGGAGAGTAGTCTGCCCGCCGGCGATATTCTCGCCCACCGCGCCGCGATAATTCTGCATGTTGGTCCGCTGGCGCAGCGTGTAACCAAGCTCGTGCGCGAGCGTGTCCTTCTGCGCCATCAGATTGGCCTGGAATCGCGCCGCGGCTTCGAGCTGGAGGTTGTAGGTCATCGGCTTGTGGCCGCCATTGATGCGGCGCGCCTCGTTGACGGCCGAAAGGATTGCGTCCTGAGTCAGCTGCTGGGGCGTCGTCGAGCCCTCCGGCACGTTGGTGGTGACGCCGAACGTGCTGCAGGCGCTGAGCGAGGCGCCTGCGCCGAGGATGATGAAGGCCCGACGTGTCAGAGGCATAGGTGGTTCCCGTCTAGTTGGCGCCGCTCATAACGGCGAGCGGCCGGGCATGCAAAGCACGTTGCATCCGTCGGCCGCCCCTTTCCCCGCCATTTGAGGAAAATTAACGGCAAATGCAGCCGATCATCGCCAAGTGCGACGTCCTCCCGCATCTTGTCGTGAGGGAGTTCGGTCAAATGGCGCATCTCGACCTGTCGCATGCCGTTATGAAGCCCGCGCCGCTGGTGCGCTACGAGATCGCGCAGGATGTCGGCCGCGCCAAGCAGTTGCTGGTGCTGTCGGTGATCGCCGCGTCGATCATCGTGGTGTTCGCGGCGCTGTTTCTGAGCACTCTCGGCTGAGACGGTCGCGAGCGGCACGTCAGGCGTCCGGCTCGATCGAACGGCGGACGGCCACCAGTTCGAGAAACACCGCATAGTCCCGATCGTAGGCGTCACGCATCTCGGGGTTGGGCAATCGTGAAGTGCCCGCCTGCTGCATCGCCATGGCCGCGGCACTGAGGCCGCCATAAAGGCCGGCAGCGTCTGCCGCTACGATTGCGGTACCGAGCAATGTCGCGTCGGGTGCCTCGGGCTCGACGACGACGCAGCCGGTCGCATCGGCGTAGAGCTCCATCAGCAGCCGGTTGTGGATATGGCCGCCAGCGACGTGGAGCGTGCCGATCGCATAGCCGTTGCGGTTGAGGGTCTCGAGGATATGGCGGACGCCGAGCGCGATGCCGACGCAGGCGCGCCAGTAGAGACGGCAGAGGCTGTCGAAATCGCTGTCGAGGGTGAGACCGACGATCATCCCCCGCGCCTCGGGATCGGCGAGCGGCGAGCGGTTGCCGTGAAAATCGGGCAGGACGTGCAGGCGTTCGGCAAAGCGAGCGCCCTCGACGGCGCGCAGCGCCTCGATGCGGGAGACGACGCGGGCGTGGAGCTCCGGAGTCGGCTCTCCCCCCGCGCCATGCCAGCGCAGCAGGTGATCGAGCAGCGCGCCGGTCGCGGACTGCCCGGCTTCATTGAGCCACGCGTCGGGAAATACGACGCCGTCGAACGGGCCCCAGACGCCGTGGATCGGGCGCGGGTCGGGCGACAGCGCCATGACGCAGCTCGAGGTGCCGCCAATGAGCGCGAGGTGCCGATGGATGGAGCCGGCGTCGCCGGCGAAGGCGGCCAGCGCGCCGAGGGCTCCGGCGTGGGCATCGATGAGGCCGGCGCCGACGCGGCAGGACGTGGTGAGTCCGAGGGTTTCGGCCGCGGTCGCGGTCAAGGGGCCGAGATCGGTGCCCACAGGCGTCGCGGTGTCCGGCAGTCCGCCGCGAACGAGCAGGTCGTCGAGGCCAACCTCATGAAGGAAGGCGGGTTGCCAGCCGCCCTCCCCGCCGATCCAGGTCCATTTGCAGGTGAGCGTGCATTGCGATCGCGCGGTCGAGCCCGACGCCATCCAGGTGAGGTAATCGACCAGATCGAGAAACAGGCCAGCACGCGTCCAGGTATCGGGGACGTGCCGCTTGAGCCACATGAGCTTGGGCACTTCCATTTCCGGAGACATTACGCCGCCGAGCGAATCGAGGACGGAACTGTGCGTCGCGGTGCATTCGGCGGCCTCGGCATGGGCGCGGTGATCGAGCCAGACGATGGTGTCCCAGTTCGCCCCCCCGTCGCCAACCGGGAGAGGGTCCCCTGCCCGATCGCGAACGACGAGCGAGCAGGTCGCATCAAAGCTGATGCCGGCGACCCGTTCCGGCGTCGCCTTCGACGCCGCCATCGCGGCACGGACGGCGGCGCAGACGGCCTGCCAGATCTGAGTGGAATCGTGTTCGGCATGATCGGCCGACGGACGCCGCATGGCGATGGGACGCTCGGCGCGCGCCAGCAGTACACCGGTCGCGGTCAGGACTCCGGCGCGGGCGCTGCCGGTGCCGACATCGACGGCGACAAGCAGCGGCGATGGCGTCGGGGACGTTTCGGCGAGGCGCTCAACCAGACCCGGTAGCTCCCGCATGTCGGAGAAGATTTCGTCCGGGCGAAGTGCGGCGATCGCCTCGCCGAGACCGGAGAGCTCGATGTGGCCGCCGCCGGTGAAGGCAAAGACACGCATGCCGGCCTTCTTGGCGGCGACGATGCCGGCGGGGCTGTCCTCGACGACGAGGCATTCCGAGGGGTCCGCGCCCATCGCGCGCGCGGCATGAAGGAAAAGATCGGGCGACGGCTTGCCACGGGCGACCATGCTCGCCGAGAACAGCCGCGGCTGGAAGCGCTGCATCAGGCCGGCGATCTCGAGGCTGACGGTGATGCGTTCCATCTGGCTCGAAGAGGCAACACAGAACGGCACCCCCAGAGCGGGAAGCGCGTCGAGCAGCCCGGCCATCGGCTTCAACTCCCGCCGGTAGGCAGCATAGAGGTCGGTGCGCATGGCCTCGATGGCGGCAGCGTCGAGCCTCAAGCCATGAACATCATCGAGGCTGAGCGCGACCGACGAGAAGCTGCGGCCGAGATAGTTGCGGAAGCCGAACTCCGGCGGGATCGAGACGCCGGCCTTTTCGATGGCGGCCAGAAGCACGCGCATGGCGATCGGCTCGCTGTCGACGAGGACGCCGTCGCAATCGAAAATGATGAGGCGGATGGGAGACGAGGCGGGCATGTTTCTCCAAGGCTAGCACAGGTTGTCACGGCACGTGCAGAGGCGTCCGGCCGCCCGGGGCGCCGGAGTTTTTGGGTGACCTTCCGCCGTCTGATCCCCAATGTGGCGCGCTGCGCGTCGCTGGGAGGAGACGGCGCCCGCGAGACGCTTGCGCCCCGTGGACTATGTATGAGGCGCACGCGCCTCGCGGGTCGGCAGGATTTCGGAGCGAGCTTGGGGCCTGGCACTCTTTCAGCTGGCGTTACACCCGAACCTCGTGAGCTAACGATCGCCCACGCCTACCCGCCTCGCCTCGCGTCGTTCGTCGTCGACAGCCGTCCGTGCGGACGAGGTGGGGGGACTATAGGGGCGTGGGAAGCTGCATGGACAAGTTGGCCGAGCAGAGGCGGCGAGGACGAGGGATGGTGGAGTTGCGGTCACCTCCGGTGGCGCATCTTTTCCGCGGCGTCATTCCCGCGAAAGCGGGAACTCTGTGGCCAGGCAGCAGCGCTAAACGGAGGTTCCCGCTTTCGCGGGAATGACTCCGTGGGTGGTGGGGGATTTGCGGATGGGCGGGTGCCGTCGAACGAGGGCGCCTTCTCGCTCGCCAGAGGCGAGCGGCTGGATCACCGGGACACGCCCGGTGATGACGGCGGTGGGCGGCCGGGATTGGGAATGGAGGCTTCCCGCACTCCACTCGCCGGGACGAGCCGCGGGAATGACCAGGGGATGGGCTGAAGCCGCGCCGTCGCTAAACCATTGTACCAGCCAGCGTATTTCTCGTTACCCCGCGCGGGCCGGTTTATTAATGAATCCCGCACAAAATCGGCCCCTTCTGACCTCTTCCGGACCCGTCGATTGAAGCGTTTGTTTGCCTTGCTGCGCGCGATAGCCGCGATCGGTCTGCCGATCGGGATCGCCCTGCTCGCGGCACAGGCAATCAGCGAGCATGATCAGCGCACGCGCGCGACGACGCTTGCGCGCGTGGTGCTCGACCGCGCCGCACGAACGACGCAACAACTCGCAGCCGCCTTCACGCAGGTGAAGGAGGTCGCGGGAGACGCCCCCTGCTCGGCGGCGAGCCTCGCAGCCATGCGCGAAATCGCGCTTGGCTCGAGCCTGCTGCAAGCCATCGGTTACGTCTCCGGCAACGAGCTGCGATGCTCCTCGTTCGATGGCGACGTCACCGATCTCGGCCCGCCCGATTACATTACCTCCACCGGCCAGGCGATCCGTCAGCGGCGTTCGCTTTCCTTCGCCGGCAGCGTGCCGCTGCTGGTGGTCACCGGGCCGGCCGGGTTCACAGGGTTCGTCCACCCATCGCTGATCTTCGAGATGACCGAGGGCGGCGACGACATGCCGACCGGCATCGTCAACTATTCGACGCGCTCGCTGCTGCTGGCATCGCAACCAACCGCCATCGACTGGTCGAAGGTAGCCATACCAAGCGGCCAGATGGATGGAACGACCGTGATTGGCAGCCAGCTGGTCGGCTGGGTCCGCTCGCCCAACTGGGACCAGATGAGCTTTGCGGCGCTGCCGTGGACGGCGGTGAGCGATGAATTCGCCATGCTCTGCCGCTATCTGGTGCCGCTTGGCGTTGTCTGCGGGTTTCTCGCCTTCTGGCTGACGCAGAAGCTCGAAGAGGGCCGCTCATCGTTGCCGACCCTGCTCCGGATCGGCCTCAAGCGGAACGAGATTCTACTGGTGTATCAGCCGATCGTCGACATGCGCACGGGTCACTGGGTCGGCGCGGAAGTGCTGGCACGCTGGCGGCGGCGCTCCGGCGAATGGGTGTCTCCGGACGTGTTCATCCCGATCGCTGAAAAGCATGGACTTATCGTGCAGTTGACGCGGTTCGTCGTCGAGCACGCGCTAGACCAAATGGGGGAGTTCATGCGGCAGCATCCGGAGTTCTTCCTCAGCCTCAACATTTCCTCGAGCGATTTGAGCGATGCCGGTTTCCGTCCTTTTCTCGTCGCGCGCTGCACGGAGGCTCGCGTGCCTTGCAGGGCGGTGCACCTCGAAATCACCGAGCGGCAAGAAGTGGACCAGACTGCCGAGGCGGGCACGATCGCCGAGCTGCGCAGGACCGGATTCAAAGTGGGTACCGACGATTTCGGTGTCGGCTACTCGAACCTTGCCTATCTCGAGAACTACGAGCTCGACTATCTGAAGATCGACCGGGTGTTCGTCGCCAACGGCTTCCGGGCGGCAGGCGGTGCCGAGATGATCGACCACATCATCGACGTCGGCAAGGCACGCCACCTCGAGATCATCGCCGAAGGGATCGAGAGGCCGGAGCAGCTCGCGCACCTGCTGACGCGCGGCGTCGTGCTAGGACAAGGCTGGCTCTTCGCACGCGAGCTGCCCGCGGTGGAGTTCCTTCGCCAGTATCGCGCGCCCGATGAGGTGCAGTGGCTCAGCGAGGCAGACCGCGACGCCGGGAGCCGCACCGCGGCCTAGGCTAGAGGTTTCCGCCGAGATAGGCCTCGAGCGTCGCTCGTGTGCCGATCGACCAGATGGTGTCGAGGGCATGGGTGAAGGCGGCGACGTAGGCGGCGTTGCTCGCAAGATCGCCGAAGATGTCGCCCATTTCGAGCCAGGCCTTCGCGTCAGCCTTCGCGCGTTTGGCCTGCGCGGTGAGGCGCGTCCAGCTTGGATCGTTGGGGGCGATGGGCTTGCCGCTGTCGGTCTCCCCGTAGCAGTAGCGGCACCAGAAGGCCGAGACGAGCGCGAGGCCGGCGACCGACTGGTTGCGTGTTAGGCGGTCGGTGGCGGACGGCAGGATGAATTTCGGCTGGCGGTTGGAGCCGTCGAGGCAGAGCCGCGTGATGGTGTCGCCGATCTTGGGGTTGGAGAAGCGGCGGTCGATGAGGCTGAAGTAATCGGCGAGGCTGGTGTCGGGCACGGGCGGGACGATGGGGATGATCTCGTCGCGCTCGACCTTTTCGAGGAAGCCGCGCACCAGCGGATCGGCCATCGCCTCGTGGACGAAGTGGATGTCCATGAGCGCCGCCGGATAGGCGATGGTCGCGTGGCCGCCATTGAGGATGCGAATCTTCATGTGCTCGAAGGGGGAGACGTCGGAGACGAACTGCACGCCGACCTCTTCGAGCGCCGGGCGGCCAGCAGGGAAATCGTCCTCCAGCACCCATTGCCGGAAACTCTCGCAGAACACCGGCCAGGCGTCGGCGATGCCGAAATTGTCGCTGAGGAGCTGCCGCTCGCGGTCGGAGGTGGCCGGTGTGATGCGATCGACCATGCCGTTGGGGAAAGCGACATTGTCACGAATCCAGCCGGCGAATTCGTGATCGAACAGCTCGGCGAGGCCAACCACGGCGTTCTCGGTGACATGACCGTTGCCGGGAATGTTGTCGCAGCTCATGACGGTGAACGGCTCGAGGCGCGCATTGCGGCGGGCGCGGAGGCCGGCGAGGATCAGGCCGAACGCCGTTTTAGGCGAGGCCGGGTTGCGCGCGTCGCCGACGATATCGGGATGGGTGGGATCGAAGTGCTGGGTCGCCGGGTCAATGTAGTAACCGCCCTCGGTGATGGTGAGCGAGACGATGCGGGTAGCAGGGTCGGTGAGACGCGCGACGGTGGCGGCAACGTCGCCGACCTTCAGATGATCGACCATCACGGCGGTGACGCGGGCGGAGGAGTGCTCGGCTTCCTGCTCGACGACAGTGGTCAGCCAATCTTGCGCCATCAGCTTCTTCCGCATGGCCTCGTCGGCGGGGCGAACGCCGGCGCCGACCAGCGCCCAGTCATGACCGCGGCCGGTGTTGAACAGGTCATCGAGATAAACGGCCTGGTGGGCGCGGTGGAAATTGCCGACGCCGAAGTGAACGATGCCCGGCTTGAGCAAGCGCGGATCGTATTTGGGGACGGCGGCGGTCTCGGACAGCTCCTTGAATGCGTCGCGCGACAACTCGATGGGCATGGGCGTATTCCTCAGGCGGCCTTGAGCGACCGGCCGTCCTTGTCGAAGCGGTAGATGCGATTGGGGTCGGGCGTGAGCCAGACGCTGTCGCCGTGATGGAGCTGCTTTTCGCCCTCTGCGCGAACGGTCATGGCGCCGAGGCCGTCGACGTTGACGTGGAGGAACGTGTCGGAACCGAGATGCTCGGCGACGCCAACGGTGGCGTGCCAGCTGCCCGAGCTGGTCGAGACCGAGATGTGCTCGGGGCGGGCGCCGATGCTGGCGGCGTTGTATTTGGCGGCCTCGGCACCATCGATGAAGTTCATCTTGGGCGAGCCGATGAAGCCGGCGACGAAGCGGTTGGCGGGGGTGCGGTAGAGCTCCATTGGAGAGCCGAACTGCTCGACATTGCCGGCGTTGAGCACGACGATGCGGTCGGCCATGGTCATGGCCTCGACCTGGTCGTGGGTCACGTAGATCATGGTGGTCTTGAGCTGCTGGTGCAGCTCGGAAATCTCGAGGCGCATGTTGACGCGGAGCGCGGCGTCGAGATTCGACAGCGGCTCGTCGAACAGGAAGGCTTTCGGTTGACGCACGATGGCGCGGCCGATGGCGACGCGCTGGCGCTGGCCGCCGCTGAGGTTGCGCGGGCGGCGATCGAGATAGCTGGTGAGGTTGAGGACGCGGGCGGCGTCCTTGACCTTGGCGTCGATCGTGGGCTTGTCGACATTGGCCATTTTGAGTGGGAAGGCGATGTTCTGGTAGACCGTCATGTGCGGGTAGAGCGCATAGGACTGGAACACCATTGCAAGCTCGCGCCTCGCGGGCGGCGCATCGGTCATGTCACGACCATCGAGCAGGATCTGGCCGGAGGTCGTGTCCTCGAGCCCCGCGATCAGGCGCAGCAGCGTGGACTTGCCGCAGCCCGAAGGCCCGACGAAGACCACGAACTCGCCATCGCGGATGTCGATCGAGGCGTCGGGGATGACGGCATGCTGCCCGAACGATTTGTTGACGTGCTGAAGCTGGATCGAACCCATTGTCTCCCCCTATTTCACGGCGCCGAAAGTGAGGCCGCGCACCAGCTGCTTCTGGCTGATCCAGCCGAGGATGAGGATCGGTGCGATGGCCAGCGTCGAGGCCGCGCTCAGCTTGGCCCAGAACAGCCCTTCCGGACTTGAATACGATGCGATGAAGGCGGTGAGCGGCGCGGCGTTGATGGTCGTCAGGTTAAGCGTCCAGAACGCCTCGTTCCACGCGAGGATGACGTTGAGCAGCATGGTCGAGGCGATGCCGGGCACCGCCATCGGCACCAGCACGTAGATCAGCTCCTTGCGCAGCGTCGCGCCGTCCATGCGCGCCGCCTCGAGGATGTCGACCGGGATTTCCTTGAAATAGGTGTAGAGCATCCACACCACGATCGGCAGGTTCATCAGCATCAGGATCGCCATGATGCCCCAGACGTTGTCGAGCAGGCCGAGCGTCTTGAAGATCAGGTAGATCGGGACCAGCACGCCGACCGCCGGCATCATCTTGGTTGAGAGCATCCACATCATCAGGTCGCGCGTCTTGGGCGCCGGCGCGAACGCCATCGACCAGGCCGCGGGGATCGAGAAGGCGAGCGCGAGGACGGTCGAGCCGATCGAGATGATCACCGAGTTGAAGAAGTGGTGGAAATAATCGGAGCGGCCCTGCACCTCGAAATAGCTGTCGATGGTCCAGGGCGTCTGGAAGAAGTGCGCGAGATTGATCGCGTCGCCCTCGGACTTGAAGCTGGTGAGGATCGTCCACAGGATCGGGAAGAAGATGATGAGCGCCACGACCCACGCGGCGGCGGTGACGGTGATCCTGCGCTGAATGGTTGCTTGCCGTGCCATCAGATGCTCCCCCCACAATACTGGCCAGCGGCGCCGCTTCTCCCCTTGCGGGAGAAGGTGGATCGGCCGAAGGCCGAGACGGATGAGGGGTTCTCCCGAGTATCGCGAAGGTGGAGAGAACCCCTCGTCCGCCCTTCGGGCACCTTCTCTCTCAAGGGGAGAAGGCGATCGAACCGATCATTCAGTGCCGTGCTCTCGATCTGCCTACGCATCGAGGTTCTTCCCCACGATGCGGATCAGGAAGATCGCAACGATGTTGGCGAGGATCACCGCGACCACGCCGCCTGCCGACGCACCGCCGACGTCGTAGTTGAGCAGCGCCTGCACGTAGATGAGGTAGGGCAGGTTGGTCGAGGCCGAACCCGGACCTCCCTGCGTGGTGACGAAGATCTCGGCGAAGATGCCCAGCAGGAAGATCGTCTCGATCAGGATGACGACGGTGATGGCGCGCGCGAGGTGCGGCAGGATGATGTAGATGAAGCGGTTGAGGAAGTTGGCGCCGTCCATCTCGGAGGCTTCCTTCTGGTCCTCGTCGAGCGACTGCAGTGCGGTCAGAAGGATCAGCGTCGCGAAGGGCAGCCATTCCCAGGCGGTAATGACGATCACCGAAAACAGCGGATAATCGGTGAGCCAGGCGACGGGCCGCATGCCGAAGAACGAGAAGATGCCCGCGAGGATGCCGTATTGCGGGTGCATCAGCATGTTCTTCCAGACCAGCGCCGACACGGTCGGCATGACGAAGAACGGCGCGATGACAAGGAGGCGGACGATCCCCTGCCCCCAGATCGGTTGATCCATCAACAGGGCGAGGAGAACGCCGAGGACGACGGTGATGACCAGCACACCGATGACGAGGATCAGCGTGTTCTCGATCGCTTGCGCGAAGGACGGGTCGGTGAGGAAGAAGTAGTAGTTGCGGAACCAGGCGAAGCCGCCGCGTTCGGGGTGCAGCAGGTTGAACCGCTGCAGCGAGTACCAGAGCGTAAGCGCCAGCGGAACGATCATCCAGACGAACAGGACGATGACCGACGGTGCCACCATGATGCGTGCCAGTGCACGCGTCTGACGGGTCGCCATGGCGTTTCCTCCCCAACCAACGCCGCGCAGCCGAAGCTGCTGATCTTGATGAACTCGCCGCGCGCCCTCCCGCGACACTGTGGCGAGGTCCCGCTATGGGGCTGCCCGGCTAGAGGAACCGGGCAGCCCCGACCTGCGGGAGGTCACCCGGCGGACGGAGCTGGCTATTGCCAGTCACCGCCCGCCAAGCCGGATCAGAGGTAACCCGCCTTCTGCATCTCGCGGGTGGTGGTGTCCTGCGCCTGCTTCAGGGCGTCGTCGACCGAGGTCTGGCCGGCGAGCGCCGCCGAGAAGATCTGGCCGATATCGGTGCCCAGCCCCTCGAACTCGGGGATCGCGACGAACTGCACGCCGACATACGGGACCGGCTTTACGGTCGGGTGGGTCGGGTCAGCCGCGTTGATCGAGTCGAGCGTCATCTTGGCGAAGGGCGCTGCTTTCTGGTAGTCGGCGTTGGCATAGAGCGAGGTTCTGGTGCCGGGCGGCACGTTGGCCCAGCCTTCCTTGCTCGCGACGAGGTCGAGGTAGTGCTTGCCGGTTGCCCAGGCGACGAACTTCTCGGCCGCATCGACCTTGGTGCTCGACGCCGGGATGGCAAGAGCCCACGACCAGAGCCAGTTGCCGCGCTTGCCGAGGCCGTTGTCCGGAGCCAGAGCGAAGCCGACCTTGTCGGCGACGGTCGAGGCTTTCGGATCGGTCACGAACGAGGCGGCCACGGTGGCGTCGATCCACATGCCGCACTTGCCCTGCTGGAACAGCGCCAGGTTCTCGTTGAAGCCGTTGTTCGAGGCTCCGTCGGGGCCGTCGGCCTTCATCATGTCGACGTAGAACTGCAGCGTGTTCTTCCACTCGGGCTGATCGAACTGCGCGTTCCACTTTTCGTCGAACCAGCGGGCGCCGAACGAGTTCGACATGGCCGTCAGGAACGCCATGTTCTCGCCCCAGCCGGCCTTGCCGCGGAGGCAGATGCCGTTGATGCCATTGGCGCGGTCAGTCATCTTGTCGGCGGCCTGGCGGATGAAGGTCCAGGTGGGTGCATCGGGCATCTTCAGCCCGGCCTTGTCCATCAGGTCCTTGCGATACATGACCATCGAGCTCTCGCCGTAGAACGGGGCGGCGTAGAGCTTGCCGTCGGCGCTGAGACCGCCGCGGATCGCCGGCAGCAGATCGTTGACGTCGTAGTCGGCGCCAAGATTGTCGAGCGGCACGAGCCAGTTCTGCTTGGCCCAGATCGGAACCTCGTAGGTGCCGATGGTGATGATGTCGTACTGGCCGCCCTTGGTGGAGATGTCGGTCGTGACCTTCTCGCGCAGGACGTTCTCTTCGAGCGTCAACCACTGCAGCTGGATGTCCGGATTTGCCTTGGTGAAGTCGTCGGTCAGCTTCTGCATGCGGATCATGTCGCCGTTGTTGACGGTGGCGATGGTCAGCGTGACGGCCGAGGCCTGCGAGGCAAGCGCAAGCACAAAGGCTCCCGCGAGGAGCGGTGCAAATTTCATGGATGTCCTCCCATTGCCAAAGCGAGCTTTTGCTTTGTGCGTGGGCAATTACTCATACCTTCGTTAAGCCTGTCAAGCGGCCGAAACACGAAAGTTCGGAGGCACGTGCCTCACGGCATATGCGAAAACGCCAACAAATATCGATGTCTCAGCCGGTTATCGGCGTGCGAGCAGCTTGCTTGCGGTGCGCTCGTCAGTGATCAATCCATTAACGAGCCGGCGGTTCAACGCGGCGACAACGCCGGGCAATTTCTTCTCGCCCATGGCAAGTGCTACGACCAGGGACGACTCGCGCGGCGGCATCGGCGCGCTCGCGACACGGGCATTGGTGAGCCCCTGGATCATCTTGCCCTGGGCATCGAAGGCCCAGCCGACGATCTCGCCGATGGCCCCCGCTTTCTGCAGGGCCTTGAGCTCGTCCTTGGTGATGAAGCCGTCGAGATAGAGCGGCGCGTCGGCACCGAGATCGCCGATGCCGACGAAGGTGATGTCGGCCTTGGCGGTGAGCGCCAGGGTCTCCTTCACCATCGGCTGGCGCAGCAGCATCTCGCGCTCCTCGGGCGAGGAGGCGATGACCGGCAGCGGCATCGGAAACATCCGCGCCTTGACGGTGTCGGCCATGTTGAAAATGACGTTGTAGTAGGAGGCCGAGCCGTCGGGGGCGATGTTGCCGGTGAGCGAGACGATCTTGTGCTGTGGCGCTTCCATCGGGGTCAGCTGCTCGATGGCGGCCTTGAGCGTGCGGCCGGTACCGATCGCCATGATGATGGGGTCAGGAGCGCGCAGCCGCCGTTCGATCTCGGCCGCGGCGGCCTGGGCGACACCGATGATGGTGGAATCGGACTCCGGATCGGACGGCACGACCTCGACGAGGTCGAGGGCGAAGCGCTGGGCGAGCTTTTCGGCGAGCTCCATGCAGCGGCCGATGGGATGATCGAGCCGGACCTTCACCAGCCCCTCGCTGACCGACAGCGACACGAGGCGCTGCGCGGTCTGGCGCGACACGTTCAGCTTGCGGGCGATCTCTTCCTGGTTGTTGCCGGCGACGTAGTAGAGCCACCCTGCCCGCGCGGCGTCGTCGAGACGCCGTAGCCCCTGGTCGTTGCGGATGGCCATGCGGCTCCCTGCCGTTGATCTGCTGCAAGCGAGAGAGTCTTATTTCGAAAGGTTTCGCCAAGGCAAGCGGCGGAGCGCTATCCGGCCGATAGTTCGCCGGCCGCAGCATCATGCGCGCCTGCCCTTGCGGTAGGCCGAGCTGCTCAGGAGGTCGGCAATTCCGCGTCGCCAATCACGAGGATGTCAACCTCGTGGATCGCCCGGCGGGCGGCTTCGTCGCGCAACCAGGCATCGCACATCGCCTCGCTGGCGAAGGCCCGAGGCCCGACCTGCGTTTCAACCAGCATTCCGTGCTTGGCCGCGACGAGCATTCCGCGGGCCCGCCACCCGCCGCGCCGGAGCTCGCGGATGCTTCCGGTAAACTTGATCGGCATGATCGTTCCCTCTGCTGCAGAAGTGAGCGCCGGCCGCAGTGTTCCTGCGGCCGGCAATAGAACGTCAGTTCACGACGTCGAAGGTGATGTGGGCGACCGGGCCCTTCACGTCCCAGTTCCACGATTTCGGCGCGTCTGCGTCGCCGCGGATGCCGGTGTGATAGGTGATCACGCCGTTCTCGGGATCGCGGTCGTTGCCGAAGCCGAGGGCGCCGAGATAGCCCTTCTTCTCGTTGTTCTTTTCCGACCCGGCGTCGTAGCCGCGGACGTCAAGGGTGGCGCTGCCCTTGAGGTGGTAGCCGTCAAAGCCGGTAAAGCCCGAGAAGCCGTCATTGGTGTTGCCGAGCATCCAGACCGCATCGATCAGCGGGTGCTTGGCGTCGACGTGGACGAAGAAGGTGCGGGTCTGGCCGGGGAGCGTGTGAATGGCGAGCTGGGCGTCGCCAATCGCTGAGTCTTTGTTCATAGCGGCCATCACGGAATACATGCCGATGTTGCCGCCTTCGGCGACGGCGACCAGCGCGTCGGAGGCCTTGTCGCCCAGGGCAAAGAGCGGCGCGGAAGCGCTGGTGCGGCTCTCGGCGTAAGTGGGCGAGAAAGGCTGGCCGGTGATCACGTCCTTGATGGTGATCTTGATGGTCTTGCCGCCGCTCATCATGGCAGCTCCCATGCTGTCGCCGTCATTGGCCATCGCCATGTCGGACATCATTCCGCCCGCGGCCATCGGAGCCGACATCGCGTCGTCGGCCATAGCGTTGGTCGACATCATGCTGCTGGCGCCCATGGCGCTGCCGGCCATCATGGCGCTGCTCGACATGGCGTCGTCGGCGAGGCTGGGAGCGACAATCGCGAAAAACGCGGCGGCGGAGACAAGAGGAGTCGTGTGGCGCAGGGCGTGCGTCATGGCAGGCATCCTTCGATGAGGGTTCGGTCGGTGAAGGGCGGCGCAATCGCCGTCCATGTCACCGGTTTCGCTTCAGGAGAGCGGAAGGTTACGTGCGGCGGCGAAAATTATTCGCGGGCCGGAACAGGCGGCCGCCGAGCAGGGCGTTGATCGCGACCACGACGACCACCGCCAGCGTGTGCGAGCAGAGGTCGAGCACGGCGGAATCGTGCGGATGGACGAGGATCAGCAGCGTTGCGCCGGCGGCCGACGCCGCGAGGCCGCCGAGGATCGCCACCGGCAGCGGCCGCAGCGGGCGGGCGCGACGCACCATCACAATGGTTGCCGCCGAGAGCGGGATCGAGAGCGCGAAGATGATCGCGAGGCAGGAGAAGAATTGCGGCACGTTGTTCTGCACCGCCGGATTGGCAAGGCTTGCAACGCATCCGAGGCCGTTGATCGCAACCCAGACCGCAAATGCCGGCAGCGGCAGCAAAGCCCATAAGCTGGAGCGATCCGGCAGGCTCAGCTCGAAGGCGGCGAACGCAGCGAGCAACGCCGTCAGGCCGGACGCGATGGCGCCGGGGATAACATAGGGGTCGACTTCAGGCTCGCCGTTCCAGTCGAAGACGACGCGAATGGCGAGGAGGACCAGAGCGAGCCCGAGCACCGCCGCCAGCCAATACAGCGCCCGCAGCCAGGGCGGCGCGAGCCGGCGCACGGGCTTCAGGTCGGCGCTCAGATCGCCGATCAGCCGGGAGATGTCGCCGCTCTCAGACATGGCTGCGCAGGCTCATGGGGTTTCTCCGTCGGGCTCGACGCCACTCATGCGGGCGCGCAGAGTTTTGATCGCGCGGTGAAGATTGACCTTCAATGCCGGTTTCGTCCGACCGGTGCGTTTGGATGCATCCTCGAGCGAATTTTCCTCGAGCGCGAGGGTTTCGACCGCCTCGCGCTGGCCCGCGGGAAGCTCTGCAACGGCGGCGCGCAGCTGACGGGTCTCGCTGTTGCGCAGCGCTTCAGCCTCAGGGTTGCTCTCGGCCGGATGTGTCTCGGCGGCGAGCGGGGCGTAGACCTCGCGGGCGCCGCGCCGCCCCTGCTTGCGCAGGATATCGATCGCCCGCCGCTGGGTGATCGCGGTGAGCCACGCCATGAACGAGCGGCTGGGATCGTAGGCGGCGCGCGCGCCGTGGAGGGTGATCAGCACGTCCTGCACCACGTCATCGACGGCGTTGGCGTCGGCGCCCTGGGCGCGGGCGAGACGGCGGACGATCGGCACGCAATCGCGCAGCACGAGCTCGTAGGCGGCACGATCGCCGCCCTGTGCCGCGGCCATCGCGGCCATCAGACGCCGATCGGTCGCGGCCCGTTCGGCAGCAAACTCAGTGCGGGGGCCGTCGTGCATCGGCAAAGGTTGGCCCGCTACGGCGTGGATTGCAATCCCGCAGATGCGCGGCGGGTCATGTCATGGCCCCGGCCGGGCGGCGGCAGGCTGCGATCGGTTGAACATCCCTTCCAGAAACTGGGGTGCCGCCGCGCCAGCACCGGGCAGCTCGAAACTCGAGGGCTGTGGAAAATAGCGCCGCAGGAAGCTGTCGACGAGCCGATCGACGCGCCACGTGCTCCACGTCGACCGTGCCCCCAAATCGTCGTTCAGGCAGAAGAATTTCGGGCGATGGGTCGAGACGCTTGCCAACTGCCCGCGTACCCGGATGACATTCGGGCTCAGGCTGATGAAGGCATAGGTCTGCTGCCACTTCTGTTGGATGAGGTGGACGGGGAAATATCGATCGGCCTTCGATTCCATGATGAAGTGGTTGTAGAGCACGTGCAGCGCGACATCGTCAGCGACGCGAAACCGATGCGAGGAGGTTCGCTCGAACTCCGCCGGCCAAAGACGCTGCAGCTCGCGAACGATCGGCGTTCTATAAAAGACCGGGACATGAGCCAGCCCGAGGCGACTGCGCTGCCCGAAGCGTAGATCGAGCAAGCCCTGCGTATGGCCAATGGCTCGATCGGTTGTCGTGCTGGCAGTTGCGGAACGCGGAAGCGGCCAGCGTTCGAGATAGATCTGTTGGCCGGTCTCGGGGGTCATGAAGTCCTCGCGGGCAACGGGCCGGCCGAGGAAGATGTCGTCGTTGAAATAGAGAAGGTTCTCCGACAGGCCCGGAATGCGGTGGAGGTGGGATTCGATCGCGAACGAATTGAAAGTCGGCAGGTGACGGCTGTCAGGAAACAGATCCTCGTGCGTGACGAGCCGCAGGCGCGGATTGGACCGATTGAGCCACGTCGGAACCTGGCCGTTGGTGACCAGATAGACGGTCCGGACCCAGGGCGCATAGTGCTCCAGGGAGCGCAGTGAGTAACGCAGCTCGCCATGGTCGCGAAACCGGTTCGCGCCGGCGCTGTCCTCCGGAACCATCGCTTCTCGCGCGCGCCAATGCGCAAGGCGCGACTGCTGGCCGGGATCAGCGCCGTTCACCCAAGTGTAGACCACGTCGATCGGCTGGTCAGCCGTTTGCGTGCCCCTCTCGCATTTGGGGACGGGCGAGCTGGGCGCCCGACCAGCGCAGGTACCGGCGCGCGCCCGTGATCGCCAACCACCGCGCGACATTCGGCGAACGCCGTTCCACCGCCATCCGCGCCTGATAACGCGCCTCGATGGTGGAGATCGTGGGCGACTGCCGAGCAAAGTGCCACCAGGCTCCGGCGAACGGCAACGGTTTCGCCGTCAGCCACGGCTTGCGACTGCCGGCGAAATGGACGATCGCGGGATTCCACCGTTCTGCCTCGATCTCGTCACGAAGGTCAGAGGGAATTCGCCTAGGCGATTTCAGCATCACGCCCACGAGCGCGTTCCAGGCCGGGTCAAGATGGCGAATGCGGCCCTGCAACGCGATGTTGAAAACGTCCTGGTCGCGGTAGCGCAAGAGCTTGTTCCATTTGGCGAGAATAAGCTCGGATCGCGCTCCAAACCCTTCGTTGCGAAGCGCAGCGAGGTTCATGCGCAGCACGCCGCTGTTGATGTACTCGCCCGGGCCGGACCTGGCGAGGCCGGTGATTTCCGCAATGCATCGCTGGGCGTCATAGGCAGGCGAAGTGTCCACGGGTCGGGCGACAGCCCGAGGTGACAGCTGGTAGGCGCGATCGACGACGGCCGCGATTGGAGCATCCCCCATCTCGACCTTCGCGAGGTCGGAAAGATCGCGCCGGACCAAGACATCGCCATCGAGATAGATGATGCTGTCGAGTTCGGGCAGTTCGTCCTGCAGGCGCAGCCGAAGCACGGTCACCGGCGGGTAGCCGTCGACGGTGCCGTAGCGGGCAATCCAGTCCGGCGCACGCCGCAACGTTACGCGGACGGATCCGATGGCGAACCCGTCGAGCGCCTCGGTGTCGACGCTCTCGGGGCCATCATAGAAGACGAGATAGTCGACCGGCGCCGACGTCGACCGGCCGATGGATGCAGCGACGGCGCCCACATAGGGCAGGAACTTCGCGTCGGCGCACGAAACAACCATGATCGGAGAAGCGCTCATCGGCCGCCGCGTCCCCTGAACGGCGGGTGCCGTTCAGACCCGATCCGGAGCAACAAGTGCTCGGTCACGGTACCCTCATGCTCCTCGCGATCGTGGTCTTCGGCAGACATCGACGCAATTGCACAGGTCAGCCCACAATAGGCCAACGTCAGCTCGCGGATTTACACAAGAAGATCGATGGTCTCGAGCGACGTGCGGATGGTGTGCGCCTCAAAGCGGAAGGAGCACGCCCGGTCGACGGGCGCAGCCTCATCCAGCAAAGCGACCAGGCGCTTGACGCCGCCGGACTGTCGCGCCGCCAGTGCCCGCGTCAGGGGGCAGGCCTGGGCTCGGCGTGACCGGCCGAGGGCGGCTCTGTCCGGCCGTATTTGCGCTCAAAGTGCCTGCGGTATTCCATCGGCGATGATGGAAAGTGCGCCTGCACACTGCGCACATAGGCCTCCGTGGAGGTGCCGCCGAGTGCGGCCAGAATGGCCCGATGCTGCTCGACGATCCGATGCATGCGGCCGGAGTCTTGGTACTGCACGGTGCGCACCAGATGGGCGCGCCGCGCGTAGTCGCCGATGGCATCGCGCAGGTGTGCATTGGGACAGATCGAGTACTGCAGGCGGTGAAAGTCGATATTGCGGTAGAACACTTCGCGGAAATCCCCGGCCGCCACGGCAGCTTCGTGCGCACCCTGAATACGTTCGAGCTCTGAAATGACGCCAGGCGGCGCCGGCAGCGGCGTCATCCGGGCCGCCCCCGTCTCGAGGAGTTCGCGCACCGCGTAGATTTCTTCGACCTGGGTCGGATTGAGCTCGACGACCACCACGCCGCGGTTTGGGAAGCGGTTGATGAAGCCGGATTTCTCGAGCTGCGAAAAAACCTCCCGGACGAGGTGCCGCTTTACCCCGAAGCGGGTGGTCAGCATCTCTTCGGTCAGGCGGGAATTGCTGGGATAGACGCCAAAGACGATATCCACCTCGACAGCCCGCAACAGCTCCTCGAACGTCATTTTCCCCTCGAAGCCACGGCGTCCGGTCGTCGATCGGGTCGGTCGGCGCCCATCAGCCAATGCAGCACACTATCGGCGATTGGCTCCGGCCTCTCAAGAATTGCGAAATGGCCGGCGCCGGGCACGATCGCAAGCCCGCCGCCTGTCGCAATGGCGATGTCGGTGGCGAGCGGAACGGGGGTAATGCGGTCCTCGGCACCGCAAACGACGAGCGTCGGCAGCGAAAGCTGCTCGAGGATATCGATGGAGCGCGGGCGCGAAATCGCGATCTCGGTCTGCCGGGCGAAGCCGTCGATGCCGACGGACTCGGCCATGGCGACGACCAGGTCGCGTAGCGCGGTATCCCCCAGCCGTTCGGCGGCGACGTGAGCCGGCCAGGTCTCCTCCACAATGAAGCGCGACAGCCCGTTCCGGCGGGCGCGCTCAAGCATGGCGCGGCGGTTGACGTCGTTGCCCGGGCGATCGGCTTCGCCGTTCATGTCGAGCAGCAGCAGCGCGGTCACCTTCGGACTCATAGTCCTGGCGAGGTGCGTCGCGATCATTCCGCCGAGCGAAAAGCCGGCAATCACCAGGACCTCGTCCGGGGCGAGAACAAGCTGCCGGGTCGCCAGGGCCGCGACCTCCGCCGCCGTCGTCGCCGCGGCGGTATCGACAGCGACGCTCCGCAATGACACTCCACGAGCCTCGAGAGCGGCGATGAGCGGGCCGAACGCGCGGTGGTCGCAGAGGGTGCCCGGCAGGCAGGCCAGGACCATCCGCGAATCGGGAGCTAGCAACGGCGCGCCTGGCATCACGCCACGGCCAGGGGAGTCAGCGATGTCGCGACGCCATGCGCCCTGCCGAGGGCGTTGAGTTCCGCTAGAAGGTCCGGTGGACACGGAATTCCCTCACGCTCGCGCCTCAGCTGGCTGCGATATTCGAGTTCGCCCGGCATCAGCATCTCGCGGCCGCCTTCCCACATGGGCGAAGCCTTCAGCGTCGCGTAGAAATTGCGCATCCGCCCGAGAAATTCGTCGTGGTCGAGCGCAATCTCCGGATCGAGCGCGATCATCGTGTGGCCGGTATCGCTCGGTGCGTCCGGGGCCTTGTACATGCCGTTGATACCGAACTGGAACGCCCCTCCAGAAACCACGCCGGAAAGGATATCGACGACGAGCGACAGGCCAAATCCCTTGTGGCCGCCGACCGGAAGGAGGAACCCCTTGAACCCAATATCGGGGTCGTCGGTATAGTGGCCATGATTGTCGGTCGCCCAGTCGAGCGGGATCTTTTCATGCTTCTTGCTCGCGAGCAGCAGCTTGCCGCCCGCAACCGAGGACATCGAGATGTCGAGCATGAACGGAAAAGGTTCGGCCGAGGGCACGCCGAAGGCGATCGGATTGTTGCCGGTGATGGGCTTGCTGCCGCCCGGCACGACGAGATTGGGGATGACATTGGTCATCGCGATGCCGACAAGGCCCGCGTCAGTTGCCATGCGCGCAAACAGCGATGCAGCGCCGAAGTGATTGCTGGAGCGGACGCTGACGGCGCCGATGCCGTGCGCCTTGGCGAGATCGATGGCGCGGGTCATCGCCTCGCGGCCGACGATGAATCCCATGCCGTTGTCGCCGTCGAGCACCTCGAACGCGTGCTTGCCGGCAATGCGTGTTACCGAAGGGTTGGCCTTGACGATCTTGCCGGCGAGGCGCTGCACGTAAATCGGGACGCGCAGCACGCCGTGAGAATCGATGCCCCAGAGGTTGGTGAGGATCAGGCATTCGGCCGAGTAGGCGGCGTTCTCGCCGGTCATGCCCGTGGCCCCAAACAGGTCGACGAGGAAGTGCCTGAGAGTGTCGACGGGGATCAGGATGTCTTGGCTCATCGAGGGGTCCGTGGGTTAGGCCGATTGCACGCGCAGCGGCTCAGCGCTGATCATGATCGAGGCGAAGATGCAGGGGACGTCGCCGCGGTTGTGCCAGGTGTGCTTGGTGCCACGCTGGATCAGCACGTCGCCAGGACGCAGCAGCAGCTCGCCGGCGTCGGTGCAGGCGTAGATTTCGCCGCTTAGAATGATGTTGTAATCAACCGTGTCGTTACGGTGCCTGCCGTCGTCGGCATCGCCAATGACCCGGTCGTCGGCGCCGATCGCGGCAAAGTCGGCAGCCGCCTCACCGCTGACGTGCTGGTGGTCGGGGAGGAACTCGACGATCCGGATGCGCGAGCCGCCAAGGGGCGGATGATGCTCGACCGGCACGGCGGCGGCGTCGGCCGTCCCCTCGTTCGACGCCAATGGCCCGTCGGTGATCCAGAGCTCGTGAAAGGTGAGGCCGCGGCCGGGCTGTTCGGACACATTGCCGGCCGGCCCGTCGAGGAGAAAATACGAGCGCCCATGAGAGTCGGTCGCGGTGACCACCCGTCTCGGCACAAAGCTCATCCCCGCCTCCCTGACCGCCCCTGCGGGCAGTTCGTCGTGAAATAAACACGTCTCCGGCTTGTTCGCAACATTGTTGACAATCTTGTTGACAATCGCGGGCGCCCCTGAAAGCTTGACCTCGGTCGGACTTATGCCGGAGCGACCGACCCACAAAGAGGGCCCGGCACCTGGTTCAGGTGACATGAACCGCAAAGGGAGGACTATCGCGATGAAGCGCAGTTGGATTACCCGGGCCGTCGCCGTCGCTGCGGCCGGTGTTGCACTTACCCTGTCGATGTCGGCGCCGAGTTCCGCGGCACAGCTGCGCTTCGCCATGCTGGTGCGCGTGCTCGGCAATACGGCGTTCGAGCTCGCCAAGGTCGGCGCAGAACAGGCCGCAAAGGAGCTCGGTATCGACCTCATCTATACCGGCCCGACGGAGAATACCGCCGAGGGCCAGATCGCGCAGATCAACTCGCTGGTCGACCAGCATGTCGACGCCATCATGATCACCGCCAACGACCAGACGGCGCTCCTACCCGCTTTGCAGCGCGCCCAGCAGCGCGGCATCAAGATCGTATCGTGGGATCAGGATCTCGATCCGACGGGCCGCAGCGTGTTCATCGCCGAGGCGACCAACGATCTGATCGCGCTTGCGCCGCTCAAGATCGTCAAGAACCTGATCGGCACCGGCGAGATTGGTGTCATCTCCGGCGCAGCTGACTCCACCACCCAGAACGACTGGGTGAACAAGATGACCGACCTCACCAAGACCGATCCCGACTACAAGGGCATCACGGTCGACGAAGTGACGTATGGCGACGAGAAGTCGGACAAGGCCTACAACGAGGCGCTCGGACTCGTCTCGAAGTACCCGAACCTCAAGGCCATTGTCGCCTATTCGTCGGTCGCCATCGCGGCCGCGTCCAAGATGGTTGAAGACCAGCACCTGATCGGCAAGGTCGCCGTCACGGGCCTCGGCTTCCCGAACGAAATGGTCGATCACGTGCTCGGCGGCGCCACGCCCGCCTTCGCGATCTGGAACATGGTCGATGTTGGTTATACGACTGTGAAGGTGACCGACGCGCTCGTGACCGGCGCGATCACCGGCGCCAAGGGCGAGACGGTCGACGCCGGCCGCATGGGCAAGCTGACGATCGGCGATAATGGAGTGATCGTGATGGGCGAGCTGCAGACCTACGACAAGACCAACGTCAAGCAGGCCGCGGACCTCATCGCCTCGGTCTCGAAGTAAGCACTAATGCGGTGGCGCGCATGACACAGCGCCACCGCTCTTTCGTTCTGTCCCGGAGCGCCCGTTGAGCCTATCCGCGGAAACTCTCGCCGAAGTGCCCGCGAAGGGACCGAGCCTTGAGGTGCGCGGCATCTCCAAGCGCTTCGGTGGCGTGCAGGCGCTGACCGAGGTCAGCTTCTCCCTGCGGGCCGGCGAGGTCATGGCGCTAATCGGCGAAAACGGCGCCGGCAAGTCAACTCTCGTCAAGATTCTTACCGGCGTGCACCGTCCCGATAACGGCGAGATCATCGTCGATGGCAGGCCGCGCAGCTTCGCCAATGCGCGCGACGCCGCTATGGCCGGGATTACCGCGATCCATCAGGAAGCCGTGATGTTCGAAGACCTGACGGTCGCCGAAAACATCATGATCACCCATCCGCCGCGCCTGCGGTCGGTTCGCGCCATCGACTGGCCGCGCCTCCGGCGCGAAGCCGCGAGCCACCTCGCGGCTATCGGCGCCGATGTCGATCCCGCGGCGCAGCTCGGCACGATCGGCATCGCCGAGCGGCACCTGGTGTCGATCGCGAGCGCCCTCGCCTTCGACGCGCAAATCCTTATCTTCGACGAGCCGACCGCGGCGCTGTCGCTGAAAGAGATCGAAGCGCTCTACGTCATCGTACGCAAGTTGCGCGAGGCGGGCCGCTCGATCATCTTCATCTCGCACAAATTCGACGAGATTTTCGCTATCGCCGATCGCTACACCGTGCTTCGCGATGGCGCGTTCGTTGCCTCCGGTGCGATCGCCGAGGTGAGCCGAGAGCAACTGGTCGGCATGATGGTCGGCCGGCCGATCACGCATGTCTATCCCAAGGCAACCGCGCCCATCGGCGAGGTGGCGCTGGCGGTGGAGAGCTTCTCGAACGCGACCGAGTTCCGCGACGTCTCGTTCGACGTCCGGCATGGCGAGATCGTCGGGTTCTACGGCCTCGTCGGCGCCGGCCGCACCGAGCTGATGGAGGCGATCTTCGGCCTCTCGCACAAGAGCGCGGGCACGCTGCGCATCGAGGGCGAGCCGGTGACCATCTCGCGCCCCGCGGACGCAATCCGGCGGGGCATTGCCTATGTCCCCGAGGATCGCGGCCGCAGCGGCGGCATCCTGCCGATGAGCATCGGCGCGAACATCAGCCTCGCGGTGCTGGGTCGGCTGGGCGGCGGCCCGTTCCTTTCGTCGCGCGGGGAAGCAACGCTCGCACGGAGGTTCATCGATCTGCTCTCGATCAAGGCCGCCGGCACGGCGCAGCGGCTCGACCAGCTGTCGGGCGGCAACCAGCAGAAGGTGGTGATCAGCAAGTGGCTTGCAACCGATCCCGGCATCATCATCCTCGACGAGCCGACCAAGGGCATCGACATCGGCAGCAAGATCGCGGTGCATGAATTCATCGGCACGCTGGTGAGCCGGGGCGTGGCGGTCATCCTCGTATCGTCGGAGCTCGACGAGGTACTGAGCCTCGCCGACAGGATCGTCGTGATGCACAGGGGGTGCGTCGCGGCGCACCTCGATCGGGGCCAGGCGAACCGTGAGCTGGTCGTGCGCTACGCATCCGGGGATGGCTGAGGTGGCGAGCGTCTCGATCTCGTCCCCTGCCGAAGCTCTCCGTCGGCTCATGCCGCGGCGCGAACCGGCACTGGCGATCCTACTGGTATTGCTGCTGGTGGTGATCGGCCTTCGTGCACCGGCTTACGTCACGGCGGGCAATCTGGTGAACGTGCTGATCGATTCGAGCGTGCTCTGCATCCTCGTCGTCGGCCAGCTGTTTGCGCTCCTCATCCGCGGCATCGACCTGTCGACGGCTGCGAACCTCGCCTTTGTCGGCATGTTCCTTGCGCTGCTCTCGCAGGCGCATCCCGAGCTCCCGGCGATCGCCTACCTGCTTCTCGCCGCCCTCGCCGGCCTCTTTCTTGGCGCCATCAACGCCGTGTTCATCGCCATTGTCGGCGTGCCTGCCATCATCTGCACGCTTGGGACCATGGTGATCTATCGCGGTATGATCTTCCTCCTTTCGGACGGCGCCTGGGTCTCGTCGCACGAGATGTCGCAGCCGTTTCAGACCTTCCCCCTCGAGAGCTGGCTGGGGGTACCGAACATTGTTCTTGTCGCGGTGCTCGTCGCACTGAGCGCGTGGCTGTTCCTGAGGTTCACCAGCACCGGCCGGGCCTTCTACGCGGTCGGCAGCAGCCCGCTTGCAGCGACCTTTGCCGGCATCTCGATCCGCCGCACCACGCTGCTCGGCTTCATCCTGTCCGGGCTCTGCTCAGGCATCGCCGGATATCTGTGGACGGCGCGCTATGCGATTGCCTTCACTCAGGCGGGACAGGGCCTCGAGTTCGCGGTCATCGCGGCCTGCTTCATCGGCGGAGTGGCGGTATCGGGCGGGCGCGGCTCGATCGCGGGTGTGCTGGTCGGTGCGCTGTTCATTTCGGTCGTCCAGACCGCGCTGCCCTTCGTGCGCGTCAGCCCGTTCGTCCAGACCGCGATTTCGGGGACCATCATCCTCATCGCCGTCGCGGTGAATTCACGCGCCGAGCGCCCGCGCGGCCGCCAGATCCTCGAAGTTGAGGAGCGGCGGCCGGCCCCGGCGCTGATGCCGATCGAGGAGCCTTCCAAGTGAGCGGCAGCGGTGCGTCTCCACTTGCCATCCTCAGGCGCCTGCCCGCCTGGGAAAGCGTTCTGATCGTCCTCCTCGCGGCCGTTGTCATCCTCAACAGCCAGCTCTCGCCTTACTTCCTCGACGTCTCGAACCTCTTCGACAGCACGCTCAACTTCGACGAGAAGGCGATGATCGCCTTGCCGCTCGCGCTGGTGATCATCACCGGCCAGATCGACGTGTCGGTTGCCTCGATCGTCTCGGTCTGCGCGGTCGCGATGGGTCTCGCGTCGAATGCAGGGGCCGACGGCACCCTGGTGGTCGCCGTGGGACTTGCGACCGGCCTCGTCGCCGGACTGATCAATGGGCTCCTCGTCGTTGGCCTCGGCGTGCACTCGATCGTCGTGACCATCGGCACGCTATCGCTTTATCGCGGCATCACCGAAGCGATCGTCCAGGATGGCGCCTTCACGAAGTTTCCCAAGCCGATGCTGGCGCTCGGTCGCGCCTATCTCTTCAACGTTGTCCCTTTCGAAACGCTGTGCTGGCTGGTGATCGCCGCGATCTTTGCGGTGGTGCTGCACCTGACCATTGCCGGGCGACGCATCTTTGCGATCGGCAACAACGCCCAGGCAGCGCGCTATTCGGGCATTGCCGTCGATCGCTACAAGGTCGCGCTATTTGCGCTGACCGGCCTCCTCTGCGGACTGGCAGCGGCGTTCCTCGTCTGCCGCCTCGGCAGCGTTCGCCAGAGCATCGCCGAAGGCTCGGAGCTGCAGGTCGTCACGATCGTCGTGCTCGGCGGCGTCAGCATCGCGGGCGGCACCGGAACGATCGCCGGCGTGGTGCTCTCGACGCTCCTGATCGGCGCGCTGACCTACGGGCTCAATCTCGTCAACATTCCCGGCCTCGTCGTCGATCTCTGCCTCGGCATCCTGCTGATCGCATCGATCTCGGTGCCACGCGCCATCCGCCTGATCGCGTTATGGCGACGCATCGGCCAGCCAACCTAGAGGATTTCCATGCCGACCTATTTCATTCTCGAGACTTCGACCGCCGCCGGCCTCTCGACGGTTCGCGACGCACCCAGGCGTTCCACCGGCGTCGTCGCTGCCGGCAAGAAGATGGGCGTCGACATCAAGGAATTCTTTTACGTCACGGGCCCGTTCGACTTCATCATGAAGGCCGAGGCTGCCGACGACGAGACGGTCGCGGCCTTCGTCATGTCGATCAATGCCGGTGGCAATGTCACGGCCAAGTTCCACCGTGCCTACACCCCCGAAGCCTGGACGGCGCTCGTCCAGCGGCTCGGCTGAGCGGAGGACGAGGATGCGCAAGAACCGGTTGCGACAGATCTGGGCGGAGGGTGGCTGCGCGGTCTCGGGATGGCTCGCGATCCCGTCGTCGTATTCGGCCGAGGGTGTCGCGCGCCAGGGGTTCGATACCGTTGTCGTCGACCTCCAGCATGGCATGATCGATATCGCCACGGCCATTGCGATGCTGCAGGCGATCTCGACGACCGACGCCGTGCCGATGGTTCGGGTGCCCGGCAACGAGGCGACGATGATCATGAAGGCCCTCGATGCCGGAGCCTATGGCATCATCTGTCCGATGATCTCAACCGCCGAGGATGCGGCGCGGCTGGTTTCGGCGTGCCGCTACCCACCGCTCGGTGAACGCTCGTTCGGCCCGGCGCGCGGGCTGCTCTATGGCGGCCCCGATTATTTTGCGCATGCCAACGACGTGATCGTCACGCTGGCAATGATCGAAACCAGCGCCGGCCTTGAAAACATCGATGCGATCCTCGAGGTCGATGGCCTCGACGGCATCTTCATCGGCCCCAATGATCTGTCGCTGGCGCTGGGGGAGGCCCCGAGCTCCGACCCCGCCGCCGGGAGCCGCGCCGCCGCCGCCATCGACCACCTGCTGGAGCGCACGCAGGCGCACCGCAAGCACGCGGGAATCTTCTGTGCCAATGGCGTGATCGGCGGAAAGCGGCGGACGGCCGGCTTCGACTTCATTGCGCCGGGCAACGAGTTCAACCTGCTCGTCGCGGCGGCTCGCCGTGAGCTCGAGCATGTCCGCGGAACCGAGGCCGGACGCGGCAAGGGCAGCGCTTCGGGGTACTAACGATCAGGGCGAGATGGCTGAAGCGCGGCACGTTCTGGTCGCTCAGCCGCTTCGATGTGCTCCGGAAGCGGCGATGCCCGAGACATTGCCGCGCAGCGACGCCGCCTATTCGAGCCCGATGATGGCTCGGACTTCGGCTTCGACGGCATCGAGGATGGCGCTGGCGGCGGCGACGGCGGCGTCGGGGTCGGCAGCCAGGATTGCATCGGCGAGGGCGCGATGCGGCGGCCAGGATTTCATGCCGAACTGGTCGGTGCCGAACGGCGAGTCGGAGGCGCGCTGGAACGCGAGGACGAGGCTCGCGATCATTTGCCCGAACAGCGGATTGCCGGAAGCGTCGTTGACCGCAGCGTGGAACTCGGCGTCGGCCGGTCGCCATGGGCGGCCGCCATATACTTCCGCAAGGAGCTTGTCGCAGAGGTCGGAGATCTCGCGCCGCTGCCTGGGTCGCGCATTGATCGCGGCCTGGCGCACCGCAGCGATCTCGAGCGCGCGGCGAACCTCGATCAGCCGCAGCTGCGCCTCGCCTTCGAGCTGGACCATGGTGGGCACATGCGCGGTCGGCGAAGGCACATGGGCGGCAAGGAACGTGCCGGCGCCACGCCGGCGCTTGATGATGCCGAGGCCCTCCCAGCGGTTGAGTGCCTCGCGAATGGTGGAACGGCCGACGCCGAGCCGCTCGGCGAGGGTCAGTTCGGTCGGCAGTCTGTCGCCGATGCCGAGCCCTGCCCGCTTGACCATTTCGGCGAGCGCATCGAGCACGGCGACGCCGCGCGTCGTGGTGTCGATCCGCTCCAGATAGTCAAGGGCGTCGGTCTCGAGCAGGGTATCAACCATCGGTCACGCTTGACTGAGCCTTCGGTCACGGGAGCGGAGCCCTAGCAGGTCGGACAGGGCTTCGACCAGCAAATCCATCTGTGAGCGGGTGTTGTACCCCTGACATGAGAGCCGCACGATGAAGTGGCTCTGCCATTGGTGAACGGGAATCTCGATGTTGTACTTGGCCAGCAGCGCTGCCTTGAGCGCCTGCGTGTCGCACGGCGGAATCGGGATCGCGACCATTTGCGGCGCGCAGAATTCCGGCGTCGAGAGCGGCGCGAGACCGGTCAGCTCGCCCATGCGGGCCGCCGTTTCCTGCGCCAGCCGCGAACAGTCGGCGGCAACCTTCCACCAGTCGTGCTTGTGGCGAAACTCGATCGCGGCGGGCACCGCGAGCCAGGCCGACGGGTCGCGCGTTCCCTGCATCTCGATCTCGTCGACGAAGGGCGAGTTGCCGAAGGGGCCCACGACTTCTGGCTCCTTGTTGTCAGCGGTCCAGCCGTGGCTGATCACCAGCGGGTCGAGCATCGCCTGCCACTCGGGACGGGAATGAACGAAGGCCGAGCCCTTCGGCGACATCAGCCATTTGTGGCAGTTGCCGGAGTAGAAATCGGCACCGAGCGCGTCGAGATCGAGTGGGATGTGGCCCGGCACATGGGCGCCATCGATGACGCTCCACATGCCGCGCCGGCGCGCCTCGGCGATCAGCGTCTCGACCGGAAAGACAAGTGCCGTCGCCGAGGTGATATGGCTCAGGAACAGAACGCGGCTGCGGTCGGTGAACTGCGCCGCGACGGTATCGTGGAACTCTTGGGCCGAGGTCAGCGGCAGGACGATCTCGGCGACGACGATCCGCGCGCCAGTCTTGCGGGCGATATAGGTCAGCGTCTTTTCGAGCGCGTTGTATTCGTGGTTGGTGGTGACGATCTCGTCGCCGGGTTTGAGCGGCAGCGATTGTAGAACGATGTTGAGGCCCGTCGTCGCGTTCACCACCTGGGCGAGGTTTTCGGGCGAGGTACCCATTTCGCGGGCGAGCGCCTCGCGGGCGTGGAGCAGATTGGTCTTGAGGCCGCGGCGGCCATCGAGGAAGGCCACCGGCTGGCGCTCGAGCTGAAGCTGCCAGCGCTGGTAGTCCTCGAACACGGGGCGCGGGCACGCGCCGAACGAGCCGTGGTTGAGGAACACTACATCGGGGTCCAGCAGAAATTGCTGCGCGAGATTTGACGTCACGGTCTAGCGGCCTTTCAGGGTGGGATCGAACGCATCCCTGAGGCCGTCGCCCAGAAGCGAGGCGGCAAGGATGGTGATGGCGAGCGCGGCGGTCGGGAACACCGCCATGTGCCAATAGTAGAACATGAAGTTCATACCAACATTGATCATCTGGCCCCAACTCGGCGTCGGGGGCTGAACGCCGATGCCGAGGAAGCTGAGCGAGGCTTCGAGCATCATCGCCAGCGGGATGGCGAGCACGAAGCCGACGATGATCGGCGAGACGGAATTCGGGATGAGGTGGCGCCAGACGATATGCCAGGGCGAGGCACCCAGTGCCTGCGCGGCCATGATGAATTCCTTCTCGCGGAAGGATTTGACCTGGGCGCGCACGAGCAGGCAGGTGTCCTTCCAGCCGAACAGGCCGCCGATGAGGATGATCGCCCACACGCCGCCGCGCGTGACGGTCGCGAGCAGCAGCGCGGCAAGCAGCGGCGGGACGACCGAGAACAACTCGATGACGCGCATCACGACCCAGTCGAGCCGGCCGCCGAGATAGCCGGCGAGTGCCCCGAGCGGCAAACCGATCAGCAGGCTGAACACGGCCGCCGAGAACCCGATGCCGAGCGAGATGCGCGCGCCATAGACGATGCGGGTGAAGAAGTCGCGGCCGAGATTGTCCACCCCGAACCAGTGCTCGGCCGAGGGGAAGTGCAGCGCGCTGGTCAGATAGTTCTGGTCGTCGGGTCCGGTACTGGTGATCAGCGGGGCGAAGATCGCGGCGAAGATGACGACAAGCAATACGAGCCCCGCCCCGAATGCCCCCTTATTGGCGGCGAAACGACGCCAGGCGAAATAGAGCGGACTCCGCTGTCGGACGGCATCGGGCTTGGCGAGCGGCGGCGCGGTGGTCGCGATCTCGGTCACCGCGCGCTCCCCTCGATGCGGATGCGCGGGTTGAGGACCGCATAGATGATGTCCGCGATCAGATACGCGACGCTGTACATCGCGCTGATCAGCAGCATCAGCGCCATTTCGAGCGGGTAGTCGCGCTTGTTGATCGACGACACGAAGTAAGCGCCCAGCCCCGGCACGCGGAACATCGCCTCGACAAAGATCGAGCCCGTCGCGATGCCGACGAACATCGCCGGGAAAATCGTGACCATCGGGATCGCCGCGTTGCGCAGTACGTGCTGGAAGATAATCTGCCGCTCACTCAGCCCCTTGGCGCGAAGCACGGCGACGAACGGCTTGTTGAGCGCGTCGAGCATGGTCGAGCGGGCGTAGCGCGCGTAAGTCGCGAGCGGCACCGCGGCATAGGCGAGGACCGGCAGGATCCAGTGGTTGGGTTCGCCCCAGCCGCTGGCGGGAGTCCATTTGAGCCACACGGCAAAGACCAGGATCAGCGCGGTCGAAATGATGAAGACGGGAATGGTGAGGCCCAGCGTCGCCAGCGCCGAGGCGAAATAGTCGATCCAGGTGTTGCGACGGAGCGCGGCCGCCATGCCCAGCAGGATGCCGAGCGGCGCGCCGACGAGAATGCCGAGGCCGCCAAGCGTCAGGCTGGGGAGCCAGGCATGGGCGACAAGGCTCATCACCGACTCGCCTGGGCTTTGATAGGGCACGCCGAAGTCGAGATGCAGCACGCCCCACATGTAGCGCACGTATTGTTCCCAGAGCGATTTATCGAGGCCGAGCGTTGCCATCAGCTTGGCCTTGATGTCGTCCGGCAGAGGCATCTCATAGCCGTCGAACGGCCCGCCCGGGATCGAATGCATCATCAGGAAGATGACAATCGAGACGACGATGAAGGTCACCGCCATCGACACGACGCGGCGAAGGATGAAGCCGGTCATGGCGCGGCCCTCTCGGCGACGATCGCCTCGACGAAGTGGCTGCCGGCCAGCGCCACGAGCTGCGGATCGGCGGTATCGAGCAGCGGCTGCGGATCGATCTCGTCGGGCTTGAGGCGCGGGATGCGCGAGGTGATCTCCTCGGCGCTCATGAAGGTCCGGCGACGGCGCGCCTTCGGGTCGATCACCGGTACGGCGTCAA
>Ga0265313_10000559_pt1 | contig 38909 bp, 29 predicted proteins | sample 4123metaG_FD_203122 | JGI IMG/M metagenome (GOLD analysis project Ga0265313, IMG submission 203122) | Rhizosphere microbial communities from Carex aquatilis grown in University of Washington, Seatle, WA, United States - 4-1-23 metaG | ecosystem: Host-associated > Plants > Roots > Rhizosphere >... | reverse complement strand
GGACGCAGTTGCCGGGCCTGCAGGCCTTTGAAAAAAGCCTGCAGCAGAGCCTGGAGACGACGCGCCGCCAATTGCAGGACCTGACCGTCAGCGCCCCGGTCACCGGCCAGGTCACCCAGCTCGACCTCAAGATCGGCGAGAACCGCAACCGCGGCGATCGCCTGGCGGAGATCACGCCCGATACCGGCTTCAAGATTTCCGCCGACACTGACGAATATTATCTCGGACGGGTGAAGCGCGGCCAGGTGGCGGAAGTGACGCTGAGCGGCGTGCGCTATGGCCTGCATGTGGCGCGGGTCTATCCGGCGGTGAAAAGCGGCGTCTTCGCCGTCGACCTCACCTTCGACGGCGTCATGCCCACCGGGCTGTCGCCGGGCGCCACCGCCGATGGCAGGCTTTCGCTGGGCAGCGACCGCGAGGGCCTGGTGCTGCCGGCGGGCGCTTTCCTGGAAGCCTCGGGCGGCGATTATGTCTTCGTGCTGGACGCGGACGGGCACAGCGCCCACCGCCGCCGCGTCAAGCTGGGCCGCCGCAATGGCGAACAGGTGGAAGTGCTGCGCGGGCTTAGCCCCGGCGAGCGCGTCATCATTTCCGACTACGCAACTTACGACCGCATCGACCGCATAGATTTGAACTGAGGGGAAACATGCTCAAACTGGAAAACCTGGCCAAGACCTACCGCACCACGGAAGTGGAAACCCGCGCCCTGGACCACATCTCCTTCGAGGTTGCCGCCGGCGAGTTCGTTGCCGTGATGGGGCCGTCGGGCTGCGGCAAGTCCACGCTGCTCAACATTCTCGGCCTACTCGACAGCCCCTCGGGCGGCTCCTACCGCCTGTTTGGCGAGGAGGTGGCGGGCAAGAGCGAGCAGCAACTGACGCGGCTGCGGCGCGACCATGTCGGTTTCGTCTTCCAAAGCTTTAATCTGATCGACGATTTGACGGTTGAGGAGAATGTCGAAGTTTCGCTGCTCTATCGCAAGGATGGCGGCAACAAGAAGAAGCGCATCGCCGAGGCGCTGGAGCGGGTCGGCATCAGCCACCGCGCCCGCCACCGGCCGCAGCAGCTTTCCGGCGGCCAGCAGCAGCGCGTCGCCATCGCCCGCGCCCTGGTCTCCAATCCCAAGCTGATCCTGGCCGACGAGCCCACCGGCAATCTCGACACCGAGAATGGCGCGGCGGTGATGGGCCTGCTCAAGGGCGCCTCCAGGGCCGGCACCACCATCATCATGGTGACGCACTCGCCGGTACATGCCGCCGAGGCCCAGCGCACCGTCAAGATGCTGGACGGCCATGTGGTGAGCGAGACGCAGCTTTAGGAGCGGCCATGATTCGGCATTATTTTATCGCTGCGCTGCGAAATATGGCCGCCAACCGGCTGATTTCGGCCATCGCCATACTGGGCCTTTCTGTCGGAATCGCCGCGGCGCTGCTGATGGCGCTGGTGGTGCGCAATCAGACCAGTATCGACGACTTCCTACCTCTGTCAAAGCAAACGTTTCTGGTGGCGTCGCCGCCGCATCCGGAGCTTCCTGGCCTTGACTGGGACGTGGCGTCGAATTTTCAAACGATCAATGTCCTACGCAATCTGGCTGGCGTAGAGGCCGTTTCGCGCCTGCAAATGAACGATCCCGACCGGCCCAAGGCGCTGACCCATGGCGACATTACGGGCTGGGATTCCTTTTATTGGGCCGATCCAAACATCTTCGATCTGCTCCGCCTCCCGGTGCTGCGCGGCGATCTGAAAGATGCTCTGCGGCGCCCGGACGGAATCGTTTTAACGCGCACAATGGCGCAGAAATATTTCGGCCATGACGATGTGCTGGACCAGAGCATCCTTTTGGATGGCCATCCCATGGTGGTCCGCGCGATAATCCGTGACCTGCCAGCCGGTGCGACATCGCTGAAAAGCGGCATCTTCGCGTCCGGTCTTGCACGCTTCGCGCTGTTGGCGCCGCCGAATACCAATTGGATGTCCGTGGCGGTCGACGGACACGATCCTGACAATCTCACCTATGTGCGTCTGGCGCCGGGAGGGGATGTCACGGTTATAGAGAAAGCAGTCGCCGCCTACTATAAGCCCGTCATCATGAACACCGCGCACCCTCTGGCGAAGCTGCTTCGACTAGACGCCGTACGCCTTTTTGATCCGCTTAATCCGGGTATCGGCGTACGTCTGACGGTCGCTGCGACGGCGGGCGCGCTCCTGCTGCTGATCGCCGCAATCAACTACGTCAACTTGATGCTTGCGTGTGCGGCCAGGCGTGAACGGGAAATCGGAACCCGCAAGGCCTGTGGAGCCGGACGCCATACTCTCGCACGGCAATTCCTGGGCGAAGCCATGCTGGCCGTGCTGCTGGCGGCCATCCTGGCGCTGGCGCTGGCCGAATGGCTGCTCCCGTTGGTGAACACCTTCTTGGACATGGGCTTGAAGCTGGATTTCATGAACGATCCGCTGCTGGATTTTTCATTTCTGCTATTTGTGCCGTCTTTGGGTGCGGTGGTGGGTGCCTGGCCCGCCCTTGTACTTTCCAGGCTGCAGCCCGTCGATTTGCTGCGTGGCCGGGTACGCATGGCCGGCCGATCCACAAGTATTCGCAACCTCCTGGTGCTGGCACAGTTCGTCATCCTGCTGGTGCTGGGTATCTGTGGCTGGGTGGCATGGCAGCAATATCAGTTTGCCACCGGCGAAGCGCTCAGGGTCGATACCGACCAGATGCTGGTCCTGCATCTGACGCGGGAAAATATGCATCAGACGCCGCCCGGCGACCCCGTCATTTGCGACGCCGCCCTGGAGGATGCCTTGCGCAAACTGCCGGGCGTTCGCGGCGCGGCGTGCAGTGGCACCAATTTCCTGGAAGACCTGGGACAATTTATAGATGGCCCCCGTGGCAAATTATTTCGCATCAACTGGCAGACAATCGATCTTGGCTTGTTGACGCTATATGGCGTCAAGCCGGTAGCGGGGTCATTACCGGCTCCTGGCACCTTGGCAACAGGAACCGTGATCAATCTTCTGGCGGTTCGCAAGCTGGGCTTCGCATCGCCGGAAGCTGCCATAGGGCATAGCTGGATTCCCGCAGGTATTTCCGCGCGATCACGCGAAAGGCAGGGCAAGACCCATCCCACCATTGTTGCAGTCGTACCGGATTTTGTTTTCGGTCCCATAAATCAGCCCTTGCAAGCCACCATGTACCGCAATTCCAACGGCATCAGCTTCGGGGGTTTGATCCATATCAAGCTGAACGGTCGCCGCATCCCGGAAACCTTAGCCGCGATTGATCGTCTATGGACGGAAAGCGGCATGCACGGCCCCATTGATCGTTTCTTCGTCAATCAATATTTGGAACGAAGATATCGCGATTTATCGCGCCAAGCGCAGTTTTTTTCGCTTTTTTCCGTTATTGCGATCGCGCTTGCCTGTCTTGGGCTTCTGGGTATCGCCATCGCCACCGCCGAGCGGCGCACCAAGGAGATCGGTGTTCGCAAGGCGATGGGCGCGGACGACGGCCAAATCGTCGCCTTGTTGCTATGGCAGTTCGCCCAGCCAGTTCTGTGGGCCAATGTCATCGCTTGGCCAGTGGCGTGGTGGCTGATGCGGCGCTGGCTTTCGGGCTTCGCCTATCATATCGACCTGCACTGGTGGGTGTTCGCCGGCGCCAGCCTGGGGGCGCTGCTCGTGGCGCTGCTGACTGTAGCTGGGCAGGCCTGGGCGGCGGCGCGGCAAAAGCCCGTGCTGGCGCTGCGCTATGAATAAGGCGGGGGAGGGGATGTGCTGAAAGGCGGCGCGATAGTCCTGCTGGCGCTCTGCCTGGCGCTGGCGCCGCACGCCGCGCTCGCCCAGGCGGAGGCGCCGGTGGAAAGCGTCACGGTGGAAGCGCCGCGCGAGGCCAAGCCGACGCCTTTCCTCACCGGCGGCTCGCGCTGGATGCTGTCCATCTGCCCCACCGTGGTCGGGCTGACGCCGGAGCAGAACAGGCGCGTGCATGACCGGATAATGCAGGTGGCCAAGCTGGTGGGCGCTCCCTTCGCGAGATACAGCCCCTGCAACACCAACGCCGAGATCGTCTTCACCGACCAGCCGCAGGCCTTTCTCGATGCGGTGGCCGACAAGCGCTTCCGCCTGCTGGGCGGCACGCCCGCCCAGGCGAAGGCAGCGGCCAGGGTGCGCTATCCCATCCAGTCCTGGTATTCCACCGCCATGATGGACGAGCAGGGCGGCCTGCTGCTGATGCCGCCCGATGACGATGAATGCGACCCCTATTGCTTCTTCAGCATGGGCCATGATGTCGGCCTGCGCATCGTCATCGGCACCGTCATCATCGTGGTGGATACCGGCAAGGCGCAGGACCGAACACTCACATCGCTGTCCGACTATGTCGCGCTGATGGCGCTGACCCAGGCGCGGGCCTTCGCCAGATGCCAGCCCGCGCCCAGCATCGCCAACCTGATGGCGACGGATTGCGCCGGCGGGATGCAGCCGGACGGGCTGACGGCGGGCGACATCGCCTGGCTGCGCGGGCTTTATCGCATGAGCCCCGAACGGGCGCGCAAGGCCGACGAGGAGGAACTGGCGGCGTCCGCGAACGCGAAAGGCGCAGACGGAAAATGATCCGTCACATCGTCATCGGCGGCCTGGAATGGCGCTTCTGAAGCGGATCCGGTCAGAACCTGGCGAGTTCCGGGTTTTGCGCCATCAGCGCGATCTGATCGCCGCGCACCACTTCGCTGGCGTCGCTCCGTCCGCCCAGATTGATCTGGGTCGTGGCGCGCTGGGCCTCTGAAAGACGCGTCCATTTGCGGACGCACTGCGCCAGAGACCCGGCGCAGAAGACGTGATCGCTCGAGGACAGGGAGGCTTCGGCATACCAGATGATATCGGCCATGAGACTCATTCTAGGGTGGGTTGGAGGCGTGTCCAGACAGCGGGTCATCGGCCGCCGGATTGCTCACAGCATTCAACAGTTTATGACGTTCGCGTCAATAAGGGTTCGCATGCCTGCTATCACCTTGATCGAATGTGGTTTAGCGTTCGCGCCCTGTCCGGGGAGGAAAACCATGCGGGGCAAGCTGATTGGCGCGGCGCTGGTCCTGGCGCTGTGCAATGTTCCGGCGCTGGCCGGCGATTACTTTCCGCCCAAGGGTGATAATTGGGCCACGCACACGCCCGAGCAGGAAGGGCTCGATCCCGCCAAGCTGAAGCAGGCGATTGACTTCGCGGTCGCCGCCGAACGGAAATACCCGCCGGAACTGGCCAAGGTGGCGGACATCCGCGACCTGCGCACCGCCGTGCCCATGCAATATGCCGGCGAGGCGTTCAACACCCCCATCGGTCCGCTGAAGGCCCATGCGCCGGCCAACGGCATCATCATCCGCCATGGCTATATCGTGGCCGAATGGGGCCGCACCCATGACGTGGACATGACCTTCTCGGTCACCAAGACCTTCCTGTCGTCGGTGGCGGGCGTCGCCTTCGACAAGGGCATGATCCGGAACGTCAACGATCGGGTGATTGATTACGTCAAGCCGACACCCGACTTCATGCTGCCGCACAACCAGCCCATCACCTGGGACAACATGCTGCGCCAGGATTCCGGCTGGATCGGCACCATGTGGGGCAAGCCCTGGTGGGTGGACCGGCCGGCCAGGGGCAATCCCGCCAGCGAGCTTGAGAAGGGGCCGCCGCCGGTCGGCACGGAATGGAAATACAATGATGTGCGGGTGAACGCCCTGGCGCTGGCCCTGACCCATCTGTGGAAGCGGCCGCTGCCCGAAGTCCTGAAGCAATATGTCGCCGGGCCCATCGGCATGTCGGACAGCTGGCACTGGGAAGGTTATGCCAACAGCTGGATCACGCTGGGCGCAAAGCGCATCCAGTCGGTCAGCGGCGGCGGCCATTGGGGCGGCGGCATGTTCATCTCCGCGCGCGACCAGGCGCGGATGGGTCTTCTGGGCCTCAACAACGGCAAATGGGACGGCAGGCAGATTCTCTCGGACAAGTGGGTGGCGATGGCCAGGACACCCACGGTCCCCAACCCCGGCTATGGCTTCTGCAACTGGTATCTCAACACCGGCAAGAAGCTCTATCCCGACGCCAGGGCCGACAGCGTCGCCTTCATCGGCGACGGCTCCAACATCATTTTTGTCGATTACCAGCACGATATCGTCGCGGTGGTGCGCTGGATCGATGGCGGCAAAATGAAGGATTTCGTCAAGCTGCTGGTCGAGGCGACGGGCGAGCCGGCAACCTGAGAGGATTGCGCCGCGCGCCGCCGGCGCTAAGCTTTGGCCATGCCCAACCCCAGGCTGAATCCGGTCATCCTGCTGGCGCCGGCCGGGGAGGGCTTCGTCGCCTACGACCCGGCCGCGGACCTGCTGCACACCCTCAATCCGGTGGCGGCGCTGCTGGCGGATCTGTGCGACGGCAGCCGCAGCGCCAGGGACCTGGAAGAGCTGGTTGCGCCGCTGCTGCCGCAAAACGCCGGCGGCGCGGTGGAAAGCTGGCTGGCGCAGGCGATGGCGAGCGGGCTGCTGGTGGCGGACGTGCCGGACTATTCCCCCCGCGCGCGCGTGCGCATGGAATTGCGCCACGCCCTGTTTGCCGCGCGGCGGCTGGCCGATACCGGCCCGGCCGAGGCGCTGTACCGCAAGGCGCAGGCGGCGGTGGCCGCCGATCCCGCCGACTGGGACAGTTGGCACGGGCTCGGCAAGATCGCCCAACTGCTGGGCCGCCGCGAAGAAGCCTGCGCCGCCTATCGCCGCTATCTCGACGGCCATCCCGAAGACGGCGAAGCGGCGCAGATCCTGGTGGCGCTGGACGATGCCCCGCCGCCGCCGCGCGCCTCCGACCAGGCGGTGCGGCGCATCTACAGCCGCTTTGCCGCCGGCTATGAGGCGCGGATGCGCGGCGAACTGAAATATGCCGGACCGGAACGGCTATGGGCCGAAGTGGAAGCGGTGATCGGGGAACGGACGGGGCTGCGCATGGTCGACCTGGGCTGCGGTTCGGGCCTGATAGGGGCCTGCGCCAGGGCGCGGGCGGCCGAACTGACGGGGATCGACCTGTCGCCGGAGATGATCGCGCTGGCGCGGGCGCGCGGTCTTTATGACCGGCTCGAAATCGCGGAAATCACGGCCTGGCTTGGCGCCGGCGGCGGCGCATTCGACCTGATCCTGTGCTGCGACAGCCTGATCTATTTCGGCGACCTGACGCCGGTGATGCGGGGCGCCGCATCGCGCCTGGCTCCCGGCGGCGTCTTTGCCGTCTCGATGGAGGTCGGCGCCCATGCGCCCTTCCGGCTTTCGCCGGAGACCGGCCGCTACAGCCATCATCCCGATCATCTGCGCGCGGCGGCGGCGGCGGCCGGGCTGGCGGTGATGGCCCTGGCCGAGGATTTCCTGCGCCTGGAATACGGCCAGGAAGTGACCGGAATGTATGCCGTGCTGGGGCGCTAGGCCCGCCGTCTCGGCAACCGGGACCCTATGGAGTATCCTGCGCCGGAGCGTCCAGAAACAACCGGCGCCGCTGCGGGGGCATCATGAAAAAACATCTCTCCATCGCTCTTGTATTGGCCGCCATTGCCGCCCAGCCTGCCGCCGCGGAACAGGTGCTCTGGCGTTTCGACAATCTGGGGCGCATCGGCGGCATGGCGCCAAAGCTGGAAGGCAAGCCCGCCCTGGTGGACAGCCCGCTGGGCAAGGCGGTGGCCTTCAACGGCAAGGATGACGCCCTGCTGCTTCCGGGCCGGCCGCTGGTGGGGGCCAAGACCTTCACCATCGAGGCCATCTTCCGTCCCGATGGCGGCGCTTTCGAGCAGCGCTGGATGCATATCGCTGAGACCAATCCCGCCACCGGACTGGATACCGAAGGCAAGAATGGCGCCGCCGTGACCACCGACGGCAACGGCAGGTTCATGTTCGAAATTCGCGTCAAGGATGGGAACTGGTATCTGGACACTTTCGTCAACAGCAAGGGCGGCAGCCAGGCGTTGATCTTTCCCGACAAGCTGCATCCGCTGGGCCGCTGGTACGCCGTGACCCAGACCTATGACGGGCACTTCTATCGCGCTTACGTCGACGGTGTGCTGCAGGGCGAGGCTGTGGTGCCGAACTTCGTGCCGCATGGGCCAGGCCGCGTCATGGTCGGCACGCGCATGAACCATGTGAACTATTTCCACGGCGCCGTCGCCGAGGCCCGCTTCACCGACAGGGCGCTGAAGCCCGCCCAGTTCCTCAAGGCGCCCGCCCGCTAGATTTCAGGCGATGGTGACGCGCCTGGCGTTCAACTGGGCGCGGATGGAAAGCTCCGCCGCCAGCAGGCATTGCGCCTGGTCCTGCGCCGTGTGGGTGCGGTTCACGATGTCGGCGACGAATTGCGGACCGAAGGGCAAGGGGCCGTTGGCGCAGTCGATGTAGCGGGCGCTCTTGCCGTCCACCAGGAACAGATTGTTGCCGCCCTTGCCGACCGCGACATTGGTGTATTTGCGGATTTCGATATAGCCGTCGGTGCCCAGGATGAAGAGGCGGCCATCGCCCCAGGTCCCCAGCCCGTCGGGGGTGAACCAGTCCAGCCGGACATAGCCGAAGCCCTTGTCGCCGCGCAGCGTCATGTCGCCGAAATCCTGGAAATGCGGCTTGCCGGGATGGCGCACATTGGCGACCTGGGACGACACCACCTCGGCCTTGGTCGCGCCGGTGTAATAGAGAAACTGGTCGATCTGGTGCGAGCCGATATCGCAGAGAATGCCGCCGAACTGGGTATCGACCCAGAACCAGTCGGGACGCGGCGTGCCGCCGCCGCGCTGAACCGCGCCGATCATGCTGTAGACATGGTCATGGCTGATGCCGCAGACCGCGAATTTGATGTGGTGCCGCGGCGCTTCCGTTTTGGCGGGGGCAGCGTTTCCGCCTTTTGACATCAGTACTATGCAATGTATAGTACCGTATATTGATTAGTAGTGGAAAAATTGCAAATCCGCTGACAAACGGGAAAAGGTGATGAGCATGCGATTCAGAACAGCAGCGGCGCTGAGCGCCATTTCGGTTCTTCTGGTTCTGGCGGCGGCCTCAGCGGCCCAGGCGCAGTCCAACTGGTTCAGCGGCTTCACGGCGCAGGCCCCCGCGGTGGATCAATCGGGACGCCGCGAATGGGTCTGGCAGGGCAAGGACAGCCTGCGCTACGGCGGCAGCGGCCATCTGCGCTATGAGCCGGGCGGGGCGCCGCGCATCATCGTCACCGGCGATCCGGACGAGGTCGCCAACATCGAGGTGGATGGCGGCACCATTCGCCGCCGCGAAACGCCGGGCTTCAGTTTCCGGCGCGACCCAAAGCTGGAAATCCTGGTGCAGGGCGTGACGCTGAACAATTTCGATCTGGCCGGAAGCGGCAGCATGGATCTGGGGCGGCTGCAGCGCGACGCGCTCGACCTGAAGGTGCATGGCAGCGGCACGCTCAACGCGCAGGGCCAGGCCAAGCACCTCACCCTGCAAGTCGATGGCTCCGGCCACGCCAATCTGGATCAGATGAGCGCCGGTTCGGCCGCCATCACCGTCACCGGCAGCGGTTCCATCGCCACGGCCGCCATCAGCGAATCCGCCAATATCCATATCACCGGCAGCGGCAAGGCCAGGGTCGGCGATGTTGGAAAGAAGGCGGACATTCGCATCACCGGCAGCGGCGACGCCATCCTGGGACGGGTGGACGATGTGAGCGCCAAGGTCACCGGTTCCGGCACCGCGCGGCTGTCATCGCAGCCGCAACGCTCGGACTACAGCATCATGGGCTCCGGCAAGGTCCTGCTGGTGGGAGCGGACGGCAAGACCACGGAACTGGCGGGCAAGGATCTGGAGCGCGCTCGGCGCGACCGCGAACGGGAAGCGGCGCGGGCCGAACGGCAACGGGAGCGCGAACGCGAACAGGCGGAGCGCGACCGCGAGCGGGCCCAGCGCGACCGCGATCGAAACTGACGGAAGAGACGCATTGGCAGACAGCACGCATATCCAACTCAAGAAGGGAATCCTGGAACTGTGTGTGCTGACCCTGCTCGCCGAGAAGGACAGCTATGGCTACCAGATCACCAGCCGGCTGTCGGACGCGATCGGCATGGCGGAAGGCACGGTCTATCCGCTTCTGCGCAAGATGCAGAAGGACGAACTGGTGGACACCTATCTGACCGACTCCGATTCCGGCCCGCCGCGCCGCTATTTCAAGCTGACCAAGGCCGGGCAGCGCGCCCTGGCGGCCAAGCGCGCCGAGTGGAAGGCGTTCAAGGCCGCCCTGGCCGATATCCTGGGAGACGATGAATGAGCCGCGCGCTCTTCATGGCGAAGCTCAAGGAGGGGCTGGCCGGCCTGCCGCAGCCGGAAATCGACGAGATCGTCTCGGACTATGAGCATCATTTCGCCGAAGCCGCCGCGGCCGGGCAGTCCGAGGACGATGTCGTCGCCCGGCTGGGCGATCCGGCGCGGCTGGCAGGGGAATTGCGCGGCGAACGGGAACAGCAGGTTGCCGCGGCGGATGAACCGGCGCCGCCTGCGCCTTCATCCGGTGCGCGCGCGAATGGCCGGCTGGGATTGCTGCTGGCGCTTGCGGCCGTGATCGGCGTCGGCATGGCGGCATATCATCTTGCCGGGCATGATGGCCGCAGCAGTTCACCGGCGCTCATCGCGCCCCCGGCGCCGCCCGCACCACCGGCAGCCCCGCCGGCCAGCGGCGCCCGGATCGTGATCTCCGGCGGCCAGGTGCTGGACCTGGGCGCCATCTCGCAGGAGCGCATCGAGATTCTGCTCGATGGCGGCGGCCGCGCCACCGCCAAGGGCCGGGTCGCGGAGCTGACCCTCCACATCGACGGCAGCGGCAGCGCCGATTTCGGCGCCCTGCAGGCCGACATCGTGCATGTCGATGTCAGCGGCACCGGCAACGCCGAAGTCTCGGGCACGCAACTGGTTGATGTCACCATCCTGGGTTCGGGCACGGTGCGCCTGAAGGACAGGCCCAAGACGCTCAGGCAATCCGTTACCGGCTCGGGGCAGGTCATTCTCCCCGCAAAGCCATAGCCGTTTCCTGCGCAGAGCAGACGCGCCGCTTTTTTTCTGCAGGCCGGGAAGGCAGAGCGTCATGACCGTCAACCGACGCGAACTGCTGGGGTCATTGCCGGCCGTCGGAGGGCGGCAGGCTGACGCCGGCAACCATCAAAAGCGCCATGGGCGGCAAGAGCCAGATCCGCCACGGCGCGCGCAAAAAGCGCGCAGCTTAAAGCAGGCGCGACGGTGCGGCGCGATGCGAGTCTCGCCAGGTCCCTTTGAAATATCTTCCGGATTGTCGGAATTTAATGGGAGCGGCCAACCGGAATCACAAATCACCCATATAATTCAAACGCTTACACCGTGCGCCAGGATGTTGCTTTCCGACGCTGTCCTTCATCTTTGTTCACGGACGGTTTCGGGGCATTCTCGCCGCACACTATTAAGCCTTGGGCCATGAGCCTATGGCCGGGGTCGGGAGCGTTCATGTCCGTGCGTCATTGTCTGTTCGGGTTGATTCTTGCGGGCATCGCATCGCCCGCGCTTGCGCAGGACACCACCTTCTTCGAGACCAAGATCCGGCCCGTGCTGGCGGAGAATTGCTATCGCTGCCACAGCGCGACCATGGCCGCGCCCAAGGGCGGCGTCATCCTCGACACCAAGGAGGGCCTGCGCGCCCAACTGGTGCCTGGCAAGCCGGATGAGAGCCGCATCATCGAAGTCCTCAGCTATGAAGACCCGGTGGTGCAGATGCCGCCGCCCGGCAAGCTGACCGACGCCATCCTGGCCGACATCAGGCAGTGGATCGCCAGCGGCGCGGCGGACCCGCGGGATGTCACGCCTGCCGCGGTCGCCGCGGCCTCGCCGCAGTACAAGGGCATGTCGCTGGAAGACGGCCGCAAATGGTGGGCGTTCCAGCCCGTCGCGGTCCAGGCCGCGCCGAAACTCGCCAAGGGCGCGTCCGGCAACAAGATCGACAGTTTCGTGCTGGCCAAGCTGGCGGAAAACAAGCTGACGGCTTCGCCGCCCGCCGACAAGCGCACCCTGGTGACGCGGGCCTATGTCGATCTGGTGGGCTACAAGCCGACCTTCCAGGAAGTGCAGGCCTTTGTCGGCGACAAGGCGCCGGACGCCTATGCCAGGCTGATCGACCGCCTGATGGCCTCGCCGCAATATGGCGAGCGCTGGGGCCGCCACTGGATGGACGTGGTGCGCTATGCCGAGGACAATCCGACCTCGGAAGCCACCAATCCGCCTTATCCCTACGCCTGGCGCTACCGCGACTGGATCGTGGAAGCGATGAATGCGGACGTGCCTTACGACCGCTTCGTCAAGCTGCAACTGGCGGCAGACCTGATGCCCGACGCCAAGCGCGATGATCTGCGGGCGCTGGGCTATCTCGGCGCCGCGCCGCACTATCACCATGACCTGCGGCTGTCGGGCGATGTCGTGGGCGGCTTCCTCACCGACGACTGGGACGAGCGGATCGATGCGGTGTCGCGCGGCCTGCTGGGCGTCTCCATCGGCTGCGCCCGCTGCCATGACCACAAATTCGATCCCTTCACCCAGAAGGACTATTACGCCCTGATGGGCGTCTTCGCCTCCACCGCGCGGGCCGAGCGGCCGCTGTTCCCGGTCGATGCGAAAACCGAGCAGCGCTACATGCAGCTGCAGCGCCAGCTGTTCGACATGTCCTATTCGGTCAATCTGGTCGCCAATGAAGCCTCGACCTTCACCAACCCCGCCGAGAAAGCCAGCAAATGGCAGGCGGCGGTGCAGGACTTGAAGGCGCAGGCGAACGCGGCCCTGGCCGCCTATCCGCAGCTTATCGCCAGCCTGGAAAAATACTGGGCCCCGCGCCCGCGCGGCGGGGCCGCGCCTGCCGCGCCGGTCAAGGTCGCCGTGGCCGGCGGCCGGGGCGTGACCCCCGCGGCTCCCGCCCCGGCGGGGCGTGGCAATCGCAATCCCGGTTCCACCGAACCCTTCGCCAACGCGGTGTTCGACGCGGCGCAGTATGTCGACGCTTCGGACCTCACCTACACCTTCATCACCTACAAGCCCGGCGAGGCGCGCGAGATGCCGGTGCTCAAGGCCGGCAATTACGCCTCGCCCGGGGCGATGGTGCCGCGCGGCTTCCCGGCGGTGCTGGCGAAAGGCGATGTCACCTTCAAGCAGGGTTCCGGGCGGCGTGAACTGGCGGAGCGCATCTTCTCCGATTCGCAAGGCCTGGCGGCGCGGGTGATCGTCAATCGCGTCTGGGGCTGGCATTTCGGCCGCGGGCTGGTGAACACGCCCAGCGATTTCGGTTCCCAGGGCGAGAAAGCCTCGCATCCCGAATTGCTCGACGATTTGGCGGCGCGCTTCATCGCCCACAAATGGTCGCTGAAATGGCTAAACCGGGAAATCATGCTGTCGGCCACCTACCGGCAGGCCAGCCGCCCGCGCCCCGAGGGCCTGGCGGCGGATGAGGCGAATGTGCTGCTGTGGCGGCAGAACCCGCAGCGCCTCGACAGCGAAGCCTATCGCGACACGCTGGTGCGCGCCGCCGGCCTGCTCGACACCAGGATCGGCGGGCCCCCGGGCGACCAGGACGATCCGTCCTATTACCGCCGGGCGGTCTATGGCCGCGTCAGCCGCGCCCGCTTCTCGCAGATGCAGGCGGCGTTCGATTTCCCCTCGCCGGTGCAGACGGCGCCGAACCGCGATGTCACCACCTCGACGCTGCAGCAGATCTATCTGATGAACAGCCCGTTCGTGCAGAACCTGGCCAATGCCGCGGTGAAGGCGTCGGCCGCCAAGGCCGCGGGCAAGCCGCAGCAGGTGGCCGCGCTGTATCGCCAGATCCTGGCGCGCAATCCCACGCCGGCCGAAACCCAGGCCGCGCTCGCCTATCTGGAGAAGGGCACGCTGGAGCGCTATGCTCAGATCCTGCTCATGACCAACGAAGAGATATTCCAGCCATGACGGATAAGTCCTTTGGCAAACTATCGCGGCGGCGGCTGATCGAGTCCATCGGCGGCGGCATCGGCGTGGTCGGCATGGCCGGCCTGTGGTCGGACGTCTTCGCGGCCGATCTGCCCGCGCCCGGCCTGGGGCACTACAAGGGGCCCAGGCTGCCGGCCAAGGCCAAGCATGTCATCATGCTCTACCTCAATGGCGGGCCTTCGCAGATCGACATGTTCGATCCCAAGCCCGCCCTGTTCAAATATGCCGGCCAGCGCCCCAGTTCGGTCGATCTGCGCACCGAGCGCACCACCGGCGGCCTGCTGCCGTCGCCCTTCGAGTTCAAGCGCTATGGCCGAAATGGCGTCGAAGTGAGCGAATTGCTGCCGCAGCTTGCCAGCGTCATCGACGACGTGACCGTGATCCGTTCGATGTACACCTTCAACCCGACCCACACGCCGGGCCGCGCCTTGTTCCACAGTGGCAGCGTGCTGGCGACGCGGCCTTCGATGGGCTCCTGGGTCAGCTATGGCCTGGGCACCGAGAACCAGAATCTGCCGGCTTTTGTCGCGCTGGGCGCCCCGCCCCCCAGCAGCCAGCAGACGCGCTCCGGTTTCCTGCCGTCCGAGTTCCAAGGCGTCGGCTTCAGTGTCGCCGATCCCGATCCGGAAAAGATCATTCCCAATCTGCGCAACAAGATTCTGGATCCGGCCGCGCAGCGCGCCGACCTGGACGCCTTGCTGACGATGAACCAGAGCCATGAGCAGTCCTTCGGCCAGGACCAGTATCTCGAAGGCCGCATCAAATCGATGGAAACCGCCTATCGCATGCAGTTCGAGGCGATGGATTTGTTCGACATCCGCAAGGAGCCGCAGAAGATCCGCGACGAGTATGGCCCGACGGCGTTCGGCACCGGCTGTCTGCTGGCGCGGCGGCTGGTCGAAGCGGGGGTGCGCTATGTCAATGTCGAATATCCGGGCGGCCAGGCCTGGGACGACCATTCCAACATCAACGACAATCTGCGCAAGCGCTGCCCCGACATGGACCAGGCGGCCGGGGCGCTGATCCGCGACCTCAAGCGCCGCGGCAAGCTGGACGAGACGCTGGTGGTGTGGGGCGGCGAATTCGGCCGCACACCGGTGTCCGAAAGCGGCAACGGGCGCGACCACAACCCTTACGGCTTCACCATGTTCGTGGCGGGCGGCGGCTTCAAGGGCGGCATCGCCTATGGCGCCACCGAGGAACTCGGCTTCAAGGCCGAGCAGAACCGTGTCTCCATCCACGACCTCCACGCCACGCTGCTCTACCAGATGGGCATGGACCACACCAAGCTGACCTACCGCTATGCCGGCCGGGATTTCCGCCTCACCGACGTGTCGGGCGAGATCGTGAAGGACATCCTTGCGTAAGCTCTCCGTCTGGTGCGCGGCGCTGCTTTGCGCCAGCGTCGCGGCTGTGGCCGCACAGCAGGCCGAGCCGGCGCGCAAGAGCGCGGCGAAGGTTCCGGCCTTCACCGCGGCGCAGGCCGATCGCGGCAGGCAGGCCTATGCCGACAATTGCACCGGATGTCATCTGGCGGGGCTGGACGGTTCGGCCAATCCGGCGGCGAACGCAAAGGGCACGCCGCTGATCGGCCCGCGCTTCGTGCAGGATTACGGCGAAGGCAAGATCAGCGCGCTGTTCAACAAGATGCAGCGCGACATGCCCAACGGCAAGGCGGGTTCGCTGACCGAGCAGCAATATCTCGACATCGTTTCCTATGTGCTGCAGCAGAACAAATATCCGGCCGGGCCGAATGAGCTGACGGTGGATGCCGCCACCGACATCTGGATTCCCGGCGCCGGCGGCGCCGAGGGGCTGGCCAATTACACCTATGTCTCCGGGGTCGGCTGCCTGCAGCAGGATCCGACGCGCTCCTGGATGCTGATCAAGGCCCAGGAACTGAAGAAGGCGGATGCGGCCGCCGGCGCCACGCCGGTGGCGTTCTCCGACGGGGCGGGGGAATACACCTTCCGCCTCCTCAACGCCTATAATTACAATGCGGAGCCGCAGAATGGGCGCCGGGTGCGCGTCTCCGGCTATCTGGTCCGGCTCGGCGCGGAAATCCGCGTCTTCGTCCAGCAGCTTCAGACGGTCGGCGCATCGTGCGGCAATTGAAGTTCTGGCTGCTGCTCCTCGCCGGGGCAGGGTGCGTGACGCCGCTCATGGCGCAGCCCCAGACGGTGTGGAGCGGCGTCTATAGCGAGGCCCAGGCTTTTCGCGGCGAGAAGGTTGCCGAAACCACCTGCCTGGGCTGCCATGGCGCCGGGCTTGCCGGCGGCGACTCCGGACCCAAGCTCGTCGGCGACAAATTCCTCTCGGACTGGAACGCCGCCACGGTCGGCGATCTTTTCGGCCTGATCCTGGAGAAGATGCCGCATGACGCGCCCGGGACGCTGAAGAAGGAAGACGTCGCCTCGGTCACCGCCTATATCCTGCAGCTCAACAACATGCCGTCCGGCAAGCAGGAACTGCCGCCGGAGTCTGACACGCTGGCGCAGATCACGATCCTCGCCGCCAGGCCTTAGCCGGCGCGATGCCGCGCTAGTGCAGCTTGGCGATCATCAGGCGGTCGGCCACCGACAGCGGAACGCAGCGGTCGACAAACCGGGCATGCTGCCCGCACCGCTCCATCAATTCCGCGATTTCGGCGGCGACCTGCCGCGACACGCCGCAGGCGACGACCGTGCGCGGCCCGCTGCTGGTCTCGAAGCGCAGGAGAAGGTTCATCGGCGCGTCCGGCGCGGCGCTGGTGGGATGCAGCTGCGCCGTATCCCTTTTGTCCCGGAAGTCCAGTGCTGTCGCCAGAAGTCCCATGGCTGCCTTCGATGTGTTGCGCTTGTTTCGTTCGTCTGAAACACCGGGCGCAAACAGAAGGTTCCGTCAGGGCCGGGGAACTTGCCGTATTTCGCCGCTTTTCCTGGCCGTGTTGCCGTCCGCCCGGCGGGCGAGGTTCCGCCGGCCATCGCTTTCCCGGCGGACACCCCGTCAGAGGATTTTGGTCAGAGCCGTCCGAGCACGACCAGGACGATCAGGATCAGCAGCACCAGGCCGACGCCGCCGGACGGGCCATAGCCCCAGCCGGCGCTGTAGGGCCAGAGCGGGAAGGAGCCCAGCAGGGCCAAGATGAGAATGACGAGCAGTACCGTGCGGAGCATGGAATTTCCTTCCCGAGTTCCATCCAGAACGCGCCGGGGAACCTCAAGGTTCCGCCACGCCGGTTGCAACAGGGAACCGAAACGGCCCCCACGCGGTTCCCACACCATACTTAGCGATACCTAGCGCGAATTTTCCGGTGATCCTGAACAGGCCAGGGAGTTGGAAAGCCGATCTACGCCCCATCCGTGCGGAACTATTCGGGCTGGAACGGCTGGAGCAACATGCACGCAGCCTGGCCCGGGCGCAGACGCCGGGCCGGGCCGGCCGCTCCACGCCCCGGCTGCCGCGGCGGCTGAAGGACAATTACACCGTCCTCTGTGCCAATTTCCTGCTGCTGGCGGAAGCGGCGAAAACCAGCAAGGTGATCACCTCGGCGGGGGAGTGGTTTCTCGACAATTTCCACATCGTCGAGGAACAGACCCGCCAGGCGCAGCGCGACCTGCCGCCTGGCTTCTACCGCGAATTGCCGCCGCTGGCCGACGGGCCGCTGGCGGGGGCGCCACGCGTCTATGGCATCGCCTGGGCGCTGCTGGCGCATACCGACAGCGTGCTGGACCGCGACAAGCTGCTGCGCTTCCTCACCGCCTATCAGGAGGTGGCGCCGCTCACCATCGGCGAATTGTGGGCCGTGCCCATCACCCTGCGCATCGCCCTGGTGGAGAATCTGCGCCGCCTCATCCAGGCGGTGATCCTGCGGGTGGCGGACGCCGACCGCGCCGCCACTGCCGCCCTGGCGATCGTGGCGGAGCCGGCGGCGCCGATTGCCGGCCGGCTGGGCGAAGCGCCGTCGCCCGCCTTCCTGGCCCGGCTGGAGCAGGGCCTGCGCAACCAGGACAATGGCGCCGCCGAGGCGCTGCGCGAGGTCACAAGGCTGCTGGAGCTGCGCGGCCGCGACATCCATGCCGTCATCCAGGAGGAATACCAGGCCCAGGCCGCCGACGACATTTCGGTGCGCAACGTCATCACCAGCATGCGGCTGGTCTCCAGCATCGACTGGGCGGAGCTGTTCGAGGAAGTCAGCCTGGTGGAGCGGGCGCTGGCGGCGGCGCCGGGCTATTGCGACAATGATTTCGCCACCCGCGACCGTTATCGCCGCGCCATCGAAACCATGGCGCGCGCCTGTGACGGCGAGGAGATCGCCCTGGCCGAAGCCGCCACGGCCCGCGCTCTGGCGGGCGCGGATGCCCGCCGCCGCGATGTCGGCTATTACCTGATCGCCGAAGGCCGCATTCCCTTCGCCCGCGAGGCGGGCTGCCGCCCGACCCTGCTGGGGCGCTTCGTCCGGACCATCGCCGCGACCAATCTCACCGGCTATGCCGGCTCGGTCGGCATTCTCACCGTCCTGATCGTCACCCTGGTGCTGCTGACGCAAGGCGGCGAAAGCGCGCCGGACTGGCTGGGGGGCCTGGCGGCGTTCCTGGCGCTGCTGCCCGCTTCCGACCTCGCCATGGCGCTGATCAACCGCACCGTCACCAGGCGAAGGCAGCCGCAATGCCTGCCGGGCCTGTCCCTGAAAGACGGCGTGCCGGATGCGCTGCGCACCATGCTGGTGGTGCCGACGCTGCTGGTGAATGAAAACGAGATCGCCCAGCAGATCGAACGGCTGGAGGTGCATTACCTCGCCAATGCCGATGCCGGCATGAGTTTCGCGCTGCTGTCGGACTGGACCGACAGCCCGGACGAGCATCGCGCCGATGACGAGCCCTTGCTGGCGGCGGCGAAGGCGGGGATCGCGGCGCTCAACCAGCGCCACGCCCCGGGCCGCGCGCCGATCTTCCTGCTGCTGCACCGCCGCCGCCTCTTCAACCCGGCGCAGGATTCCTGGATGGGCTGGGAGCGCAAGCGCGGCAAGCTGCATGAGCTGAACCGCCTGCTGCGCGGCGACAGCGACACCAGCTTCCTCGATACGGCGGGGGTTCCGGCCGGGGTGCGCTATGTCATCACCCTGGACGCCGATACGCTGATGCCGCGCGGCGCCGCCCAGCGGCTGATCGGCAAGATGGCCCATCCGCTCAACCGGCCGGTGTTCGACGAAAGCAATGGCCGGGTGGCGCGGGGCCACGGCATCCTGCAGCCGCGCGTCACCCCCTCGCTGCCGGTGGGCCGCGAAGGCTCGCTTTTCCAATATGCCTTTTCCGGCCCCAACGGCCTGGACCCTTACGCCTTCGCCGTCTCCGACATCTACCAGGACCTGTTCGACGAAGGCTCCTTTGTCGGCAAGGGCATCTATGACGTCGATGTCTTCGAGCGCGCCCTCGAGGCGCGCATCCCCGAGAACACCGTGCTCAGCCATGATCTGCTGGAAGGGGTCTTTGCCCGCTCGGCCCTGGTTTCGGATATCGAACTGGTGGAGGAATTTCCCTCCCGCTACGATGTCGAACTGGCGCGCCAGCATCGCTGGATGCGCGGCGACTGGCAGTTGCTGCCCTGGATCCTGGGCCTGCGGGGCGGCATCTCCCCCCTGGGCCGCTGGAAGCTGCTGGACAATCTGCGCCGCTCGCTGGGCGCCCCGGCCCTGCTGCTGGCTTTCCTGCTGGGATGGAGCCTGCCGCTGCCCGGCGCCGGCGCCTGGACGCTGTTTCTGCTTCTGACGGTCTTTTTGCCGCCTTTCCTGCCGGTGCTGACCGGTCTGTTCTCCTGGCGCGGCTGGCGCCTGGCAGGCAGGAATCATGCGCGGGCGATGGGCCGCCAGGGCGTGCAGGCGGGGCTGCAGCTTCTCTTCACCCTGGCCTTCCTGGCGCGCGTCGCCTATCTGGCGCTTGACGCGGTGCTGCGCACCCTGTTCCGCCTGATGGTCAGCCGCCGCCGCATGCTGGAATGGATGACCTTCGCCCAGACCGCCTACCGGCGCGACGGCGGCATCAGGCCGCTGCTGTTCCAGCTTTGCGGCGCGCTGGCGCTGGCAGGCGCGGTCGCCGCCGTCACCGCCGCCCGGGCGCCGCAGAATCTGATGCTGGCCGCGCCTTTCCTGGTGCTGTGGAGCTTCTCGCCCCTGATCGCGCGCCTGTCCAGCCACATGCCGCCGGCGCGGCCGCATCGCGAAGTCCGCGCCGCCGACCGGCAGGCGCTGCGCCTGGCGGCGCGGCGCACCTGGCGCTATTTCGAAATCCATGTCACGGCGCCGGACAATTGGCTGCCGCCGGACAATTTCCAGGAAGATCCCCAGCCGGTGCTGGCGCGCCGCACCTCGCCGACCAATATCGGCGTCTATCTCTGCACCGTGCTGGCGGCGCGCGATTTCGGCTGGATCGGGACCGCCGAATGCCTGGAGCGGCTGGAAAACACCCTGGCAGCGATGGGGCGCCTGCAGCGTTATCGCGGCCATTTCCTCAACTGGTACGATACCGGCACGCTGGCGCCGCTGGACCCCGAATATGTCTCGACCGTGGACAGCGGCAACCTGATGGGCAACCTGCTGGTGGTGAAGCGCGCCATGGCGCAGATCGCCCGGGGCGATGGCGGCGGCGGCTGGCGCGAGGGCGCGCGGGATGCGGCGCTGCTGCTGTGCGCGGAGAAACTCCCGGACGATGCGAGCGAACGCGCCCAAGCCCTGTGCCGGCGGCTTGAGGATGCGTCCACCACTCCCGAAGACATCGCCGCCGACGCCGGCGCGCTGGCGGCGCAGACCCCCGCCGCCCAGGCGCTGAAAGCCTGCCTGGACAGCCATCTGCGCGACCACGCCCTGGCGGGCGAGGCGCGCGACGCCCGCGCCGGCGCGCTGGCCGGACTCTGCGGCCGGCTGGCGGAGGAAATGGATTTTCGTTTCCTCTTCCAGGAACAGCGCCAGCTTCTGGCCATCGGCTACCGGGTGGACGAACAGTGCCAGGACTCCAATGCCTATGACCTGCTGGCGTCGGAGGCGCGGCTGGCCAGCTTCCTGGCCATCGCCAAGGGCGACATCCCCACCCGGCACTGGTTCCGCCTCGGCCGCACGCTGACTCCGCTTGGAGGGGCGCCGCTGGGCCGCTATCTGGCGCTGCAATCCTGGTCGGGCTCGATGTTCGAGTATCTGATGCCGGCGCTGCTGATGCGCGAGCCGGAAGGCAGCCTCCTGGCGCTGTCCAACCAGGCGGCGGTGCATGAGCAGATTCACTATGGCCGCCAGCGCGGCGTGCCCTGGGGCGTATCGGAATCGCAATACAATGCCCGCGACCGCCGCCTGAATTACCAATATTCCGGCTTCGGCGTGCCGTCGCTGGGGCTGAAGCGCGGCCTGGCCGAAAATCTGGTGGTGGCGCCCTATGCCACCGGCCTGGCGGCGATGCTGGAGCCGCGCCTGGCCCGCGCCAATCTGGACCGTCTGGCCGAGGCCGGCGCGCTGGGCGATTGCGGCTGGTACGAGGCGATCGACTATACCCGCCAGCGCCTGCCTGCCGGCATGACGCATGCGGTGATCCGCTCCTACATGGCGCATCACCAGGGCATGTTCATCCTGGGGCTGGCCGATGTTCTGCATGACGGGTTGATGCGGGCGCGGCTGCATGACGAGCCGATGGTGCGGGCGGCGGAACTGCTGCTGCAGGAGCGCATGCCGCGCGACATCGCCCTGGCCGAGCCGCCGCCCACTCTCAAGACCGGCGCCATTACCTATCACGAGGAAGCGCCGCAGCCGCCGCGCCTGTTCCGCAATCCGCACAGCGTTCCGCCGTGCACGCACCTGCTGGCCAACGCCCGCTACAGCGTGATGCTGACGGCGGCGGGCGGCGGCTACAGCCTGTGGAACGGGCTGGCGATCAGCCGCTGGCGCGAGGATGCGGTCTGCGACCCCTGGGGCAGTTTTGTCTATCTGCGCGACCTGCGCACCGGCACGGTCTGGTCCGCCACCCACAATCCGGTGGGCCGGAGCGGCGACGATTACGAAGTGCTGTTCGCCGAGGACCGCGCCCATTTCAAGCGCACCGACGGCGCGCTGGTGACGGTGACGGAAATCTGCGTCTCGCCCGAGGACGATGCCGAAGTGCGGCGCGTTTCCATCACCAACACCGGCTCGCGGCTGCGCGAAATCGAAATCACCTCCTATGTCGAGCTGGCGCTGGCCAAACCGTCCGATGACGACGCCCATCCCGTCTTCTCCAAGCTGTTCGTCGAGACCGAATATGTCCGCCAGACCGGCACGCTGCTGGCGGGACGCCGCCCGCGCTCGCCCGCCGAGACGCCGGTCTGGGCCGCCCATCTCAGCGTGGTGGACGGCCAGGCGGGCGGCGATGTGCAGTATGAGACCGACCGCGCCCGCTTCCTGGGGCGCAATCGCAGCGCCCGCACCGCCCAGGCGGTGTTCGGGGATTGGCCGCTGTCCAACACGGTGGGGGCGGTGCTTGACCCGGTGTTCGCCTTGCGGCGGCGGGTGCAGATTCCGCGCGGCGCCACCGTCACGGTCGCCTTCTGGACCATTGCGGCGGCGACGCGCGAGGCGGTGCTGGACCTGGTGGACCGCCATCACGATGCCGGCGCCTTCGAGCGCGCCAGCCGGTTGGCGACCAGCACCAGCCTGACCCAGTTGCAGTATCTCGGCCTGTCGCCCGCCGAGCCGCATCTTTTCCAGACCCTGGCCGGGCATCTGCTCCATGCCGGCGACGCTTTCCGCGCCCCCGCGGAAGTGCTCGCCGCTGCCGCGCCGCCGGCCCAGGCGCTGTGGCCGCACGGCATTTCCGGCGACCTGCCGATCCTGCTGGTGCGGGTGGCGGAAGAGGGCGATGTCGCGCTGGTGCGGCAACTGGTGCGCGCCCATGACTATTTCCGCGGCAAGCAGTTTGCGGTGGACCTGGTGATCCTCAACGAGCGCGCCGCGTCCTATGCCCAGGGCCTGCAACAGGCGCTGGACGGACTGGTGAGCGCCGGCGAGCGGCCGCGGGACGGGATGGGCGCCATCCATTGCGTGCGTGCCGACCTGGCGGGCGCTGGGGCCTGCCGCATGCTGCGCGCGGCGGCGCGGGTGGAACTGAATGCGCGGCGCGGCGATCTGGGCCAGATTCTCGCCGCCGCCCCCGCCATCGTGGCCCCGCCGCCCGCGCCGCCGGCGGCGCTGCCCGCCACCGCGCCTGTGCAGCCGCTGCAGCGCCCCGAGCTGGAGTTCTTCAACGGTTTCGGCGGCTTTGCCGGCGACGGCCGCGAATATGTCATCGCGCACCAGCCGAGCCAGCCGACGCCCGCGCCCTGGGTCAACGTCATCGCCAATCCGGAGCTTGGCTTCCAGGTTTCGGCCGAAGGCGCGGGCTTCACCTGGGCGCGCAACAGCCAGCAGAACCAGCTCACCCATTGGAGCAACGATCCTGTGGAGAATCGCGGCGCCGAGGCGGTCTATCTCAAGGACCTGGACGATGGCGCGCTGTGGTCGCCGACGCCGTTCCCCGCCGCGGCGGCGGACGGCGACTATCTGGCGCGCCATGGCCAGGGCTATTCCTGCTTCGAGCATGTGCGTGGCGGCCTTCGCGTCACCCTGACCCAGTTCGCCGCCGCCGCCGATCCAGTCAAGCTGACGCGCATCGTGCTCAGCAATGACGGGCCGGGGCCGCGCCGGCTCTCGGTGACGGGCTATGTCGAATGGCGGCTGGGCCCGTCGCGTCCGGCCGGCACGCCGCTGCTGGTCGAACGCGACGCCAGCGGGGCGCTGCTGGTCCGCAACCCGACGCATGCCGATTTTTCCGGCCGCGTCGCCTTTCTCGATCTCAGCGGGGCGCAGGGCTGCACGGGCGACCGGCTCGACTTTATCGGCCGCAATGGCGCCCTGGCGCAGCCCGCGGCGCTGGCCGGCGCCGCGCCGCTTTCGGGGCGGACCGGGATGATGACCAATCCCTGCGGCGCCTTGCAGACGCAAATCCGCCTCGCCCCCGGCGAAAGCCGCGAACTGCTGCTGCTGCTGGGCCAGGGCCGCGATGAAAGCGACGCCCGCGCCCTGGTGGCGCGCTATCGCGCCGCCGACGCCGCCGCGCTGCTGGCGGAGGTTCGCAACTCCTGGGACGCCGTGCTGGGCGCGGTGGAAGTGAAGACGCCCGACCGCGCCATGGACCTGATCGTCAATCGCTGGCTGCTCTACCAGACGCTGTCCTGCCGCATGTGGGCGCGCGCCGGCTTCTACCAGGTCTCCGGCGCCTATGGCTTCCGCGATCAGTTGCAGGACAGCATGGCGCTGTGCATCGCGCGGCCGGACCTGGCGCGGGCGCAATTGCTGCGCGCGGCGGGACGGCAGTTCCGCGAAGGCGATGTCCAGCATTGGTGGCTGCCGGAAAGCGGCAAGGGCATCCGCACCCGGATTTCCGACGACCGGGCCTGGCTGGCCTATGTCGCCGCGCATTATGTCGAGACCGCCGGCGATGCCGGCGTGCTGGAGGAGCAGCTGCCCTTCCTCACCGGCGAGACGCTGGCGGCGGACCAGCATGACAATTTCTTCCAGCCCGGCGCGACAGAGGACACCGCCAGCCTTTATGAGCATTGCGCCCTGGCGCTCGATGCCTCGCTCGCCACCGGCCCGCATGGCCTGCCGCTGATGGGCACCGGCGACTGGAATGACGGCATGAACCGGGTGGGCGAGGAGGGCAGGGGCGAAAGCGTCTGGCTGGGCTGGTTCCTCTACGCCACGCTGGCGCGTTTCCTGCCCCTGGCCGAAGCGCGCAAGGACGGTGCGCGGGTGGCGCGCTGGCTGGTGGCGATGGACGCGCTGCGCCAGGCGCTCGAAGCCGATGGCTGGGACGGCGCCTGGTACCGGCGGGCCTATTTCGATGACGGCTTCGCCCTGGGTTCGGCCGCCAACCGGGAATGCCGCATCGACTCCATCGCCCAGTCCTGGAGCGTGATCTCCGGCGCCGCCTTGCCCGAGCACAGCAGCCGCGCCATGGAGGCGGTGCAGAAATACCTGGTGCGGCCGGCCGACCGGCTGATGATGCTGTTCACGCCGCCCTTCGTCAGCAGTCCGCACGATCCCGGTTACATCAAGGGCTATCCCGCCGGCATCCGCGAGAATGGCGGGCAATATACCCATGGCGTGCTCTGGGCGGTGATGGCCTATGCCCTGATGAATGACGGCGATGCGGCCGGCGAGCTTTTCGCCATGCTCAACCCGGTCAATCACGGCAGCAGCCCGGCCCTGGCGCAGCGTTATCGCGTCGAACCTTACGTCGCCTGCGCCGATGTCTATGCGGTGCCGCCGCATGTCGGACGCGGCGGCTGGACCTGGTACACCGGCTCCGCCGCCTGGATGTACCGCGTGGCGGTGGAATACATGCTCGGCCTGCGCTTCGCCGGGGACCGGCTGTTCCTCAAGCCCGTGATTCCGTCGCACTGGCCCGGCTTCGAGGCCATCGTGCGGCGCAACGGCGGGGAATACGCCATCAGGATCGAAAACCCCGACGGTCTTTGCAGCGGCAGGCTGGAGCTGACCCTGGACGGGGCCGCCGCCGACCCTGACGCCGGGATTGCCCTGGCCGCAGGCGCCCACACTGTCCGCGCCGTGCTGCGGCGGGTTCCCGAGGGGAACAATCGGGAACTTATTCGTGCCGCCGCGATTGTTCCCTGACAGGACTCGCACCATCCTCCCCACCTTGAGCCCCAGATGACAAGCATCGATTCCGCCAGTCCCGATGCCTGGTTCCGGCTGGAAAAGAACCGGCTGGAGATCGGCGGCGACTGGACCATCCGGGACAGCGCCAGGCTGGATCGGGAACTGCGGGCGCTGAAGACCGACCAGGATGTGCGGATCGACGCCTCCCAGCTGGGCAGCCTGGACAGCACGGGCGCCTGGCTGCTGCTGCGCACCCGCCGCGCCCTGGAAGAGGCCGGCCACAAGGTCGAAGGCCCGGACCTGCCCGACAATTACCGGCCGCTGCTGGACAGGCTCAATGAGGTCAAGCTCATGGCGGAGCCGGCGCCGCGCCGCCATGCCAGCCTGGTGCGACGCCTCTACCAGATCGGCAAGGCGACGATGCACGCCCTCAGCCAGGCCTATTCCATGCTGGGCTATCTGGGGCGCGTGACGGTGGAAACCGGCGAGGTCATCGCCAAGCCGAAGCACAATCTGCGCCTGGCCGCCACCATCAACCAGATCGAGGAAACCGGCATCAATGCCCTGCCCATCGTCGGCCTGCTCTCCTTCCTGATCGGCGTGGTGCTGGCCTATCAGGGCGTCGACCAGTTGAAGCGGTTCGGCGCCGAGGTCTTCACCATCAACATTCTGGGCGTGGGCCTGCTGCGCGAGATCGCCGGCCTGATCACCGCCATCATCGTCGCCGGCCGCTCCGGCAGCGCCTTTACCGCCCAGATCGGCACCATGCGCGTCAATGAGGAAATCGACGCCATGCAGACCATGGGCCTCAACACCGTGGACACGCTGGTCCTGCCGCGCATCATCGGCCTGGTCATCGCCCTGCCGCTGCTCACCTTCTTTGCCGACCTGATGGGCCTGCTCGGCGGCGCGGCCATGTGCTATTTCGACCTGCACATCACCGTGCCGGTGTTCATCCGCCAGCTGCAGGACGCCGTCAGCGTCAGCACCTTCCTGGTGGGCATCATCAAGGCGCCGGTCTTCGCCTTCGTCATCGCCCTGGTCGGCTGTTACGAGGGCTTCCAGGTCGAACGCAACGCCGCTTCGGTCGGCTCGCTGACCACCCGCTCGGTGGTGGAGGGCATCTTCCTGGTGATCGTGCTCGACGCCGCCTTCTCGATCATGTTCTCGGTGCTGGGGATCTGATGGCGGCGGAACAGAAAACGGAAACCCTCATCAAGGTGCGCGGCCTCGTCACCGCCTTCGGCAGCAAGCTGGTCCATGACCATCTCGACCTCGATGTCCGCCGCGGCGAGGTGCTGGGCCTGGTCGGCGGTTCGGGCAGCGGCAAGTCGGTCCTGATGCGCACCATCATCGGCCTCAACCGCCCCAAGGAAGGCACGGTGGAAGTCTTCGGCCAGAAGATCGTCGAGGCCGAGGGCGCCAAGATGCGGGCGCTGGAAATGCGCTGGGGCGTGCTGTTTCAGGACGGCGCCTTGTTCTCCTCCTTCACGGTGAAGGAGAACATCCAGGTGCCGCTGCGCGAATACACCCATATGAGCCAGGCCCTGATGGACGAGATCGCCGCCATCAAGCTGGCCATGGTCGGCCTTCCCCCCGACACGGCGCGCAAATATCCCTCCGAATTGTCGGGCGGCATGAAGAAGCGCGCGGGCCTGGCCCGGGCCCTGGCGCTGGATCCGGAGCTGCTGTTCCTGGACGAGCCGACCTCGGGCCTGGATCCGATCTCCGCCAACATGTTCGACGAACTGATCAAGGGCCTGTCGGAAAGCCTCGGCCTCACCGTGGTGATGGTGACGCACGATCTCGATTCCCTGCGCGCCGTCGCCACCCGCGTCGCGGTGCTGGTGGACAGGAAAATCAAGTCCGGCACCATCGAAGAGCTGCGCCAGGACAAGAATGAATGGATCCAGGAATATTTCTCCGGTCCGCGCGGACGCGCGGCCCTGGCAGGAAAGGCGGCATAGATGGAAACCAAGGCCAATTACGTCGCGGTGGGCGCCTTCGTCCTGGCTTGCGCCTTCGGCCTGGTGGTGACGCTGCTCTGGCTGGCGGGATCGCAATACACCCAGGAATACGCCTACTACCAGACCATCTTCAAAGGCTCGGTCTCCGGCCTCGGCAAGGGCACCACGACCCGCTACAACGGCATCGAGGTGGGGCGGGTCACCGAACTCACCTTCGATCCCAACGACCCGCAAAGCGTCATCGTCACCCTGCAGGTGCAGCCGGGCCTCAATATCCGCGAGGACAGTGTCGCCACCATCGCCAGCCAGGGGATCACCGGCGGCTCCTATGTCGAGATCAGCGGCGGCACCCAGAAATCGCCGCAGCTGGTGGCGAAGGAGGGGCAGCGCTATCCCATCATCCGCTCCAAGGCCTCCAGCCTGGCGCTGCTCGAACAGTCGGCTCCGGAAGTGGTGGCCAAGCTCAATGTCGCCGCCAGCCGCCTCAACGACCTGCTCAAGGACGAGAACCGGCGGGCGCTGGCCGATACGCTGGCCAATCTCGACACCTTCACCACCACCCTGGCGGCCCGTTCGGGCGAGATCGACGCCACCATCCGCCACGCCAACGAGGCCGTCGCCAATCTCGACAAGGCCTCGAACGGCTTCCAGCCCACCCTGGACCATGTCAACGCCACCATCGCCACCGCCAACACCACCCTGACCAAATACGGCAAGGTGGCCGACGATGCCGACGCCTTCGTCAATGGCGACGGCCTGGCCCAGCTTTCCGACCTGATCGGCGAGATGCGCCGCACCGTTTCCAATCTCGACCAGCTTTCGTCGCAGCTCAACAAGCAGCCGACCAAACTTCTCTTTGGCGACCGGCGGAAAGGATATAGCCCGCCATGATCCGCCGCGATTTCCTCCTTCTCAGCGGCGCCTCGCTGGCGCTGGCCGGCTGTGGCGATCTGCTGGGGCCGCCGCCCTCGCCGCCCATCTATGTGCTGGAGGCGCCGGCGCCGCTGCAGCCCATGGCCAGGCTGCCCTGGTCGCTGAGCGTGATGCGCCCCACCGCGCCGTCGGCGCTGAGCGGCGACCGCGTTCCCCTGATCCAGCCCGATTTGACGCTGGACTATTACGCCAACGCCACTCTGCCCGACGCCATTCCCGACCTGGTGCAGGCGGCGGTGCTGCAAGCCTTCGAGAAAAGCGGCGCGCCCGCCAGCGTGGCGCGGGAAGCCGACGCCCTGCATGCCGATTACGAGCTGTTCCTCGACATCAAGGATTTCGAGCTGCGCTATGCCGTCAAGGATGGCGTGCCGGAGGCGCTGGTGACGCTGACGGCGCGGCTGGTCACCGCCCATGGCCGGGCCGCGGCGGGCGACACCGCCGTGACCCGGAAAGTTCCCGCCTCCGCCAACAGCGTGGCGGCCGCCGTCGCCGCCCTGGGCCAGGCGCTGGGCGCTGTGTCCGCGGGCATCGTGACCTGGGCGGCGACCTTCCCGGCGCCGGTCTCGCAGACGCGGCCCTGACGATTTTTTACCGCTTTGCGGCGATTCTCCACGGGGAGAAGGAACCAAGGGCGGAGAACTTCATTGCCCTTACGATACCTCCGGGGAATTTCAGCATGTCCTTTTTGCGCGCCGCCGCCACCGCTCTTGTCCTGGGCGCCAGCCTGTCCCCAGCCATGGCGGATTCCGGCCCACTTCCTGCCGGCAAGCCCGCGGGAACCCATCAGGCCGCCCTGCTGGGCACCGGCTTCGGCATTATCCTGGGCCTGGGCGCCATCATCGCCGTCACCGTGGCCATCGTGCAGTCGGATCAGAACAAGCACGTCACCACCGCGACGACGACCGCCACGGCGCCCTGAGCCGTCCTATCCGCCGGATTTCCGCCAGCCGCCGCCCAGCGCCTTGAACAGCGCCACGCTGGCGGTGAGGCGGGCGCGGCGAATGTCGGAAAGCTGGTCGCGCGCGGCATAAAGGCTGCGCTGGGCGTCGGTCACCACCAGGAAGTCGGCCCCGCCCGCGGTGTATTTGCGCTGGGCGGCGCGCAGCACCGCTTCGGCCTCGCTCGCCTGTTCCTGCAGCGCCCGCTCCTGCGCCGAAAGATGTTCCAGGCTGCCCAAGGCATTCTCGACATCGCCGAAGGCGGCAAGCAGCGCGGCGCGATAGGCGGCGAGCAATTCCTCTTCATGCGCCTCGGTCTCCGCCGTCTTGGCCTTCAGCAAGCCGCCGTCAAAGATGGTGTGCGCCAGCGCGGCGCCGAGATTGAGCGCAAAGCCGGTGCCGCCCAGGGTCAGCACGGCGGCGTTGAGCGCCGGATTCTGCAGGCCGGTTGCGGCGGTCAAGGTGATGTCGGGCAGCATGGCGGCGCGGGCGGCGGCGACGTCGGCATGGGCTGAAACCAGATTGGCCTCGGCGCTGGCGAGGTCGGGCCGCCGCGTCAGCAGTTCCGAAGGCAGGCCGGGCGCCACCGCCGGCGCGGCAATGCCGCCAAGGCCGCGCGCGGCGACAGTGAAACCTTCCGGCGGGCGGCCCAGAAGGATGGCCAGCGCCGTGCGCGCCTCCAGCTCCTGCTGCTGCAGGGCGGGCGCGGCCGCCTGTTGCGCCGCCAGGTCGGCGCGCGCCTGGGTGAGGTCGGAATTGGGGGCATAGCCGGCGGTGACGCGCCGCTGCACCACCGCCAGGATCGCCTGCGCCGATTTCAGATTGTCCTCGGCCACCGCCAGCCGTTCGCGCAGCGACAGAAGCTGGAAATAGCCATTGGCGATGGCGGCGCTGACGCTCAGCGCCACGGTGTCACGGTCGGCGGCGGAAGCCGTGCGCAGGGCCTGCGCGGAATCGGCGGCGGCGCGGTTCTTGCCCCAGAAATCCAGTTCATAGCTGGCGCCCACGCCGGCGAAAAAATCGGTCTCGTTGCCGGAGCCGCTGACGCCCGCGCCGGTATTGTTCTGCAGGTTGCCGTTCAGCGCCACGGTGGGCAGCAAGGCCGCTCCCGCCTGGCGCGCCCGGGCATCGGCCTGGCGCAGCCGCGCCGCCGCCTGGACGATGTCGAGGTTGCCGTCCTGCGCCGCCGCTTCCAGCGCCGTCAGTTCGCTGCTGCCGAAGCCCTGCCACCAGCCGGGCGTGGGCCATGCCGCGGCGGCGGCAGCCTGCTCGAAAGCGGCGGGGATATCGCCCTGCGGCAGGGCAGGCGGCGGCGTCGGCTGGGCGCAACCGGCGGCCAGCAGGACGCAAGCGAGCAGCGGCGCCCGGCGCGTCATGCCAGCGCCTCCGCTTCCTTGCAGGCGTCATGCTCGCCCGGCCCGCCGAAGCGCGCCGCCAGCGCCGGCAGCACCACCAGATTGAGCAGCGTCGAACTGAAAAGCCCGCCCAGCACCGTCACCGCCATCGGTCCTTCGATCTCCTGGCCCGGCGCATTCATGCCCAAAGCCAGCGGCATCAGGCCCAGCGCCGTCACCGCCGCCGTCATCAGGATGGGCACCAGCCGCTCCTGCGCCCCGCGCAGGATGGTGTCGGCGTTCCAGGGCGCGTTTTCCTGGTGAAAGAGATGCTCGTAATGCGCCAGCAGCAGGATGGCGTTGCGGGCGCTGATGCCGAACACCGTCACCAGCCCGACCATGGCGCCCAGGGTGAGGCCCTGGCCCAGCAGGGCGATGGCGGCGACGGCGCCGATCAGGCTGAAGGGCATGTTGACCAGCACCAGCCAGGTGTTGGTCCGCCAGTCGAAGCTGATGAACAGGATCATGCCGATCAGCACCAGGGCGAAAGCGGTATAGAGCAGCATCTGGGTGCGCGCCGCCGCCGCTTCCGCCGCGGCCCCGGTGAACTGGACATAGACGCCGGCCGGCAGCTTGACCTGGGCGGCGATGCGGGACTGCGCTTCCTTCACCACCGCGTCCATCGAGCGGCCTTCGATGTTGAAGGTGATGGCGACATAGCGCTGGCCGCCGTCATGCTGGATGGAATAGCGGGTGTCGGCCGGGGTGATGCGCGCCAGCTGCGACAGCGGCACCGGCCCGACGGGGCTGGCGATCATCAGGGACGACAGGACATCCGGCCGGTTGCGCTGATTTTCGGGCAGCCGCAGCACGACATCGATTGAGCGAACGCCGGCATAGGTCTGGCCGACCGTGGTGCCGGAAAAATCGGTCTGCACCGCGTCCAGCACATCCTGGGACTTGAGGCCGGCGGCGGTGAGCGCGTCGGGGATCAGCTCCATGTTGAGGGTGGGGGTGCCGCTCTGCGGCTTGAACTGCAGATCGACGATGCCGGGCGTCCCGTTCAGCGCGGCGACGATGCGCCGTGCGGTGGCGTCCAGCGTGTCGAGCGCATCGCCGAACACCTTGACGTCAATGTCGGCGGTGTCGCCGGTCAGGCTCTCGCTGATGCGGTCGCCCAGGAAAGTGACCACCTCGGTCTGCAGGCCGGGATATTTCTCCATGATCTTGCGCAGCGCGTCCTGCGCCGCGCCCTGGTCGACATCGGCATCGGCCTTCAGCTCGACATGGAATTCGCTGCGGTGCGGCCCCCAGGTGTCCTCGCCCAGCTGGGCGCGGCCGATCTGCTGTTCCACCGTGGCGACATAGGGCAGCTTCAGGATATCGGCGCTGATCCGCCTGCCCACCGCCAGCATCTCGTCCAGCGAAGTGCCGGGCACCGAACTGGAAGCCTGGATGACGAAATGGCCTTCGCGGAAATCGGGCATGAAGCTGGACGCCAGGAAAGGCAGCGCCACGCCGGCCCCGATGGTCAGAACCGCCAGCACGGCGCTGACGATCCACAGACGGCGCGTCGCCAATCCGATGGCGCCGGCCTGGCGCGCCTTCAGCCAGCGCAGCCAGGCGGCGTCGCCATGGGAGTGGCGGACCTTCAGCGCCAGTGCGCACAGGGCCGGCAGGGTGGTCAGCGCCACGCCCAGCGAAGCCAGCACCGCCAGGATGAAGGCCAGAGCCAGCGGCCCGACGAAATGACCCTGCACGCTGGTGGAGAAAAGCTCGGGCAGGAAGACGGCGATGACCACCAGGGTGGCCCAGACCACCGGACCGCGCACCTCGAGGGTGGCGTCGCGGATCACCGCCAGCTTGGAACGCGGCTGCGGCAGATGGCTGTTGTCGCAGAGCCGGCGCATGGTGTTCTCGATGCCGATGATGGCGTCATCCACCAGCACGCCCAGCGCCACCGCGAAGCCGCCCAGGGTCATGGTGTTGAGGGTCTGGCCGAGCTGGTCCAGCACGGCCACCGCCGCCAGCAGCGACAGCGGGATGGAGAGGAAGGTGATCAGGGCCGAGCGCCAGTCGCGCAGGAAGAGGAACAGCACTGCCAGGATCAGCACCGCGGCGATCAACAGCGAATGCTCCAGCGAGCCCAGCGCCCGTTCCACGAAGGTGGCGGGGCGGTGCAGCCCCGGATACATGGTGATGCCCTGGGCCGCCAGCGCGGGCTTGAGCTGGTCGAGCGCCTCTTCCAGCGCCCGCGTCACCTGCAGCGTGTTGGCGCCATACTGGCTGGCCAGAGACAGCAGGATGCCGGGGCGTCCCATGATCAGCGTGTCGCCGGAACGCAGGGCCGGCGCTTCGGCCACCGTCGCGATATCGCCGATCGTCAGCGGCACGCCGCCGCGCATCGACAGCACGGCATGGGCGATGGCGGCGGTGTCGGGCGCCGGCACCTGGGTCTGGATCAGCACCCGCTGGTGGGCAATATCGATGAAGCCGGCGCCGCGCAGCGCCAGCGCCGCCCGCGCCGCGTCGGAAAGGTCGGTGAGGGTGAAGCCATAGGCGGTCATGCGCTGCAGATCGGGCGTGATCTGGATCTGGCGCACCGCGCCGCCGAAAATGATCACATGCGCCACGCCGGGCACCGCCAGCAGGGCGGGCTTCATGATGAACTCGGCCTGGTCGCGCAGGGCGTAGGGATCGAGCTTGTCCGAGACCAGGCCGATCTTGAGCAGGTCCATGGTCGAGGACACCAGGGGCGAAAGCTGCGGCGTCTTGGCTTCGGACGGCAACGCGTCGCCCAGCTCGCTCAACCGTTCGGCGATGCCCTGGCGGGCATTGTAGAGATTGATCTTGTCGGCGAACTGGACGGTGATCACCGAAAGGCCGGGAATGGATTCCGAGCGGATGGTGGCAAGGCCGGTGGCGCCGTTGACGGCGTTCTCGATCGGCTTGGTCACCAGTTCCTCGACCTGCTGGGCGGTGAAGCCCGGCGCCTCGGTCTGGATGTCCACCGTCGAGGGGACGAATTCGGGAAAGACGTCCAGCGGCGCCGACCGTGTCGCCCATATCCCCAGCGCCAGCGCGACCAGGGTCAGGGTCGCGACCGTGCCCCGGAAACGCACGCACAGGTCAACAAGCCAGCGCATGGTCAGTCCGCCGGCTCGGTCGCGGGATTGACTTCACGGGCGTAAAGCTGGCCGGCGCCCGTCGTCACCACTTCTTGGCCCGGGGTGAAGCCCTGGCTGACAAAGTAGCCGTCGCCATCGGGACGGCTGGTATCGATCCGGCTGCGCACATAGGTGTTTTCGCCGGTCTTGAGATAGGCCCAGCTGTCGCTTTCGCCCATCACCAGGGCGCTGCGCGGCACCAGCACGCCGGCCACGGCCGCGCCGACCGGGATGGTGGCGATGACGCGTTCGCCCTGCGCCAGCCCGCTGCCGTCCACCAGCGCGAACAGGCTGCGGCCGGGAATGGCGGCGTCGGCGGGGGCGTTCCACACCGCGCCGGTGGGCCAGCTCCTTCCGTTCGCGCCCATGCGGGCGACATTGAAGCGTTGCGGCGCCACCGTCGCGCCGATGGGGAAGGTGACTTTCACCAGCACGCTTTTGCCGCTCTGCAGCCGCTGCAGGATGGCGGTGCGCTGCGCCGGCGTGCGCCAGGGCGCGTCGGGGCCGAAAGCGGCGTCGGCCTTGCGCCGCGCCAGCAGCACGGAGGCCGCATCGGTGGCGGCCTTGGCGGCGGCGGCCTCATAGGTCTCGCGCGAGACGGCGGCATCCTCGCCGGTGGAAAGATCGCGGGCGCGCGCGGCGGCGGCCTGGCTCTGCGCCGCGGCGGCTTCGGCGCTGGTGGTGTCGGCGTCGGACTGGGCGATGGTGTCGAAACTCATCACCATGCCGTAACCGGCAAGCTGGCCGCGATAGGACGCCGGCGTCAGCTTTGCCGTCTGAAGCCCCAGGCCCTCGCTCTGCTCCTCGGTGAGGGTGATGCCCGGACCTTCGTCCTTGTCTGCTTCCTTCTTGTCCGCCGCGGGCGCGCCCTTGCCGCAGGCGCAAAGCGCCAGCAGCGCCGCAAGAGCCGCCATCTTCAAGCCATGCCGCATGCCGTCACACCCTCCGCCCCTGAAGGCGCCAGCTTAGCGCCCCAGCACGATGACGTGGAAGCTCCCCGGCACCATGGTGGCGCGGGGGCGGGGGGTGTCGGCGGTGGCCGCCGGGGCCGGGTTCATCTTGTTTGTGACGGTGAAAAGACGGTGGGTCTTGGGGTCCAGCTCCATGGTGCGGGCGCCGCGCTCGGTCTCGATATTGTCCAGCACGGTGTACTTGTCCGGGCTGTCCTCATGGACGATGGTCATGGTGCCGCTGCCGCCATTGGAGGAGAAGACCAGCTGGGTGGCGGGGTCGAAGCGGGCGGCGTCGGGCCCGTCGCCGATCTTGACCGTGGTGACGACCTTGCCCGACTTCGCATCCGTCACGGTCATGACGCCGCCGTCACAAACCGAGAAAATGCGGCCATGGGCGACGTCCATCGCCTGTCCCGACGGGGAGTCGCAGCCGGTGAGGGCATAGTGCGCCTTGACCGCCAAGGTCTTGGCATCGAAGGCGACCAGCTCATTCTTGTTCTCGACATTGACGAAGATGGTGCCGGCGCCGTCGGCGGAGGCCGCTTCCGGCTTGCCGCCCAGCGCCACGCTGCCCACCGTCTTGCCCGTCGCCACGTCGATGGCGGTGGCGTCGCTGCTGCGGCCGTTGAAGGCGAAGATGCGGCCCGAGGCCTGGTCATACAGGATGCCATCGGGGTTCTGCCCGGTGGCCGCTTCGCCCAGCTTCTGGAAGCTCCTGGCGTCGAAGATCGAGACCTTGCCGGCGCCGCCTTCGCTGACATAGGCCTTGCCGCCCACGAATGCGGTGCCGTGAATGCCCGAAAGGCCGGTGATGTCGTTCAACACCTTGCCGCCATCGACATCCACCACCATCAGATGGCTGCCGCGGGTGATCCAGAGATAGCCGGTGGCGGGATCCATGTTGAGATAGTCGAAGCCGCCGTCGCCGCCCAGCGTGATGCTCTTGACGACATGGTAGCCGGAGCTGGCGGCCAGGGCCGGCAGCGCGGCGGCGCAGAACAGGGCGCAAAGGATGGAACGCTTCATGATTTTTCCTCCAATATTTGTTGGGCGAAATGTCCTACGCCCCATGGGCTGAGACTATGTTGCCGCTGTCGCGGGGAGAATAAATTTTGCCAATGTTCCTGCCGCGAAGTCAGAAAATGCAATGAAATTCGCGCTTTTCTGACCTCAGGCGCGCGGCAGAAAAACCGCAAGGCTTAGGCCCCGCGCCGCCGCCCGATTGCTGACGGCGACCGTGCCGCCATGCAGTTCGGCCACGGCGGCGACCAGGGCAAGGCCAAGGCCATGGCCGGGGCGGGAGCGGCTGGCGTCCAGGCGATAGAAACGCTGGAAGATCTTGTCCCGCGCCTCGGCCGGCACCCCGGGTCCGTCATCCTCCACCCGAATGACGGCGGAATCCTCCTCCGCCTGCAGCGTGACGCAGACGGCCGTGCCCGGCGGGGTGTGCACCAGGGCGTTCTCCACCAGATTGGCCAGGAGCTGGAACAGCAGTTCGGCATCGCCCTTCACCAGGCAGGGCGCGGCGTCCGCCACGGCGAGATGATGGCCGGCATCCTCGGCGACGGCGCCATAGACGTCGCGCAGCCGCTTCAGCAGCGCCGCCAGATCGACGGGGCCGAAGCCGGCGCGGCGGGCGCCGCCCTCGATCTGGGCGATGCGCAGCAGGGCGGCGAAAAGCGACAGCATTTCGTCGGAAGACGCGATGGCGGCGTCCAGCGCCGCGGCATAATCCTGCGGCGAATGGGATTCGGCCCGCGCCCGCTCCAGCCGCTGGCGCAGATGGGTCAGCGGCGTGCGCAGGTCATGCGCCACATCGCTGGAAACCTGGCGCAGATTCTCCATCAGCGCGGCGATGCGGTCCAGCATGGCGTTGATGACGGCGGCCAGGCGGTCAAGCTCGTCCTCGCTGCCGCGTGAGGGAATGCGGTCGCGCAAATTGCCGGCCATGATGGCGCGGCAGGTGCGGGTGATGGCGTCCATGCGCCGGACGAAGCCGCGGCTGACGATGAAGGCGCCCAGCGCCGCCAGGGGCAGAACGGCGGCGAAGAGCCAGAGCAGCAGGCCAAGGATGCGCTGGCGCACCGCCGCCACCGGGCCCAGGTCGCTGCCGGAAAAGGCGTAGAGGCCGGGCCCCAGCCGCGCCCCCGCGCCCAGGATGATGGCGCCGGGCGCGGAGGGATTGGCGATCTCGACGGCGCCTTCGCGCTCCGCCATGGCGGGCAGGTTGCCGGCGAGGGGACGGCCATTCTGCTGCAGCAATATGAAGTCGGTATGGCGGTTGCCGGCCATGCGCTGCAGCGTGACCTCGCGCGCCTCATGCACGCCTTCCTTGACATAGCCGTCATTGATGCTGGCGATGTCGGACCGGGAATATTGCACGATCTGCTCGCGCAGGGCGCGCTCGGTCACCGCCAGCACCGAAACCCCCAGCACCAGCACCGAGACCGCGAAGACGGCGGTGTAGAAGGCGGCGAGCCGGAAGCTGGCGGTATGAAGAAACCTAATGCGCACGCAGGCTGTATCCGGTGCCGCGAATGGTGCGGATGACTTCGCCGCCCAGCCCGCAATCGAGCTTGGCGCGCAGCCGGCTCATATGGGTCTCGACAATGTTGGTGCGGGGATCGAAATGCAGTTCCCAGACATGCTCCAGCAGCATGGCGCGCGTCACCACCTTTCCGGCGTTGCGCATCAGATATTCCAGCAGCTTGAACTCCTGCGCCTGCAAATCCACGGCATGGCCGGCGCGGCTGACGGTGCGCCGGATCAGATTCATCTCCAGTTCGGCGGCCTTGAGCACCGCCTTCTCGCCGTCCGCCCGCCGGGTGATGGCGTTGACGCGGGCCAGCAGCTCCGGCGCGGCGAAGGGCTTGGTGAGATAATCGTCCGCCCCGCCTTCCAGCCCCTCCACCCGGTCGTCAATGCCGCTCATGGTGGTGAGAAAGAGAATCGGCGTGCGGATGCCGTCGGCGCGCAGCCCCTTCACCAGGCTCAGCCCGTCCAGGCCCGGCAGCATGCGGTCCACGATCAGGGCGGCATAATCGCCGGCGCGCGCCCGCGCCGCGCCCTCGCGGCCATTGGCGCTTGTGTCAACTTCATGACCGTTGGCGCGCAGCGCGTGCGTCACGCCCTCGGCGGTTTCGCCATCGTCTTCTATCAGCAGGATTTTCATCGCGCCCGCATTGTCCGTGAAAGCACCACTGTCTGGCAAGATGGCGAAAAGTTCAGGAAATGCGGGCTTTTTTGTCTCAGCCAACATTGGCACTTCGTATAGCGAGCGTCATCGCTCCGTAAAATGACCGTGTCATTTGCGTCTGCGAAGAGGGGTTCGTCGCAGAACGACGCATCGGAATGCAGCCGCTGGAAAAGCTGTCTGCGTTCGCGCTGGCGCTCAACCCCGCGGCATTTGAGCAAGGGGTATTGCCATGGGTATCGATCGTTTCCGTCATCTCCGGAATTCCGCCGCGCTGCTGGCCCTGCTGGCCGCCGCGCCGCTTTTCGCCACGCCGGCGCAGGCGCAACAGGACACCAACCCCACCGAAACCATCGTGGTGAGCGGAACCGCCTTCAATCCCAATGTGGCGCCGGCCAAGGCGTCGCTGGATACGATGGAGCCGCAGACCATCATCAACCGCTCCTATATCCAGGACTCGATCTCCGAAACCGCCGACTACACCACCATCCTGGCCATCGCCCCCAGCATGACCGGCATGGACCAGAACGGTCCCGGCCTGTCGGACAATGGCGTCAAGAACACGCTGCGCGGCCTGCCTGACGGCATGTATGGCATCACCTATGACGGCATTCCCTTCGGCGACACCAACGGCCCGTCCCACCATTCCGAATCCTATTTCCCGGGCTCCACCATCGGCTCGATCGAAGTCGAGCGCGGCCCCGGCAATGCCGGCAATCTCGGCGCCGCCACCTATGGCGGCTCGGTCAACATGTTTTCCGAACTTCT
>Ga0265313_10000557_pt1 | contig 38923 bp, 24 predicted proteins | sample 4123metaG_FD_203122 | JGI IMG/M metagenome (GOLD analysis project Ga0265313, IMG submission 203122) | Rhizosphere microbial communities from Carex aquatilis grown in University of Washington, Seatle, WA, United States - 4-1-23 metaG | ecosystem: Host-associated > Plants > Roots > Rhizosphere >... | reverse complement strand
GTTGTCGTTCCGAAATGACGAGCTTGGCTGCCTTCCCTGGCATATGCTTCACCTCCTGTGGCATTTCGCACAAGATAAGCAAAACCAGCCGCCGGTGGCAGGTCAATTGGGACGTGCGGCACTAGCTTGCAGATTCTTTTGCTCTGGGAAACGAAAATCACCGATTCTGGCCTTAAATCCATCGAACGCCTTAGCCGCTTAACTCATCTTGATCTTTCCGGCACTGCCATCACAGATCGCGGGTTGTGGCGGCTGAAATCCATGTCGGCCCTAAAGGACCTTGGGTTGTCGAGAACCAATGTAACGGCTGCTGGCGTTGCTGAACTCCAGAAATCGCTGCCCAATTGCACCATCGAGGCGCCATAGACGAACCGGCGCCGAGGATTAAACTGACCCACTAGGGAGAATTTGCCAACCGCAAGCGTTGGCCAGATGCGATCGTGGTGTATCCGCAGGGGTTGCCATCCGCGGCGCTCGTTATTCATTGGCAGGTCCACGAAGACCTTCGCGGCTATTGGGTGCTGGATCTGAACGAGGAGTACACGAAAGGCACGGGGAAGACCGTCTTCCTGCGATTCGAGGGCTTTACGCCTGGCGAGGAGCCTGGCGAGGAGCGAGAAATTGAGGGTCGAAAAGTGCGAGTCGTCGAGGGCGTTACCATCGAGCGGTTCGATCCGAACGGACCTTAGCGAACTACGGCACAGCCGCGTCTGCTTCCTACTTCCTGAGTACAGTAAGGAAATCTGGCGTGATCCAACCAACACGTTCCGCACGCCATTGCCAGACACTCACGCCCAGCGGCGTAATCGTATTTGCGACCGCCTTCCTCGCTTTGCTCTTCCCATCGCAAGCATCCGCTCAACGCCCGCGGGTTTCGCCGGATGTGATGGCGATTGACATCCTGCTCGCTCCCGATGAGGTCATGATAGACCGCGCGAAGGCGGCCAACGACCGGCTTCGCGGCGACTATCCGAACGGATTTGCACTCGATGCGAGTCACGCCCCCCACGTCACCGTCCTGCAGCGGTTCGTCCGGACCAGCGAATTGGCCAAGGTCTACGCGGCCGTCGCGAAGGTCTTGCGGGATGAAAGCCCAACCTCGTGGAAATTGAACGCGACGGGGTATTATGATATCCCCATTGAGACACTAGGTTTGGCGGGAATCGTCATTGAACCGACGCCGGATCTGCTCCGCTTGCAACAGAAATTGATCGACGCGGTCGCTCCGTTCAATTCCGAAAAGGCGATTCCAGAGGCGTTCGCACTGAGGCCGGACGGTAAGACCATCGCGCAATCGCAACCGACGATCGACTATGTCACGTCTTTTGTTCCGAAGTCGAGCGGCAAAAACTACAACCCGCATGTGACCATCGGCCTCGGGAGCCGCGAATTCGTCGACAAACTGAAGGCCGAGCCATTTGAGTCGTTCACATTCAAAGCCCGTGCGGTGGAGGTCTACCAACTCGGGGAGTTCGGCACGGCCCAAAAATGGTTATGGTCTTCGGCCCCGGCCGACCCGCTACCGTCCTGGAACGAGGGACAGGCCAAAACGTCGGTCCTCGACTTTGTCGCGCGGGTGACGAACGAGGCTGGCAAGGACTTCGTTCCGGTCGCGGAGCGCATCGCCACGTTCGACAACGACGGCACGCTCTGGTGCGAACAGCCGTTGCCGGTGCAATTGTTTTTCGCCGTCGACCGAGTCAAGGCACTCGCCCCAAACCACCCCGAGTGGAATGAAAAGCAACCGTTCAAGGCGGTCCTCGAAGACGATATGAAGGCAGTGTTTGCCTCCGGCGAGCGCGGCCTGATGGAACTGATGATGGCCACCCACGCGGGCATGACCACCGACGAGTTTGAGTTCATCGTCAAGGATTGGTTGGCCACGGCGAAGCACCCGAAATACAAGCGCCCGTTTACGGAGCTCGCCTACCAGCCGATGCTCGAACTGCTCGCGCACTTGCGGACTAACGGCTTCAAGACATATATCGTCTCCGGCGGTGGAATCGAGTTCATGCGGCCATGGGCGGAGAAAGTGTACGGCATTCCTCCCGAGCAGGTGGTTGGCAGCAGTATTAAGGTCAATTACGAGCTCCGCGAAGGCAAGCCGGTTCTCGTGCGGCTGCCGGAACTCGACTTCAACGACGACAAAGCCGGCAAGCCCGTCGCGATTCACAGATTCATCGGACGGCGGCCAACGATGGCGTTCGGTAACTCCGACGGCGACTTCGAGATGCTCGAATGGACCACGGCGGCGAAAGGGCCGCGATTTTCGCTGCTCGTACATCACACCGACGTCGAGCGCGAATACGCATACGACCGAAAAGCCGGCCTCGCCCGCCTCGATCAGGGCCTCGACGTGGCAGCGAAACGCGGATGGGTGATCGTGGACATGAAGAAGGATTGGAAGCGAGTGTTCGCGTTCGAGAAGTAGGAGGCCGCCTGTTTGCCGATCGGCTGCTTGAAATTCAAGTCGACTACTCGATCTTCCAAACCCGCACCGCGCCGTCGCGGCCGCCGGACGCGAGCAACGTGCCGTCGCGATTGAAGGCGAGCGTGTGGATCGCGAGCTTGTGCCCGAGAAAAGTGGCCAACAGCTCGCCCGTGCCGGCGCTCCACAATTTGACGGCGCCGTCGTGGCCTCCGGTCGCCAGTTTCGTGCCGTCCGGTGAATAGGCGATGCCCCAAATATCGCCGTCGTGTCCTTCCCACGACGCGACGAGCTGCCCGTTGCCGGTGTCCCAGAGGCGAACTGTTTTGTCCCAGCCGGCGGATGCCACTCGCTGGCCGTCATGATTGAACGACAAGCAATTAACCGGCCCCGTATGGCCCTCCAACGGGAATTTCTGGGTCAGCGTTTTGGCGTTCCAAAGCCGGATGATCTTGTCGCTCCCCGCGGTGGCCAGCGTTCCGTCGTCGGGCGAGATGGCGACCGCATAGATCGCACCGGGCTGTTGCGCTTCGAGCAAGGGCCGATCCGCATCAAGCGGCCAGGCACGCAATTCTCCCGCACGGCTGCCCGAATAAAGAGTCTGGTCGTCGTGCGCCAGCGCCAAGCCGCGCACCGCGCTGGGATGTTCGAAGACCTTGGTCGCCGCCTGCTGCGCGGGACTCCAGAGCTTGACCAGGCCGTCGTCGCCGGCAGTGGCAAAAAACTCGCCGCCGCCCGAGAACTGCGAAGCCCAGACGACGCCGCGATGCGCGTCGATCGTCGTCTTGACGCTCGACGTCGGCAAGTCCCAAAGGCGGACCGCGCCGTCTTCGACGGCCATGGCCACGGTTGCACTCGCCGGATCGAAGGCCACCGCCCAGACCGTGCCCGCGTTGGCGCTGAGCACGTTGGCCGGCTCGGCGGAAGAGACGGCATCCGCCGGAGCAACTGGGCTTTTCGCGAGAAACTTGCCCCCAAGCAAACCCACCGCGAGAAAGGTCGCGCCGACCGCGGCCGCGATCAAGCGGTTGCGGATCGTGCGCTTTTTCTGCGCCACCTGGCAGACGGTCGGCACGTCCTCCGACGAGGTCTTCATCAGCGCCCATTCGTAGTCGAACAGTTCCGCGAGCTGGGCCGCCGAAGGGATGCGATCGGCCGGTTTTTTGGCCAGCAAACGATCGATGGTGTGCGACAGCCAGTCGGGAACGATCGGGTTCAGCTCTCGCAGCGGACGGTGCTTTTCGTCGGCGATCTGGCGAAGAATTGCCAGCGCCGAGTTTCCGACGAAAGGGGGCCGGCCGGCGCACATCTCGTACAGCACCGCGCCCAGGCTGAACAAATCGGAGCGATGATCGGCCTCTCCCCCCATCGCCTGCTCCGGCGCCATGTACAAAGGCGTGCCCGAAACGAACCCCGACTGCGTGAGCTTCACGTCGTCGGCGACGCGCGCCAGGCCGAAATCGGTGAGCTTGATACGATCGTGCGGCGCTTCAATCATGATATTGCCCGGCTTGATGTCGCGGTGGATCAGGCCCTGGGCGTGCGCCGCCTCGAGCCCATGCGCGGCCTGCATGCCGATCCGAACGATTTCGCGCACCGGCAAGGGCGATTCGCGCCCGAGTCGTTGCTCGAGCGATTCGCCGGCAACGAGCTGCATGACCAGGTAGGGCAGGCCGTCGTCGCCCGACTTCTCGACGTTGTGGACGGCTACGACGTTCTCGTGCGTGATCGAAGCCGCAGCCCGGGCCTCGCGGCAGAATCGCTGCCGGGCGATGTCGTCGGCGGCCAGGTCGGGGTCGAGCACTTTAATGGCCACGTGGCGCTGCAGCCGTGTGTCGAAAGCTTCGAGCACCACGCCCATACCGCCGCGGCCGAGCACGCGCATCACGTCGAACTGGCCCAGCCGTCCGACATAGGCGGCGTCGCTCGGCGGTCCGAGAAAATCGAGCACCAGCTCGCGCCGCCGAGCCGCCGGCCGCGGCGTGGGCGTTTGCGGCGTGGGCGTTTCAGGCAGGTCGACGCCGAGCGCACTCAGGGCCGGCCAATAGGCCGAGGTGGCCTCGGGCACGGCCTGGTGCAGATGTTTGACCACGCGGGAAAGGCGGGTTCCCTCGGTGGCGATTTCCTCGAGCCTGGCCTGGCAGCACTCGCACCCTTCCATGTGGTCCATGCACTCTTGCTGGCGTTCACCGGCGAGGGAGCCGTCGAGCAAGTGGCGAAGGTCCTCCGCCCGAGGGCATGACGTTGCGTTTTTCATGTCAACTCTCCTCGTGCCGCATGATCGCCTCCACTTCCTCCTTGAGTCGCGCGAGCACGCGGCTCTTGGCGACATAGACCGCGCCGGCCGAAATGCCCACCTGTCCGGCGGCATCGGCCGCCGCCACTCCTTCGACCGCGGTCAGCCAGAATGCCCGCCAGGTCTTGTCTTGAAATTCGCCCTTGACGCGATCCATGGCCAGCGACGCCAAGCGCCGCTGGTATTCCAGCTCCCATTCGTCGGAACCGTCGCTCGGTTCGGGCTGCGACTGGAGCATACGGTTCGTGGTGGAGTCGCCCGAGCCTTGCGGGCGAATACGGCGCGCGGAAAGAAAGTTGAAGACCTTGTTGCGCGTGATCGTAAACAGCCAACCGCGAAATGTACCCTGGTTGCGGTCGTAGTCGAACCGCCCCATAGCGCCAACCACCGAACGCATCACGTCTTGCATCAGGTCGGCCGCGTCGGCGTCTTGCAAGCCTCGGCTGCGCGCGAAACCATACACGACCGGCCCATAGATCTGCATGAACTCGCGCCAGGCGACGTGGTTCGAGCCGTCGCGGAGCTGCACCAGCAAGCTGACTCGGGTTAGCGGGGAGTCGTCCACGGACATGCTTCCACCTGAACGTCCTATTCGCCGCCCTCGACCGGGCAAGCGCGGCCCGCCGATACCGCATGACTTCCCATGATACGCCTCCGAGGGCTCGTGGACTAGGGGCGCGCGCGGGCCGACGGATGTTCAAATGCCGAAACATAGTGCCTGCACGCTCCAAGATCCTATTTTGAACCACGGATGCCCCAGCGCGGCCTTCGGCCGCGACCAAATTGGGAAAGCTGTCAATGCTAACCTCAAAAAAGCGGGAAAGTGCCCCACGCCATCCGTGGGTAATTTGCCAATGTTGCGTGCGACGCCATCCATCTCGTGGAATAGAATCTCCGCGGGCATCAAAGAAATAAGAACATTAGTAGTACGGAAAAATCGGATCGCACAGATCACCAAGAGAATGTCATCAGCGCCGCCGGTACGAGCCACAAGAGCAGCTTGCGTGACCGCCGTTTCGGCAGCCACTCCACGGGCGCGACAACCCATTGCGATCGCCCCGCTGGTCTGGGCCGTTGGTTTCGCCCAGTATCCAAAGGGTATACCGGCGAGGTGGGCGATTCTTACGCGCCAAGACAGAACTGGGCTGCGCCCGAGAGTTTTGGCGCATTTTCGCCGGAAGATGCCTGCCCTCGACTGCCAGCGCCACGGCCTGGTTGCGCCGGGAATTTACGGCGAAAAAATCGCTGCGACGGGTCCGGTCGATCGGCGCCAGCGGCCACGTCCGGCGTACACTTTAACTCTCGGGTTGCCGGTAGAAGGACGGTTGAACAGAAGGCAACGAAGGAAACGAAGAAGGCGGGCACACTGGGTAAGGGGCTTGGCCATGCCATCAGCATCTCGCGCCCTCGGGTGGTGGGCAGGAGCTCGCACCGTCATGGCGCCGCTCAACTCATCCCGGTTGGGAGGGTACCGGCCGTTGTATCGTTTACCGCTTGACCTTGAGCTCCACTTTGGCGCCTTTCGTCCGCAGCTTGGACTGCATGTACCCCTCCGTCGGAACATCCACCTGGACTTGCAGTCGCGACACACCTCCGTCGTGTTCAATGCCATGCCCCACCAGCCGGAAACGTAGCGGCTTCCCGCCGGTTTCGACGCTAATGACCTCGACATCGGCGACTTGCCGCCACCCCTGCGGTAGGTCGACGGTGATCAACGCCCGGTCGTTGAAGCCATTGGGATCCCAGGCCATGTCGGCATGGTAGGTATCGGTGAGCATGCTCTTCAGTCCGGCGTTCAATAGAGTCGCCGTGACATGAATCGCATCGTCGTCTTGTTCGAATGAGACCTCGAACGGTGGCTTGACGAAGGCCTCGCCGACAACCATCGCGGGGTCGCCGAACAGGACACGGGCCGCGGTCCCCTTGAGCATGACGTCGCTCGGCGTCCACTGCGGCGACGGTCTGCCGTCGACGAACGGCTCGAACACCGGCAGCTTTCCGCCGGAAGCGAGCACGACGCCGTCATGGGTGTTTTTCATAACGTCACCGAGCGACGCGCCGCTGTAGGCCAGATACTCCATTTCCTGGTAGACCGGAATACCGTGATCGGGGTGCAGCGCCGCAAGGTACGCCAGCACCTGGTTGGCCAACAGGTTCAGGCAAAAGCAATCGACGGGCGCGACCGTCCGCTCGGAAACCTTGCGCTCGGCCGTCCACTGATCAAACCAGCGCCCCGTCACGCCCGTGTAGCAGGCACCGTTGAAGGCTATGCACGGGGCCAGCGCCAAATGCCGGGCCTGTGTGCCGCTGAGCCCATCGTCGATGCGGTCGGGGTGGCCGTGGCCGCCAAAGTGCAGCAGGCCCGCCGAGTCCATCGATTTCAGACGCTCCTTCGCGAAGGCCTCCGCGCCGTGCGAGATGGTTTCCAAACCGAGGCGCCCGGCGAACGAGCTGAGAAAAAAGCTGCCCTGCGACTGGTGGAATTCGTGCTTGCCCGCCTGCATGTTCGGACCGAGATTGTCGATGAGTTTGCCGGGCAAGCGGATCGCGCCGCGGATGGCCGCGGCGATCCGCTCGACGAATGTTGCGACCGACTCGGGAGAATCGCCCGTGATGAAGCCGGACGTCGACAAACGAGTCGTCGTCGAGCTGCGTCGTGAGCGTCAGCCAGCGCCAGACGAAATTTACGTCGAGCTCGCCGGGCTTGATGAACACCAGGGCGTACCGTGGCTGGATTCGCCGCAAGGTATCGAGCACGCCATTGAGATCTCCAGGATCGAACGCCAGTTGTTCCGCGTCAGGGTGCAGTTCGCGCGCGGCAGTGATCGCTGTGGCATACTCTGTTTCGGCGTCATGTGTCGCTAGGATCAGGTACGGGCCGCGAGCGTCGATCGCAACCGGCAGCGGCTCTCGCGGTTCGGCCGCCGTACCGCAGCCGGCCACGGCGAAAACCATCACGAGGAAAATGCACAATACGATGCGACGACAGGTACTTGAATACATGATCACGGCAACTGCGCTCCGGCGGCCTGGCTTTCCTTCCAGGCGATGGTGTAGGCGGTGAATCCACGGCGGACATGAGGTGTTCGGCGATGACGGTGAATTGCGAAGGTTCGTCATGTCGGCAGCTTGACGCGCCAGAGGCTGGCCGGCAAGAGCCGTTTTGCCTGCGGTTCCCGTCATCTCCTTGGCGGTGGCCCAAACCAAACGCAAATGTCGCCCGATGCGACGGCATCGGGCGACATTGCTTGAAGAACTCAGGAGCTCGAATCAGGAGCTTGTCGATGCCGACGCCGGCGTACCGGCGGGGCTGAGTTTGCTTTGCATCAGGTCACGCAACTGGCTCGCCAGCTTGTCTTCGGGGTTGAGTTTTACGGCCTGCTCAAGCTCTTGGACGGCTTGTTTCGGATATCCGAGGTAACCGTATTCGTACCCCAACAGGAAACGCAAGGCCGGCGAATCGGGCTTGTCGTTCCGGGCGCGCTCCAATGCCCGCAATTGGTCGGTAAACACCTGATTGCGGCTGTAGAGCTCGCGGTAATTCTGCACCACGACACCCCACTGGTCCGCTGGAATCATCTGCATGCCGTGCTGCACGGCACCGGCGGCCACATCGTAGTTTCCCTTGGCGAAGTAGGCCTGTCCCAGGAGCAACACCAGGCCGGCGTTTGACGGATCGTTGAGAAGCGCATGGTGCCAGTTGAGAATCGCTTCATCAAACCGGTTCGCCTTGAATGCCTGATCGCCCATCAGGGCATAGTCGAAGGGCGCCGCTGGAGGGTTGGCAAACGTCGTGGCCGCGACGGTGGTGGTCATGTAGCCGTTATTATTGGCGTAGCCGTTCCAACCGTAGCCGTAGCCGTAACCGTTGAGAAACCCAAAGGAGTTCCAGATACCGACGCCGACGCCATTGATGAAGTTTCGCCTGCCGAGCGTGTGGCGCCTGGCAAAGGAGCCTGCGGCGGCGATACGTCCCCCGGCGTGGTGCGCGACGCCGGCGCCGCGTGCTACCGAGTGATGGCTGCCACGATACCCGCTTGAGTGCGATCCATAATGATGTCCGCCGCTCCTAAAGCCTCCTCCTCGGTGCCCTCCGCCACGATGACCGCCACCGTGGTGTCCTCCGCCGTGGTGACCGCCGCCATGCCCCCCGCCATGACCGCCGCCGCCGCCATGACCGCCGCCGCCACCGCCATGGGCGAGCAACGTTGCCGGAGCCGCCAAGAGAAGAAGCATGATCCACAGCGCGCCCGTCTTTGCCCAACCTGTCTTACGCATGCTACACCTTCCTTCCGATTCCATTTCGAGTCGTTCATGCCCTCACTCTTCTACGCTTCGAATGGCAAATGTTTTCTTGCATGCGGGATTACCTTTTCGTTAGCGGCAAGTGCTCCTCGTACACTCGCTCAAACGGCCAGATGCAGGCGGTGGCCGTTTGAGGCGGCGGCTGCCGGCCGGGAATGAACTGGTTACAATGTGGCGAATGTCGCTCACCCATATTCGGTTCGGCCTGCGAAGCGTATTCGTCCTCACAGCCCGAAGCTCCGCGGGGGGCTGGTCAGCTTCTGCACGTTCAAAGGATTCTCCGCCATGAACCGTTTCGCTTCATTCGCCTCTTTACTTGTCGGCGCCTTGGTGACCTGCGCGGCATGGGCCGGCGATCCACTGGTCGTCGATCTCTGGCCGGACAAGACGCCTGGAGACGTCGGCATCGAGGGCCAGGAGAAAAGCCGATTCTACGACTCGCCACTCATCGGCGGACCGACCAGGCTGATTACCAATGTCACTCATCCGACCTTGACGGTCTATCAACCGGCCGAAGACAAAAACACCGCAACGGCGATGCTGATCTGTCCGGGAGGCGGATACCATGACCTGTTCTGGGAGCTCGAAGGAGAGGAAGTGGCGGCCTGGCTGAACTCACTCGGCATGACCGGCATCATCCTCAAGTACCGTTGCCCGCGGCGACCCGGAGACATTCGTGGCGAGCCTCCCCTGGGCCCATTGCTCGACGCCCAGAGGGCCGTGAGCCTGGTCCGCGGCAAGGCCAAGGAATGGGGAATCGACCCACAACGGATCGGCATGCTCGGCTTTTCGGCGGGCGGCCATCTCGCGCTGGCCACGGCCACCAGCTTTGAGAAACGGACCTATGAGCCGATCGACGCCATCGACGAGGTGAGCTGCCGGCCCGACTTCGCTGTGCTTTGCTATTCGGGCTACTTGAAGGCGAACGACAAGGACGAAATCTCACCCGGTATTCGCATTCCCGCCGATACGCCTCCGATCTTCCTGGCCCATTCGTCCGACGACAAGATCAGCAACGCGGAGCACAGCCTGATCGCTTACCTGGCCTTGAAGCGTGCCGGTATTCCGGCCGAGCTGCACGTTTATGCGACCGGCGACCACGACTTTGGCGTGCGCCAGAACGAAAAACTGCCATCGAGTTGGACTCAACTCTGCGTCAAATGGCTGCAAAGCCAGAAGGTCTTCGTGCCGATCCAGGACCGTCGATGATCGGCTACGACGCGCCGTACCTTGGCGGATAGACCCATTTCTGCCAACGGTCGCGGGTCGGTTCAGCCGGTGGGAGCTGATAATCGCGTGGCCGGGCGTCCTGCACGTTATTGTCGTTGGTCATTTCAGGGTCGGCATAGGGGTCGAAGCGCTGAGCCCGCTGTTGCTGGTAGTCCGACGGCCCGGGACCAAACAACCGAGGCAAACCTTCACGCCGCTCGCCGTTGGGGCCGGTGCATCCGGTTGCCAAAGCGACCAGAACCGACAAGCAAAACCAGCGGACGTGGCGCACGACGGGCCTCCTCGAAGAATGCCATGAGCGGGCATTGTACGGGCAAACCCCGGCCGGCAAAAGGCGAGTCAGCCGATCCTGGGGCCCCCTATCAAGTCGATCGTCAGGGACTGCTAGCACACTTGAATGGCGCGAGACCGATTCAGTGTCGTAAGTGACTTTTAGGGAAAGCTTTCCGTCGCGACCGCGCGCTCGTGCCAAAGAAAAAACGTGCAAGGGTGAAAGCGATCTTAGCGTTCGGTTCGTGCTTCGCCAGGAGCATGCCACACGGTGGGCAGCGGGGGATCATGGGGTAATGGGATGGGAGATCAGGGGGTAAGTTTCACGGCGCCAGACCGTTATGGCAAGTAGGCGTCGAGCAGGACCGTGTCGACCGCCGGAGCAAGTTCCACCGCGCCCAGCGCCGCGGGGAGCACGATCGTCGCGCCGGTTGCCAATAACTCCCCATCAGGATCGCCGGCCACCCGCACCTGGCCGGCGATGACCGCCAGCAAATGGCAGCGTCCGTCTCCTCCGATTTCGCACGGGGCATCGATCCGCCAGCGGTCGAGCGTGAACTTGTCGCAGGCGACGAGCTGTTCGGCGTGCGGCCGATCGGTGGGCTGGGGCGTTTGAGGCAGGGCGGGACCGTACTGGTAATCGATTGCCTCAAGGGCCGCCTCGACATGCAATGCCCGCGGGCGGCCGTCGGGTCCGAGGCGGTTGAAGTCGAACAGCCGATAAGTGGTATCGCTCGATTGCTGAATTTCTGCCACCAAGAGTCCGGCGCCAATCGCATGCACAACGCCGGCCGGCAGGAAGATGCAGTCGCCCGCACGTGGCTCGAAACGGTGCAAGCAGAGATCGCAAGTGCCTCGCGCGGCTTCGCGCGCTAGCGCGTGCTGGTCGAAGCCCCGCTTCAAGCCGGCATAAATCAGGCTCCCAGGCGCCGCTTTCAGGATCACCCAGGCCTCAGTCTTTCCCAGGTCGGGTGGATCGAGGCGGGCGGCGCGCGCATCGTCTGGGTGGACTTGCACCGAGAGCGTTTTTTGCGCATCGAGAAACTTGAAAAGCAAGGGAAAGCGCGGTTGTCCAGCGTGCATTCCGAACAACTCCGGGCCGCGAGTCTGGACCAGTTCACCCAACGTCGTGCCGGCCAAGGGGCCGGTGGCCACCACGCTCTGGTCGGCACCGCGGTCGCAGACCTCCCAACTTTCAGCATAGTCGTCGCCTTCACCGACGGGCTTGCCCAACTCGGTCCCCAACCGTCGTCCACCCCAAAGGTAGCGGCGGAGGATCGGATGAAAGCGAAGTGGATAGAGTGGCGGCATGTCAAAGCTCTCCTGGTAGCATTCCTCGCCGGAGTAAAATCCAGAACGAGCTCATCTGGTTTTCGAAACCGGCAAGTACCACGCGCTGGCCGATTCAGCGGTAGGAATTCGACGACAGAGAAATTACTGACAGGACAAACTTTCTGTCCGTAATCTTTCTGTCAAAAATGATCCTCACCATAGGCAGTTGATGCGGGCTGTGTTCGGCATTCAGACATGGTCCGCCATTTTAGCACGATTCGCATTCGCTGAAACCAGCAGGTTACGATTGGGTCACCACCCGCTACCACCGGCTTACTTCGGTTGCCCGAGGGTGGCCGGGCCTGTTATCATTAAGCTTGGGGCCCCGCCGAGTTCCCGCCTTGTCCGCCGTCAACTTCCCGTTGTTGTTTCCCCGATGCCGACCATGCACTTGAAGCGCGACGACGACCTGTTCAAAGACACGACGATGACGTTCGGGGAACACCTCGACGAATTGCGCAAGGCGCTATTCAAGGCGGTGGCGGGACTGGCTCTGGGCACTTGCCTGGGGCTGTTGGTGGGAAAGCACGTGGTGGCCCTGATTTCCGCCCCCCTGAGCAGCGCCTTGGGCAGGTTTTACCAGACGAAAGCCGTGGAGGATTTCAAGACCTGGGCTGATGCTCGCCGAGCGGCGGACGAACCGGTGTTCTACACCGAAGACGAAGTTCACTGGATGGTCAATACGCAACGTCTGATGTTCGAGATCCAGTATTACCACCCGCTACAATTCCTGGGCGAGTTGAAACAAGCCCTTCCGGAGGCTTTCGACCAGATCCAAGTCCCCCCGATTGCGCCCCAGCCGCCTGAAGCCGCGGCGGTTGTCGTCGACCCGGCCGAGGCAAAGCTCGGCGAGCTCGCAGGCAAGGGCCGGCTCGTGCCCACCTTTTTTTGGCATGCGATCGACGAGGACCAGCGAATCGAACCGGCGGCCATGGGCGCCGCCGAAGCATTCTCGATCTGGATGAAAGCCTCGCTGGTGGTAGGCATCGTCATCTCCAGCCCTTGGGTATTTTACTGCATCTGGTCGTTCGTGGCCGCGGGGCTTTACCCACACGAGAAACGCTACATCCACGTCTTCCTGCCGTTCAGCCTGGGATTGTTCTTGCTGGGGGCGCTAACGGCCTACCTGTTCGTGTTCGAGCCCGTGTTGAACTTCTTGTTCAGCTTCAACCGCTGGCTGAAGCTGGGGCCCGACCCACGGATCAGCGAATGGTTGAGCTTCGTGATCTTCCTGCCGCTGGGGTTTGGCATCAGTTTTCAGTTGCCGCTGGTGATGTTGTTTCTGGAGCGGATCGGCGTCTTCAGCGTGCGGGTCTACATCGAGAAGTGGCGGATCGCGATCATGGTGATCGTCGTTCTTTCGGCCATCCTCACGCCGGCCGACCCCTACACGCTGTTCTTCATGGCCATCCCGCTGATCGGGCTCTATTTCGGCGCCATCCTGCTTTGCAAGTACATGCCGCGCCCGGCCGGGGCACGCGAGGAATCGTGACCGCGCTCACCCGATGCGGTGCCCCAACGGCTCGGGCGTTGCCAGCCGCTCTTCGAGCTCGGCGACGCGGTTGGCCAACCGCTCGCGCTCGTGGCGGAAGTTGTGTACCGCGCGACATTGAGCGTCGAGGCCGGCGAAGATGCCGGCGATGAGTTTGGGGCTGCTCCAGCGCTCGGCCAATTCCTCGATTTCCGCCGACACGCCGCGACGTAATCGCGAAGTGAAACCCCAAAGCAACAATCCGCACCAAAGCGCAAGGCAAAAACCGGCGGCGATGAAGTAGTCGGTTCCCAGCAGGGGCTGGGCCTCAGTGGCGAGCCCCAGCTCGACGGCCAGCCATGAATCGTAAAAGAAGTTGCGGCCGAAACGGTAAAGCAACAGGGCCAACATGGCCACGAGCGCCAGTTCATACCGAATGCGGACGAACCAGCCGGTGTGCCGGCCCGCGAGCCGCATGACAAGCGTTTGCAGCTCCGCCGACGCGCTGGCGACCCTTGTCGCCGCGACCGCGGAGGCCTCGCGCCCGATGACGGCAAGCTGCGTTTCTTCGCGCGGCAGGCCCGCCTCAACGGTGTAACCGTCGACGATGATCGACGCGGTGCGCAGCTCGCCTTCGTCCCAGACCGCCGCCACGGCGCGCGCGGTCGCTTCGTCGGCCTGGTTGTTCTGCCTGCCTCTGCGCAAGCGCCGGCCCCCTTCCATCGCCCCCCACAACGCCAGTTGCGCCGGCGTGCGCGCTCGGAACAACACGGCGCTCGACAATAGCCCCCCCAAACCTTGGTAGAGCCGCAGCAAGCACGAAAAAGGGCTGAAGCCCCACCGCGCGGCGACTTCGCCCACCAGTCGCTGTTCCCACGGGCGACGGCTACCGAGCAGCTCCTCGCGCATCTGCCCGGCAAGCCGCGCGGCGAGCCGGCCACGCTGTTCGGTCAGCGCCGTTTCGAGTTGCTCGACGGCGGGCATTCCGGCCTCGATCCGCTCGCGGCAAGCGGCCAATGTTTCGCCGACCAGGTCCAGAAAATTCGCCCGGCGAATCCGTTTGGCCGCCGCGCCGGCCAGTTCGCGACTGAGCAACTCGACAAGCCGGGCGAACTCTCCTCGTGGTTGAATGCCCGCTCGGGCGTCGGCCAGCGCGGCGGGCGAATCGACGAAGAACATCTCACCCGCGGCGTAGTCTTCGGCCAGCACCCGCCGCCAATCGTCGCGAATGTCCTCGTCGGTGTCGGCATGGGTTTGCACGAACACCAAACGGGCGCCCGGCGCCGCGGCGGCCAGCTCCTCGGCCACGCGCGCGCTGCGATATTTTTGTTGCGTCGTCGCCACCAGGAGCACATCACAATGGGGCAAAAGCTCGCGCAGCCGCGCCAGGTTCGTGCCCGGCGCTTCGGTCGCCTCGGTCGTGTCCGGGTCGGGGCAATCGACCAGCACCAGATCGCGCAAGAGCGGCAGATCGCGGTGGACGACCTGGATGCTTTCCGGCGCGATTCCCAGGCGTTGGGGTGCCAGGTCGTCCCGGCAGACAAGCGTCGGCTGCCGTGTCGTGGGGCGCTGCCGTCCGGCCTGGCTGACTTCGTCGCCGACCAAGGCGTTGACGAGCGTGCTCTTGCCCGTCCCGGTGCCGCCTAACAGGGCCACGACCAGCGGGGCGTCGAGGCGTACGCGCAGGGTATCAGCCCGCTGTGCCAGTCGCCGCGCCAGCGCCCGCGCGTGCCGCCCGGCGGGCCAATCGGGCGCTTGCTCGGCCCAGATTTTCATCTCGGCCAGAAGCGAATCGACCTCGGCCAGGAGCTCGAGATGAGCCAGTTCGTTCGATTTCATGGAATGACCTGCACAGGAACCATTCTAGCGAAAGTCATGCGAAGTAGTTATACTCAGAGGGTCACGCCTGGGCGGCGTCCCCTCATCCCCCCCGCACCGAGAACACGCAATGGCCCGTAAGATAATAAACCGAAAGGAGTTACGTCGAGAAGGCGAGGCGGCCGAAGCCGCAGGTATCGGCACCAAGGCACCTGCGGAGAAAAAGCCCGCCGTCAAGCGCAAAAGCCGCGCCAAGGCTGCCAAAGAGGTCCGGCTCAAGGCGTTCTGGGGTGTTTACAACCAGTCGATGAAGCAGATTGCGCGTTTCGAATATGCCGAGCGCAAGGCGGCCGATAAGAAAGTTGCCGAATTGAACACCTCGCACAAGACACCCCACTTCGTGCAACTGGTCAAGGAAGTTATCGACGAGTGAGTGAAGCTGGCCGGCGCTAGAAAAAGCCGCCTCCTCCCCCGCTGATACCACCTCCCTGCTGACTTTGGCCGAGCTCCTGCAGCAGCTTTTCGATTTGGCGGTGCCCCTCGTCGGTCTGCCGAATAATCAGCAAAGTCGGTTGTGGGGGCGATGGATTTGCTGCGGATTTCGGCGCGGGTTTTTCTTCCTTTCCGTCTGGTTTCTTTTCCTTGTCGTCGGGTTTGTCGTCCGTTCCTTCGGGCTTCTTGTCGTCGGGTTTTTTCTCTTCGGGTTTCTTCTCATCAGGCGCTTCCGCTGCCTTGGCCGTTTCGCCTCGGACGACTAGAATCATCCCTCGCCCGCCATTCTTGCCCTGTTCCCACGAGCTGGGCTCCACCAGCACTTTGATGGCGCGTACCAGGTCGCTGCTGGAGACGCCGACCACGCGATAGACGACCTGCCGCACGGGATCGTTGGCCGGGCCGCCAGGACTGCCGGCGGCCAGCTTGCTCGTCGCGCGCAACTTGCCCAACAAGTCGTCGATGGCGTCGTGAACGACGCGCGACTGCGAGACCACGAGCAGTTGTGGGGCCACGCTGATCGTGCCAGGTCCTCCCATTTCGTCCCAACCGTCGGGCACAATGGTGGAGGTGATCACGTCTCGTAGCCGGGCGTGCTGCGTCGCGCTTCCCGGGTCCGAGCCAAACAAGCCACCGGTGGGATAGACCTTCGTGACGAGCGCGCTGTCGGCCTCCGCTCGCGAAGTGATGCAAAGGACTTCGTCGCGAACGATCCAGGTTAATTCCATCGGCTGCAAGAAACGTGTGAGAGCGGCGGCCAGGGTCACGCCGGCGAGTTGCAGCGTTGGGATCTCACTCTCAGCGCCATGTCCGGCCTCGGCGATCGCCTTTTCATCCAGCAAGACTTGAACGGCCGATTTCTTGCTGACGGCGTCGATCAGGTCGCCCAGCGTGAGTTGTTCGGACTCGAACGTCACGTGGGCGGCCAGCGCCCGCCGCACGGCGGAAAGCGATGGCGAAACCGTTGCCGCATCATTTGATGTAAGACCATAGGACCGTCGCAAATCGGCCAGCAATGCCGCGATCGCGGCATGGACCTGCCGCTGGGCATTGATCACCAGCACTTCGCCAAGAGAGGCAACGGTCCCCGGACCTCCCGCGTCGTCCCAAGTTTCAGGATACGAGCTGTTGGTGAGTATCTGTTTCAGCACGGCGATGTCGAAACTTCGGTCGTCGGCGGCCGCCAGCAATTCGGCCACCGGATAAACTTTCGTCTCCAGCAGGTTCTCCGCCTCGCTTTTGGCGGTCACCAGCAGTAGATCGTTGTCGATTTTCCAATCGAGCTCGAGCGGCCGGAACACAAGCGCCAGCACCGACTCGAGCCGCAAACCGTCGAGCTTCAATGTTACCGGCGCATGCGCGTCGATTCCGGCGTTTTCGACGCTCGCAGGGTCAAGCAAGATCTGCAGACCGTGGCGCTCGCCAAGCGAGGCCAGGGCCTCGACCAAAGGCGTATCGACGAATTCGACGCTCGTGATCTTGGCCAGGACCTGGTCGAACCGCGCCGGCGCGGTCCCGATATCGGCCACTAACGTGGTTTCGTCCTCGGCATCATCCTGGGCCCACGCCCAACCGCCGCCGATGACGCACGAGACGAGCCATCCGAGAAGCGACACACGACCAAACGCCATAGCGCCGTACATACCAGCCTCCGTCGAATGCAGGGAAATCACGAATGTGATTGAAACGGTCGGCGGCCCGAGGTTCCGGTCACAGGCCGCCTGAAGCCCAGGCTATCACCAGGCAACGCACCGTGCAAGCAGCCCTTGCAGGCGCCGTGAAAATCTGTCAGGATGCGACGTTGCTGAATTCGCAAGAATCGACATAGCTGAATTCTCCAGATTTCAGACGCGTCGGTTTCTTCCCCACCGACATCGAATTCGGCGAACTAAAGCGGCTTTCACCGCACTGTTGACGAAACGCCACGGCCGGCGGTCTGGGCATGTTGCCTCGACGCATCATGGGGCGGGTGGTCAACGCGAAGGCAATTTCTCACCGCTGAACGCTACTCTCTGTGGCCTAGTGACTTACGGCAACCCGTCCGGCTCCCTCGGCGGCGATTGGCATCGGAACTGCATTGGTTGCCAACCCATCGAGCCGAACGACCTGAGGCATTCGTTACGCGATCGTTCCGCCTTCCGTACCGCCATCACCGCAGCCCCGACGAGGAGACGACCTTGGCCAAAGTCAACCCGCGAGCCACCGAGAAACGCAAGCCCGCCTCGCGACGTTCGTCGACCCGCACCCTTCGTAAAACGCGAACGGAAGCCGGTGTGAACGGCCGCGCGAAGTCGCGAAGCCTTGATTTCGAAGACGACGCGCCTCACGCCCAGCAGCCGGCCTACCACGCCGGCGACGACCTGGCCGCGACCGATGCGATCGACGCCGTCGACCACGACGACGTCGATGCAATTGACGAAGAAGATGACCATTACGGCGACCAGGAACTCGAAACCACGGGCGGCGACGACCGGATCGAGGACCCGGTGCGGATTTACCTGATGCAAATGGGTGAGATCCCCCTCTTGACTCGCGACCAGGAAGTGGCCTCGGCCAAGCAGATCGACCGCACCCGCCGCAAGTACCGCTTGAGCTTGCTGGGCAACGACTTCATCCTGCAAGGCGCCGTAACGCTCTTGAAAAAGGTCCGCGACGGCGAGCTGCGGCTCGACCGCACGGTCGACGTCTCGGTGACCGACGCGGCCGAGAAGAAGCAGACCATGTGCCTGTTGGGTCCGAATTTGTCCACGCTCGACCACCTGCTGCGGCAGAACCGCCGCGATTTCGCGACGGCGATCAGCAAGAGCCGCCGTATGAGCGAGCGCCGCGCCGCCTGGAGACGCCTCGTGCTCCGCCGGCACAAGGCCGTACGTCTGGTCGAGGAGCTCAACCTCCGCACACAGCGATTGCAGCCCTTGATGGAGAAGCTCCGCGACATCAGCCGGCGGATGGACGACCTTTCCGGCCAATTGGGCGAATTTCACCGCCGTCGCGACTCGGCCCAGAAAATCGCCGAGTTGCGCCAGGAGCTACGGTTCCTGATGCGGATCACGCTCGAGAGCCCTTCGACGCTCCGGGCCCGCACCGACCGCACCGCCAATTACCAGCGGCAATACGATGCCGCCAAACGGGTGCTCTCGGCGGGCAACTTGAGGCTGGTCGTCTCGATCGCCAAGCGCTATCGCAACCGGGGACTGAGCTTCCTGGATTTGATCCAAGAGGGGAACACAGGCCTGATGCGGGCGGTCGACAAGTTCGAACACGGCCGCGGCTTCAAGTTTTCGACCTACGCGACCTGGTGGATTCGCCAGGCGATCACCCGGGCGATCGCCGACCAGAGCCGCACCATCCGCCTGCCGGTACACATGATCGAGACGATGGGCCGCGTGCGGGCGGTGACCCGCGACCTGGTGCAGAAGACAGGCCGCGAGCCGAGCGTCGAGGAGACGGCCGCCGCGGCCGGACTGACGCTCGAGGAAACGCGCTGCGTGATGAAAATGACCCGTCAGCCGCTCTCGCTCGACCAGCCGGTGGGTGACCACGACGACAGCTTCTTCGGCGAATTCGTCGAGGACCACCGCGATGAGGACCCCTTGCAAGACATGTCGCAGGAGATGCTCAAACAGCGGATCGCCGGCGTGTTGGCGGAGCTGAATTACCGCGAGCGCGAGATTCTTCGGTTGCGTTACGGGCTGGCCGACGGGTATTCTTACACGTTGGAGGAAGTGGGCAAGATCTTCTCGGTGACCCGCGAGCGCGTGCGGCAGATCGAAGCCAAGGCGGTCCGCAAGCTCCAGCACCCGATCCGCGCACGCAGCTTGAAAGGGTTCGTCGACCAGATGGAAATCGCGTGAGGCGGCGGCTCGGCCAGGCGGCTATTGGCGTTCGGCCCGAGCGTCGCCTGGTATTCATCCATGGCGGGAGCAAATGACAAATGCGAAATGCAAAATGCAAAACCGGTCGATCGGGGACGCCATTTTACATTGCGTATTTTGCATTTGGCATTTTGCATCCCGCATTTCGTTGGCCGGCGAGTTGCATCGTAGCGGTCACCGCCCTCGCCCCATTCGCCGTATGCGTCCACGCCGCCGACCGTGCGGCGGAGCGCAACCAGATGGTTGACGAATGCGTGGTGGCGGCCGGCGTCAAGAACGAGCGTGTGATCCAGGCCATGCGCGATACCAAGCGGCACGAATTCATCCTCGATCCCCAACAGCTCAAGCAGGCCTATTACGACATGGCCTTGCCGATTGGCGAGAAAGCGACAATCTCGCCTCCATACGTCGTGGCCATGATGACCGAGCAGCTCGACCCGCAAGAAACCGACGTCGTGCTCGAAATCGGCACCGGCAGCGGGTACCAGGCCGCAGTGCTCAGCCCGCTGGTCAAGGAGGTCTACTCGATTGAGATCGAGCCGGTGCTCGGCGCCCGGGCCAAGAGAGTGCTGACAAAGTTGGGTTACAAAAACGTATTCACCATGGTGGGCGATGGGTACAAGGGCTGGCCCGAACACGCCCCTTTCGACAAGATCATCGTCACCTGCTCGCCTGAGAAAATCCCGCAGCCATTGATCGAACAGCTCAAGGAAGGGGGCCGGATGATCATTCCCGAGGGCGAGCGGTACCAGCAGGTGCTCTACCTCTACCGCAAGACCGACGGGAAGATGGAGCGCGAGGCCGTGGAAGGCACGATGTTCATCCCTATGACCGGAGAAGCCGAGGAGCGCCGCAAGATCTCGTACGACGCGACCAGGCCTTCGCTGATCAACGGCGGCTTCGAGGAATCGGCCGTCATCGAGGGTGTACCCGACGGATGGTATTACGTCCGCCAGGCGACGCTCGATACGGACGTGGATGCGCCGGAAGGGAAACAATGCCTGACGTTGCGCAACCAGACGCCAGGCCGGCTGGCCCAGGTGTTGCAGAGTTTCGGCGTCGACGGCAAGAAAATCCGCGAGTTGGAGATCAGTCTCTGGGTGCGGCGCGACAATGTGCGGCCCGGCCAATCGGAAACTGATCTGCCCGCGGTTTGGGTTTACTTCTACGACGCGAACCGCGCCCCGATCGGCGCCGAAGAGATCGGGCCTTGGTCGGGTACGGTTGAATGGGCCGAGAAACGAACGACGATCGCGGTGCCCAAGAACGCCAGGCTGGCGAATTTCTGTCTCAGAATGTCGGGCGCCACGGGCGAGGTCTCGTTTGACGACGTGCGGATTCGTCCCATCGCTGCGACGAAGTAGAGGGGACCCCGTGGGGCAGGTTTCCAACCTGCCGTACCAAACGTCTCTATGGCAGGTTCGAAACCTGCCCCACGAGCTCAATTCTGTACTCTTGACCGGGGGTACACTAGAATCATTGGGTCCGCTTGTTGAATGAGGCCCTCCCGATTTGAAATCCCGCCAAGTGCCGCCGCCATCGGCGTTCGCCGCCGTCGTTCTGCTCATCGTGACGGTCGCAGCTACAGCGCCCGCGGCGGAACCGGCCAAAGAAGAGTTGGACCGCGGTTTCACCGAGGTTATGCAGCCCTTCGTGCAAAACTACTGCCTGGCCTGCCACGGTGCCGACAAGCAGGAGGCCGGGCTCGACATGAGCGGCTTTTCGTCCCCCGCGGCCGTCGTTAAGAACGAGCGCGCCTGCGAACTGGTGCTCAAACGGCTCGAAGCCGAGGAGATGCCCCCTGAAGACGCGCCCCGACTGCCAACGCCCCACGAGCGGCGAGCCGTCGTCGAATGGATTCGGGCCTTGCGCGAAGGCGAAGCGCGGCGGAATGCTGGCGACCCGGGGCGCGTGCTCGCACGTCGATTGAGCAACGCCGAGTTCGACTTTACGATTCGCGACCTCACCGGCGTCGATATTCGCCCCACACGGGAATTCCCCGTCGATCCGGCGAACGAAGCCGGCTTCGACAACTCGGGCGAATCGCTGATGATGTCGCCACTCTTGCTGAAAAAATACCTGGCGGCGGCGCGGCTGGTGGCCGATCACCTGGTGTTGAAGCCGCAAGGCTTCGACTTCGCGCCGCACCCGGTGGTGGCCGATACCGACCGCGACAAGTATTGCGTGGGGCGGATCGTCGACTTCTACCGCCAACACACGATCGATTACGCAAACTACTTCCTGGCGGCCTGGCGCTTCAGGCACCGTGCGGCGCTAGGCAAGCCGGATGCGGCGCTCGCCGAATTCGCCGCGGAAACCGGTCTTAGCGCCAAATACCTCGCGACGATCTGGTCGCTGCTGGAGGAAGGCGCGCAGGCCCGGGGCCCTAACGAGACCAGCGAGACAAACGGAATGAAATCCGTTCTGCTCACTCTGCGGACCCAATGGCGGGAATTGCCCTCCGACGCCAACCAGCAACGCGACGCTCAAAGCGGTTGCCGGCGGTTGCGGGATTTCGTCGTCGAGGCTCGCAAGCAATTCGAGCCCCGCGTAGACAAGGTCCAAGTGGACGGTATTTCCAGCGGCAGCCAGCCCTTGGTGCTGTGGAGAAACCGCCAACTCGCCGCCGGGCGAATGCGCTACGCTGGCGATCCATCGGAGCAGGTAAGCGAACAAGTCCAAGCGGACCGCGAACGCTTCTGTCGCGTTTTTCCCGATGCGTTCTTCGTGTCGGACCGCGCCCCTTATTTCGATCCGAAGGCGGCCGGTCAGGGGCGATTATTGACCGCCGGTTTCCATTTGATGCAAGGATACTTCCGCGACGACGGGCCGCTTTGCGACCTGGTGCTGGACGAGGCCCAACAACGCACACTCGACGCGCTGTGGCGCGAGCTGAACTTCATCACCTCGGTACCCACGCGGCAGTACCAGGACTTCATTTTCTTCGAGCGCGCCGAACCGCCCAGGTTCATGTTCGGGCCCGAGTTCGACTTTGCCCGCTCCGAGGACAAGGATGTGGCTTCGGTCGCGAAGATGAAACGGCTCGCCGAGGCCTACCTCGCCAAGGTACGCGGGGGCGGAGCGGACGACCGGGCGGTCGAGGCCATCCAGACGTATTTCACCGACATCTCGGCCGAAATTCGTTGGGTGGAAGAGGCCCGCAGCCGGGCGGAAACTAGCCACCTGGAAGCTTTGCAGGCATTTGCGCAGCGCGCGTACCGCAGGCCGCTCTCGCAAGCCGAGCGTGATGATCTCGCTGGCTTTTATCACTTGCTGCGCAAAGAGCATGATCTGAGCCACGAGGAGGCCCTGCGCGATGCGGTCGCCAGCGTGCTTCTGTCGCCAGAGTTTTGTTACCGTGTCGACCTGGCCGCGCCGGGCGAGTTGTCGCGGCCGTTGTCCAATTACGAATTGGCCAGCCGGCTGAGTTACTTCCTCTGGTCGAGTATGCCCGACGATGAGTTGCTGTCCCACGCGGCGGCGGGCGATCTTTACCTGCCGGAGGTACTCATCGCGCAAGCCCGGCGTATGCTCCGCGACGGCCGGGTGTGGGGGCTGGCCACGGAATTCGCCGGCAATTGGCTGGAATTCAGCCGCTTTTTCGAGCACAACAGCGTCGACCGCGAGCGGTTTGCGAGCTTCACGAACGAACTGCGCCAGGCGATGTACGAAGAGCCGATTCGATTTTTTATCGACGTTGTTGGGCGGGACCGCTCGGTACTCGATTTTCTTTTTGCCCACGATACCTTGGTGAACCCGGTGCTGGCCGAGCACTATGGCATGCCCGTCTTTCCGGGCGGAGCAAACGACTGGTCACGAATTGACGATGCCGGAAGCTACGGCCGCGGGGGATTGTTGCCGATGGCGGTTTTTTTGACCCGCAACTCGCCGGGTTTGCGCACCAGCCCGGTGAAACGGGGCTATTGGGTCGTCCGCCGCCTGCTGGGTGAGCGCATTCCTCCTCCACCTCCTGAGGTTCCCGAGTTACCCAAGGACGAGGCGAAAACCGGCGAGACGACGCTGCCGCAACTCTTGGCCCGGCATCGTGAACACAAAAGCTGTGCCGGTTGCCACGAGCGGTTCGATTCGATCGGACTGGTATTCGAGGGCTACGGTCCCATAGGCCAGCGTCGCGACAAGGACCACGGCGGGCGTCCGGTCGATTCGAAGGCGACTTTTCCCGACGGAAGTGAGAGATCGGGTCTCGACGGCATGCGGCGCTACCTGCGCGAGCGGCGAGAGGAGGAATTCATCGACAATCTCTGCCGTAAGTTACTGTCATACGCCTTGGGGCGTGACGTTGCGCTCTCGGACCAGAAGGCGCTCAAGTCGATGCGTGCTAGACTAGAGGCTGACGAGTACCGCTTCGGAGGCCTGGTAGAGACGATCGTGACCAGCCCGCAGTTTTTGAACAAGCGGGGACGGGATGATCCGCGGGAATGAAGCTTAGTATGTACGACGTCCTTCGCCGCGTCGCGGAGGTCGGCCGCGGGACGGTGCCGACCCGTGCGCATCACTGTTCAAAAAGGAAACTTCCCATGTCGCGATTAATGTCGGAAACCACACCATGAAATCCTGCCAATCTCGGCCGAACCGCCGCACCGTGCTCAAGGGCGTGGGCGTCACGATGGCCCTTCCCTGGCTCGAATCGATGCCGGTGTGGGGCGGCGAGCCGCAGACCGGCACATCGGCCCCCGCGTGCCCCAAGCGCTTCGCCGCGCTCTTCATGGGCAACGGCGTCAACCCGAACCACTGGTGGGCCAAGAGTTCCGGCGCCGAGATGGAGCTGAGCCAGAGCCTGCAGCCGCTGGCCCCCGTCAAGAGCAAACTGAACCTGATCAACGGCCTGTTCAACAAGCAGGCCACGGGGGTCGGCATCCATCCGGGGCAGACGGGCAACATCCTCTCAGGCGCCGCGCTCAAAAAGGGAGCGGTGCTCATGGGGGGCATCAGCATCGATCAGGTGCTCGCAGGGCAACTGGAGGAGGAGACTCCGCAAGCGAGCCTCGTATTGGGTTGCGAACAGCCGATCACCGGCTATCACGAGAGCAACTTTTCGATGGCCTACAGCTCGCACATCTCCTGGCACGACGCAAACTCGCCGGTGCCCATGGAGGTGTATCCTTCACTGGCCTTCGACGGCCTGTTCGACAACCAGGGGAGCCGGCGCACGCTGAGCATTTTGGACCGCGTGCGGGAGCACGCCGCGCACCTCGCGCGCCAAGTGAGCCGGGCCGACCAGGCCAAGCTCGACGAATACCTCACCAGCGTGCGCGAAGTCGAAGAGCGGATCGAACGCACCCGTGCGATGAAGGATCAGGCCGAGGAGCGCGCCCGCGACCGTGGGCGGACGGCGGTCGCAATGCCGCGGCCCGACGACGGCCTACCCGAAGATATCCGCGAGCACATGCGGCTGATGTGCGATATCATCGCGCTGGCGTTTCAGACCGACAAGACTCGGGTGGCCACGCTTCTGTTGTGCCGCGATCTTTCCGGCCTGTTCTATCCGTTTCTCGACGTCCGCTTGGCGCACCACCCGGCCTCGCACGACGACCAATCCGACGCGTACGAGCGCGTTACGCGGTATTACGTCAGCCAGCTCGCCTACCTCGCCGGCCGGCTCGATGCGATGGCCGAGGGCGAGAAGACGGTGTTGGACAATTCCTGCCTCATGTTCATCTCCAACATGTGGTCGGGCAGCCGGCACGACTCGACCAAAGTACCCCTCGTTTTGGTCGGAGGTTTGGGCGGCGCGCTGCCGACCGGCCGCGTGTTGGATTACACCGACAAGGGGGACGAGAACCGCAAGCTCTGCAGCCTCTATCTTTCGATCATGGATCGGATGCATGTGAAAGTCGATCGCTTCGGCGACGCCGACATGCGACTTGCCGGGTTGTAAGCATTGCCGGTTGTCTCCCAACAGTCGTAGGACACTTCTACGTTCTACGTTGCCGTAATGCTTGCATCGAACGGCTCAAGCGGCGACAATCAATGGCGGGCCCCCGGCCCGCCGTGCGCCTCCCACCGCCCGCACACAGGCACCTACCCTACCAAACATGCTGCCATGATTCGTATCGACTGGCGGAAATCGATTCTCCTGTTCCTTGGCGCCTTGGCCAACACGGCGAGCGCCGGCGACGGCGTACCGGCGCCCGGCTTCGAACAGCAGGTGCGGCCAATCCTCAAGGCCCATTGCTTTCAGTGCCACGGCGAGGGAGACGAGCTCAAGGGAGGACTCGACCTGCGGCTGCGGCGTCTGATTGCCCAAGGAGGCGACTCGGGGCCGGCGCTGATCGAGGGGGACCGCGAAGCAAGCCTGCTCGTAGCGCGCGTCCGTACCGGCGAAATGCCGCCGGGCGACAAGAAACTCACGCCTCAACAACTTGAAACGATTGACGCTTGGATCGCCGCCGGGGCGAAGACCGCGCGACCTGAGCCCGACAACCCCGCCGCCGCTGAAATCACGCCCGACGAGCAGGCGTTCTGGTCGTTCCAGCCGGTCGCGCGACCGGTCGTGCCGCAACCTCGCGCTGCCGACCGCGTGCGCACGCCCATCGACGCCTTTCTACTGGCCAAACTCGAGGAGCGGGGACTGACCTTCGCGCCCGAAGCCGACAAACCCACGCTGATCCGCCGCGCGTTTTTCGACCTGCTCGGCCTGCCCCCCTCGCCGGCCGAGGTGACGCAGTTCATCGTTGACGCGGCACCCGATGCCTACGAGCGGCTCATCGATCGGCTGCTTGAAACGCCGGCGTATGGCGAGCGCTGGGGCAGGCACTGGCTCGACGTCGCCGGCTATGCCGACTCCGACGGCTACACCTCGGAAGACCCGCCCCGCGCCTACGCCTACAAGTACCGCGATTACGTAATCCGCTCGATTGCCGCCGACAAGCCCTTCGATCAGTTCATTCTTGAGCAATTGGCCGGCGACGAACTGCTCAAGCCCCCCTACAAGGATCTCCGGCCGCCCGAGGTGGATTTGCTGGTCGCGACCGGCTTCCTGCGGATGGGGCCCGATGGCACGGGTACGGGGGGCGTCGATCAGGACCAGGCGCGCAACCAGGTTATGGCCGACACTCTGAAGATCGTTTCGACGACGCTCATGGGCCTGACGGTCGGCTGCGCCCAATGCCACAACCATCGTTTTGATCCGATTCCGCAAACCGATTACTACCGCTTGCGAGCGATCTTTGAGCCGGCCTACGATTGGAAGAACTGGCGGCCGCCCCAAGCGCGGCTCGTTTCGCTGCAGACCGACGCGGAGCGCAAGCAGGCAGCCGAAATCGAGGCCGAGGCCGTCAAACTCGATGCCGAACGGGTCAAGAAATCGCAAGAGTACGTCGACCAGGTATTCGAAAAAGAGCTGGCCAAGCTGCCGCCCACAATTTGCGACGCGGTTCGTACCGCCCGCACCGCACCGGCCGACAAACGATCGCCCGAGCAGCAGCAGTTGCTCAAAATGTACCCCAGCGTCAACGTCGATCATGGGTCGCTCTATCTCTACGATCCCAAGGCGGCCGAAGACCTCAAGCAAATGGCCACGAAGGCCGCCGAGGTGCGCAAAACCAAGCCGGTCGAAGATTTCGTCCAGGCCCTCACCGAACCCGTCGATTCATCCGCGACGACCTTCGTCTTCTACCGGGGCGACATCCAGCAACCGAAGCAGACGGTTGGACCGGGGGAACTAACTGTGCTGGCCGCGTGCCGGCCGACGGAAATTCCGCCCGACGATGCCGCATTGCCCACCACCGGCCGGCGATTGGCATTTGCACGCCGGCTGACCGACGGCACGCACCCGCTGGTCGGCCGCGTCCTGGTCAACCGTGTCTGGCTGCACCATTTCAGCCGGGGAATCGTGAGCACGCCCGGCGACTTCGGCTTCCTGGGCGAGCGGCCGTCGCATCCCGAGCTGCTCGATTGGCTGGCCAGCGATTTCGTCGCCGGCGAATGGCGGCTGAAGCGGTTGCACAAATTGATCATGACCTCGACCGCCTACCGCCAGCAATCGGGCCGCACAGCCGAGGGCGAAGTTGCCGACCCCGACAACCGTCTCTTGTGGCGCATGCCGGTCCGGCGCCTGGAGGCGGAAGTGGTCCGCGACGCGGTGATCGCGATCGCGGGTAAACTGAACGACAAGCCGTTTGGACCGCCGGTTCCAGTGCGCGAGGACGAGGTCGGGCAGATCATCGTGGGGATTGACAACTACATCGGCAACAACACGCCCGGCCCGCTGCTGCCGATGAATGGCGAGGAGTTTCGCCGCAGCGTTTACGTGCAGGTTCGCCGCAGCCGGCCGTTGGCGGTTTTGGAAGCGTTCGACCTTCCGCTGATGGACCCGAATTGCGGTTGCCGCCATGCCTCGACCGTGACACCGCAGTCGCTGATGCTGATGAACAGCCCCTTTGCGATGGAATTCGCCGGCCATTTCGCTGTGCGCGTCGTCGCTGAGTCCGGCAGCGAGCGGCAAGCGCAGGTGGCCCACGCCTGGCGGCTGGCCTTCGCCGGCGAGCCGCGCGAAGACGAGATCAACCAGGCGATGGCTTTCGTCGCCGCTCAGACTGAACAGTTTCGCGCGAACCAGGCGGACGAGCCGAAGCCGGCCGACGGCGCGGTTCCAGCGGCCAAAGCGAGTGCTGAGCAACAAGCGCTGACGAGCTATTGCCATGCGCTGTTGAGCTCGAACGCGTTCCTGTATGTCGAGTGATGGAAGCGCGGAACGGGGAGCGCGGAACGGGGAGCAAAGAAGAGAACGAGGAGCATGAAGTGGGTTAATCGAATAATAATCTTGCCGTTCATTAGAAACCGCGACAAAAGGTACGATGATCCATGAATGCGACGGAACAATTGCTGCCGCGAACGAAGAACTTTGCGGTGCGCGTGATGCACATGGTTGACCAAAAACCTCACGCCACGGCGAAATAATCGGGCAAAATGATGAACCCATCTTCATCCGCTCCGCGCTTCCCCTCCCGCCGCCAATTTCTGGCGGCCAACGCCCTGGGAATCGGCTCCGTGGCGCTGGCCTGGCTATTGAACGAAGACGAATTGCTGGCCGAACCTTCGCGTCCGGAGCTGGAGCCGGCAAAGTTCGACCTGAAGCCCAAACCGACGCACGCGCCGCCCCGCGCGCGGGCCATGATTTCGATGTTCATGCAGGGCGGCCCTAGCCATATCGACTTGTTCGATCCGAAGCCGATACTGAACCAGCTCGACGGCCAGAGCTTTCCCGGCGAGGTGCAATACGACAATGCCGCGCAGGCCAGTAGCAAGGTGCTCGGATCTCCCTGGAAATTCAATCGCTACGGCAACTCGGGGATCGAGCTTTCCGAGTTGTTGCCGGGCCTGGCCGCGGTGGCCGACCAAATCACCGTGATCCGCTCGATGAAGACCGGCGTGAGCAACCACGGACAGTCGATCTGGGTCATGAACACCGGCCGGCCCAGCGGCGGCCGCGCGACACTTGGGAGCTGGATGACCTACGCACTGGGCTCCGAGAGCCAAGACCTGCCCGCGTTCGTGGTCCTGGCCGATCCGTCGAGCCTGCCCGTGCTGGGCACCCAGAATTGGGCTAATGGCTGGTTGCCGTCGCTCTATCAGGGCACGGTCGTGCGGCCGCGCGAACCGCGGATTCTGAACCTCGATCCACCGCCGCACCTGAAAGGCGAGGCCCAACGGCGCTACCTGGCTTACCTCGATGGTCTTAACCGGCGCAATCTCGAGCGGCACCCGGGCGAGCTGGACCTCGAGGCGAGGATTGCCAGCTATGAACTCGCCGCGCGGATGCAGACCGCGGCGAAGGAAGCTCTCGACCTGGCGGGCGAGACCGAAACCACGCGGCGGCTCTACGGCCTCGACGACCCGGCCACGCAAGAGTTCGGCGCGAAATGCCTGATCGCCCGGCGGCTTGTGGAGCGAGGCGTGAGGTTCGTACAGCTTTATACTCGCGATCAGTTCTGGGACCATCACGGCTCGATTCGGTCGGCGTTGCCCGCCGCGTGCAAACATGTCGACCGGCCGGCGGCGGCGCTGGTCATGGACCTCAAACAGCGTGGCCTTTTGGATACGACCCTGGTCCACTGGGGCGGCGAAATGGGCCGTTTGCCCGTGATCCAGAACGACGCCGGGCCAGATCAGGTGGGCCGCGATCATAACACGCACGGTTTCAGCATGTGGCTCGCGGGGGGCGGCGTGCGAGCGGGCTACGTCCACGGCGCCACCGACGAATTCGGCCACAAGGCCATCGCCGACGTCGTCACCCACAGCGATTACCACGCCACCTTGTTGCACCTCTTCGGTCTCGACCACCAGCGGCTGGTCTACAGCCGCAACGGCCAAGAGCAATCGCTCGTCGATAAACAGGAGTGCCGAGTGGTGAAGGAAATGCTAGCGTGAACGGCTCACTTTAGCCTTGAAACTAGCCAATAAAAAAAGCCGCCGTCGATTGACAGCGGCTCTTGGAGGCGTGGGATAGCCATCCTGGCCCATAACCCGTCCCTGGACGTCGAATTCGGTCCCTACAATACGAACGCGACGCTTTACTGATTTATTCGGCCAGGTCCGCCGGAAAGATCAAGAAATGTCGCCGAAAGCAGCGAGCGTTCCACCCGCGCCGTTCCGGCAGTAGAATGCCGAGCGGTGGCGATTATAATGAACGCTTGATGGTCGGCCCATTGCCGCACCAAACCCAACCGCCGCTCCCACCATCAGCGCCGCTGCCGGCGCCTCTCCTCCCCATGAACCTGGATCGATGATCGTCGACCCTCTTCCGGTGCAAACGTCGGCACTTTCACGAACTGGGCTACGGGCGCAGCGCGTAGCGGACTTCTTGGGAATCGCGGGCATACTATGGTCGCTCCTCGCCGGCGGCGCCTTCGCCGAGGAGACGGTCTATGAGACGCCCCAGGCCGCGATGGCCGATCCTGATTTTGCCGTGCAGGGCGAGTACGTGGGCGAGCGGCTGGGCGTGCAGGTCGTCGCGTTGGGCAAAGGAGAATTTCAAGTGGCCACCTACACCGGCGGATTGCCAGGCGCCGGATGGGACCGAAGCGAACGGCAGACGCAGGATGCCGACCGTGAAGAAGTCGTCGCATTGGTCGCCGGGTTAAAGAAAGTCGAACGGACCAGCCCGACCTTGGACGCCAGGCCGCCCGCCGGCGCGGTGGTGCTCTTCGATGGCACACCGGAGTCGTTGACCAAGCACTGGTCGGCGGGTGCCCGCGCGACCGACGACGGGCTTTTGGTGCAGGACTGCACAAGCGTCGATACGTTCCGCGACTTCACCTTGCACCTGGAGTTCCGCTTACCCTACATGCCGCAGGCGCGCGGACAGGGGCGAGGCAACAGCGGTGCCTATTATCAAGGGCGCTACGAAACCCAGATCCTCGATTCGTTCGGTCTGGAAGGGACGGACCATGAGTGCGGCGGATTCTACAACATCGCCGCCCCCATGTTGAATATGTGCCTGCCGCCGCTCACCTGGCAGACCTACGACATCGATTTCACCGCCGCGCGTTGGAACGCCGAGGGGATGAAAACCGCCAACGCGCGGCTTACAGTTCGGCTCAACGGCGTAATGATCCACCAGCAGGTCGAGATGCCCGGCGCGACGCTCGCGGCACCCCTGGGCGAAACGCCGGAGCCGGGACCGATCTATCTGCAAGAGCACGGCAGCCCGGTGCGATACCGCAACATTTGGGTCGTTCCGCGCGACGCGGAGCGTGAGGCACGTCGTCCGATCGTGCCGGGCTTCGAGCGGTTCCATGTGGCAGCCGGTACCGACGCGGCTGAGGGGGGAAGTCTCCTGATCGGTGAACTCAATTGCACCGCCTGCCACCCCTCGAACGCGGCCCTGACGGCGCGACTGCTGCCTCGGCCGGCGCCCGTGCTCGATGGGGTTGGCGGTCGCATCAGGCCCGAGTTCTTGCTTCGGTTCATCGCCGATCCCCACGGCACGAAGCCCGGTACGACCATGCCCGACCTTTTCGTCGGCCTGCCGGCGGCCGAGCGCGACGCGGCGGTACGAGCCATCGTCAATTTTCTCGCGACCACAGGGAAAATGCGTGAACAGGCCTGCAACCGGCAGTTCGCCGCAAATGGCGAAAAACTTTTTCACCAAATCGGTTGCGTGGCCTGCCATGCGCCGCGCAACGGGGCCTGGTCAGCGTCGACGGTAGTTGGACTCCCAAGAGTTCGGGAGTCGGCGGAGGAGCACGCCCCTGAATTCTTGCGAATTCAGCTACGCGATGGTTCGGTGCCGCTGATCGGACTGGCCGAAAAATACACGATCCCCGCTTTGACCGCGTTCCTCAACGACCCGTACCAGACGCGGCCGGGTGGACGCATGCCGAGTCTGAGCCTGAACTCCGACGAGGCCCGCGATCTGGCATGTTACCTCATCGGTGACGTCAACCTCCGGCCGGGAAAGCCGAATTTGCGCTACGCGGTTTTCGAAGGGAGCTGGGAAAAAGTGCCCGACTTCGGCCAACTCAAGACTGTCGGTACGGGTGAGTCGGTGGGGTTGGACCTGAACATGGCGGGGCGGACTTCCAATTTCGGCATGCGGTTCGAGGGGTTCCTGCCGATCGATCGCGAAGGCCGCTACACGTTTCACCTGGGCAGCGACGACGGCAGCGTATTGTCGATCGACGGAAAGCGGGTCGTCGATTCCGACGGCGCCCATCCGCACCAGGTTCGCTCCGATACGGTGGTATTGGCCCAGGGAGTGCATACGATCCGCGTCGATTACATGCAAGGGGGAGGCGAGTGGACGCTGGAGCTGGAATATGAAGGGCCGGACACTCCGCGACAACCGGCCGACGTATTGTGTCGTTTAACCGAGCAAGCGCCACCCGATGCCCCAAAAGTGACGGTCGACCCGGACGAATTCGCATTCGACCCATCGCAGGTGAAAAAGGGGCGCGAGCTGTTCGTTTCGCTGGGCTGCGCCGTGTGCCATGCGCTCAAGCCGGGCGATCAACTGCTTGTGCCATCCCCGGGGGCCAGGCCATTGGCCGATTGCGATCCGGCGAAAGGCTGCCTTGCCGCCGCTCCCGCCAGGCCGGCCGCCGACTTTGCTCTTGGCCAGGTGCAACGCGACGCCCTGGCAAAGGCGCTGGCGACCACGTCACCTGTCGAGTCGGCAACTCCCGCCGAGCGTATCGAGCGGACGATGACCGCCTTCAATTGCTTCGCCTGTCACGCGCGCGGCGGCGTCGGCGGACCGACCCACGAGCGCAACGCGCTGTTCGTGACGACGATTCCTGAAATGGGGGAAGAAGGACGCCTGCCGCCTCCCCTCGATGGCGTCGGCGACAAGCTAGAAGAAGGCTGGATGCGGCACGTGCTCGCCGATGGTTCCAAGGACCGGCCCTACATGCTGACGCGGATGCCCCGCTTCGGCCACGCCGCGGTTGCAAAACTGACGGACGATTTCATCGCACTCGATCGAGCGACCATCCACGAGGGCGCCAAAGATGGCCCGACGCAAGGACCGGCCGAACCAAGACACCGCGTCAAAGCGATCGGCCGGCAACTGGTGGGTGACAAAGCGCTGGCCTGTGTAAAATGTCACACTTTTGGTCCGCACAAGGCGACCGGCATTCAGGCCCTTGACCTTTTGACGATGACTCGCCGCGTTCGCCGCGATTGGTTTCAACGCTACCTGGTGAACCCCGCGCGTTACCGGCCGGGCACTCGAATGCCCAGTGGATTTGTCAACGGCCGCAGCACGATCACTGCCGTTTACGATAGTGATCCCGAGCGACAAATTGCCGCCATTTGGGACTACCTTAGCGACGGTGACAAGGCCGGAATTCCAGACGGGCTGATCGCCGAGATGATCGAGCTCAAGCCCGATCGCACGCCGATCGTCTATCGCAACTTCATCGACGGCCTTTCACCGCGCGGTATCGCCGTCGGCTATCCCGAGCAAGCCCATCTGGCTTGGGACGCCGACGGGCTCTGCCTGGCGCTGGTCTGGCACGGACGGTTCATCGATGCGTCGAAGCACTGGGTTGGCCGTGGCAACGGCAACCAGACTCCTCTGGGCGACGACATCCTTAAACTCGAACAAACCGTTCCGGTGGCACATCTCGATTCGCTCGACGCCGAATGGCCCGTTAAACCACCCAAAGAGCGCGGCTACCGCTTTCACGGCTACCGGCTCGACCAGCAAGGCCGGCCGACGTTTCGTTACGAAGGCCCTGATTTTCAAGTGGAAGATCATCCCATGCCCGTCGTCAGTGGTGGCGTGGCCTCCTTCGAACGCCGGCTTAGGGTCAGCGCCGCGCATGCGGACGAAGGGCTTTACTTCCTGGCCGCGACGGCCGGCGAGATTGAGCGGATCGACGACCGTTGGTACCTGATTGGCGGGGCATTGAAGATCCAAATCAGGGCCGGCCATGCCACGCCCGTCATCCGCAACCAAGGTGGCCGGCAAGAGCTGCTGTTGCCCATCGTGATCGAGAACGGCAAGGCCGAGATCATCGAGGAACTCGTATGGTAGGCGAATTCTCGTTCCCATGCTCTGCGTTACGTGTGGCAGATTTCCAAAGTGCCGTGTTTGTATCCGCGCTGTTCCTGCTCACCTCCACCCCGTTCGCCCGAGCCGAAGACAAATCGCCGACCGAGGCCGACTTCTACCCAATCACCCGTTTCGAGACACCCGAAGGGGTCGTGCTCGAACCCGGCGGCTTCCAGTTCATGCCCGATGGCCGCATGGCGGTCTGTTCGCGGCGCGGCGAAATCTGGCTGATCCGTGAGCCGCTTTCCAAGCAAGTCAAGGCACATCAGTTCGAGCGCTTTGCGCACGGGCTGCACGAAGCGCTTGGCCTGGCTTACCGCGACGGATGGCTCTACGTCACGCAGCGCTGCGACGTCTCGAGGTTGCGCGACACCGACGGCGATGGCCTGGCGGATGATTTCGAGGTTTTCAACGACGGCTGGGAAATCAGCGGTGACTATCACGAATACGCGTTCGGCTCGAAATTCGACCCCAAAGGAAACATCTGGGTCGTGCTTTGCCTGACCGGCTCATTCGACAGCAATTGCAGGTACCGTGGTTGGTGCGTGCGGATCACTCCCGAAGGAAAACTTCTGCCCACGGCCAGCGGAATCCGCTCACCCGGTGGGATTGGTATGAACGCGGCGGGCGACGTGTTTTACACCGACAACCAAGGACCCTGGAACGGCACCTGCGCACTGAAGCACCTTGCGCCGGGCAAGTTCGTAGGGCATCCCGCCGGTAACAAGTGGTACGAACTGGCACGCGACATGTTGGGACCGGCGCCAAAAGAGCCGATGAGCGGCAGCCGTTTCATGGTCGAGGCCGGCAAGATTCCCGAGTACGAGCCACCGGCGATCTTGTTCCCCTACGACAAGATGGGCAAGTCAGCCAGCGGAGTGGTTTGCGACACCAGCGGCGGCAAGTTCGGCCCTTTCCAAGGCCAGATGTTCGTCGGCGACCAGTCGGCGAGCACGGTTATGCGCTGTTTTCTGGAGAAAGTCGAAGGACATTATCAGGGTGCATGCTTCCCCTTCTTGGAAGGTATCGGCTCGGGTACGTTGGCCTTGGAGTTGACTGCCGACGGCTCGCTCTTCGTCGGCGGAACGAACCGCGGCTGGGGCTCGCGCGGACCGTTGCCGTTCAGCATTGAGCGGGTCAACTGGACGGGCAAGGTACCCTTCGAAATTCTTGAAGTGCGCGCGAAACCCGACGGCTTTGAACTGGTGTTCACCGAGCCAGTCGATGCGGCCAAGGCCGGTGAGATCCAGTCCTATACGATCTCAACCTACACCTATATTTTCCAGGCGTCCTACGGCAGCCCAGAGGTCGATCGGACCGAGCCGACGATTACCAGCGCTAAAGTTTCGGCCGACGGCAAGAGTGTGCGATTATCCATCGCCGGTCTGCAAGCCGGCCATGTGCACGAGTTGCACGCCCCCGGCGTCCGCTCGTCGGTCGGAATGCCTCTGTTGCACAACGTGGTCTATTACACGCTGAATTATGTGCCGACCGAATAGATATGGCGCTCGAACCTGGCAGTTACCTTGTCGGCATTCCAAATTCCAACGCGATACCGTCAGCCGGGAAAGGCTAACCTACGACGACAACACGCCACCGAGTGCCTCGAGTGCCGCTTCGACATCGCGCACGGCGGCCGATTGCGGCACCAGAGCGCCGCGGCGCAAGTCGGCGAGCAACTCGCCTAGGAACTCGCTTTCGAGCCAACCGGCCAGCCATGCGGCCCGCAGCTCGGCGTAGCGGGTTTGCAGCCGGCGGAAAAGCCGCGCGGCCGCCTGTTTGACTCCTTCGCCGGTGGCGGTGACCATCGCCTCGCCACCGCCCGCGATGCCGCCGGCAATCGCGGCCTCCGTGGCCAGGTTGCCCGCCGTGTGTCCCGCGACATGCGCCGCGGCGTGGCCGACCACTCCACCGGCTACGATCCAGCCGCTGATCGCAAGCGAAACGGTGATCGCCGGTCGTGCCAGAGCCAGCACACGGTCGATTGAGCGGAGCCATGAAATTGCCCGCGGATTTTCACGGCCCCAGCAATCGAGCTCGTCGCGCACGAATGCGCGATAGCCATCGTCGAGCGCAGGCAACTCGGCGTGGGCCGCCGCCACGCGATCGAGCAATGTCGCCCGCGAAGCGCCGCCCAAGAGCCTTTCGAGCCGAGGACGGAGCGTTTCATTGCCCACCCGCGCGAGTCGGTCCAACTCGTCGAGCAATTTCTGCACCGACTCGAGGATGGCCTCGCGCTCGCGGGCTTGAAAGTTGGCCAACGGATCGGACGCCGGGCCATTGATCGCCCGCCAGGCCGTTCGTACCGGCCAGATCACACCCTGGCCCAGACTGCGATAGAACCCGTGGACTTGGCGAGACCAGCCACTACGGCTGAAATCCCACCAATGGCGAATCTCATCGACGACCAGTGGGGCCGGCAGACTGGGCCAGTTGACGCACGCCATGTCGGCGGTGGAGAGTGTGACCACTGCCGAGGTGAACTCGCCGCTGGCCCGTCGCAGCCGCGCCAGGTAGCCCGCCGCGCCGCGCTCGGCGTCGAGCACACGCCCAATCGCGCCTGCGAACGTGCGGATCTTGATCGCGTCAAAATGCAGCCGGCCTAGTTCGTTGCGCAGCGAGGATGCCTCGCCAGGGGGCGTTCGCCCATGCGGGCCGACGTTATGGAACCCCAGCCGTAACTCGCCTGCCGCCCGGCGGTCGTAGGGAATCACGTAAACCAGTTCCGGCCGGACGCCCGTTTCCTTGGTGAACGTGTCGAGCCATTGCGGCCAGTAGTCGAGGTCGTCGGCCAGGTCGCACTGGTTGAAGGCGACCACGACCACTTTGTCGGATTCCGCCGCTTTGCGAAAGAACTGCTTCACCGCGGCGTCGTTGTATTTCTGCTGGGTCAGCACGGCTACAATGACGTCGGCCGACTGGCGAACCTGATCTGCCCGCTGCCAGTTGACCGTCGCATCGGAGTCGATGTCGGGCGTGTCAAGCAAGAGCAGGCGGACCGGCACTTTCTCGCCAGTGCGCCAGAACAAGAGGTGCTCGGCGCCATCGGCCAACGGGTCGAGGGCCGATTGCCAACGCCGCAGGCGAAAGCCCTCGAAGAGGCGCGCCAATGCCGCCTCGTCGTCGAAACCCTCGGGCGCCAGGCAGACAGGGTGCCGCGTGCCGGCCGCCAGCGGGCTGACGGCGCTGGCCATCTCACCGGCAAGATGATTGAAGACGACCGACTTGCCGATGTTCGTTCCGCCCACCACGGCCACGACCAAGAGTGGCGGAGCGTCGAGCTGAGCCAGTAACTTGTGCTGAAGGAGGGCGAACCATTCCTCGCCCTTGGGCGGCGCCACGCCGACGGCGGCCGCTTCCTCTTCGAGGTTCGCCAGCGCATGGTAAAGACGCTTAACTTGGGAGGCCCAGGCTTGGAAAGTTGCGGTCATGGGCAAGAAAGTATAGCATCCGGGGTCGCCGAATGGTTTAGCCAAGTATGGACCCGAACCCCTATCGCTCGCCGCAGGCCGACGAAATGACGCGAAACCGCGCGTCGGTACCGTCGAAGGGCAAGCGGCGGTCCTGGGCGCGGATCGCGATGGGAACGGGATGCTTGTGCATCGCGCTGGTGCTCTTGGCGACCATGTTCACGACGTGGGCGACCGGCGGGGGCCCACAAGATACTCAGCGACTGCAGGCGATTATCGGCTGGGCCGCGGCGAGCGCCGTTTCCTTCATGTTGATGGGCACCGGAATGCTTACAAATCGCGACTGGATGGCTCTGGTTGGATTAGTACTCTTCTCACTCTCGTTCGCCGCAGTCGTCGTTTTACAAAGCATCACATGACGCGTGCCATACGCGCGGACACTCGGCGCGGCCTTTGTTGCCTGGAAACTACTTTCCCAAGCCGCCCGAATAGCGCACGATGCACCACAATGCCCGGAACCCGTCGCGCCAAGTAATCTTTTTCCCTTCGGCATAGGTCCGACCGCAATAACTGATGGGGCGTTCGTAGATCCTTACACCCGGCATGCTGGCCACCTTGGCCGTCAGCTCCGGTTCGATTCCAAAGCGCTGTTCACGCAGGGTTGGCGCGATCCGTTGGATGACGTCGCGGCGGAAAGCCTTGTAGCAGGTCTCCATGTCGGAGAGGTTGAGGTTGGTCATTGCATTGGAGAGCAACGTGAGCAGCTTGTTGCCGATTGAGTGCCAGAAGTAGAGCACGCGCTGGTTGTCGCCGGTAAAGCGGCTCCCAAATACCACGTCGGCAAGGTCGTCGACGATCGGCTGAATCAGTTTCTCGAATTCGGCGGGATCGTATTCCAGATCGGCGTCCTGCACGATGACGACCTCGCCGGTGGCATGTCCGAAGCCGGTCCGAAGCGCCGAGCCTTTGCCCAGATTGGTCTCGTGCATGATGACCTTCAGATCGGCGGCCGCGGGCCAGCTTCGCAACAACTCGCGCGTGCCGTCGGTGCTGCCATCGTCGACGATGATGATCTCGGTCGGCACCCCTGAGGCGCGTACGCGGCGGACGACTTCCGCGATCGTCGCGTGCTCGTTGTACACCGGAATCACGACCGAGAGGACGAAGCCCGGCGGAAAGCGGAAGATGCCCAAGCGCCTGCAAATGCTCTTGCCCAGCAAACGTTCCAAAAGATCGACCCTCGCGGATTGATCCAAGCCAGCCGCTTCGTCGGCCAGGTGTGCCACGATCTCGCGCGGATCGGGCCGGTGGAATTCATGCCCGCCGGATTCAGCCCCATCGGAATCAGATGAGTTTTCCAAGGTCACTGATTGGCTCATTGTCGTATGGAAATTCGTGATTTGATTGCTGAGGAATTTACGGCACGGCGGTCCGATGATCATACCTATCGTAAGCGAGGTGGGGTTCACCGTGCA
>Ga0265313_10000556_pt1 | contig 38926 bp, 42 predicted proteins | sample 4123metaG_FD_203122 | JGI IMG/M metagenome (GOLD analysis project Ga0265313, IMG submission 203122) | Rhizosphere microbial communities from Carex aquatilis grown in University of Washington, Seatle, WA, United States - 4-1-23 metaG | ecosystem: Host-associated > Plants > Roots > Rhizosphere >... | reverse complement strand
AGCCCGATGGGGTGCCGAGGCCTAGATATGCCGGTGGAAGCAACGTGTTGGTTCAACGCAAAAGAGGGAATGAATGACGATCAGAACCGCCTCCGCCGAATGGCAGGGCACGATCCACGAAGGCCACGGCCACATGCGCACGGGCAGTGGCGCCTTCGACGGCGCCTACTCCTACAATTCCCGCTTTGGCGACGGCGGCGGTGCCAACCCCGAGGAGTTGCTCGGCGCGGCCCATGCCGGCTGTTTCTCGATGGCTCTGGCGGTCGGCCTGACCAAGGCGGGCTTCAAGCCCACCGACATCCGCACGACCGCCTCCGTGCATTTCGACCCGGTGAACGGCGCTCCGACCATTACGCTGATCGAGCTTATCCTGGGCGCGGACGTTCCCGGCATCGACGACGCCACATTCCAGAAGATCGCCGCGGACGCGAAGGCGAACTGCCCGATCTCGCGGGCGCTCGCGGGCACGATCAAGGTCACGCTGAACGCAACGCTGAAAGGCTAAGCAAAGCATCGGAAAGAGCAGAAAACCGCTGCTCTTCCAGGGACAAAGCCTCCGTTCACCGGATTGGCAGAGACGCCGGCCGCCTCCCTTGACCGGGGCAGGCGGCTGGCGGACATTCCGGCGCACCTCAGATCAGGGTGCACCGAGTCCCCCCATGCCCTCAGACGAAAACCAGTTCGATCAGCCGGCGGCGATTGCCTTTGAGGCATTCACTGACGCCGACAAGGCCATCGAGCGGCTGGAGATGATCTACGACCGGCACACCGCTTTCATCCGCGGCCGCTTTGCCGATCTGTTGAAGACGAACCGGCTGGACGTCCACGTCCGTGCGACCTATCCGGAGATCCGCTTCGAGATATCATCGTACGCCAAGGTGGATTCGCGGCTCTCCTACGGCCACGTGGCGGGGCCGGGCACCTACGCGGCGACGGTGACACAGCCGCGGCTCTTCCGCTCGTACCTCACCGAGCAGATGAGGCTGCTTATCCGCAACCACGGCCGGCCGGTCGAGATCGGTCCGTCGGCCATGCCGATCCCGCTGCACTTCGCGTTTCCTGACGGGGTCCATGTGGAGGCGGAACTCGCCGAGCGCATCGAGCGGCCGCTTCGCGACATGTTCGACGTGCCGGACCTTGCGGTGATGGACGACGCCATCGTCAACGGCACCTACGAGACGCCGGCAGGCGCGCCGATGCCGCTCGCGCCTTTCACGGCGCCGCGCGTCGACTATTCGGTGCACCGCCTGCCGCACTACACGGCAACCAGCGCCGAGCACTTCCAGAACTTCGTGATCTTCACCAACTACCAGTTCTACATCGACGAGTTCGTGGAGATGGCGCGCGCGCTTATCCGGCAGGGCGAGGGCGGCTACGCCAGCTTCGTCGAGCCGGGAAATCTGATCACGCGCGCCGGCCACGACGAACCGACCTCGGGCAAGCCGGCATCGCGGCTGCCGCAGATGCCCGCCTATCATCTCACCATGCCGGGCCATGGCGGCATCACCATGGTCAACATCGGCATCGGCCCTTCCAACGCCAAGACGATCACCGACCACATCGCGGTGCTGCGGCCGCACGCCTGGCTGATGCTCGGCCACTGCGCCGGCCTGCGCAATACGCAGGCGCTCGGCGACTACGTGCTGGCCCATGGCTACGTGCGCGAGGACCACGTGCTCGACGCCGACCTGCCGATCTGGGTGCCGATCCCGGCACTGGCTGAGGTGCAGGTGGCGCTCGAGCAGGCGGTGGCCGAGGTGACCGGGCTTTCCGGCTTCGAGCTGAAGAGCATCATGCGCACCGGCACCGTCGCCTCGATCGACAACCGCAACTGGGAACTGCGCGACCAGCGCGAGCCGGTGCAGCGGCTGTCGCAGTCGCGGGCGATCGCGCTCGACATGGAATCGGCGGCGATTGCGGCCAACGGATTCCGCTTCCGGGTGCCTTACGGGACGCTGCTCTGCGTCTCCGACAAGCCGCTGCATGGCGAGCTGAAACTGCCGGGCATGGCGTCGGACTTCTACCGGCGGCAGGTCAGCCAGCACCTCGAGATCGGCATCCGGGCGATGGAGAAGCTGCGCGCGATGGCGCCGGAGCGGCTACACTCCCGCAAGCTGCGCTCCTTCCAGGAGACGGCATTCCAGTAAGGGTTGGATCATGCGGAAAGGTATTTTCGCCGGGCTGGCTATCGCACTGGCCGTCGCCGGTGGCGTCGCCCGTGCCGATACGCTGCCGCTGCCGCCGAACCTCGTCGACGTGCAATCCGCAGAGGGCGGCACCTACCTCTTCGAAAGCGGGGCACGCGCGGCGTATTTCCCGCTGTCGATCAACTTTCTCACCCAGAAGACGCAGTCGTATTGCGGTGTGGCCAGCATGGTGATGGTGCTGAACGCGCTCGACGTGCCGGCGCCGACAACCGCCGAATACACGCCGTTTCACACCTTCACGCAGGACAACGTTCTCGACGCGAAGACCGAGGCGATCCTGCCGGAGGCGACGCTGGCGCGGCAGGGAATGACGCTCGACCAGCTCGGCCAGATCCTCGGGCAGTATCCGGTGTCCGTGGAGGTCGTGCACGCGGCCGACAGTTCGCTCGCCGATTTTCGGGTGCGCGCGAGCGCCGCGCTGGCGGAGAAAGATCACTTCGTCATCATCAATTACCTGCGCAAGGCGCTCGGCCAGAAGACCTATGGCCACATCTCGCCGCTTGCGGCCTATGACGAGAAGTCGGACCGGTTCCTCATCCTCGATGTCGCGCGCTACAAGTATCCGCCGGTGTGGGTGAGCGCCGCCGACCTGTTCGGCGCGATGAACACCACCGACAGCGACAACCAGAACCGGACGCGGGGGTTCGTGCTGATCGCCAAGCCGGGCGGCTAGATCATTCCCGATTTGACTGAATCGGAAATTGCCCCTGATTCCTTTGCCTTGCGCAATTCCGGACGAAAAAGTGGAATCCACTTTTCCTGGAATTGCTCTAGCCGTTCCGCCGCTCGACCAGGCCGAGGACGTTGCCGCTCGGGTCGCGGAAGAACGTCATCCACTCCTCGGTGCCTTTTCTGCCAAGCTCGCCGGCATCGTCGCGGTGGATGCGGTGTGGCGGCTGCAGGAAGGAGACGCCACGCGCCTTCAACTCGCGCACGGCGGTGTCGAGACTGTCGACCAGGAAATAAAGCGTCGCCTGGGAGGCGGTGGCCGACAGCATCAGGCGGGTGCCTCCGCCCAAGCTGAAGAAGGCAAAACCCGGCGGGTCGAACCGCGACAGGAATTTCAGCCCGAGGATGTCGCGGTAGAACTCGATCGCGAGGTCGAGGTTGGTCGCGGTCAGCGCCACTTGTCCGAGCTTGTCGAGGGCAAACGCGCCGGCGGCCAGCGGCTTGGGCGGAACGTGGGCTTTCGGTGTGGCCTGAAAGACGATGGTGGACGCAAGCGGCGCGGGAGCGGCCGGCTTGGCTGGCGCTACAACCGGGCGGGCCACGGTCGCGGGCCGGCGCGGCGGCGCTGCCTTGGGCGCTGGCGGCAGCTTTGGCGCGGCAGACTTTGCCACGGCAGACTTTGCGACCGCTGGCTTCGCCGCGGCGCGGCTATTGCCGGCGGCGGGCTTTTTGCTCTCAATTTTGGGCGGCGGCTTTTTCTTGGTCTTGGCTTTGATGCCCGCCATAAATCCTCACCTCAGATGGAGAAACTCGTTCCGCATCCGCACGACGACGTGGCATTGGGGTTATGTATCTGGAAAGACTGGCCCATCAGGCTGTCGACAAAGTCGATCTCCGAGCCGCCCATGAAGGGCAGCGAGACCGCGTCGATCAGCACGACCGCACCGTCACGCTCAACCACCAGATCGTCAGCGGCGCGGCCGGCATCAAGATCAAAACCATACTGGAAGCCAGAGCAGCCACCGCCCGAAACACTCACGCGCAGAGCGGTGCCACCCGGTTCGGCGGACAGAATGCGCGCAATCCTGCGCGCCGCCCGTTCCGACAGCGTGACTTCCGACTTTTCCAGTGTCTCCGACATCGCCAATCTCAGCAAAAACGCTTGATTTGCCTGGGGTTTATCCGTGCAAATAGTTAGGTGGGGGCCACAGGCGAGTCAATGCTCCGCAGGCGGAAGCGGCAGGAATCCGGGGATTTTAGCGTGGGGAAAGCCGGCGGCCAGTGGTAAAGGGGCGGCGAAACTCCCTCGCGGCGCGCTGGCGACCCGATTCGCGACCGTCGCAACCGCAGATCGTTCCCGCCCATGGCGTTAGCGCGTTATGCCGCCGATCCTGCCCGGACCCTCGGGCGCCTCTATCCGGAGACGCCGAGCCCCGGGCGCACGGACTTCCAGCGTGACCGGGACCGGATCATCCATTCGACCGCCTTCCGACGGCTGAAGGACAAGACGCAGGTCTTCCTGTTCGACGAGGGCGACCACTATCGCACGCGGCTGACCCACACCATCGAGGTGGCGCAGATCGCGCGGGCGCTCGCCCGGGCGCTCGACCTCAACGAGGATCTGGCCGAGGCGCTGGCGCTGGCGCACGATCTCGGGCACCCGCCGTTTGGCCATGCCGGGGAGCGGGCGCTGGCCGAGCTGATGCGCGACCACGGCGGGTTCGATCACAACGCACAGAGCCTGCGGGTGGTGACGCTGCTCGAGCGGCGCTACCCGCGCTTCGATGGGCTTAACCTGACGTGGGAGACGCTGGAAGGGCTGGTGAAACACAACGGGCCGCTCTCCGGGCCTCTGCCGTTTGCCGTTGCCGCGTATTCGACACGGCAGGACCTGCAGCTGGCGACGTTTCCGAGCGCGGAGGCGCAGGCTGCGGCGGTGGCGGACGACATCGCCTACGATGCGCACGACGCGGACGACGGGTTGCGGGCCGGGCTGATCGCGCTCGATGCACTGCGCGCGGTGCCGCTGTTCGGCGACATTCTGGCCGGGATCAATGCGGAATATCCCGGGCTTGAGCGCAGCCGCGTGCACGCTACACTCGTGCGGCGGACCATCACGGCGATGATCGAGGACGTGATCGCGGAAAGCCGGCGCCGACTTGGCGCGCTGAAGCCGATGTCGGCGGACGAGGTGCGCGCTGCCGGTTCCGCCGTCGTGGGTTTCTCGGCGGCGATGGCGGAGCGCGACCGCGCCATCAAGGCCTACCTCACCGCGCATGTTTATCGGCACCCACAGGTGATGAATGTCATGAACGGGGCGGAGCGGGTGGTCCGCGAGCTCTTCGCCTGGTTTGGGGCGCACCCGGAGAGCCTGCCGGAGGGCTGGAAGCCGTCGGCGGCAGAGGACAACGCGCGGACGGTCGCCGATTTTCTCGCCGGGATGACGGACCGCTACGCGCTTGGCGAGCATCGGCGCATTTGCGGCGGGACGGGGGAACTGCGCCGGGGCGAGGCGTCGGAGATTTGACCTGTCCGGCGATCTGCGTTAGGCCGCCGAGTTCATTAAGATTGGCGGTTTCCCAAGATTCTTATGAATATCTTCAATGACTTTACGGCGCGTGTGCGCGCCGCGGCGGAGCGTGCGCTGGCGCCGCAGACACTGGCGGCGGCGGACCTCGCCCGGGTTGTCGTCGAGCCGCCGCGCGATGCCAGTCACGGCGATCTCGCCACCAACGCAGCGATGGTGCTGGCGAAGCCGACCGCACGGAATTCGCGCGCGCTGGCGGAGGCAATCGCGGCGGAACTTGCCCGCGACGGAGACGTGGCGGCGGCGGAAGTGGCGGGGCCGGGCTTCATCAACCTTCGGCTCCAGACGCTGGTCTGGCACCGGGTGCTCGGCGCAATCGTGGCCGCGGGCGCGCTCTACGGACGGAGCAGCGTGGGCGCGGGGCGCCGGGTGAACGTCGAATACGTCTCGGCGAACCCGACCGGACCTATGCACGTCGGCCATACGCGGGGCGCGGCGTTCGGCGACGCGCTTGCTTCGCTGCTGGTCGCGGCGGGCTTCGCGGTAGCGCGCGAGTACTACATCAACGATGCCGGCGCGCAGGTGGATGTGCTGGCGCGCTCCGCCTACCTGCGCTACCGCGAGGCGCTCGGCGAAAATGTCGGCGCCATCCCGGAAGGACTTTACCCGGGCGACTACCTCGTGCCGGTTGGCCAGAAGCTCGCCGAGACCTACGGGACGACATTTGCCGGCCAGCCGGAATCGGTCTGGCTGCCGGCGATCAGGCGCGACACCATCGAGGCGATGATGGCGCTGATCCGCGGCGATCTCGCGGCACTCGGCATCACGCACGAGGTGTTCTTCTCCGAGCGATCGCTCAATGACGGCACGCACGACCGGGTGAAGGAGGCCATCGACTGGCTGGCGGGAAAGGGGCTCATTTACAAGGGCACGCTGCCGCCGCCGAAGGGACAGCTGCCGGACGACTGGGAAGACCGCGAGCAGACGTTGTTCCGGTCGAGCGAGTTCGGTGACGACGTCGACCGGCCGCTGATGAAATCCGACGGCAGCTACACCTACTTCGCGTCCGACATCGCCTACCACTACGACAAGTACCGGCGCGGTTTCCGCGAGATGATCGACGTGCTCGGTGCAGATCACGGTGGATATGTCCGCCGGATGCAGGCTGCGGTGAAAGCTATCACTGGCGGAGAGGGGTCACTCGACGTCAAGCTGTGCCAGCTCGTCCGGCTGATGCGCCATGGCGAGCCGGTGAAGATGTCAAAGCGGGCGGGCGAGTTCGTGACGTTGCGTGAAGTCGTGGATGAAGTGGGGCGCGACGCGGTGCGGTTCATGATGCTGTACCGCAAGAACGACGCGCCGCTCGATTTCGACTTCGCCAAGGTCACCGAGCAATCGAAGGACAACCCGGTCTTTTACGTCCAGTATGCCCATGCGCGTGCGGCCTCGGTATTCCGTCAGGCGGTGGAGGTCGCGGGGCTCGACACCAGCGCGGCCACGCTGGCCGGGGCTCCCCTGGAGCGGCTGGACGATGCCGGCGAACTGGCGCTCGTGCGCCGTCTCAGCGAGTTTCCCCGGGTGCTGGAGGCGGCGGCCGAGGCCCACGAGCCGCATCGCATTGCGTTTTATGTGCATGACGTTGCTTCGGAATTTCATGCGCACTGGAATCGTGGCAAGGAGTTGCCGCAATTGCGCTTTATCAGCGCGGCAGACGTAGGTTTGACGTCGGCTCGCCTGGCACTGGTCCATGCCGTCAGGTTGGTCCTGTCCGAGGGATTGGCTATTCTGGGTGTGAGTGCACCCGAGGAGATGCGGTAGAGCCACCTCAGCCAGGCGTGAGGGAGTTTCGGGATGCCGGAACAGTACGATCCGAAGAACGCATCGCGGTCGCCTTACGGGCGGCCGGCGGAATCGCGTCCGGCGTCGTCTCCCGCGGCCGAACCCAGCGATCCGCTGGCGGAGCTCGCGCGCATGGTGCACGGGCGCCCGGCGCCGGCCGCGCCGCTGACCCGCGCGCGTGACGAGCCGCCGGCGCCGACCGATCTCGAATCCGAGCTCTTGAGCGACCTGCAGGCTTCGTTCGCCGCGGTTCGCCAGGCAGCGCAGCAGCCGGCCGCGCCGCCGCGGCCGCAGGCGTTCGTGCCACCGGAACCGCCACCGGCGCCTGAACCGCCGCGCCTGCGGCCGTCCGCGCCGGCCGAGCCGATCTTCGCCGGGTCATTCGCACCGCGCGCGCCGACGCCAGCACCGGCGCCGCCGCCGGTGCACAACGACCCGCATCAGGACATGCGCCACGAGTTTCGGCTGGAGCCGCTCGACGAGAGCCGGCTGGTGCCGATTCCGTCAGCGCCGGTGATTCAGCCGTCGCTGCCGCCGGGCTATGCCGAGCGGCAGGCCGAAAGGGCTGCAGCCGCCGCCGAGCCGTTGCCGCAGGTCCTGCAGCGGGCGCAGCGCGACGCGGCCGCCGCGCCGCCGGAGGACAAGTTCACGTCTTTCGAGCTTCGCCCCAGCAGCGCGCCCCAGGTTCCGCCGCCTTCAGCCCCGCCGCCGCAGCAGACACATTCGCGCTGGGAGAAGCCGCCGGCACAGGAGCCGCCGGCCGCGAGCAGCCGCTTCGCGCCGCCCGTGAATGCTCCGCCGGAGTTGCCCTACGAGGACGACGAACTCGATCCGTTTGCGGAAGCGGGCCTGTTTCCGGCGAGCGAGGTGCCGGATGACGAGTTCGAGGCCGACGAGTACGGGCTGTCGCCCGGTTATGCCGAGGACGACGGCGGGCCGGGCGACTTCGGCGAGACCGCTCCCGCCTCGCGCAAGGGCGGCCGCATGCCACGCGGGCTCGTTATCGCGGCGGCGGTGATTGCCGTTGCGCTGGTGGGCGGGATTTCAGTCGCTATGTTCCGCCAGGGAGAGAAGAGCGTCGGCGCACCGCAGACGATCCTCGCCGACAACACACCGACCAAAATCACTCCCGACGACAGCGCGCCGGCCTCCAGCGATGCCGACGCCCAGAACAAGATCATCTATGACCGCGTGAATTCGGCGGCAGCCAACGACAACACGACGCTGCTTTCTCCCGACAGCGCGCCGATCCGGACAAACGACGCGCCGGATACGGACACGATTTCGCGGGTGATCCTGCCCGGCGGGCCGGGTTATGACGCGCAGGCAAGTTCAAGCCAGGCCCAGCAGGGGACAGCGGCGCCGGATTCGCCCGACAGTGGCGATGACTCGCTCGGGCCGCGCAAGGTGCGCACCGTGGTGGTGAAGCCGGACGGGACGATCCTGTCGAGCAGTGCGTCCGACGCACCGATGGGTGGCGCAGCACCGGCAACGCAGGCTCCCGCAGCCGATGCGGCACCGAGCGCAAACGCGGCCGTGACGGTGGCACCTGCGCCGGCGACGGACGATACCGTCGCCATCTCCGGATCCGACGGCGGCGGTTTGCAGATTACGACCAATCCCGACGCCAGCGCGGCGCCTGCCATTCCCGCCACGCCGGCGCCCGCTCCTGTGACGGCGGCTCCGGCGTCCGTGGCGGCAGCCCCGGCGCCGCAGCCGAAGCCGGCGAAGGTGGCGCCGACGGTGGTCGCCAAGGCTGACAGCAACGCCCCGATCGACCTCACCCCGGGTGGCACCGCCGTGGCTCAGGCGACGGTCGCGACGACGGCGGGGGATGGCGTCTACGTGCAGATATCGTCGCAGCACACCGAGGATGCTGCGCGCGCGACCTACAAGGACCTGCAGGCGCGCTACCCCACCATTCTCGGCAAGTATGCCGTGAACCTGCAGCAGGCGGACGTTCCCTCGCGCGGCACCTTCTATCGCGTCCGCGTTGGTCCGTTTTCCGGAGCGGACGCGCAGCGCCTTTGCGATGACCTGAGGTCGGCGGGCGGCGACTGCGTCCTTGCCCGGCACTAGCGGGCGAACCGGCCGCGTCGTGGTGAAAGCCTTCATTTCCGGATGCGCCGGGACGGTGCTTTCCGACGGGGAGCGAGCCTTTTTCGCGGCCGAGCAACCGTTCGGGCTCATCCTGTTCAAGCGGAATTGCGCCGAGCTGGCCCAGGTGCGGGCGCTCACGGCGGATTTTCGCGCGGCGACGGGGCGGGCGGATGCCCCGGTGTTCATCGACCAGGAAGGCGGACGGGTGCAGCGGCTGCAACCGCCACACTGGCCGCGACACGCCCCGGCGCGGGCGCTGGCGCTGGTTGCTGCGGCCGACATGGCGCAGGGCGCGCGCGCAGCCTGGCTGCATGGACGCCTGATCGGCGCCGACCTCGCCGATTGCGGCGTTGACGTGAACTGCGCGCCGGTGCTCGACGTGGCGGTGCCCGAAGTGAGCGAGGCGATCGGCGACCGCTCGTTCGGGGGAGATCCCCAGCTGGTTGCGACGCTCGGGCGCGCGATGGCGGAGGGGCTGCTTGCGGCCGGCGTGCTTCCCGTTGTCAAGCACACGCCGGGCCACGGACGCGCGGTCGTCGACAGTCACAAGGCGTTGCCGGTGGTCGACGCCAATCTTGAGACGCTCGCCGAGAGCGACTTCGTTCCGTTCGCTGCCCTCGCCGATCTGCCGATGGCCATGACCGCGCACGTGATTTTCCGCGCGATCGACTCAGCGCATGCGGCGACGGTCTCGCGCGCGGTGATCCGCGATATCATCCGGAATCGAATCGGCTTCGACGGACTGCTGATGAGCGACGACATTTCGATGCATGCACTTTCTGGGGATTACTCGTCGCGAGCTCAATCTATCTATGACGCGGGGTGCGATCTCGTGCTTCACTGCAATGGCCGGACCGAGGAGATGCGCGAAATCGGTGGTGCGGCGCCCGCTCTCGGAGGCAAAACACGAGAGCGGGCGTTACGCGCACTTAGTCTCCGACGGAGTCCGGATTTCCTCGACAGAGCGTCGGCACGTGAGGAGTACCTCGCGTTGCTGGGACGTGTGGGCTGGCAGGAGCGCGTCGGATGAACGCGTCCAGCGAACGGGAACAGGAAGACCTGTGGGAAGCCTACGCGACGCTTGACGGCGGCGAGCCGGAGCAGGCGCTGATCATCGACGTCGACGGCTTCGAAGGACCGCTCGACCTGCTGCTCGAGATGACGCGCTCGCAGAAGGTCGACATCACCCGCATTTCGATTCTGGCGCTGGCGGACCAGTACCTGTCGTATATCGAGCAGGCGCGAAAGTTGCGGCTCGAACTCGCCGCCGACTACCTGGTGATGGCAGCGTGGCTGGCCTACCTGAAGTCGCGGCTGCTGCTGCCCGAGGTCGATGACGGCGAGGAGCCGACGGGCGAAGAACTGGCGGCGGCGCTGGCTTTCCGGCTGCGCCGGCTGGAGGCCATGCGCGATGCCGCAGCGCGGCTTGCCAACGGCAACCGGCTCGGGCGCGACGTCTTTCCGCGCGGAGCGCCGGAGCCGGTCGCGGTCCACAAACGCAACGAATATTCGGCGACGCTCTACGACCTGCTTTCGGCCTACGCGGCGCGGCGGCAGGTGACGGTGGTCCAGGAGGCACACCGGGTGCGGGCGCGGGCGGTGTGGTCGCTGGCGGATGCGCGCGAGGCGCTGACGCGGCTGGTCGGCCGCGTGGCGGAGTGGACGCCGCTCAGCGTTCTGATGTCGCCGTACCTGTCGTCGCTCGGGATGAGGCGCAGCGTGACGGCGAGTTCGTTCGGCGCTGCGCTCGAACTCGCGCGCGAGGGAAAACTTGAGCTGAGGCAGACAGAGACGTTCGCCCCCATCTATCTTCGCGACCGCATCCCGGTCGTGGCTGTTCCTGCGGAGACCGACAATGGCTAATGCGAGTGCCGCCGTCATGATCGCCGTCGACAACGATGCCAACCCGCCGGACGTCGCGTCCGAGGACTGGCGGCAGAACCTCAGAATGATCGAGGCGCTGCTGTTCGCCTCCGCCGAGCCGGCGACGATCGAGGACATCGCCGCGCGCCTGCCGGAAGGTGCCGACGTCGGCGCGCTTCTCGACGAGCTTCAGGCGACGTATGCCAGCCGCGGCGTGAACCTGGTGCGCGTGGCGGGCAAGTGGGCGTTCCGCACCGCGGGCGATCTCTCGTTTCTCCTGGCCCGCGAGGCGGTGGAGCAGAAGAAGCTGTCGCGCGCGGCGCTGGAGACGCTTGCGATCATCGCCTACCACCAGCCGGTGACGCGCGCCGACATCGAGGAGATCCGGGGCGTGGCGACTTCAACCGGCACGCTCGACGTTTTGCTCGAGGCGGGCTGGATCAGGATGCGCGGACGCCGCAAGGCGCCGGGCCGGCCAATCACCTACGGCACGACGGATACTTTTCTTTCGCACTTCGGGCTGGATTCGGTCGGCGACCTGCCGGGTGTCGAGGAGCTCAAGGCCGCCGGGCTGCTCGATGCGCGCGTGCCGCCGAGCTTCGCGGTGCCGGAACCGGAGGCGGCCACGAACCTTGCCGAGGACGAGGAGCCGCTGGACGAGCGCGACACGGAGGCAGGGGCGAGGTAGCACTCCTCCGCTTCCCCCGCGCATGCGGGGCCCAGGGAGAGCCGAAGGGCTGTTTCCGACGTTGAGACGCGACGCCCGGCCCCTGGATCCCCGCTTTCGCGGGGAAGGCGGACGGGAGACAGTGAGCGGACAGTGGGAGTGACGCCCCACAGGTTAACGGCCTTTTGGCGCAAGCGGTTGATCTTAATTGCCATCGGTCGCGTTAGCGCCTATTTGGTGAGGGGAGGCCGCGCCGCAGAGGCTGGGCGGCGGCGGACAGCGAAAATTGTGGAGAAGGACCAATGGGTTCCCTCAGTATCTGGCACTGGCTGATCGTGATTGCCGTCGTGGCGCTCTTGTTCGGCGGCCGCGGCAAGATTTCCGATCTCATGGGTGACGTCGCCAAAGGCGTGAAGAGCTTCAAGAAGGGGCTCGCGGATGACGACGAGCCGGCGAAGCCGATCGAGACGAAGACGGTCTCGCAAGAGAAGACGCACGTCAGCTAGTCTGGCTGCGGCGCGCGGTTTCCGTCGCGGATGCGCCGGCGCTGAATCGGTTGTCCCATGTTTGAAATCGGCTGGTCCGAAATCCTGCTCATCGCGATCGTGGCGATCGTCGTGATCGGCCCGAAGGATTTGCCGCGCGTGATGCGCGCCGTCGGCCAGTGGGCCGGCAAGGCGAAGCGGATGAGCCGCGAATTCCAGGCGCAGTTCAAGGAAGCGCTGCGCGAGGCGGAACTCGAGGGTGTACGCAACGACATCACCGACATCATGGCGACCGACCCGCTCAAGGACGTCAAGACGGAAATGGCGAAGGTCGAGACGGGTCTCAGGACCGATCTCTCGGGGTCGGGCGCGCCGATGACCACCGCAGCCGCGCCGGCCGAGCCGGTGTCGCCTGCGGCAGGCCTGCCTTTAGCGGTAACGCCAGAGGTTGAGACGGCGGCGGCGCCCGTCGCGAGTGAAAACGCCGAGCCGCCTGCCGCGGTCAAGGCTGCGCCGTGACCGTGCAGCAGCCGACGCCCGAGGAAGATGAGGTCGAGGCCAGTCGCGCGCCGCTGCTGTCGCATCTGCTCGAGCTGCGCGCACGGCTGATCCGGGCCTTGATCGCCATCCTGATCGCGTTCCTCGCCTGCTTTGCCGGCGCCAAGTACATCTACAACCTGCTGCTCATCCCCTACATCTGGGCGGCGGCGGGACGCGGCGATACGGCCAAGCTGATCTACACCGCGCCGCAGGAATATTTCATCGTGCAGATGAAGGTCGCGCTGTTCGGCGCGATCTGTTTCGCCTTTCCGGTCATCGCCCAGCAGATCTACAAGTTCGTGGCGCCCGGGCTCTACAAGAACGAGCGGCGCGCGTTCCTGCCGTATCTCGTCGCGACGCCGCTGCTGTTCGTGCTCGGCGGGGCGGTGGTGTTTTTCCTGATGATGCCGCTGGCGCTGCGCTTCTTCCTGTCGCTGCAGCAGACGGGCGGCAACGGCGAAGCTTCGATCGAGGCGCTGTTCAAGGTGAGCGACTACCTGTCGCTGATGATGAACCTCATTCTGGCGTTCGGGATCGTGTTTCAGCTGCCGATCGTGCTGACGCTGCTGGCGCGCGTCGGCGTGGTGACCTACGACACGCTGAAGAAGGGCCGGCGCTATGCGATCGTGCTCGCCTTCGTGGCGGCCGCAGTGCTGACGCCGCCCGACGTCATCTCGCAGTGCAGCCTCGCCATCCCCACCATCCTGCTCTACGAGGCCTCGCTCATCTCCGTGCGCATGGTCGAGAAGCGCAAGGTGGCCGAGGAAGCGGCGCGGGCGGCCAAGGGGTAGGGCGAGGTTTCGCCGGGGCCGGGTCGGGATGACGGACGACCCGATCCGCCGCGTCTGGGAGCATCGCGAGGGCGTCGTTGCCGGGTTCACCAGGCGATACGGCGTGAAGCTGCTTGTCTGGTTCGAAGAACGCGCGACGGGAGAGTCGGCGTTCGAGCGGGAACAGTCGATCAAAGGGTGGGAACGCCAGTGGAAGATCGACCTCTTTCGCGCCGCAAACCCCGAGTGGCGTGACCTTTTTCCCGAACTCGGTCTCGGCTGATCCGTCGGGCTGGATTCCCGGTTGCCGGCTGCGCCGGCCCCGGGAATGAGCGGAGGGTGGGGAGAGTCCGGGGGTCGTAAGGCTCATGGCCCTCTCCCTGGGGGAGAGGGGGAGCGACGGACGGCATGACGCGCGGCCGGAATTTGGCTACAAGGCCGCAGCAATGCTGACCTGAGACCTGACCAATGCTCGATATTCGCTGGATTCGCGAGAACCCCGAGGCGCTGGACCGCGCGCTGAAGAACCGTGGCGCGGAGCCGCTGTCGGCGAAGCTGATCGGGCTCGATGAGACGCGGCGCTCCGCGATCCTGAAGCTCGAGGAGGCGCAGGCACGCCGCAATTCCGCCTCCAAGGAGATCGGCAAGGCCAAGGCCCAGAAGGACGAGGTGACGGCGCAGCGGCTAATGGCGGAGGTGGCGAGCCTCAAGGATACGATGACGGCGCTCGAGGCCGACCAGAAGGCGGCGGAGAAGGCGCTGGAAGACGCGCTGGCGATCGTGCCGAACGTGCCGCTCGATGACGTGCCGGTCGGCGCGGACGAACACGCCAACGTCAAGTATCGCGAATGGGGTGAGCGACCGAACGTCCGCCAGCGGTGGCCGAGCGATTTCAAGCCGAAAGAGCACTACGAGCTCGGCGAGGCGCTGAAGCAGATGGATTTCGAGGCGGCGGCCAAACTCTCCGGCTCGCGTTTCACTGTGCTGAAAAAGGGGCTGGCGCGTCTGGAACGCGCGCTCGGTCAGTTCATGCTCGACCTGCACACGGAGGAGCACGGCTACACCGAAGTGCAGCCGCCGCTGCTGGTGCGGGATGAGGCAATGCATGGGACTGGCCAGCTCCCGCGATTCAAGGCCGACCTCTTTCGGGCCAGCTTCTTCGATAAGGAGACGTTGGGAAAGGAGGCCGCCAAGGCAGCGGCGTTAGTCGAGCCGTGGCTGAAGGAACAATCTCTCACCATAATAGACAAGGCGCTGGCGGATGGATTGAGCAGAGACGATGCGATCGCTGCAGGCTACAGACGTTACGGCGACGATCTGAGAGACGCTTGGGCGGAGGCGTATTTTGCAGCGATAGATTCGGGCGAAGCGACGGAAAATCTCTGGCTCATCCCCACTGCCGAAGTGCCGCTGACCAATCTCGTGCGCGAGAGCATTCTGTCGGAAGAAGAGTTGCCGCTGCGGTTCACGGCGCTGACGCCGTGCTTCCGCTCCGAGGCCGGCGCTGCCGGGCGAGACACGCGAGGCATGCTGCGCCAGCACCAGTTCGACAAGGTGGAACTCGTCTCGATTACCACGCCCGAGCAATCGCAGGCTGAGCACGAGCGCATGCTGTCGTGCGCGGAAGCCGTGCTGCAGAAGCTCGACCTGCATTACCGTGTGATGACGCTGTCGACCGGCGACATGGGTTTTGCTTCGCAGAAGACTTACGACATCGAGGTGTGGCTGCCGGGGCAGGGCGCCTACCGCGAGATTTCCTCGTGCTCGGTGTGCGGCGATTTCCAGGCGCGGCGCATGCAGGCACGGTTCAGACCCAAAGAGGGCAAGAATGTCAGGCTGGTCCACACGCTCAATGGCTCGGGTGTCGCCGTCGGACGTGCGCTGATCGCGGTGATGGAGAACTACCAGAACCCGGACGGCTCGATCACCGTGCCGGACGTGCTGCGCAAGTACATGGGTGGCGTGACTCGAGTGGAGGCGTGAGGGGTTCTCCCGGCCCGGCGACGGCCAGGCCGTGGTTGATCATGCTGATGCCGTACTTCGGCACCTGGCCGCCGTGGATCAACTTCTTCATGGAGAGTTGCCGGCGCAATCCCGATGTGGTCTGGCGCTTCCATACCGATTGCGGGCGGCCGGAGAACCTGCCCGACAACGTCGAAATCGTTGAAACCACCTTCGGCAACTACACGGCGCTCGTGAGCGCGCGGCTCAAGCTCTCGTTCGCGCCGGCGGACCCATACAAGCTCTGCGATCTCAGGCCCGCCCTCGGCTACATTCACGCAGCGGAGACGGCGGGATACGCCTTCTACGGCTTCGGCGACATCGATGTGATCTATGGGCAGATTTCGTCTTTCTATCCGGAACACCTCCGGCGGCGCTACACCGTCATCTCCACGCACGGCAACGACGCATCCGGACACTTCTGCCTGTTCCGCAACAACGCGGCCAATCGCTCGATGTTTCGCTTCATTCGCGACTTTGGTCGCGATCTCGCCGATCCGCGCAACCACGCGATCGATGAGCGCGGCCTGACGCGGACCATTCGCCGCTCGCGCCGCTGGCGAACCGCACTCGATCCGCGGCGATGGCTCAGCGGGGGAGTGTGGCCTCGGCCGTTCTACCGCGAGGAATACAGTACGGTCCTCAGCCCACGCGGCTGGATCGACGGGAGCGCCAACTATCCCCGTGTGTGGCGCTGGCGCGACGGGGCGTTGACGGCCGATGGCACAGATCGGCGCACGTTCCTCTACCTTCACTTCATGCGCTGGAAGAGTCACTGCGGTGGAACCCAGCCCGACGAGGGCGCGTGGCGGCAACTCGACCGGCTGGTCAATACAGACTGGCGGCGGGCGATTGCCGACGGCTTCAGCATAAGCCCGGCAGGGTTCCAGCCGTTCGACTTCGTGTACACCCAGGGGCCCGCCGGAGCTCCGGCAGGTGATGCCAGCGCGACGCCCGGCGGTGCCGACCGGTAGACAAGCGCCTGGCGACTGCCTATTGCCGAGGGCCTGGCAGCGGAGCTTCGAAACCTCCCCGGAGTTGGCATGCGCATCCTGATCACCAACGATGACGGCATTCATTCGCCGGGGCTGACCGCGCTGGAGCGCATCGCGCGGACGTTCAGCGAAGACGTGTGGGTGGTGGCGCCGGAGCTTGACCAGAGCGGGCTGTCGCACTCGCTGTCGCTGTCCGACCCGCTCCGGCTTCGCCACATCGGGCCGCGGCACTTTGCGCTCCGCGGCACGCCGAGCGACTGCGTGATCATGGGCGTGCGCCAGCTGCTCGGCGAGCGGCCGGACCTCATTCTCTCCGGCGTCAATTCGGGCTCGAACGTTGCCGATGACGTGACCTATTCCGGCACCATCGCCGGCGCGATGGAGGGGACGCTGCTCGGCATTCCCTCCGTCGCGTTCAGCCAGGGATATGCCTATGCCGGCGGCGAACGGCGGGTGCCGTGGGAGACGGCCGAGGCGCATGCACCCGCCATCCTGACGAAGCTTCTCGCCTTCGGCTTTCCGCCGGGCATCCTTTACAACGTGAACTTTCCGAACCGCGCGCCGCAGGACGTCGGCGAGACCGTGGTGACGGTGCAGGGCAACCTGTCGCACGCACTCCACATCGACGAACGGCGCGACGGCCGCAACCTGCCGTATTTCTGGGTCACGTACCGGCGCGACCATTCGCTGCCGCTGAAACCGGGGGCAGACGACGAGGCGGTGGAACGCGGGCTGATTTCGGTGACGCCGCTCCGCCTCGACATGACGGCGCACGACCTCGTCGGCGAGCTCGGCCAGCACATGGCAGGAGACTGACGACGAATGACGGACCGGCCGGACGATGAGATCGAGGCCCACCGCGTCCGCATCGCCGAGCTCATCCTGCGCCTGCGCCGGGCGGGCATCACCGACCAGCGGGTCGTCGCGGCCATCGAATGGGTGCCGCGCGCGCTGTTCGTGCCGCCGGAGGGGCGCGGGCAGGCCTACGTCGAACGGGCGCTGGCCATCGACTGCGGGCAGACGATCAGCGCGCCGGTGATCGTCGGGATGATGACCAATGCGCTCGACGTCGCTCCGCGCGACCGGGTGCTGGAGATCGGAACCGGCTCGGGTTACCAGGCGGCGGTGCTCTCCAGGCTCTGCCGGCGGGTCTACACGATCGAACGGTTCCGGACGCTCAGCGAGGCGGCCGAGCAGCGCTTCCGCACGCTCAGGCTCGACAACGTCACCACCATGGTCGGCGACGGCATGAACGGCTGGCCCGAGCAGGCGCCCTTCGACCGCATCATCGTGACGGCGGCCGGGGAGGCGGTTCCCGAGGCGCTGAAGGAGCAGGTGAAGGTCGGCGGCGTCATCGTGATGCCGGTCGGGCCGGCGGACGGCGTGCAGAAGCTGACGCGGTTCGAGCGCATGGCCGACGGCTTCAACGAGAAGGTGCTGGCTGACGTGCGCTTCGTGCCGCTGATCCCGGGCAAGGCGGCGCGGCTTTAGGGGGAGGGGGCCTGGCTGCGGGGTGGAACGCGCTCTCCCCGGACGCGGCACCGCCGGCATTGCGGGGAAAAGCACGCGTACGGCGCAATTCAGCGCCTGCCGACACCCTCACGGAGGGAAACCGTGGACGGATGGCAATCCGCCGCGGAATTTGCGGGTCCGGCTGCGACTTAAACCGTTTGTCAACGTTACCGCGGTTTACTCGCCAACAGTTTCCAGCGTCTGTAGCGCGAGTATCAGCGATGCGTTCTGTGTCAGCGTTCCGGTCCCGCCTTCTCGGTCAGGCGGCCCTCGTGGTGGTTCTTGCCGGTATGAGTGCCTCGTGCAGCAATTCGCTGCGCCTCGGCGAAGGGCCGGAATTCACCGGTTCCACTGAAAACCAGCGCGAAATCCTCGGCTACAACAGCGTTGACGGCCAGCAGGGCAGCGGTGGCGGGAACGCCTATCAGCCCGCGCCGGCGCCCAGCAACGCGGTGACCAGCTCGAATTTGCCGCCGCCTCCCTCCAGCACCTACGCCTCAGCCGAACCCGAGCCGCAGCCGGCACCGGCGCCTGCGCCGTTGGCCGACGCCGCGCCCATGGGTGGCACCTTCGTGTGGACCGCCGTCGGTGGCCGCGTCATTTCGCTGAAGGCGGGAGATTCGCTGGCAGGGCTCGAGACCAAGTTCGGTGTACCGGGCGAACAGATTCTCGCAGCCAACCAGCTTTCCAGCGAAGGCCAGCTGCGTCCGGGCAAGATCATCGTGATCCCGCGGCATGTGATGGTGGCGCCGGGCGAGACCGCGCCGCCTGCCATCGCGTCCGTCGCGCCCGCGCAGGAGCCGGCGACGGCCGCTCCCGCCATGAGGCCGACGATGACGGCCGCGGCTGGCGGTGGCTATACCGTGCAGCCCGGCGACACGCTGTTCAGCGTCGCGCGCAAGAACGGCACGACTGTCGCGACGCTTGCCCGGCTGAACGGGCTTGAGACGACGGCCTCGCTCACCACCGGCGAAAAGCTCAGGATTTCGGGCGAAGCGCCGGCCGCGGTCGCCGCGGCCGAACCGAAGACGGAGCCGAAGCTGCTCGGCGCGCCACCGAAGGTGCTGGGCACGCTCACCATGAAGGGCACGTCCCCCACGCCGGGCACGGAGACCGAGGTTGCGTCGGCCGCGCCGGCGCCGGCAAGCGCACCCAAGATCAGGCTGGCCTCGCCGGCGGACACCGCCGAGACCGGCAGCCAGTTCGCCGCCAATACGCCGGCCGCGAGCGCGCAGGCGATGCCGACCATTCCGGTGGCGCCGCAGGCGTCCGATACTCCGGTGACGCAGAATGCCTCCATCAATCCGGCCGACGGTGCGGTGGATGCGCCTTCGGCGGACGGCAAGCAGTTCCGCTGGCCGGTGCGCGGCCGCATCATCTCCGGCTTCGGCACCAAGCCGAATGGCGAGAAGAACGACGGCATCAACCTTGCGGTCCCGGCGGGCACGTCGGTGAAATCGATCGAGGCGGGCACGGTGATCTATGCCGGCAACGAACTCGCGGGCTACGGCAACCTGGTGCTTATCCGCCACGCCGGCGGCTGGGTGTCGGCCTACGCCCACAACCAGGACCTTCTGGTGAAGAAGGGCGACACCGTGCAGCGCGGGGAGACGATCGCTCACGCCGGCATGACGGGCTCGGTAACCTCGCCGCAGGTTCACTTCGAGTTGCGCCAGGGGGCCAAGCCGGTCAACCCGCTCGACTACCTTGCCGGGGCGTGAGCCGCCCCCGCAAAGAGACGCGATCAGTCTGTCCTGACCTCCGAAAGGCACGCTGATCGGTACAGGTCTGGCGGGGCGGCTTAGCTTCCTTGAAGCATGACCCCGCGCCGTCCCGCCAGATCCTGAACATACTGCCAGGCGACGCGCCCCGAGCGGGCGCCGCGGGTGGTGGCCCACTCTAGGGCTTCGGCGACCAGGCTGGCATCGTCGACGGCGATCCCGTGATAGGCGACGTAGCCGCGCACCATCTCCAGATATTCATCCTGGCTGCACTTGTGGAAGCCCAGCCACAGGCCGAAGCGGTCAGAGAGCGAGACTTTCTCCTCCACGGCCTCGTGCGGATTGATCGCGGTGGAGGCTTCGTTCTCGGCCATGTCGCGCGGCAGCAGATGGCGACGGTTCGACGTGGCGTAGAAGACGACGTTGGGGGGGCGGCCTTCGATGCCGCCTTCCAGCACCGCCTTCAGCGACTTGTACGAGGTGTCGTCGTGGTCGAACGACAGATCGTCGCAGAACAGGATAAAGCGGTGCGGCGCTGAGCGGACAAGGCTCATCAGGTGCGGCAGGGTCTCGATATCCTCGCGGTGGATCTCGATCAGCTTCAGCGTGTGGCCGCGGTTGACAGCCGCGTGCGCGGCCTTGACCAGCGAGCTCTTGCCCATGCCGCGCGCGCCCCAGAGCAGCACGTTGTTGGCCGGGAGGCCGCGGGCAAAGCGCTCGGTGTTGTCGACCAGAATGTCGCGGACGCGGTCAACGCCGCGAAGGAGGCCGATGTCGACCCGGTTGACCTCGCGCACCGGCTCAAGCGCGCGCGCCGAGGGATGCCAGACGAAGGCGTCGGCGGCCGCGAAATCAGGTGGCACAGGCGCCGGCGGGACGGCGCGCTCGATCAGCGCAATCAGCCGGTCAAGCCGCCCGGCAAGGCTGTTCAGGTCGTCTTCAGTGGCCATGGGCGGAGGGGTTAGCACGCGGCCCGAGCGCAGCCAACGGCGCGAAGTGGCCTCCGGAAACCACAGTTAAGGCGGCCGGCAATGCCGCCGGGCGGGCGGTTTTGGTGGCGCGGCCCGCAGGAGCCACCCATATGGTTGCAAAGGGGGCTTGCCTCGTTATAGTCCGCGCCGTTTCGCGGCCCCGCACCTTTGTGCCGCTCAAGGAGCATTGTGGATGTTCACTACCGAAGCCTTCGCGCAATCGGCCGGCGGAATCTCCGCGGCCGGACCCGCGGGCGCGCTGATCCAGTTTGCTCCGATCGTCGTCATTTTCGTCATCATGTACCTGCTCATTCTGCGGCCGCAGCAGCAGAAGCAGCGGGCGCTGCGCGAGATGGTTTCCAACCTGAGGCGCGGCGACACGGTCGTGACCGGGGGCGGGCTGATCGGCAAGATCGCCAAAGTGGACGATGCCGAAGTTCAGGTCGAACTGGCGGAAGGCGTGCGCGTGAAGGTGGTGCGCAGCTCGATCACCGAGGTTCGCGTCAAGGGCGAGCCGGTCAAGGACGCGGCGCAGGGTTAAGGCGGGCGAGCGCCCGGGTTCAAGGTCAAGATCGCGATGCTCTATTTCCCGCGCTGGCAAGTCTTCGGCATTCTCGCCGTGGTCCTCATCGGGTTCCTGTCGGTGGTGCCGAACTTCCTGTCGAAGAGCACGCTGGCGTCATGGCCGAGCTTTTTGCCGAGAAGCCAGATCGTGCTTGGTCTCGACCTGCAGGGCGGCGCCTACCTGCTCTATGAGGTCGACCGCAACGAATACATCCAGAAGCGGCTGCGCGATCTCACCGCGGACGTGCGGCGCACGCTGCTGGACAACCCGCGCATCGGTTACACCGGCCTTGGCGTCCAGGGGCAGACGGTGCAGCTCCGCATCCGCGACCTGTCGCAGCTGGCCGACGCCAAGTCGCGTCTCGACAAGCTGAGGAACCCGTTGAACGCCGGCCTGCTTTCCGCCGGATCGGTGTACGAGTTCGACCTGACAGTTGGCGACGACGGCCTCGTGCGCTTCAGCTATTCGGCTGCCGGGCTGACGCAGCGGCTGAAGCAGATCGTACAGCAGTCGATCCAGGTCATCGACCGGCGCATCAACGATCTCGGCACGACCGAGCCTTCGATCCAGCAATCCGGCGACGGGCGTATTCTGGTGGAGGCGCCGGGCCTCGGCGACCCGCAGCGGCTGAAGGACCTTATCGGCCAGACTGCGCAGCTCGAATTCCACATGGTGGATGACGAGATTTCCGCCGATCAGGCGAAGCAGACTCCGCCGAAGCCCGGGATCACGCGCTTTCCCGATCAGACCAACGCCAACGTCATCTATGAAGTGGACGAGGGCGCGCTGATGACCGGCGAGGACCTTGCCGACGCGCAGACCGCCTTCGACCAGCAGACCAACGAACCGGTGGTGAACTTCCGCCTGACCGGCGGCGGCGCGCAGAAGTTCGGGCAGGTGACGACCAAGAACGTCGGCCGTCCCTTCGCGATCGTGCTCGACAACGTGGTGATCTCGGCGCCGGTGATCCGGCAGCCCATCCTTGGCGGCTCCGGCCAGATCAGTGGCAATTTCACGGTGGAGAGCGCCAACAACCTCGCGATCCTGCTGCGGGCCGGGTCGCTGCCGGCGAAGCTCACCATCGTTGAAGAGCGCACGGTGGGCGCCAGCCTCGGTGCCGATTCGATCCGCGCCGGCATCGCGGCGTCGATCGTGGCGACGGTGTTCATCGCGGTATTCATGATCGTCTGCTACGGCCTCCTCGGGGCGTTCGCCGACCTTGCGCTCATCGCCAACAACTTCCTGATGATCGGCATTCTGAGCGCGCTCGGCGCGACGCTGACGCTGCCCGGCATCGCGGGCATCGTGCTGACCATGGGCATGGCGGTCGACGCCAACGTGCTGATCTACGAGCGCATGCGCGAGGAAGCGCATGCGGGACGTTCGACCATCGCGGCGCTCGACACCGGCTTCCGGCGCGCCTTCGCCACCATCATCGATGCGCACCTGACCGCGCTGATCGCGGCGATCGCGCTGTTCGAACTGGGCAGCGGGCCGATCCGCGGGTTCGCCGTGACGCTCGCCATCGGCATCATCTCGACGCTGTTCACCGCCTATCTCGTGACCCGCCTGATCGTTTCGGGCTGGGTGCGGTGGGCGCGCCCGAAAGTGGTGCCGCTATGAAGTTCCCGATCCGCATCGTTCCCGACGGCACGAATCTGCCGTTCATGAAATGGGCGAAGGTGCGCACGCCGATTTCGCTCGTGCTGATCCTGCTTTCGTTCGTGCTGTTCTTCACGGTCGGCGTCAACGAAGGCATCGACTTCAAGGGCGGCACGTCGGTCGAGGTGCACAGCGTCAACGGGCCGGCCGACATGGCCAAGCTTCGCGCAACGGTTGACGGCCTCGGGCTCGGCGATGTGCAGATCCAGAACATCGGCACCGAAAACGATGTGCTCATTCGCGTCGCGACGCAGCCGGGCGGCGAGGAAGCCCAGCAGGCGGTCGTGAGCAAGGTGCGGGCGGCGCTGGGCGGCGGCGCCTACGAGTTCCGCAGCGTTGACGTGGTGGGGCCGCGCGTCTCGGGCGAGCTGGCGCGGACCGGAACGCTGGCGGTGCTGTTCACCATCGCCGGGATCATGATCTACATCTGGTTCCGCTTCGAGTGGCAGTTCGGCATCGCGGCGGTGGCGACGCTGGTGCACGACGCCATCCTGACCGTCGGTTTCTTCGCGCTGACGCAGATCGACTTCAACCTGACGTCGCTCGCGGCCATCCTGACCATCATCGGCTATTCGCTGAACGACACGGTCGTCATCTTCGACCGAATCCGCGAAATCCTGCGGCGCTATAAACAGATGCCCGTGGTCGACGTGATCGACCTCGCGACCAACCAGTCGCTGGCGCGAACGATCATGACGTCACTGACGCTGGAACTGGCGCTGCTGGCGCTGTTCTTCTTCGGCGGGCCGGTGGTGCGCTCGTTCACGGCGGCAATGATCTGGGGCATCTTCGTGGCGACCGCGTCTTCGATCTTCATCGGTGGTCCGATCCTCATCTACTTCAACATCCGCGCGCGGCCCGAGAAGGACAACAAGTTGGCAAAGAGCGACGCCGACAAGGCCGGCACGACGGCCGGAGCCTGACGGGGAGGCGCCATGCCTCTCATCATCCGTGACGCGCACTATCCCGGCCGGGCGCCGATAGACACTTATGGCAACGGCGGCTTTCGCTTCGCGGGCATGTCGCACCGCGGCTCGCTGCTGTGCCTGCCGAGCGGCATTTACGGCTGGACCGGCCCGGCAGGGGCGACCATCGACGAGGCGAGCCTGGAGGCGGCCTTCGCCGAGGCGGCGGACATCGAAGTGCTGCTGCTTGGTACCGGCCAAACGCTGATGCCGCTCGACCCCGCGGTCAAGGCGCGCTGCCGGGAGCTCAAGATTGTCGCCGAATCCATGTCCACCGGCGCGGCGGTGCGCACGTACAACGTGTTGCTTGCCGAGGGACGCGCGATTGCGGCCGCGCTGATGGCAGTGAGCTGATGGCGGAGAGCGAGACGCCCGATCCCTTTGCCGCGGCCGCAACGGCCGTGCGGGAGCACGATCGCGACCGCTACGTCGCGGACTTTTTCATCGGCGAGCGATCGCGGCGCTACGTGCTGGCGCTGCACGCGTTCAATGCCGAGGTGGCGCGCGTGCGCGACGTGGTGAGCGAGCCAGCGGTTGGCGAGATCCGCCTGCAGTGGTGGCGTGAGGCGCTCGCCGGCAACGACGGTGGGCACCCGGTGGCGCGGGCGGTGAGGCAGACGATCGCCGGGTTCAACCTGCCGATGGAGCCGTTTCGCCGGCTGCTCGAAGCGCGCACGTTCGATCTTTACGACGATCCGATGCCAACGCTGAACGACCTTGAAGGGTATGTCGGCGAGACGTCATCGGCGCTCATCCAGATGGCGGCGATCGTGCTGGCGGGCGGGCGTGACCCCGGTACCGCCGAGGCCGCCGGACATGGCGGCGTCGCGTATGCGATCACGGGGCTGCTGAGGTCGCTGCCGATCCACGCGCGGCGCGGGCAGCAATACCTGCCCCGGGACGTGATGGCCGTGCACGGAGCGGACGCAGCCGAGATGTTTGCGGGACGGACGGGCGAGGCGCTGCGCGCGGTGCTCGGCGACCTGCGGGCGCGGGCGCGGGATCATCTGGCCAAGGCGCAGCAGGCGCTCGCCGGCGCGCCCTCGGAGGTCAAGCCGGCATTCGTGCCGCTTGGACTGGTCGAGCCCTACCTCGCGCGGATGGAGTGGCCGGGATACGACCCGCTGCGCACGCTGGTATCTTTGCCAGCGTGGGGGCGACCATGGCTTCTGTGGCGGGCTTCGCGCCGTCTCCAGGTCAGCGGTCGACGAGGTTAAGCCGACCGGCGATCACCGTCTCAAGCGTGGCGCGCTCGGCCGGGGTGATGGTGAAGGCGTCGAGAGAATCGAGCTGGTTGGTGGCCACGATCTGGAGCAGCTCGGTGCGCACGCGGCCATCCGCAGCGCGGGGCAGCGCCGCCACCACCTGCAGCATTTCAGGCGGCCGCGGCGCGCCCTGGCTGGTGAGGTCGCGGCGCAGCGCCGCTTCATCGGTGCCGGTCGCCGCGACAAAGGCATAGAGGCCAATGCCGTAGCGCCGGTTGGGTACGGCGACGATGGCGACATCGCTCACCCCCGGCATCCGACGCAGGCGCTCCGCGATCGCCTTGCCATCGAAGTTCAGACGCTTTCCGCCGCCCTCGGTGTCGGCGTAATTCAGAACGCCGCGCGTGACCAGCCGGTAGACGCGTTTCCCGGTTGCCATCCAGATGCGGGTCGGCAGCGCCTTGTGCGCCAGCATCTTTTTTTCGCGCGGGGTGAGCGCATCGGGGCAGAACATGCGCTTGTGCTTGAGAAGGTGGCGGAGATCCTCGTAGGCGAACATCCGGTAGGTGCGGCCGCGGCGCGGGAAGATTGTCGCCAGCTGGAAATCGGTGAGCATGGCCTCGCCATCGTTGGTGCGAAGCCAGTTCGGGCGTTTGGCGAGGTCGTTGTGGGTCAGCCCGCGATGATGGATGGCGCGGAGCGCGGCCTTGGCCGACCGGAAATAGTTTCGATCGCCATCGAGCCGGGCGAGCTGGAGCGAAACACCGTCGAGCCACGAGCGCACGATGGATTCGCGGCCCTGAAACAGCAGTCGCGGCGCGACCTCAAGCGAGCCGGCGATGGCGAGCGCGCGGGCCTCGCGGGCGAGAAACGAGCGGGCGATCGGGCGCGTCCACCACGGCGTCTGGTCGATGCGGCGCAGCACCGCGCGAACGCGGCCGTCCGGGCCGTTGAACCAGCCCCGCTCGATGGTGCTGAAGTGATCGCGCTTCAGCACGATCTCGGTCTCGAAGCGATCCGCAACTTCAGCGGGGAGCGCGGTCGAGGCGACACCAGTTGCGACCGAGGTCATTCGGCGGCCTCGGCGGCGGGGATGGCGAGCCAGCGGTCGAGATCGGCCAACGCGCGGGCGGTGATGGCGCGGCGCCTGGTCTTGCCCTTTTCTTCGGACGAGAGGCGCCTGGCACCGGGCAGCCGTTCCGCGGAGGGCGGTGGCGGAAACAGGCCGAAGTTGACGTTCATCGGCTGAAAAGAGCGCTTGCCGCCTTCCTCGGCCGCTTCGAGATGGCCGCCGACGATGTGACCAAGGATGGCGCCGAAAGCGGTCGTTGCCGGCGGAGGGAGCGCGGTCTCGCGCAAGCGTTCGGCGGCGGCGAAGCGGCCGGCAAGGAGCCCTATCGCGGCAGACTCGACATAGCCCTCGCAGCCGGTGATCTGGCCGGCGAAGCGCAGGCGCGGCATCGCCTTCAGACGGAGCGTTTCGTCGAGCAGCTTCGGCGAATTCAGGAATGTGTTGCGGTGGAGGCCACCGAGGCGCGCGAACTCGGCCTTCTTCAGTCCCGGGATCATGCGGAAAATATCGGCTTGGACGGCATAGCGCAGGCGCGTCTGGAAACCGACCATGTTGAAGAGCGTACCCAGCGCGTTGTCCTGACGGAGCTGGACAACGGCATAGGGCTTTTCGTCAGGCTTATGGCGATTGGTCAGCCCGACGGGCTTCATCGGGCCATGGCGCAATGTTTCGATCCCGCGCTCGGCCATCACCTCGATCGGCAGGCAGCCGTCGAAATAGGGGACATGCTCCCAGTCATGCGACTGGTGCTGCTCGCCGGCGAGGAGCGCGGCGACGAAGGCCTCGTACTCAGCCTTGTTCATCGGGCAATTGATGTAGTCGGCGCCGGTTCCACCCGGGCCGGCCTTGTCGTAGCGCGACTGGAACCACGCGACGTCCATGTCGATCGAATCGAAATGGACGATCGGCGCGATGGCATCGAAGAAGGCGAGCGCGTCTTCCCCGGTGACGCCGCGAATGGCGCCGGCAAGCGCGGGCGAGGTAAGCGGGCCGGTGGCGATGATGACGCTGTCCCATTCGGCCGGAGGCAGGCCGGCGACCTCGGTGCGGTCGATGGCGACGAGCGGGTGGGAGGCGAGCGCGGAGGTAATTGCCTCGGAGAAGCCGACGCGGTCGACGGCGAGCGCGCCGCCGGCCGGCACCTGATGGACGTCGGCGGTGCGCATGATCAGCGAATCGGCGCGGCGGAGTTCCTCGTGGAGCAATCCGACGGCGTTATGGTCGCGATCGTCGGAGCGGAAGGAATTGGAGCAGACGAGCTCGGCCAGCTGGTCTGTATGGTGGGCCTCGGTCGTGCGTTGCGGCCGCATTTCGTGGATCACCGCAGGCACGCCGCGGCGCGCGATCTGCCACGCGGCCTCCGAGCCGGCCAATCCGCCACCGATGACGTGAATGGGGGAAACCATGGCGGGGACTTAACGGAAAAGGCCGCCGAAGGGGAGTCCGCGGAAGCGCGGGTCCAGAAAAAGAAAAACGCCCGCCAGGGAGGAATTGGCGGGCGTTTCTCTACAGGAGGCCGGCGATCTGGGAGGAACGATCCGGCCTCGCGTCGCTCGGGGTACCTTGGGAGGAAAGACCCCGGCGAAGCTGAACTTGCTAGATCTCGGCGGCAGCCTGCCGAGCGATCTCCGGGATTTCGGAGCGCTGGATGCCGACATCGGCGAGATCGCGGTTGGTGAGCTGCATCAGCTCGTTGTAGGTCTGACGGTACTTGCGCCAAGCGCGGTAGGTGGTGACAAACTTGTTTGTCATGGTCGTGCCCTTTCGTTCAGGACCGCACCGGTGTGCGGGAAATCGCGGTGTTTTGTTCGCTTCGTTTCGATAAGGAAGGTAAGCGCTGCTGACCGACATGTGGAGCCGAGATATCGCATATCGGCCTTGCGCTTGATGCATCGCAGCACAATTCCGCCATATATATTGCGGTGCGGTAAGTGCTGCTGGAGTCGGCTAAACCGCAAGCCTTTGCGGGCAAAAGCGATCAGTGGAGGAAGGGCCCATCGGCCAACTGCCTCTGGTTAACAACTGGTTCCGGCGGCGAATCGGGCAGGCTGAAGCAGGAATGAAACAGGCAAGTCACCGCTTGGTCGTTGAGACGCCCGGGGCAGGATTCACGGAGCTCACCGGAGCAGTTGCCCGCTGGATTTCGGGAACGGGAATCGAGACGGGGCTGCTGACGGTGTTCTGCCGGCACACGTCGGCGTCCCTCATCATCCAGGAAAATGCCGATCCGGACGTCAGGCGCGACCTTCTGGCATATTTCGACCGCGCCGCTCCGCCATCCGGAGATTACATCCACGATGCCGAAGGGCCGGATGACATGCCGGCCCACATCAAGACGGCACTGACCGGCGTCAGCCTTTCGATCCCCGTCGCAGGCGGGAGCATGGCGCTCGGAACCTGGCAGGGCATTTATCTATTCGAGCATCGCCGCGCGCCGCACCGGCGCGAGATCGTGCTTCACGTCATCGGGGAATGACCTAGTCCGCCTCTTTTCCGTCGTCGGGAACGAGCAGGTCGTTGAACTCGGGGTGGCGGGCCATCCAGCTGGCGATGAAGGGGCATCTCGCCACGACTTTCTCGCCAGCTGCGCGCACCATCTCAAGGGCGCCACGGGCCAGGCGCGAGCCGACGCCGTGACCGGCGACGGCGGCGGGGACCTCGGTGTGGGTGAAGGTGACGACGTTGCCCTTGCGCACGTAGAACGCCTTGGCAACGGCGTCGTCGATCTCCAGTTCGAAGCGGCGGCCGGGAATGTTGTCGTGTACCGATGATGTCAAGGCGCTGTTCTCCCGCCGCTCGCACGAAGCCAAAAATGAACCGGCGCCCGCGAGGGGCGCCGGAGCGAAACGCAAATAAGGTGCCGATGGTTCAGGCGCGGGACAAATTGGAGGCCGCGAGCTTGCCGCGCTCGGTGATGACCTCGTAGTTGACCGTGTCGCCTTCGTTCAGCGTGCCGAGCCCGGCGCGCTGTACGGCGGAGATGTGGACAAATACGTCCTTGCTGCCGTCGTTGGGTTGGATGAAGCCGAACCCTTTGGTTGTATTGAAGAACTTGACCGTACCCGTAGCCATGAAGCGCAGTCCTCTTAGCCGTTAGCACGCCACGGCCGCGAGCGACCGCCGCGCAGATATTATAGCGGAATCGGCCGGTTTTGCGCCGATGAATTCCGCGTGTGTGCATATGGGCACACCCCCGGCCTTTGCCAGTGGCAGGGTTCACGGCGCTATTTCCCGTGGGCGGATTCCCGGGCGCGATCGGCGAGATCGCCCAGGTTTTCGCGGAGCTGGTCGAAGGCGAAGCTCAGCGCAAACACGCGGCCAAGATCCTCGCCCGGCAGGGCCACCAGGGCACGCTCTGCGCGCAGCGCCGCTATTTCAGCGCGCCAGGCGCGAAGCGCGCCGTCGAAATTGTCGGACGGTGCGGGCGCAACGTGGGCGGCAAGGGCGGCACCCACGGAACGGAGCTCCGCGCTGCCGGCTTCGGCGATGGCGGTGAGCCTCGGGCCGAGGCGCGCGGCGAGCGTCGCCGGCAGGGGCTGCACGGCAGCGCGGGCGATCATGATGAGATCGGCGCGCAGACGCTGGGAGGAACGCAGGATGGGCGCCGGATCGGGCTCGCCGGTGATGCGGATCGCGCGCTCGCGCCGCGCCTCGTCGACCATCGCATCCATGGCATTGAGGCGCCGGCGCGTCGCGACCTGAAGGTGGCGCTGGGCGGCAGCATCGGCGGGCGCCGACAGGCCGGCGACGAGGAGGGCGAGATAGTCGGCGTAAAGCGCCAGCAGGCGCGCGGCCGCCTCGTTCAGCACGCTGTGAGCGCGGGCGGGAAGGACGAGCAGCGAAATGGCGAGCGCGACCACGCTGCCCAGCGCGATTTCGGCGACGCGGTCGATCGTGAAGAGGAGCGGGTTGATCTGCGTGCCCGTCGGGCTGATCAGCACGATCACCGCGGTGACCGGCGCGACGCGAAAGCGCGGATCGAGGGCGGCAAGGAAGGCAACGGGAAGAAGCGCGACCGCGAGCCCGACGATGCGCGCCGCCGGTCCTTCATGCGCGACGATGAGGGCGACCGCCGCACCCGCCGCCGCGCCGCCGAGGGTGCCGGTGAAGCGGTCGACCGTCGCCTTCAGCGAGCCGCCGACGCTGGCCTGGGTGACGATGACGGCGGTGAAGACGGCCCAATAGCCCTGCGCGAGGCCGAGCGCCTCGGCCAGCGCAAACGAAGCCGCGCCCGCCGCAGCGACGCGCACCGCGAAGCGGACTTCGCCGCGGCGAGCGGCGAGCCACGTCCAGGCGGCGCGAAGGGCAGTGGAAACATTGGCCAAAGAGGCACTCCCGCGACTCTGTCGAGTCCCACGGGATGATAGACGCTTGGCTGCCGACGGGCGACGTGGGTCCGGGTGATCGCTCGCGGGCGGGTGCTCTTCCCGCATCGTGGCAACCAGCGCGGCAGGCCCTCGATCCCCGCTTTCGCGGGGAAAGCGGAGAAGGGGCCGGCATTCGCGAACGGAGTGGGCTAGACAGAAGTAAGCCGCGCCAGTTCCTCGACGAGTTCGGCTGCCCGCGCGAGGTCGCCGAAACGATCGACCCGCGAGGCGAACGCCTGACAGGCGGCGCGGACGGCTTGATCACCCAGCATTGCCATTACCGCGTCACCGATCTCGGCCGGGGTCGCATCGGGTGAAAGCTGACGTCCCAAGCCCAGCGCCTCGACGCGGGCGGCATTGTCGTTCTGGTCGCGCCCGTTGGGGAAGCACAGACAGGGCACGCCGACGCCTGCGCTGTACATCAGCGTGCCGAGACCGGCGTGGGTGACGACAAGATCGACCGACGGAAGCACTGCGTCGTGCGGAACGAACGCGTGCGCCTCCAGCCCGCCGGCGATGGGCAACGTTGCGGGATCGAAGCCCCGGCCGGTCGTGACCAGAACCTCCAGCGGCAGCGGCGCGAGAGCCTGACATATGTTGCGCAGTGTCGATTCCTGGCCCTGAAAGGTGCTGCTCAGACTGACCAGCACAAACGGCCGCTCCGGAAAACGGCGGGGCCATGGCTCCGACGCGATCGGTTCGCGGATCGGCCCGACGAAATGGATGGGCGGCGCGGTGGATGTCCGCGTGCCGAATTCCGGATAGCTCGTCGCCAGCACGAGCGGCGCGCGCTCGAGCAGGCCGAGGAACGTCGAGCCCGCGGCCGGTCCCGGCACGGTGGCGGCGACAGCGTTGAGGTGTCCGGCAACGTCGCCCCCGGTTATCCAGGCCAGGTGATTGACGACGGCGAAGGCGATCCCGCGTTCAAGCGCCAGAGCAATCGTGCTGAGCAGCATCGCGTCGAGCAGGCAGATATCCGGGCGGAGCGCGGCGTGGGTCGCCAGAAAATCCCCGGCAAAATGCGCTGAACCCGAGAGGTCGCGACCGATGAAGGCGCCTTCCTCGGCGGCGGTGTTGGGTCGAGCCGGGTTCCACTGACGGGCGGTTGCCAGCGCATGGAACGTCGCGCCGTCAGATGCGACAGCGCTGGCCTGGCTGTCGTGGGTCAGGACATGGACGTCGTGACCACGACGCTTCAACTCGCGCCCCAGCGCGCGCTGGGGCGGGACGTTGCCGCCGCCGTCCCAATACGCCATCAGGACGCGCAGGGGAGGCGCGGAACCGCCGGTCTTTGCGGCCGCGAGGCTGGTGTCGTGGATCATGGCGCTTCTCCGGTGAGCCGCTCGATCATGCCGGCGACGAGGCGCGTGACTTCCTTCTGCGAGTTGCCGAAGTCGCGACGCAACAATTTCCATGTGTAGACGTCAGTCGCGACGACGAGACGCGTGATCTGCCGCTCCCGCTCTACGCCTTTCAGGGAGCTCGGGAACCATTTTGCGACCCAGGCGCGGTGCTCGCGCCGGCCGCGCTCCAGCGCCGGACGCAGCGCGGGATGACGCTCCTCCTGCGCCAGCAGGCGGATGGTCACGTCGCCCATGACTTCATAGTGTTGCGTGAGGGTCTGCAGCGCCTGCCTGATCGAAAGATTGCGCGGCAGGGCGATGCGCGGCTGGGCCGTGGCCGAGGCGACCGCCTCGATCGACCCCAACAGCCCTTCCTTGCCGCCGAACAGGCGGATCACGGTCTGCCGCGTGGTGCCGGCGGCGGTCGCGACCTCGTCCAAAGTGATTTCGTCCACCGAGCGCGACAAGAGCAGCTTGTAGAACGTCGTGGCGATCGTCTGCCGCAACTCTTCGGAGGCTGCCGCGCGCGCAGTCTGGCGGTAGATGCGCCTGGCGCGCGGCATTCAGCGATACTCGCGGTTATTCAGATAACGTAGAGTATCATGAAAATGCCGCGGCGCAAGGTTCTCGCGCGCGCTCGGGAGCCAGCCCTAGTTCAGGACGTTATGGCCAATGCGCGACTTCAGAAAGGCGAGCACGGCGGGATCGGTTTCAAGCGCGATGGCGCGGCGATAGGCGGCGGCCGCGGCGACGACGTTGCCGCAGCGGGCGAGAAGCTCGGCGCGGGCGGCGAGGTAGGGCTGGAAGGCGGCGAGCTGCTGATCGGCGGCAAGGGCATCGAGTGCGGCGAGGCCGGCTTGCGGTCCTTCGACCTCGCCCAGCGCGACGGCGCGGTTGACGGCCGCGACGTTCGAGCCGGTGAGCGCAATTAACGCATCGTAGAGGGCGAGGATCGCCGTCCAGTCGGCGCTGCCGGTGATACGGCGGATGGCGTGGGCGGACTGGATCGCCGCCTCGATCTGGTAGCGGCCGCTGCCCGGCAGGCGATTGGCCTGCGTCAGCAGCGATTCCGCTTCGGCGATCATGGTGTCGTCCCAACGCGCGGTGTCCTGAACCGCAAGCGGCACGTAGGCCCCGGCGGCATCGCGGCGCGCTGCGCGGCGGGATTCGAGATAGAGCATGAGCGCAAGCAGCCCCAGCGCCTCCGGCGCCTCGGGCATGAGCGCGACGACCAGGCGGCCGAGCCAGACGGCCTCGCCGGCGAGTTCACGGCGGCGGGGATCGGCGCCGCTGGGTTCGCTCCAGCCTTCTGTGTAGGCGGCGTAGATCGCCTCCAGCACGGTATCGAGCCGCTCGGCAAGTTCACTGGCGGCGGGCACGTGAAATGGAATTCCGGCGAGACGGATCTTGCTCTTGGCGCGGGCGAGGCGCTGGCCCATGGCGGCGGGCGACACGAGAAAGGCGGCGGCGATGGCGGCCGCATCGAAGCCGAGGATGGTCTGCAGGATGAGCGGGGCGCGGGCGGAGGCTTCGACGGCCGGGTGGGCGCAGGCGAACATCAGCGCCAGCCGCCGGTCGGGAATTTCGGTCGTGGCGTCTGCTTCGCTCATGATTTCATCGGCGATCAGCCGCAAGTGTCCGGCAGCCTTGGCGGCGGTCGTTTCGCGGCGGTGGCGGTCGAGGCGGCTGCGTCTGGCGACGGTCATCAGCCAGGCCTCGGGATTTCTCGGCACGCCGTGCGCCGGCCAATCGGTCAGCGCGGCGGTCAGCGCGTCGGCGAGGGCGTCTTCCGCCCCCGCCACGTCACGCGTACGCGCCGCCAGATACGCGACGAGCTTGCCGTAGCTGCGGCGGGCAACATCTTCCGCCGCAGCGCGGGCGCGCTCATCGGCCGGATCAGGCATCGGCCATCGCAGCCGTGAATACCGGACGCACCTCGACCGTGCCGTAGACGGCGCCGGGGCAGCGGCCCGCCCACGAGATGGCGGCGTCGATATCAGACACATCGATCAGGTAATAGCCGCCGAGTTGTTCCCTGGTTTCGGCGTAAGGGCCGTTCAGCACCTTGACCTTGCCATCCGGGTTGCGCACGGCGGTTGCCATGCTCGTCCGGTGCAGCCGGTCGCCGGCAATGAAGGCGCCCGCTTTCTTGAGGGCGTCCGTGTAAGCGTTGAACTGGCCCATCATACTCTGGATGACGGCTTCCTCAGGGGCGCGGCTCTCGTCGGCGTAAAGCAACAACATGTACTGCATGGGTCTCATCTCCTCTGGACGGCGGGTGGATGCATCCCGCTATCCCAATGACGTTCGACCGCAGGCGATTTTGACATTTGGGGCCGGAAAAATCGAACGGGGTCTCCCACCCGCTCGTTGCCGGGGCCGGCATCAGCCGGCAACCGGGAATCCAATCTAACTTCGTCCCACCAGTCTCCGTCATGCCCGGACTGATTCCGGGCATCCACACATTCGCTCGGCGACAACAAGCCGTGGATGGCCGGAATAATTCCGGCTATGACGACAAGGGGTTACTGGCCCCGCGCCGGCTGGACTCCCGCTTTCGCGGGAGTAAGCGGAGTATGGACGTCAGAGGGTGCGGGGGTTTGCGGCGGTGGTTCGGCGAAGCCCATGACGGTGCGGCCGCCATAGAGGTGGGAGGTGGCGCGCTCTTCGGCGATGAATTCGCTGACCGTCGGGCCCTTGGCGTGACGCTCGAGCTGGCGGGCCTGCGTGTCGAGGCGGCGGATGGCGTCGAGCTCCTCGTCGCGGCCGAGCTTCGCCTTCTCGACGGCGGATTTCAGCACGCGGATGGTCTCATCGTAGGCCTTGAGCGGGACCGGGAAGGGGTGGCCGTCCTTGCCGCCGTGAGCGAGCGAGAAACGCGCCGGATCGGTGAAGCGGCAGGGCGCGCCGTGGATGACCTCGGCGACCATGGCCAGCGCCTTCACGGTGCGCGCGCCGACGCCGGGCGTCATCAGGAGATCGGTATAGTCGACGGGGGCGCGATCGGCCGCGGCGGCGAGATTACCGCGCAGGCGACGGACGACGACATCCTCGTCGCGCACGTCGTGATGCGCCGGCATGATGAGATGTGGCAGCAGCGGCGCGTCGTCGGCGACGGGCGCAGACACCGGACGCGGTTCGAGCCGAGCGGCTTCGCGGGCGATGCGGTCGGGACCGAGATCGGCGAGCACGCTAAGCGAGGTGGCGCGCGCGGCAGCGGCGCGGCGATCCGCGAGATTGACGATGGTCCCTCGCGCGCAGCCCTCGATGGCCGCATGCGGCGCGTCGAGGTAGCTCGTCAGCCCTTCGGACAGCCAGTGATAGCGGCGGGCAAGGCTGGTCTCGTCCTGCATGCCCTGCTGGACGACAACCCAGTGACCGTCGGCGGCGACGATGAAGCCATGGAGATAAAGCTGGAAGCCGTCCTGCACGGCGGCGCTGTCGACCTTGGCGACCAGGCGGCTGGCGGTGGCCAGCGCCGCACCGTCGAAGCCGACGTGCTCGCCGATGGCGACAAGTTCGGCGGGGGTCTTGCGCGAATGGCTGCCGCGCCCGCCGCAGACATAGAGGCCGATCTCATTCTCCAGCGGCTTCAGCCCGCGTTTCAGTGCGCCGATGACGCTGGTGGTGATGCCTGACGAGTGCCAGTCCATGCCCATGACGCAGCCGAACGACTGGAACCAGAAGGGATGGGCGAGACGGCGCAGAAATTCGTCGCGGCCGTATTCATGGACGATCGTCTCGGCAATGACGGCGCCGAGGCGCGTCATGCGTTCGCCGAGCCACGCCGGGACGCGCCCGCCGTGGAGGGGCAGATCGGCACTGCCGGCGCGATGTGTCATAAGAACGAATATAGAACACCGCGCCTTCGTCGGTCAACAACGTCGGAGCAGCTACGCCGTCGGCGCTGCTTTGAAGAAGAGCAGATAGGCGGCATCCAGAACGATGACGATGTTGAGCACCCAGATGATGCGATCGATGGTCTTGTCGCGCATGATTTGCCGGAAAGCCGCGGTGAGCGCGATGGTGCCGACCAACGTCAGGATCAGCGCCGCCCAGACGACGTAGGGCACGGCAAAGATCAGGCCGAGCGTCAGCAGCAGGTAGATGATCGCGAAGATCAGGACCGGCCGGTTGAGACCCGCCGCGCCGAAGCGGAAGACGATGATGGCGTGAAGTATCGTGTCGAGCGCGGTCAGCGCTGCCAGCAGAAGCATGTCGGTGTCCCCCCAAGACCGTCTGGCGCGCCGAATCTGGCTGCGCTTGCAAGGCAGCATATCACCACGCTGCGGTGTAGCCGCCGGCGGGGTTGTTTCCCTCCATTCCGGGCGAGCCGGCGGGAGCATTCCACCGCCGCAGATTAATTCGACGGAAAGCCGGAACATTCGTCCAGCGTCGCAGATTGTTTTGGTCGCGACCGGACAAGAGTCGCGCATTCCGGGGCTGGGGAAACATCATGGCGCCAGGTGAAAGGCCCTGACGTCTTCCAACCAAGGAGCACCCAGAAATGGCACGTCAGTCAGGAAACAGCGCGGTGCGTGAGCGCGATGAAGAGGGACGGTTCGTCAGCGACGAAGACGAGCGTCGTGGCGCGCGCTCTTCGCGAAGCCGCAACGAGACATCCTCATCTTTTCCTTCGCGTGGACGCGAACGCGACGAGCAGGGCCGGTTCGCGAGCGACGAGGAGGAACGCGGCGGGCGTCGCGGCGGCAGCAGTGGGCGGTCGCGGAGCTCGCAGACGCGGGAGCGCGACGATGAAGGGCGCTTCGCCAGCGATGAAGACGGCCACAACGGAAGCGGGCGGCGCAGCATCGGCAGAGGGTATCGCGAGCGCGAGGAATACGGTCGCTACGCGGACGAGGACGACGATCGCATGGGCAATGGCCGGGGTGGATGGTCCGGCGATTCCGAAGGCCACGCCGAGGCTGCGCGTCGCGGCTGGGAAGAGCGGCGTGGCGACGATCGCCACTCGATGCGGGGGCGCGACGAAGACGACGCCCGTGGCGGCCGCGGACGCGGCCGGTATGGGGAGTCGGAAGGGCGCTCAGGGACCATGGAGCGCGACTGGAATGAGCGCTCAGGTTCGGGCCAGTCCGCGCGCGGCAGCCGCTACGACGAGGAGATCGATGATCGCCGCGGATACCGCGGATGGTACGGCGACCCCCAGGGTCACGCCGACGCTGCGGAGCGCGGCTGGGACGAACGGCGCGGCGGCGACGATCGCCCGAGCCGCTCGTCGCGGAGCCGAGAGGAGGAGTACGACGACCGTCGCGGCGGTGGACGCGGGCATGGCGGCTGGCCCGGCGATCCGCAGGGCCACGCGGAGGCGTCCGAACGCGGCTGGGAGTCGCGCGGCCGCTCACGCTCGGACGATGACGACGATTATCGCGGTGGGCGCTCGCGCGGCGGCCGTTAGCCATCGCTGATCACTGCAAGCCGACAAGCGAGGCTCTTCTTCCCTTATGGCGGAGGAGGGGCCTCGTTTCTTGTCACGGACGGCTCATCCACCAGATGAGCGCGCCGGCGGGTATGGTCCAGGCGAGGCCGGTGACGGCGAAGAAGGCCGTTTCGACAACGACGCCGGCGCCGCGGAGGTGGCCGCCGGCCAGCGCCATGATGAACAGGGCGTAGAGCGGCACGAACACGACAAGCGCTGCGGTTGCGATCACTTTGCGGAGGGTTCTCGGCAGTGCCATCGGGCCAATTCTAAGGCTGGGACCTGGGCATGACATGCCGCAATTGCGCGGCGCGCCCTCCGGCTATATCGAAGGCCGCAAGGAGTGCGCAAGCCATGATCGCCCAGCCGTGACCGCCGCCGCCGAAACCTTGCCTGCCGTCAAACCGAAGCGCCGCCCGGCGCGGCAGGCCGTGCGCGCGTGGCTGGCGATCGTGGCGCTGATGATCATGGCGATGGTCGTGGTCGGCGGGGCAACCCGGCTTACCCACTCCGGCCTGTCGATCACGAGCTGGCAGCCGATCCATGGCGTGATCCCGCCGCTTAACGCCGGGCAGTGGCAGGAGGAATTTTCTGCCTATCAGAAGATTCCCGAGTACCAGCAGCTTAACCAGGGCATGACGCTCGATGGCTTCAGGGCGATCTACTGGTGGGAATATGCGCACCGCCTGCTGGCGCGCACGATTGGCGTGGTGGTGCTGCTGCCGCTCATTTTCTTCTGGGCGACGGGGCGGCTCGAACCCGCGCTGAAGCCGCGGGTGGTGGCAATCTTCCTGCTCGGTGCGCTGCAGGGCGCGGTCGGCTGGTGGATGGTCTCGAGCGGGCTCGAGGTGCGTACCGACGTCAGCCAGTATCGCCTCGCCACGCATCTCACGCTCGCCTGCATCATTCTCGCCTACACGTGGTGGACGGTGCGCGGGCTCTCGACGCGGTCGATCCCGTCGCGGGCATCGCTGCGGGCGGTCGGGCTGCTCATCGTCGGCATCGCCCTCGTGCAGATATTTCTCGGCGGCATCGTTGCGGGTCTCGACGCCGGCATGACCTACAACACCTGGCCGCTGATGGACGGCACGATCGTGCCGAAGGGGCTGTTCCTGATGGAGCCGTGGTGGCGGAATATGTTCGAGGCGCCGGCGACGGCGCAGTTCGATCACCGCATGGGGGCGTACACGCTGTTCATCGTCGTGCTGCTGCACGCCTGGCAGTGCCGCACCTATCCGCAGGCGGCGACCGCATGGCTGCTCGCGGCGCTGGTCACCGCGCAAGCGATCCTCGGCATCGCGACGCTCATCAACATGGTGCCGCTGCACCTCGCGCTGGCGCACCAGTTCGGCGCCGTCGTGGTGCTGTCGGTGGCGGTTGTGCATCTCAGGGGGATGCTGCCGGTGCTGGGGGAGGAGCGAGCGGCAGCTACCGCCGGTTAGC
>Ga0265313_10000554_pt1 | contig 38970 bp, 37 predicted proteins | sample 4123metaG_FD_203122 | JGI IMG/M metagenome (GOLD analysis project Ga0265313, IMG submission 203122) | Rhizosphere microbial communities from Carex aquatilis grown in University of Washington, Seatle, WA, United States - 4-1-23 metaG | ecosystem: Host-associated > Plants > Roots > Rhizosphere >... | reverse complement strand
GCCCGTTACGACTTCGGCGATATCAGCATCGACTCCTCGATCAAGGGGGTGGATTCCGGCGCGCTGCAAAGCTTCATCGTGACCCAGAAGGGGCGTCCGTTTAATGCGGACGAGGTGCAGAAGAGCGTTGAGAACCTGACGATCGAGCTGTCGCGTCGCGGCTATGTTTTCGCTCAGGTGCGCCCGCGCGGCGATCGTGACTATTCCAAGAACGTTATTTCGATCGCTTACACGATCGACGAGGGGCCGCGCGCCTACGTTGAGCGCATCGACATCCGCGGCAACACCCGCACCCGGGATTACGTCATCCGTCGCGAATTCGAGATCGCGGAAGGCGATGCCTACAACCGCGTCCTGGTTGACCGCGCCAAGCGCCATCTCGACTCGCTCGGCTATTTCAAGAGCGTCAACATCAGCACCGAGCCGGGGTCGGCTCCCGATAAGGTCGTGCTGGTAGTCGACGTTGAAGATCAGTCGACCGGGTCGTTCAGCGTGTCCGGCGGCCTTTCGACCAGCGACGGGTTCATTGCATCGGTGTCGATGGACGAGAAGAATTTCCTCGGCCGCGGCCAGCGCCTGTCGATCTCGGCTGGCGGCAGCACCGATACGCGGAACTACTCCCTCTCGTTCACCGATCCTTATTTCCTCGGAAGTCGGATCTCGGCGGGCATCGATTTGTGGGACACCACGCGCGACGCCAACGACTACCAGCACTATAATTCGGAGACTATCGGTGGTGGCCTAAGGCTTGGCTTGCCGCTGAGCGATGAGCTCACGGCTCAGTTGAACTACAAGATCTCCCAGAACAGCATTTCCGGTGTTGCGGGCTGTGATCCGTCCAACTCGAGCACGGACGCGGGGACGGCCGATGTCGTCGGGTGCTTCTTCCCGAACGGTCGTCGCATAACCTCGTCCGCCGGTTACGCAGTCACGTACTCCACTCTCGACAACACGTTGTCGCCGACGCAGGGCTGGTACTTCAAGCTTGCGCAGGATTTCGCCGGCGTCGGCGGCGATGCCCACTACGTGAAGACCACCGGCGATGCTCGCGTCTACAACCCAATTCTCCCGGGCAGCGACTGGATTGGCATGTTGAAGGTCACGGGCGGGAACATCACCGGCATCGGTGAGCCGGTCGTTTCTTCCGACAACTTCTTCATCGGTGGCGAGACCATCCGCGGCTTCGCTCCGTCAGGCATTGGCCCACATGAGACGACAAGCGGAATGTCGGTGGGTGGGAAGAATTATGTCGCCGGTACGGCTGAGGTCGATTTCCCGATGCCGCTGGCGCCCCCGGACTTTGGCCTGAAGGGTGCCGTTTTTGCGGACGCGGGGACGGTCTTCGGTACGGACGTGCCCACGACGTGCATGACCCCGTGCACTGTCTCGTCCGATGCGGCCTTCCGCTCGTCGGTCGGCGCGTCGATCATCTGGGCGTCGCCGCTCGGCAACATCCGCGCGGATTTTGCTCAGGCGCTGAGCAAGGCTAACTACGATCAGACCCAGTTCTTCCGTCTGGGCGCGGGTGCGCAGTTCTGACGCGACCGCTTCCGAGAAATCGTCGGGTTGGACCGGCGGCCCTGGCCGCCGGTCTTGGCCTGTCAGCGGGGTGCCGGATTCCCCGGATATGAGCGATACGCCCAACGCCACACTTGCTGCGGTTGATATCGACGGCCTCCTTGCGTTGCTGCCGCACCGCTACCCGTTTCTGATGGTGGATCGCATCGTCGATATCCGCGGCTCCGACTCTGCCGTGGGTATCAAGAACGTGTCGATCAACGAGCCGCATTTCGCCGGCCATTTTCCCGGCCGGCCGATCATGCCTGGCGTGCTCATTCTGGAAGGCATGGCCCAGACCGCCGGTGCCATAGCCATTCGCGCCCACGCCAAATCCGCGCCGCCGGTCGTTTTCCTGATGAGCATCGACGAGGCCCGGTTCCGCAAGCTCGTGGTGCCTGGCGATGTGCTGGAGTATCACGTCGTCAAGAAGCGGGCTCACCGGTCGGTCTGGAAGTTTGCCTGCGAGGCGAAGGTTGCGGGCGTGCTGGTTGCCGAGGCGATGATCACGGCGATGGTCGGCGAGTGAGAATGCCGCATGAGTTTGGTGCATCCGACTGCGATCGTTGAAGACGGCGCGCGCTTGGGAGCCGACGTCACTGTCGGTGCGTTTTCCATAGTCGGCCGGGACGTGACGCTGGAAGATGGCGTCACCCTCGATGCCCATGTCCTCATCCGCGGACGCACTACGATCGGCGCTCGCACCCGCGTCGCCGCGATGTCCGTCATCGGCGGCGAGGCCCAGGATCTCAGCTACAAGGGCGAGGACACGGCAGTCGTCATCGGCGCGGACTGCATCGTGCGCGAGCACGTCACCATCCATCGCGGCACCATGCGTGGTGGCGGCACGACCCGTATTGGCACCAATTGCTTCATCATGATCGGCGTCCACATCGCGCACGATTGCCAGATCGGCAATAACGTCATCCTCACCAACCAGGCCACGCTCGGCGGCCATACGCATGTTGGCGACTACGCCATTCTGGGCGGTCTCGTTGCGGTCCTCCAGCGCACGCGCATCGGTCCCCATGCATTTGTTGGCGGGATGAGCGGCGTCACGCGCGATATCATTCCGTTTGGCACTTCGACCGGCCACATCGCCCATCTCGCCGGTATCAATGTCGTCGGGCTGAAGCGCCGCGGCTTCGACAAGCCGACGATTCATGCCGTCCATCTTGCCTACAACCAGTTCTTCAAGTCCGCAGGCACCCGTGCCGAGCGCCTCGCCGCCGCCCACGCGGCCTACGGCGCTACGCCGGCCGTAGCCACTTTGCTCGATTTCATTCGCGAGGCGGGAAACCGTCCTTTGGCCTTGCCGCGCCATGGCGCCGGCGGTGGCGAAGACGACAGTGACGACGCCTGACCCCGGCGCGCGTCCCGGCGCGGCGCCGCTTGCTGTCATCGCTGCCGGCGGCAACGTCCCGTTTGAGGTCGCGTCTGCGGCGAGTGCCGAAAAGCGCCCGCTGCTGGTCATTGCGTTGGAAGGCGAGGCCGACGAGCGCCTGAAGACCTTTCCGTATGCGTCGGTAAAATGGGGCCAGCTCGGCAAGCTGGAACGGCTACTGACCGACCATGGTACGCGCGACGTGGTTTTCATCGGTTCGGTCGATCGTCGTCCCGACCTCTCCAGCATCGGTCTGGATTTCGGCGCGCTCCGCATTCTGCCGCGCATCGTCAAGGGCATGATCGGCGGCGACGACACCGTGCTTGGCAACCTGGTGCGCTGGTTCGAGGAATCGGGCTATCGCGTTGTCGGCGCCCATGAGGTGGCGCCCTCGCTCGTCGTGCCTGAAGGCTTTGCTGCGGGCCCGGCGCCTTCGTCCGACGACGAGGAAGACGCTGCGCTGGCGCTCGAAGCGGCGAAGGCAATTGGCGTTCTCGACATCGGGCAGGCGGCCGTGGCGGTCGGCGGACGTGTGGTCGCGCTCGAGGCGGCCGAGGGGACTGACGCCATGCTCGAGCGCGTCGCCGAGCTCCGCGAGCGCGGCCGCATCCGCTGGAAGGGCAGGGCAGGCGTGCTCGCCAAACGCGCCAAGCCACGGCAGGATCTGCGCATCGACATGCCCGCCATTGGCCCGCGCACCGTGGACAATGTCGCGCGCGCCGGCCTTGCCGGCATCGTCATCGAACCGGAGCGGGTGATGCTTGCCGAACGGGCGGAAACGCTACGCCGCGCTGCCGGAAGCGGGACGTTCATCGTCGCTCGCACGAACGAGCGCGCACCAGGGGCCGCCGATGGCGCGTGATGATCGCGAGCGCCGGCCCACGGTCTTCATCATCGCGGGCGAAGAATCGGGCGACATCCTCGGGTCTAGTCTGATGGCTGCTCTCGCGGCGCGGCTCGGCGGCCGCGTCAGGTTCCTCGGTGTCGGCGGTCAGCGCATGCAACGGCTGGGGTTGGCTTCGCTCTTCCCGATCGAGGAAATCTCGCTCCACGGCATCAGCGAGGTCCTTCTGCGCATTCCGCGCCTCCTCGGCCGCATCCGGCAGACCGCGCGCGCGGTCGCCGCGGCAAGCCCCGATGTGCTGGTGCTGGTCGATGCGCCGGCGTTCAATCTGCGTGTCGGCCACCGCGTTCGCCGTCTGGCTCCCGGCATTCCGATTGTGGATTACGTGTCCCCGTCGGTCTGGGCCTATGCTCCGGGGCGCGCGCGCCGTATGGCCCGCTTCGTCGATCGCCTGCTGGCGATCCTGCCGTTTGAACCGGCGGTGCATCGGCGTCTCGGCGGGCCGGCGACGTTCTACGTCGGCCATCCTCTGCTGCAGCGCCTGGAAGATCTGCGCCCGGCGGCCGGTGAACGCACCCAGCTGACGGCCGGAACGAAGCCGGTGTTGGTGGTCCTGCCCGGCAGCCGCCGGAGCGAGGTCACGCGGTTGATGCCGGTATTTGGTGAAACGGTGGGGAAGGTCGCCGGTCGCCCCGGCGGGGTTGAGGTGCTGCTCTCCGCGGTGCCGCGCCTGGCGGCCGAGGTGCGGGCAATGGCCGCCGCGTGGCCTGTCGCACCGACCATCGTGGAAGGGGAGGCCGCGACCTACGCCGCGTTCCGGCGCTCACATGCGGCGCTGGCCGCCTCGGGCACCGTGACGCTGGAACTCGCCCTTTCCGGCGTGCCGATGGTGGTTGCCTATCGGCTCGACGCGTTCCTGAAGGTGCTCAGGCACTTGCTGAAGGCGCATTCCATCGTCCTCGCCAATCTCGTTCTTGGCGAGAACGTCATTCCCGAGTTCATCGATGCGGATGCCGAACCGGAGCGTCTGGCGCGGGCGTTGCTGCCGTTGTTGTCGCTCACGCCTGACCGCGCACGTCAGCTCGCTGCGTTCGGTCAGATCGAAGCTCTGATGGCGCTCGAAAGCGGCACGCCATCGGCGCGGGCCGCCGAAATCGTCGCCGAAGCGATGCAGCCGCCGGCGCTGGCCGGCGGCGTTGCGACCGGCATCAAGGTCGGCTAGCGCCGCTTGGAAACCGGTACGAAATCGCGCCGCGGCGCGCCGGTGTAGAGCTGGCGCGGACGTCCGATCTTCTGCGACGGGTCCTCGATCATTTCCTTCCACTGCGCGATCCACCCGACCGTGCGGGCAATGGCGAACAGCACCGTGAACATGGTGGTCGGGAAGCCCAGCGCCTTCAGCGTGATCCCGGAGTAGAAATCGATGTTCGGGTACAGTTTCTTCTCGATGAAATACTCGTCGGTCAGCGCGATGCGCTCGAGTTCGAGCGCCACCTCGAGCAGCGGATCATCCTGGATGCCGAGCTCGGCCAGCACCTCATGGCAGGTGCGCTGCATGATCTTGGCGCGCGGATCGTAGTTCTTGTAGACGCGGTGGCCGAAGCCCATCAGACGGAACGGATCGTTCTTGTCCTTGGCGCGGGCAATGAACTGCGGAATGCGGTCCACTGTGCCGATCTGCTGCAGCATGTTGAGCGCCGCCTCGTTGGCGCCGCCGTGCGCCGGGCCCCAGAGGCAGGCGATGCCGGCCGCGATGCAGGCAAACGGATTGGCACCGGAAGAGCCCGCGAGCCTGACGGTGGAGGTCGAGGCGTTCTGCTCGTGGTCGGCGTGCAGGATGAAGATGCGGTCCATCGCCCGCGAAAGCACGGGGTTCACCTTGTACTCCTCGGCCGGCACCGCAAAGCACATGCGCAGGAAGTTGGAGGCGTAATCGAGCGCGTTCAGCGGATAAACGAATGGCTGGCCGACGTGATATTTGAACGCCATCGCCGCGATCGTCGGCATCTTCGCGATCAGCCGAAGGCTCGCGATCATGCGTTGCTGCGGGTCGGCGATGTCGGTGGAGTCGTGATAAAAGGCGGAGAGCGCGCCCACCACGCCGCACATGATCGCCATCGGGTGCGCATCGCGCCGGAAGCCGGTGAAGAAGCGCGACATCTGCTCGTGCACCATCGTGTGATAGGTGACGCGCTGGTCGAAATCGGCCTTCTGGGCGCTGGTCGGCAGTTCGCCGTAAAGCAGCAGGTAGCAGGTTTCGAGGAAATCGCCGTGCTCGGCGAGTTGGTCGATCGGATAGCCGCGATAGAGCAGCACGCCCTCGTCACCGTCGATGTAGGTGATCTTGGATTCGCAGGCCGCGGTCGAGGTGAAGCCAGGGTCGTAAGTGAAGTGCTTGGTGTCGGCGTAGAGCTTGCCGATGTCGAAAACCGACGGGCCAATACTGCCCTGCTTGATCGCGAAGTCCCAGGAATGGTCGCCGATTGTCAGCCGTGCGCCTTCGGTCGTCGGCGCTTTGTGGTCGTCCATCCTGCTCACATTGGCCATGACCAAAAGCCTCTTCTCGATATGGAATATTTGCCGGAGCACATTGTATTTGTTGCGACGCAACAAGTCCATTCACGGCAGTGCGAAATGAAACAGGCAGAGCAAATAGAGCGCTGAAAACAAGGCTCAAGCGGCGTATGTTCCATGTGGCCTTTCGCGCAGAAAACGTGGTTCAGGCGGCGACCTGGTCGGCGATCCGGCCAACGCTTTCATCCCGGCCAAGAAGCACAAGAACCTCGAAAATGCCGGGCGAGGCCGCCCGTCCGGTCAGGGATGCACGCAGAGGCTGCGCCACCGCGCCGAGCTTGATGCCTTCCGCCTCGGCGAATGCCTTTACCGCTCCCTCGATCTCCGACTCGGTCCAGCCGGGAAGAGCGGCGAGTGTCGGCAGCAGGCGCTTCAGAATGCCGCGCCCGGTATCGTTGAGGAGACCAGCCGCCGCCTCGTCAGGCGTGAGCGGCCGCTCGGCGACGATAAAGTGCGCCCGGTCGATCAGGTCAGTCAGCGTCTTGGCGCGGTCCTTCAGCAGCGGCAGCGCGGCCTGGAAGATGGCGAGGCGGCGCGCGTCGAGTTTCGCCTTGAAGACGTCGCCGCCCGGCAGGTGGGGCAGGGTGGCGATGAGCGTCGCGATCAGGCTGTCGTCGTCGCGCTGGCGCAGGTAGTACGCGTTGATGCTGCCGAGTTTGGCGAAGTCGAAGCGCGACGGCGCGCGGTTGATCGCGGGCAGGTCGAACCAGGCGATCTGGTCCGCCGTCGATATGATCTCGTCGTCGCCGTGCGACCAGCCGAGCCTGACCAGATAGTTCAGCATTGCCTCGGGCAGGTAGCCCATCGCGCGGTAGGCATCGACGCCAAGCGCACCGTGCCGCTTGGAGAGCTTCGCCCCGTCCGGCCCGTGGATGAGTGGAATGTGCGCCATCTCGGGCACGGTCCATCCGAGCGCCTCGTAGAGGATCTTCTGCCGCCCGGCATTGGTCAGGTGGTCGTCGCCGCGGATGATGTGCGTGACCCCCATGTCGTGGTCGTCGACCACCACGGCGTGCATGTAGGTCGGCGTCCCGTCCGAGCGCAGGATGATGAAGTCGTCGAGGTCGGCGTTGGGAAAGGCGACGCGGCCCTGCACGCGATCCTCTATGACGGTCTCGCCGGCGAGCGGCGCCTTGACGCGCACCACCGATGGCAAGCCAGCCGGCGCATCCTTCGGATCGGCGTCGCGCCACTTGCCGCTGTAGCGCAGCGGTTTGCCCTCGGCGCGCGCCTTGGCGCGCATGTCGTTGAGTTCCTCGGGCGTCTCGTAGGCGCGATAAGCCTTGCCCGCCGTGAGCAGCTGCCCGGCGACCTCCCGATGCCGCTCGGCGCGCGCGAACTGGTAGATCGGCTCGCCTTCCCAGGAGAGCCCGAGCCACGTCAGCCCGTCGAGGATCGCCGTGATCGCCGCGTCGGTCGAGCGCTCGCGATCGGTATCCTCGATCCTGAGCAGCATTTTGCCGCCCGTGTGATGGGCGTAAAGCCAGTTGAACAGCGCCGTCCGCGCCCCGCCGATGTGCAGATAGCCGGTGGGCGAGGGGGCAAAGCGGGTGACGACGGGGGAAGACATGGGGAGTTGCTTGCAGCTCGTTCGGTTGCGGTGTTGCGTTATACCGGTGTCCCGCCACAATGTGCTACATGGCCCGGATGCGACGTCTGAACTTTCGCGTGCCCGATAGTCTTTCAGCGGCGATTGCCTTGGAGGCGGCGGAGCGCCGCGTTTCTAAGGCGCAGATCGTCAGAGAGTGGCTCACATCCTCGTACCGGAAGATGCCGTCCGCTCCGTCGAGCGACCTTCCCCTGCCCCGTAAGGCTCGCGCGCGGAAAGCTTGAGATCTGCCGTTCGAGACCTTTCCTTGTTCTGTCCGGAAGCATCTTGAGCTAAAGCCTCTGCCGTTGATCCGATCATGAACAGGACGTCGCAATGACGGTCGTTGCCTCCCCGAATATTGCCGGCCAGGACTTCATCCGCGACATTGTCCGCGATGACCTCGAGGCCGGGCGCCACCAGGCCGTTGTCACCCGCTTCCCGCCGGAGCCGAACGGCTACCTGCACATCGGGCACGCCAAATCGATCTGTCTCAATTTCGGGGTGGCGAAGGAATTCGGCGGCCATTGCGCGCTGCGCTTCGACGACACCAATCCTGCCAAGGAAGCGCAGGAATATATCGACGCCATCGAGCGCGACGTGCGCTGGCTGGGCTTTGACTGGGGCACGCACCTCCACCACGCCTCTGACTATTTTGAGCAGCTCTACGTTTGGGCCGAGCACCTCATCCGCGCCGGCAAGGCGTATGTCGACGACCAGACGCACGAAGAAATCCGCCTCGGCCGGGGCACTCTCACCGAGCCCGGCACCAACAGCCCCTTCCGCGACCGCAGCGTCGAGGAGAACCTTGATCTCTTCCGCCGCATGCGGGCCGGGGAGTTTCCGAATGGTGCCCGCGTATTGCGGGCCAGGATCGACATGACGTCGGGCAACATCAACCTGCGCGACCCCGTCATGTACCGCATACTCAACGCGCCGCACCCGCGCACCGGCACGACGTGGAAGATCTACCCGAGCTACGATTTCGCCCACGGTCAGTCGGACGCGATCGAGGCTGTCACGCATTCGCTGTGCACGCTCGAGTTTGCCGATCACAAGCCGCTCTACGACTGGTTCATCGAGAACCTGCCGGTTCCCTCGCGGCCGCGGCAATACGAGTTCGCGCGCCTCAACCTCGCCTACACGGTGCTGTCGAAGCGCGTCCTCACCGGCCTGGTGCGTGAAGGCCACGTTAGCGGCTGGGACGATCCCCGCATGCCGACCATCGCCGGTCTGCGCCGTCGTGGCGTCCCACCCGAGGCGTTGCGCGAGTTCGTGAAGAGCATTGGCGTTGCCCGCGCCGACAGTCTCGTCGATGTGGCGGTCCTCGACCACGCCATCCGTGACGCGCTGAACCCGGTGGCCGAACGCCGCATGGCCGTGCTCCGCCCGCTGCGCGTCATCGTCGAGAACTACCCGGAAGGGCAGGTTGAGGAGCTCGACGCCGTGAACAACCCGGAGAATCCGGCAGGCGGTACGCGCAAGGTGCGCTTTGGCCGCGAGCTTTACGTCGAGCGCGACGACTTTATGGAGACCGCGCCGAAGAAGTTCTTCCGCCTCTTTCCCGGCAACGAGGTGCGCTTCCGCTACGCCTATTTCATCAAGTGCGTCGGCGTGGACAAGGATGCCTCCGGCAACGTCACCGCCATCCGCTGCACCTACGATCCGGAAACCCGCGGCGGCAATGCGCCCCCCGACGGCCGCAAGGTCAAGACGACGCTCCATTGGGTATCGGCGGCCGATGCGGTGAAGGGCGAGGTCCGCCTGATCAATCCGCTCTTCACGAGCCCGACGCCCGACGTTTCCAGTTTCGCCGCCGGGCTCAATCCGGATTCGCTGGAGGTCGTTCGCGACGCGATGCTGGAGCCCGCTATCGCCTCGGCCGGCGATGAACCGATGCAGTTCGAGCGGCTGGGCTATTTCCGCCGTGACCGCGATTCCACTGCGGCCAACCCGGTATTCAACCGCACCGTGTCACTCCGTGATACATTCACCCGCACGCTCGCCGAAGGGGACAAGGCGGGCGCCTGAGCGGGGGCGTAGTGGGGCATGAGTGAAGGCGCCGGCGAAAGACCGGCCGCAGGCACACGCGAACGCCAGACTTCGAGCGGGCAAGCTGCCGCGTGGCGCGTTCCCGCTGCGGGTCCGGCTCGCGTTGCTGTCGCCGGCCTGTCGACCCTAGGTACAACGCTTCGCCTCACGTTCGAGCGCGAACTCGAACAGGGCAGAGGCTTTCTCTGGCTGCCCGTCGTTTTCGGAAGCGGTATCGCCGCGTATTTCGCCGTTCCGCGCGAACCGTCACTCGTCGCGCTGATCATTGCGGCTCTGGTCGCGGCCGGCGCCGCCTGGTCGCGCCGCAACGCGGTCGCATCGTTCCGCGTTGCGCTCCTCGCTGCAGTGTTCTTCGCAGGCCTGGCCGCAGCGAGCGCTCACACGACCCTGGCGCTCGCCCCGGTCATCCCGGGCGAGCGCACCGTCAGCCTCGCCGGCTGGATCGCAAGCGAGGAGGAGGGACCGAACGGCGGTCGGCGGTTGATCGTGCGGGTCGCTTCCATGGATGGCATCGAAGCGCGCGATCGTCCGGCCTATGTCCAGGTCACGGTGCGCGCTCGCGCGGCCGATCTTTCCGCCGGGCAGGCGATCATGCTGAAGGCGCGCCTTTCGCCGCCGTCGGGACCGGCGATCCCCGGCGGCTATGACTTCAGCTTCGCGCCCTTCTATGCGGGAATTGGCGGCATCGGCTTCGCGTATGGCGCGACCCATCCCGCCGATATCGGGCGGCCGCCATGGCCGATCTGGCTTTACGAGCCACTCGGGCATCTGCGCGATGGGATTCGTGCGCGCGTCGAATCTGCCCTGCCGGGCAACGATGGTCACATCGCCGCGGCGCTCATCATGGGCGACCAGCGCGGCATCGCCGAGACGACGCAGGACGACATGCGCGCCTCCGGTCTTGGCCACATCCTGTCCATCTCCGGCCTCCACCTGGCCCTGGTCGCCGGTGCGGTTTTCTGGCTGGTACGGGCGCTGCTCGCTCTCTCTCCGGCAATTGCCCTGCGCCACCCGATCAAGAAGTGGGCCGCGGCAGCCGCGCTCGCCGTCGCCACGCTCTACCTCGGCATTTCAGGTGCCGAAGTTGCGACCGTGCGCTCGTGGGTCATGCTTGCGGTCATGCTGGGTGCCGTCCTGTTCGATCGGCGCGCGTTGACGCTGCGCAACGTCGCACTGGCGGCGCTTCTCATACTGGCCTTCAGCCCGGACAGCCTGCTGTCGATCAGCTTTCAGATGTCGTTCGCCGCGACCATTGCCGTCGTCGCCGTCCACGAAGCGTTGTCGCTGCGCCGTCGGCGCCGTCACTCCCAGCCACGCGGCGATGGTGGCTGGTTCAGCCGCTTCCGCGAGCATGCTGCCACGCTCCTCATCGTCTCGCTGGCAGCCGGTCTAGCGGTGACGCCGTTTGCCGCATTCTACTTCCAGCGCGTCGCACCGCTGAGCGTTGCCGCCAATCTTCTGACCGGCCCGGTCATTGACTTCATCGTCATGCCGGCTGCGCTCGTCGCCGTGCTGCTGATGCCGTTCGGGATCGAAATCCTGCCGTTGACCGTGATGAAGTGGGGCCTGATCTGGATGACCGCGGTCGCCGCTGAAACGGCGGGATGGACGGCGGGACTGGGCAACGTGGCGATGCCGCCGCGGGGAGCGTTGCTGCTGATGACCGCCGGGTTCCTGTGGCTGGCGCTCTGGCGCGAACGCTGGCGGCTGCTCGGCCTGGCTCCCGTCCTCGTCGCGGTCCCGCTCGCGCTCCTCATCGCCCGCCCGCTCATCCTGGTCAACGAGGAAGGGACCGCAGCGGCGGTGCGCGGCGCCGATGGCCGGTTCATCGTCCTCGGCGGCAAGGGCACAAACTTTGAGAAGGATCTGTGGCTGCGTGCCGACGCCGACGGCCGTGATCCCGACGATCCCGGTCTTTCCGCCGGCGTTATGTGCGATGCCCTCGGGTGCACCGCGCACCTCGGCGGAGCGACGGGCCCGATCGTGGCCCTCGCCACCCGTGCCGATGCGGTGGAGGAGGACTGCCGCCGCGCCGCCGTGGTGATCGCAAGCTTCGCCGCGCCCGCCGACTGCGCCCGATACGCGGTCGTCATCGACCGCCGGGCGCTGGCGCTTCATGGCGCCCACGCCGTCTACGCCAGCCAGAGCGGATACCGTGTCGAGACTGCCTATCCGACCGTGCGCCGTCCCTTCATGCCGCCCGTGCGTGGCTCATGGACGGATGGTGGGGCGGAGGACTCCAACCCCTCAGTAGCGGCGAAGCAGGCCGACTAGCCGGCCCTGGATGCGCACCCTGTCTGGCCCGAAGATGCGCGTCTCGTAGGCGGGGTTTGCCGCCTCTAGCGCAATGGATGCGCCGCGCTTGCGCAACCGCTTCAGCGTGGCCTCTTCCTCGTCGACCAGCGCCACCACGATGTCGCCGGTGTCCGCGGTGTCGCCCCGCTTGATGAGCACTGTATCGCCGTCGAAAATGCCGGCTTCGATCATTGAATCGCCCCGCACCTCCAGCGCGAAATGCTCGCCGGGAGAAAGCATATCCGGTGGCACGCCGATCGTGTGGCTCTGGGTCTGGATCGCCTCGATCGGCACGCCGGCGGCGATGCGCCCCATCATTGGCACCAGAATTGGTTCGTTGCTGTTCGCCGATTCTGCAATCGGCCGCACCTTTCCGAGGTTTCCTTCGATCACGTTCGGCGAGAACCCGCGCCGCGGCGCCGCGGCAGGCGCCGCCGCCGCCGCCCGCTGCAGCGATTCCGGCAGGCGCACCACCTCGATGGCCCGTGCGCGGTTCGGCAGTCGGCGGATGAAGCCGCGCTCCTCCAGCGCCTTGATCAGACGGTGGATGCCGGACTTGGACCGCAGGTCCAGCGCGTCCTTCATCTCGTCGAAGGAGGGCGGAATGCCCGATTCCTTCAGCCGGTCGTTCACATAGACCAGGAGCTCATATTGCTTTCGCGTCAACATCTTGCGTTTCCCAGAGCCGGCGGCGGGGACCTTCCGGCCGCACGCAAATCACCCCGCGTGTACAAAACACGAACAAAGTACACGTTCTGTAAGTGTTCCGCAACTGTCTTGCCATCAGGTAAATGGGGCGACGGTATCGGGGCCCCCCGATCCCGCGCGGCGAACGGTGTCAGGACAACCTGATGATGCGGCAGCGGTCGCTGGCCTTGGCGCCAGGCGCATTGGCGGCCCGTACCAGCAGGCAGTCCGCCGCAGCAAGAACCCCGAGCATTGAGGAATCCTGTGTGGGGAGGGGCGTGGCGACCGGGCCGGCCTCGCTCATCGTCCACCGCGCCCGCACGTAGTCCTCGCGTTCGTCGTTGGCCGCAACGTCGGCGCCAAGGATCGCAGGCTCGGAGATGTCAGTCGGCGGGCGTCCGAGCAGCGCGTCGATCAGCGGCCGCAGAAACAGGATCGCGCACACGAGGCTCGACACCGGGTTGCCGGGCAGCCCGAGCACGCGGGTTTCGCCGATCCGCCCGAACATCAGCGGCTTGCCCGGGCGCATCGCGATTTTCCAGAAGTCGAGCGCCATGCCGCGCCCGGCGAGCGCACTGGCGACGAGGTCGTGCTCGCCGACGGACGCGCCGCCCAGCGTGACCAGAACGTCGGCGCCCTGCGCCTTTGCGGCGTCTGCCGCCGCCCCGATCGCTTCGGCGTTGTCGTGCACGATGCCAAGGTCGCGCGCCTCCGCGCCGAGCGAGCGCACATACGCGGCAAGCCCCGGCGCGGTCGCCGCAACGATCTGCGCACCCCTCGGCATGGTGCCCGGCGCGACCAGTTCGTCCCCGGTCGAGAGAATGGCGACCACCGGCCGAACGCGCACCGTCACCGCGCCATGCCCCATGGCTGCGGCCAGCGCCAGTTCGCGCATGCCGAGCCGCCGCCCGGTCGGAAGCAGGACGTCGCCCTCGGCAAAGTCGAGACCGGCCTTGCGCACATACCGGCCACTTTTCACGCCTTCCCGCGCGACGATGGTGCCGTCTGCCTGGGCCTCGGCGTTTTCCTGAATGAGGATGGCATCGGCGCCCGCCGGCACCGGCGCCCCGGTGAAGATGCGCACCGCTTCGCCGGGGCCGACGCTGCCGGCGAAGCCAGCGCCCGCCGCCGACATGCCGATCACCCTCAGCCGCGCGGGCGTCGCGCCGAGGTCGTCTGCGCGCACGGCGTAGCCATCCATGGCCGAGGCGTCGAATGGCGGCTGCGTCCGCCAGGCGGCGATGTCGGCACCCAGCGTGCGGCCGTCCGCATCGGCCAGGGTTACCGTTTCGGAACCGAGCGGAGTTACCCCCGCGACGACACGGGCGACCGCGTCCGTGACGGACAAGAGCCCAGCCATCACACCTTCCGCTTCCACGCGCCGGACTTGCCGCCGCGCTTTTCCAGCAGGCGAACGCCGGTGATTTCCATGCCGCGATCCACGGCCTTCGCCATGTCGTAGATGGTGAGGCAGGCGACCGAGACGGCCGTCAGCGCTTCCATCTCGACCCCGGTCTGGCCGGCGACCTTGGTGGTTGCACGCACGCGCAGGCCGGGGAGAGCGGCGTCCGGCTCGATGTCGACCGTGACGGATGACAACGCAATCGGGTGACAGAGCGGGATCAGCTCATGCGTGCGCTTCGCCGCCATGATGCCGGCAATGCGGGCGGTCGCGATCACGTCGCCCTTTTTCGCGTTGCCCGAAACGATGAGGTCGAGTGTTGCGGCCTTCATGACGACTGCGCCTTCCGCAATCGCAACGCGCGCTGTTACCGCCTTGGCGCCGACGTCGACCATGCGCGCCGCGCCGGCCTTGTCGATGTGCGAGAGCTTCGCCACGGGTCTCAGCCCGCCGCGGCTGTTGCCGGCGCGAGCAGGGCTCTTGTCGCGGCGGTTACGTCGCCCTGCCGCATCAGGCTTTCGCCGACGAGATAGGCGCCTATGCCGGCCCGCTTCAGCCGTGCGATATCGCCGGGCGTAAAGATGCCGCTCTCGCCGACGATCACGCGCCCGGCCGGAATCCGCGCCGCCAGCCGCTCGCTCACCTCGAGCGCGGTGACGAAGGTGCGCAGGTCGCGGTTGTTGATGCCGACCATCGTCGATTTGAGCTGCAGCGCGCGGTCGAGCTCCGGCTCGTTGTGAACCTCGATCAGCACGTCCATGCCAAGCGCCACCGCCGCGTCTTCCAGCGCGTGCGCCTCGGCGTCCGTTACCCCGGCCATGATGATGAGGACGCAGTCGGCACCCAGCGCCCGCGCCTCGAACACCTGGTATGGCTCGTAGAGGAAATCCTTGCGCAGCACCGGCAGGTCGATCGCCGCGCGCGCCGCGACCAGATACTCCGGCGCGCCCTGGAAGAACGGAGCGTCCGTGAGCACGGACAGGCAAGCCGCGCCGCCGGCCTGATACGCGCGCGCCAGCGTGGCCGGGTCGAAGTCGGCGCGGATGAGGCCGCGTGACGGGCTCGCCTTCTTGACCTCGGCGATCAGCGCCGGCTGGCCGGCCGCGATCTTCGCCTTCAGCGCGGCGAGGAACCCGCGCACCGGCGGCGCCGCCTTCGCCTTCGCCTCGACCTCGGCCGGCGATACGCGCGCCTTCGCCGCCGCGATCTCTGCGCGCTTCGACGTCTCGATGGTCTTCAGGATGTCAGCCATTCGACACCTTGATCAGCCGCTCCAGCCGCTCCGCAGCCTTGCCGCTGTCGATCAGTTCGGCGGCAAGTGCAGCAGCCGTCCGGAAATCCTTCGCCCGATCCGCGACGACCAGCGCCGCGCCGGCGTTGAGCAGCACCGCGTCGCGATAGGCACCGGGCGCGCCGCCGAGCAGTGAGCGCAACGCCTCGGCGTTGTGCGCCGCGTCGCCACCCCTGATCGCCTCGACCGGATGGATCTTCAGCCCCGCGTCCTCCGGCGTCACGCTGAATGTGGTCACGGCGCCGTTTTCGATGGCCGCAACCTTCGTCTCGCCCGAGGGCGAAATCTCGTCGAGACCGCCGTGTCCATGCACGACCCAGGCGCGCTCGGCGCCGAGCGTATTGAGCACATTGGCAAGCGGCTCGACCCAGTCGGGGGAATAGACGCCCAACAGATAGCGCCTCACGCCCGCCGGGTTGGACAGCGGGCCGATCAGGTTGAACACGGTGCGGAAGCCAAGCTCGGCGCGCGCCGGGCCGACGTGCTTCATCGCGGCATGGTGCGCGGGCGCGAACATGAAGCCGATGCCGGCTTCGCGGATCGACCGCGCGATCGCCTCAGGCGGAATGTCAATCTTCACGCCGAGCGCAATCAGCGTGTCGGCCGCACCCGACTTCGACGACAGTGCGCGGTTGCCGTGCTTGGCCACCGGCACGCCGGCCGCCGCCACCACGAACGCGGAAGCCGTGGAGATGTTGTAGCTGCCCGAGGCGTCACCGCCGGTGCCGACCACGTCGATGGCCCCGTCCGGTGCTTCCACGCGCGTCATCTTCGCGCGCATGGTGGCGACCGCACCGGCGATCTCGTCGACGGTTTCGCCGCGGAGTCTGAGGCCGGTCAAAAACGCGCCGATCTGCACGGGCGTCGCTTCGCCCGACATAATGACGCCGAAGGCATCCTCGGCTTCCGCGCGGGTGAGCCTGCCGCCGGCTGCGACCTTGCCGACGATGGCCTTGAGGTCTGCCATGTCAGGCGACCGAGCGCATCGCGCGGTGGCGCTTGTTCCACGCCTCCGCGATGTCGAGGAAGTTCTTCAGGATGAGGTGCCCGTGCTCGGAGGCGATCGATTCCGGGTGGAACTGCACGCCATGCACCGGATAGGTCTTGTGCATCGCGCCCATGTTGACGCCATCGTCGGCAGTCGCGGTCACTTCGAGCACGTCCGGCATGGTCTTCGGATCGACCTGCAGCGAGTGATAGCGCGTCGCCTGGAAGTTGCCATTGATCCCCCGAAACACGCCGCGCCCGGTGTGGTGGATCTCGGACACCTTGCCGTGCATCAGGGTCGGCGCCCGGTTGACCGTGCCGCCGTAGGCCTGGCCCATCGCCTGATAGCCGAGGCAAACCCCGAAGATCGGGATGTCCGGCCCGGCCTTGTCGATCAGGTCGAGGCAGATGCCGGCTTCGTTGGGCGTGCAGGGGCCGGGCGAAATGACGATAGCGTCCGGGTCCATCTTGATCACCTCGTCGACCGTGATCTTGTCGTTCCGGCGCACGATGACCTTCGCCCCGAGTTCCCCAAGGAAATGCACGAGGTTGTAGGTAAAGCTGTCGTAATTATCGATGACGAGGACGCGCATGGCCTTGTCCTGTCTCATTTTGCGGCCCCGGATGCAAGAATTGAGCGCATCGCTGCTCTCATCCCCCGCTTCCCCCGCGAAAGCGGGGGGCCGACTGTCGGTGGTCGCGATGTGCGACAGCCCCGAAATGGCGCGACCTGTCTGCCAGCTTCGGCAGCGTATGAGATGTCGGCTGGGTTCCCGCTTCCGGAAACGGGTGGAGGCTGGGAGGTTTTGGCTTTCGGCAACCGGAAGGCTGCCGCTTACCCTCTTCCGCAAGGGGAGAGGGTTGTGTCGCGGTTGTCACCAGCGCAACAAGCCGTGAATGGCCGGAATAAATCCGGCCATGACGGCGGTCAGTCTTTGAGGAAACGCCATGGTCAAGCCCAGCACCTCGCAAGTGAACATCGACGCCATCATCCGCATGGAGGAGGAGGGCGACGCCGAGCGCACCGGGGCGGAGCGGATTTCCGAGCGCATCGGCCACTTCGCGGGGACGCTGTCGTTCGTCGCGCTGCAGGTGGTGTTTGCCGCGGCGTGGATCGCGTTCAACGGGCGTGGCGGCTTCGACCCCTATCCGTTTCCGCTGTTGGGCGGCCTGCTCGCCTTCGAGGCGGTGACGCTGACCGCGTTCGTCCTCATCCGGCAGAACCGCATGAGCCTGCGTGCCGACCGGCGCAATCACCTCGATCTGCAGATCAACCTTTTGGCCGAACAGGAGGCGACCAAGATCATCCAGATGCTGGAGCGCATGAGCCAGCAGCTCGGCATCGGCGGCGCGGTGAGCGACCAGGAGAGCCACGACCTCTCCGGCGATACGTCGATCGAGACGATCGCGCGGGACCTGAAGCAGGGACTGGCGGAGCAGGCGCAGGGGAAGTAGGGCGAGGGGAAGTAGGGCGAGGGGAAGTAGGGCGAGGGGAAGTAGGGCGAGGGGAAGTAGGGCGAGGGGAAGTAGGGGGATGTTTGCATGACCACCGACGACCCATTCGATCTCCAGCGCTTCGTGGACGCGCAGGCGCCGGTCTATGCGCAGGTGATCCGCGTGCTGAAGGCCGGGCGGAAGGAGAGTCACTGGATGTGGTTCATCTTTCCGCAAGCGGCGGGGCTCGGACGGAGCGCGATGTCGGTGCGCTATGCCATCCGCTCGGCCGAAGAGGCGCGGGCCTACCTCGCGCATCCCGTCCTCGGGCCGCGCTACCGCGAATGCGTCGCGTTGGTGGAAGCCGCGCTCGCGAGAGGCGCGACGCTGGAGGGAATTTTCGGGGAGGTGGATGCGATGAAGTGGAGGAGCAGCAGCGAGATTTTCGGCGAGGTGGAGTAGGGCGGCCCAAGGCGTAATCCGCGGCGCTTTTCCCCTCTCCCATGGGGAGAGGGCCATGAGCCTTAGGAGCGTGAGCGACTTAGGCGAATGGGGTGAGGGGCTGCGACCTTTCCGGTGAGGCCCTAACCCCTCACCCTTCATCTCTAATTCGCTGCGCTCATAAGAGCTGAAGCCCTCTCCCTATGGGAGAGGAGGGCGGGTCGCGAATGCGTGGCGCTGGTGGAGGCGGCGCTCGCGCGCGGCGCGACGCTCACGGGGATTTTCGGCGAGGTGGATGCGATGAAGTGGAGGAGCAGCAGGGAGGTGATGGTGAGTACCCAGGGTTAGATCAAGTTACCTGGACAACATCATCATCGGCCGGCTTTCGACGGCCCGTATCCTTCCAAGGCGCGCTGATGACGCCATCCTCGGCGAGTCCAACGCAAATGTCCTTAAGATCAGTCTGTCTGACCATGAAGAGCTCCATCGCTCGCATGGAAAGCGCTTTGAATGTCAGGGGTGTGCTTGACGCTAGAATCGCTTCCACCAGCCACGTTTTCGCAAGTGACCGTTGGCTGGCTAGCAATTGATCCAACACGCTCTCAGTCGGAAGTGCGCTAGTGTCGAAAAGGTTGCCTTGGCCCGTGCGCTGTACTTCGCGATTGTCACGAGCGAGGGCTCGTCTTTTTTCATGCCCGCGGAGTGCGGTTAGTTCCACCTCGCGGAATGCTATCAAGCCAGCGGGTTTCCGGGTTCCGTAAGCGATCGAATAGTGAGGTCTGTCCGCCTCTGTCTTGTCGATGGTAGTCGACACGACGTACTCGAAGGCACCGATTTTCCGCAGTTCTGAGAGACAGAGTTCCCGCGCGGCACGCCCCGGGGGAAGCGTTGGGTCTAGTCGTCCTTTCCATCCCGGACCGCCGAGTATCGAATCAAACGAAGCGATGATCTTTGGATCGTCGCTTGCGACGAAGCGATTGAAGAAATCGTACATAAAATTAACGAGCACCTCGCCGGGCGAGTGCTGAAGAACCGGAGCGATCTTTGAGTAGGGGTAGCCGGTCCACCCCGTCGGATCGATGAACACTAGTGAGAAGGAGCTGCCGACGAACGATTGTATTTCCGCGACCTTGTCTTCGAAGCGGCCGTGGAACGTCGCAACATGAAATCCTGTGCTGGGATCGCTGTGCTGCTCGACTGCGTTCTGCAGCAGCGCAAACGCTGCAGCGTCTCTTTCAACGAAGCAACACCGGATCGTCTTCTTGACTCCCCTCGCAGCGAAATGCGCATGGGCGTCCTTCAACACATTGATAGCTATCATGAACGATGTGTCGGAAAAATCGCTGGCGCGCGAGTCCCACGGTCCTGAAAAAGCGTCGACGTAGGTTATCTCCGAAGCGCTGCTAAGCCACTTGAAGACCAAGGTCTGAAGGTAGCGCCTGAGAATAAAATGCTTGGCTAGGGTCTGCTCACGATCGTCGTAGTGATCGCTCATGTGCGTCGCCCTAAGCTGTCGCCAGAACCTCGGCCTGAGGAAACTCGCTCCATTCTACACCATCGAGTTCTCTTCCTCCCGACTTAGGTCGGTAGCCACCCCATTGTTTGAAGAAAAACGACACGCCCGATTCCACGCATTGGTCGCGCACTTCTCTCGCCCAATCCGGGTTCATGGGGCGCGCACCTGGGCCGCTCTCGCCGCCGACGATCACCCAGTCAATGCCAGTCAAGTCCAACTTCCCGATGCGGCCTATCAGAGGCTCCACCGACAGGAAACGAATCCCCGCTGGCGCGTCTCGCAAATGCCTCACTCGACTAAGCTTCGTACCGTCTTCCACCGACACGCCAAACCACATGTGGAAGGGACCGCGCCCTCCCGCGTAGCGGTCGCGAAGAAAACCCCGCATCAGTGACGAGCGTTTGGTGAGTATCTGAAAGGTATGCCAAGTTGCGGCTTCCATGGTGTCGAAGACACGCGAAATGAATTCGTCTGGCACCTCTTTATGAAAGAGGTCGCTCATCGAATTGACGAAAATCATTCGAGGCGTCTTCCACTTCAACGGATAGTCGAGACGCTCAGGACGCAGCGTCAGATCAAAGCCAGTCTCGAATGGATGGCCGGGAGTCCCTCGAAAGCGCTCTGAAAATCGTTCAGCGTAACAGTGATCACAGCCATCGCTGATCCTCGTGCAGCCCGTAACGGGGTTCCACGTGGTGTCCGTCCATTCGATTGACGTTGAACTTGCCATGGCTGTTGAGAACATAGAGTGAACATACTTCAAATCCACTATGATTAGCAAGTGCTTAAGGAAGCATTGAAGGCGGCCATATTTCCTTGCCTTCCGCACCCCAAAACCCCATATTCCGCCTAGCATTTCCGCTGATTCTGCGGGCTCAAATCCGGGTGTATTTTGGCTGACAAAACCCCGCCTCCCGGTCCCTCCGGCGAGGGACATTCCTTCGATCTGATCTCGATCACCGACGAGATGCGGCGGAGCTATCTCGACTACGCGATGAGCGTGATCGTTTCGCGCGCGCTGCCCGACGTGCGCGACGGGCTCAAACCCGTGCACCGGCGCATCCTGTTCTCGATGCACGAGAACGGGCGCGACTGGAACAAGCCCTACCGCAAGTGCGCGCTCATCGTCGGCGACGTGATGGGCAAGTACCACCCGCACGGCGACCAATCGATCTACGACGCGCTGGTGCGCATGGCGCAGGATTTCTCCATGCGCGTGCCGCTCATCGACGGGCAGGGCAACTTCGGCTCGGTCGACGGCGACCCGCCGGCGGCCATGCGCTACACCGAGGCGCGGCGCGCGAAGGTGGCGCACTCGCTGACCGAGGACATCGACAAGGACACGGTCGACTTCCGCCCGAACTACGACGGCTCCGAGCAGGAGCCGGTGGTGCTGCCGGCGCGCTTCCCCAACCTGCTCGTCAACGGCGGCGGCGGCATCGCCGTCGGCATGGCGACCAACATCCCGCCGCATAACCTCGGCGAGATCATCGACGCGACGGTGGCGCTGATCGACGAGCCGGGACTGACCATCGACCAGCTCATGGAGATCGTGCCCGGGCCGGATTTCCCGACCGCCGGCATGATCCTCGGGCGCGCCGGCATCCGCAGCGCCTATCACACCGGGCGCGGCTCGATCATGATGCGCGGGACGGTGACCACCGAGACCATCCGCAAGGATCGCGAGGCGCTGATCGTCCACGCCATTCCCTACCAGGTGAACAAGGCGACGATGATCGAGAAGATCGCCGAGCTGGTGCGCGACAAGCGCATCGAGGGCATCTCCGACATCCGCGACGAGAGCGACCGGCAGGGCATGCGCGTGGTCATCGAGATCAAGCGCGACGCGATGGCCGACGTGGTGCTCAACCAGCTCTACCGCTTCTCGGCGCTGCAGACCTCGTTCGGGGCAAATTTCGTGGCGCTGAACGGCGGCCGCCCCGAGACGATGAACCTCAAGGACATGCTCGCCGCGTTCGTCGCCTTCCGCGAGGAAGTGGTGACGCGGCGGACGAAATTCCTGCTCAACAAGGCGCGCGACCGCGCCCACATCCTCGTCGGCCTGGCGATTGCGGTCGCCAACATCGACGAGGTGATCCGCATCATCCGCACCTCGCCGGACCCCAACACGGCGCGCGAGAGTTTGATTGCGCGGAAGTGGCAGGCGAAGGACGTGGCGCCGCTGATCGCGCTCATCGACGACCCGCGCCACCGCATCGAGGAGGACGGCAGCTACCGCCTCTCCGACGCGCAGGCGCGCGCCATCCTGGAACTGAGGCTGGCGCGGCTCACCGCGCTCGGCCGCGAGGAGATCGACGAGGAGCTGAACAAGCTCGCGGCGGAGATTCTCGACTACCTCGACATCCTGCGCTCGCGGCAGAGGGTGCGGGCGATCATCAAGGACGAGCTCAAGGCGATCCGCGACGAGTTCGCGACGCCCCGGCTGACGGAGATCGTCGACGGCGGCGCCGACCTCGAGGACGAGGACCTCATCCAGCGCGAGGACATGGTGGTGACCGTGACCCACGCCGGCTGGATCAAGCGCGTGCCGCTCGATTCCTACCGGGCGCAGAAGCGCGGCGGCAAGGGCCGCACCGGCATGGCGACGAAGGAGGAGGATTTCGTCACCCGTCTGTTCGTCGCCAACACGCACACGCCGATCCTGTTCTTCTCGTCGAAGGGGCAGGTCTACAAGGAGAAGGTCTGGCGGCTGCCGCTGGCCGCGCCGCAGGCGCGCGGCAAGGCGCTGATCAACCTTCTGCCGCTGTCCGCGGGCGAGCGCATCACCACGGTGATGCCGCTGCCGGAGGACGAGGGCTCATGGGACAAGCTCGACGTGATGTTCGCCACTACCGGCGGCACGGTGCGGCGCAACAAGCTCTCCGATTTCGTCGACGTCAGGCGTTCGGGCATGATCGCGATGAAGCTCGGCGAGGGCGAAGGCATCCTCGGCGTCGAGACCTGCACGGAAGCCGACGACATTCTGCTCACCACGGCGCACGGGCAATGCATCCGCTTCCCGGTGCCGGAGGTGCGCGTGTTCGCGGGGCGCAATTCCGTCGGCGTGCGCGGCATCGCGCTGGAGGACGGCGACGCGCTGATCTCGATGGCGATCCTTCGCCACTTCGATGCCGCGCCCGACGAACGTTCGGCGTATCTCAAGATGAGCCGGGCGGTGCGCGGCGAGGGCGAAGCGACCGCGGCCGAGGAAACCGTGGCGGACGAAACAGCGGCCGAGGAGGGCAGCGAGGCGGAAGCCGGCGCCGGCGAGCTTTCGCAGCAGCGTTATGCCGAGATGAGCGCGGCGGAGCAGTTTGTGCTCGCGGCCTCCGTCAACGGCTACGGCAAGCGCACGTCGAGCTTCGAGTACCGCATCACGCGGCGCGGCGGCAAAGGCATCGTCGCGATGGCGGTGAACGAGCGGAACGGCAACGTGGTCGGCTCCTTCCCGGTCGAGGAGAGCGACGAGATCATGCTGGTCACCGACGGCGGGCAGACCATCCGCATGCCGGTCGGCGGCGACAAGCCGGTGCGCATCGCCTCGCGCGGCACGCAGGGCGTGACGCTGTTCGATACGCAGGGCGAGAAGGTCGTCTCGGTCGAGCGGCTGGGGACGGATGCCGAAGGCGGCGAGGACCCCGACGCCGCCGACGCGCCGCCGGAGGGCACGGCCTAGAGAAAGATCCGATTAGGTTAAATCGGACTTTGCTCCAGATTTGTTGGCTTTCCGCAATTCGGACGGAAAAGTGGAAACCACTTTTCCTGACATTGCTCTAGCGCGATAGCCGCGCGTTGTCCGTTCCTCCAAAATGAAAGAGCCGCCGGCCCTGTGAGGGGCGCGGCGGCTCTCCAATCTCCGCGGAGGGGGGCGATAACGCGGAGGTCAGATCAGGCGATGCCGGCCGGGGAGGAGGTCGGCCGGCACCGCGCGAACTAATTCACTTCGATCCTGTTCAGGACCGAGACGCCGCTCGCGGGCCGCGTCTCGACCGTGACGTAACGACCGTCGGTTTCGGCGACCACCGGCAGGCGATCACCCTTGGGCGCCGCAAGCGTGGAGGCGCCGAGGAAATTGGCGCTGGCGACGCCGACCGCGATGGTGGCGACGGCAGTCACGGCGAGGATCAGCGATGAGATGACAGGACGCATTGGCGCGGCTCCTTTCCTTCTTCGATCTTCCGTTGCACCGTTTGAACGACCCTGAATTAACCACCGACAAGCTGAATGGTTCCGGAGGCATTCGTTCATCAGGCGTTCAGCGAACGGCGGCGGATTTCCTTCATTTCGCCCCGGGAGATAGGTACCCGCGCCGCTCCGCTCTGTGACAGCAATCACAAAATGCCCGGGGCGGCCGGAAGTTCCCGTTGGCGCCCTGGCCTTGCCGGTGCCGGCGCACGGGGCTAGACAGGCCGCGCCGTCGCGCAGCCCTGCTGCCCGCGGCCGACGGAGGCGAATTCTTGGCGCAGGTTGCGTTCTACCCCGGCACCTTCGATCCGGTGACCAACGGTCACCTCGACCTGATCAACGCGGCGCTGGCGCTGGCCGACCGCGTGGTGATCGGGGTTGGCGTCAACGCCGGGAAGTCGCCTCTCTTTTCGCTCGACGAGCGGTTGCGGATGGTGGAGCAGACGATCGCGGCGCTGCCCGGGGAAGCGGCGCGGCGGGTGAGCGCGGTGAGCTTCGAGGGACTGACGGTCGAGGCGGCGCGCAGCGTGGGTGCGGTACTGATCGTTCGCGGCGTGCGAGACTCCTCCGATTTCGACTACGAGATGCAGATGGCGGCCATGAACCGCGACCTCGCGCCCGATCTCCAGACGGTGCTCGTTCCGGCGCGCCCGGCGGTCCGTCACATCAGCGCCACGCTCGTCCGGCAGATCGCCAGCCACGGCGCGGACGTCTCGGCGTTCGTGCCGCCCGGCGTGGCGGCGGCAATCGCGAAACGGCTTCCGCGCTGAACGTTCCTTCCATCGGCTTCCCGCAAACGGAGTGCATCGTGAAGACCATTTTGACCGTGCTTGCGCTGGCGCTCGCTGTCGTCGTGCCGGGGCTTTCCGTCGCCGCACCGGCGCTCGACCCGCAGAACACGCTGATCATGGATACGACCAAGGGGCAGGTGGTCATCCAGCTCCGTCCCGACCTCGCGCCGAACCATGTTGCGCGCATCAAGACGCTGACTAGCCAGGGCTTCTACAACGGGACGCCGTTCCACCGCGTCATCCCGGGCTTCATGGCGCAGGGCGGCGACCCGACCGGCACCGGGCGCGGCGGCTCCAGCCTGCCCAACCTCATGGCGGAGTTCAGCCAGGCCAACTTCGGGCGCGGCACGATCGGCGCGGCCCGCGGCGACGATCCGAATTCGGCCAACTCGCAGTTTTTCATCTGCTACAAGGACTGCTCATTCCTGAACGGGCAGTACACGATCTGGGGACAGGTGGTGAAAGGCATGAACGTCGTCGACAAGTTCGCCGCCGGCGACCCCAACGTCAACGACGGTCAGGTCGCCAGCCCCGACAAGATCATCAAGATGCAGATCGCGGCTGACGCGAAGCCGTAGAGACAACCATTCCAGAGAGAGGAGACCGGCCGTGGCCGCTAACGACCCCGAAAACACACTGAAGCTCGAGACCACCAAGGGCAGCGCGACGATCAAGCTGCGCCCCGATCTCGCACCCAACCACGTGGCGCGCATCAAGGAACTGGCGCGCCAGGGTTTCTATGACGGCATCGTGTTCCATCGCGTCATCGACGGCTTCATGGCGCAGACCGGCGACCCGACCGGCACCGGCATGGGCGGCTCGGGCAAGAAGCTGAAGGCCGAGTTCTCGAAGGAGCCGCACAAGCGCGGCACGGCCTCGATGGCCCGTGCCCAGGATCCGAACTCAGGCGACAGCCAGTTCTTCATCTGCTTCGGCGACGCCAGCTTCCTCAACGGCCAGTACACCGTGTGGGGCGAGGTGATCGAAGGCATGGAGAACATCGACAGGATCAAGCGCGGCGAGCCGGTCAAGGATCCCGACAAGATCGTCTCGATGAAGGTCGTCGCCGACGTGAAGTAAAGGCGGCCGCAGAGTGGTATCCTCGCCGGCCAGAGGTCAAGGCAGGGCGAGGATATCCTCATGAGCGACCGGGAGACGCCGCAACCGTCCGACTGGCGGGACCTGAGGCGCATGGAGCGCCGGCAGCGCCGGGCGGGCCGCTACGGCGGCTTTCGCCCGGGCGGCCCGGAAGTAGCCGGGGCGATCCTGATTGCGCTCGGCCTCGTTTTTCTCGCCCAGAACTTTGGCGTGCGCCTGCCGCAGAACTGGTGGGCCCTGTTCATTCTGATCCCGGCGATCATTTCGTTCGTATCGGCCTGGCAGATCTACCAGCGCGAGGGCGAGGCGACCGCGGCGGTGCGTGGTGGCATTGCGGCCGGCGCAGTGCTGACGGTGGTCGCGGTCTCTTTTCTGATCGGTGTCGAATGGGGCCGGTTCTGGCCGGTGATCCTCGTGCTGGTGGGCGTGGGCGTACTGGCCGGCGCCTGGCGGCGGTAGTGGGACGGCCGGCCCGGGCACCGCTGAATTCACGCTTTCCGCCGCGAGCCTCTTGACGTAGATGGACCCCGGCTTTCGCCGGGGTGACGGTTGTGTTTTCTCATGCGCGTGGACCTGTTCGACTTTGAGCTGCCCGACGAGGCAATCGCGACGCGGCCGGCGCGGCCGCGCGATGCTGCGCGCATGCTGGAAGTCCATGCGGACGGCCGGCTCGCGCACCGCCATGTTCGCGACCTGCCGGAGGTCTTGTGCGCCGGCGATGTTCTGGTGGTCAACGACACCAAGGTGATCGCGGCCGAGCTCCACGGCGAGCGGGTGCGCGATGGTGCGGCGGCGGGCGTGAGCGTCACGCTGATCAAGCGGCTCACGCCTTCGCGCTGGCAGGCACTGGCGCGCGGCGCCAAGAAGCTCACCGAGGGCGATCGCGTGCGCTTTGGCGCGATGACGGACGCGGCGTGTCTGATCGCCGGGCTCGATGCGACGGTGGCGGCGAAAGGCGACGCGGGTGAGGTGGAGCTCGCCTTCGATCTGTCCGGTCCGGCGCTGGACGAGGCGATCGCGGCGATCGGGCATGTGCCGCTGCCGCCCTACATCTCGGGCAAGCGGCGCGATGACGCCGACGACAGGCGCGACTACCAGACCATCTACGCGGCCGAGGAGGGCGCGGTAGCGGCGCCGACGGCGGGACTTCACTTCACCGACGAGCTGTTCGCGCGGCTGGAGGCGGCGGGCATTTCGCGGCAGACGCTGACGCTCCATGTCGGGGCAGGGACGTTCCTGCCGGTGAAAGCGGACGACACGGCGGGACACAAGATGCACGCCGAATGGGGGACGATCTCGGCAGAGACGGCTGATGCGCTGAACAAGGCGCGCGCTGCCGGCGGGCGGCTGGTCGCGGTCGGTACGACGTCGCTCCGGCTGCTGGAAAGCGCCACCGGCGAGGACGGGATCATCCGGCCGTTTTCCGGCGAGACGTCGATTTTCATCACGCCCGGCTATCGCTTCCGCGCGGTCGACCTGCTGATGACCAACTTTCACCTGCCGCGCTCGACCCTGTTCATGCTGGTCTCGGCGTTCAGCGGGCGCGAGCGCATGCTTGCCGCTTACCGCGAGGCGATTGCGGCGGGCTATCGTTTCTATTCATACGGGGACGCCAGTTTGCTGTGGCCGGAGGGGGCGCGATGACGGTCGGGGTGGCGTTCGAGGTGGGCTCGACCGACGACGCGGCGCGGACGGGGACGCTCACCCTGCCGCGCGGGACGATCCGCACGCCGGCGTTCATGCCGGTCGGCACCGCGGCGACGGTGAAGGCGATGACCATGGAGACGGTGAAATCGACCGGCGCCGACGTCATCCTCGGCAACACCTATCACTTGATGCTGAGGCCCGGGGCGGAGCGGGTCGCGGCGCTGGGCGGCTTGCACGTGTTTTCCGGGTGGAAGGGGCCGATCCTGACCGACTCCGGCGGCTTCCAGGTGATGTCGCTGGCGCAGCTCAGGAAGCTCGACGTCGACGGCGTGACCTTCCAGTCGCACATCGACGGCTCGACGCATCGGCTGACGCCGGAGCGCTCGCTGGAGATCCAGGCGCTGCTCGATTCCGACATCCGCACGCAGCTCGACGAGTGCGTGGCGCTGCCCGCGGACCGCGCCGTGATGGAGAAGGCGATGCGGCTATCGCTTGCCTGGGCGGAGCGCTCGAAGGTGGCGTTTGCCGGGACGAGCGGGCGGGCGCTGTTCGGCATCGTGCAGGGCGGCGACGACGCCGAGCTGAGACTCGAATCGGCGGCGGGGCTGACGGCGATCGGCTTCGACGGCTACGCCATCGGCGGACTGGCCGTCGGCGAGCCGCAGGCGACGATGCTTGCCATGCTCGACCTCACCGTGCCGGCGCTGCCCGCAGACCGGCCGCGCTACCTGATGGGGGTCGGCACGCCCGACGACATCCTGCAATCGGTGAAGCGCGGGATCGACATGTTCGACTGCGTGATGCCGACGCGCGCCGGCCGCCACGGCGTCGCCTACACGCGCTACGGCAAGCTCAACCTGAAGAACGCGCGGCACGCCGACGACCCGCGGCCGCTGGACGAGACGGCGGCGTGGGCGCCGGCGCGGGACTATTCGCGCGCCTACCTGCACCACCTGGTCAAGGCCGACGAGATCCTCGCCTCGATGCTCCTGTCGTGGAACAACGTCGCCTACTACCAGAACCTGATGGGACAGGTGCGGCGTGCGATCAGCATGGGCTGCTACGACGCGTTCGTGGCCGAGCAGCAGGCGGCATGGGCGATCGGCGACATTGCGGAATTGAGCTGAACAGGGTCAGATCGTCGGGCTGTCGTCCTTCTCGATCAGGACGCTGTTGATCTTCCAGCTGCCGTCGGGGAGCTTCGCGAAGGTGTAGCGCGCGATGAACGCCTCGCCGTCCATTCCGGTCACATAGACGGTCTGCACCGGACCCTGATCGCTCATCTCGAGGGTGCCGAAGGCGACCGAGCGCGGACGGTAGATCGCGCCATAGCTGTTCTTCACCATCGCCATGAAAGTTTCCGGCGTGGTGAAGACGCCCTGGATATCCGGCGAGGCGTAACCGTAGGCGGCAGTGGCGTCGTCATGCTGGAAGGCGGCGATCTGGCCGGAGATGATCGCCTGGAGGGTGGCGGCGTCGGGGAGCGCGGCATCGTCGGCACGCACGGGAAACGCCAGCGCGACGAGCGCGACGAACGCGAGCACGAACGCGCGGAGAGGGGCGGCGATGCCGGTCGCGCGGTGCGGGATGGCGCTATTCATGGGTCGCGGGTCCTCCCTGTTCCATTCTGGCCTACGCCAGCGCCGGCGAAAAGGTTTCAGGGCGTGGCAGGAACGCTGGCGGCGGAACGCGGCCTGTGATGATATGCGGAGCCGATTGTCCAGGTGGAGCAACGGGATGCGCGCCGTTTTCGTCCAGATCAAGTGCGAGCTCGGCAGGGCCTACCAGGTGGCCGACGAGATTGCCGACGCCGAGATCGCGTCCGAAATCTACTCGACGGCAGGCGATTTCGACCTTCTGGTGAAGTTCTACGTGCCCGACGACGTCGATACCGGGCACTTCATCACCGAATCGGTGCAGCGCTTCGAGGGCATCCGCGACACCCGCACGATCGTCACCTTCAAGGCGTTTCAGTAGCGGCGGCGGCCCGTGGTTGACCGGCCGCAGCGTGCCGACTAGGTTCCGCCGCACTTCCCCCAAGTCCAGGAAGCCAAGGCGGAAGAGCGCGTAGCTCAGGTGGCAGAGCGGATGACTTTTAATCATCAGGTCATGGGTTCGAGCCCCATCGCGCTCACCAAATAGTCGCACGATCCCGCCGAATTCGCTCGCTGCCGAAGCGAGCGCCACCGCGCGGGTTCACATTTCCGCGCCATTCGACGGGTATCGACAGTGGCGTTGCCAACCGGAGGACGAACCCGATGAATCCTGTCGTTCATTTCGAGATGCCGGCCGATGACTCCCGGCGGATGGTGGACTTCTACACCAAGGCATTCGGCTGGAAGGCCGACGTCATGGGGCCGGAAATGGGAAACTACGTCGTGGTGACCACAACCGAGTCCGACCCAAAGACCGGGCGGCCGACGACGCCGGGCGCGATCAACGGCGGCTTCTATCCCAGACGCAGCGACTGGCCGGCGCAGCACCCTTCGGTCGTCATCGCGGTCGACGACATTCACGCCGCGATGGCGAAGGTGGCGGAGGCCGGCGGCAAGGTGCTGGGCGAGCCGATGGAAATTCCCGGCGTCGGCAAGTACGTGTCGTTCCACGACACCGAGGGAAACCGCGTCAGCCTGCTGCAGCCCCTGCCGATGTAGGAACAAGCCGCCGGCGATGATGCCGCCGGCGTTTGGGCGCTGGACGCCGGCGTCGCTCAGCCCACCGGCAGCATGCGGCGAAGCGTACGGTCGCGAAGCATGACGTGGTGGAAGATGGCAGCGGCGGCGTGCAGGCCCGCGACCCAGATCAGCGTCGTGCCCAGCAGCTGGTGCACGGCGAGGATTTTGCGGCCGATCGCGGCCGAGGTCGTCAGGAACGGGCCGATCGTGCCGATGGCATAGATGGTGAGCGCGTGGCCTTCGAGCCATGAGCCGACAATCGCGGTAAGCGGCACAAGCAGGAGGAGCGCATAGAGCGCAAAATGGGTGAGGCGCGCGACCAGCGCCAGCCGCGGGCTGCCGGGCAGTTCCGGCGGGCGGGTGTCGAGCCGGCGCCAGACGAGGCGGACGATCACCAGCGCAAACACCGTGAGGCCGAGCGTCTCGTGCACTACGCGCATTTCCGGATGGCCGCCGCGCCAGGTGCCGGCAACCAGCCAGGCAGCGAGGACCGCAATCGCGGTCAGCCAGTGGATCGCCTGGGTGATGGCGCCGTAGCGCTGCTGATTGCCAAAGATCGACACGGGCGAACCATTCCTCAACTGCGTTTATCGGGTATCCGGGAGATATACGCCGGACGCGGGCGGTTCCTACGGAGCCCGACCTTGCAGCAGCCTTACCGATTGTTCATGACCGCGTCTTCATCACCGCTCGGCAGGCGTGGCGCTCGGGATGCCGCTTCGGCGGCCATGGCGCGGGCGGTCGCCGGGGTGAGGCGGCGGAAAGCGGCATGGAGCGGGTCGGTGAACCGCGGGTCTTTGGGCAGGTCGTCGCCGAAGACGGAGGCGAGGGCGAGCAGGCTGGCGACGACGGCATCGGGCGCCTCGGCGCGGGCGGCCTCGGCCAGGCGATCGGCGAGCGGATCATTGGCGCGAACGGGCACGCCGGTCTCATCGCGGCGGGTGACGAAGCGCATCCAGGCCGCGACGGCGAGCGCATGGCGCTCAACGGCAAGCCCGGCGGCCAGGCGATCGCGCACGGTGCCGAGCAGGCGCTGCGGCAGCTTCTGGGTGCCGTCCATGGCGATCTGGATCAGCCGGTGCTTCAGCGCGGGATTGGCGAAGCGATCCATCAGCGCCCTGGCGTAGGCGGTGCGCACGGACTGCGGCGTGGTCAGCGTGTCGGCGGCGTCGCGCATGATGGCGGACGCGAACGCGGAGAGGCTTGGGTCGGCGACGGCGTCGGCGACGAACTCCACTCCGGCAATGGTGCCGAGGTAGGCCAGCGTGGAGTGGGCCCCGTTCAGCATGCGCAGCTTCATCTTCTCGTAGGGCGCGACGTCGCTGACGAATTCGACGCCGACGGTCTCAAACGCGGGGCGGCCGGCGGGAAAGCGATCCTCGATCACCCACTGGCTGAACGGCTCGGTCACGATCGGCCAGGCGTCGTCGAGGCCGAGCGCTGCGGAAGCCGTGGCGCGGTCGGTGTCGGTGGTCGCCGGGACGATGCGATCGATCATGGTGGAGGGCGTGGCGACTTCTGCGGCGACGTAGCGACCGAGATCAGAATCGCGCAGCGTGGCGAAGCGGGTGAGCACGCGGCGCACCGTCTCGCCGTTGGACGGAAGGTTGTCGCAGGTCAGCACCGTGAAGGGCGCGACGCCGGCTCGGCGGCGGCGATGAAGCGCCTCGACGAGATAGCCGAGCGCGGACTGCGGCGCTCCGGGATTGGCGAGATCGGCGCGCACCTCGGGGCGGCTCTCGTCGAGCTCGCCGGTCGCGGGACTGTGGCAGTAACCTTTCTCGGTGACGGTGAGCGAGACGATGGCGATTGCGGGATCTGCCATCAGCGCCAGCACACGTTCGCGCTCGGTCGGGCCATAGAGCACCTCGCGGACGGAGCCGATCACGCGCGCCGGCGCGTCGTTGCCACGAACGAGGAGAGTGTAGAGCCCATCCTGCGGGGCGAGGGCGTCGCGCGTTTCGGCGCCGCGCAGGCTGACGCCGGCGATGCCCCAGCGGCGATCGCCGGCGGCAAGCACGTCATCGACGTAGACCGCCTGGTGGGCGCGGTGGAAGGCGCCGATGCCCAGGTGGACGATGCCGGTCGCGACGCGGCTGCGGTCGTAGGCCGGGCGCTGAACCGATGCCAAGGCGGTCTGCAGCGTGCGCGCGGACAGGCGCGCACGGCCGCCGCTTTCGGCCGGCACGTTGCTATCCCTGAGGTGTGGGGGCGGGCGGCGCCTTGATCGGCAGGGTCGACTGCTGCGCCTTCATGATGTCCTCAAGCGACTGGGAACCATCGGCAGCGAGCACGATGACCTTGGTGCCGAGCGGCACCCGCTCGTAGAGATCGATGACATCCTGATCGAGCATGCGCACGCAGCCGCTCGATGCCGCCTTGCCGATCGACAGCGGGTCATTGGTGCCGTGGATGCGATAGAGCGTATCGACGTTACCCGACCAGAGATACATGGCGCGAGCGCCGAGCGGGTTTTCCGGGCCGCCGTCCTCGCCCTTGGCGAATTTCTTAAGCCGCGGATCGCGCACGATCATGTCGTCGGGCGGGAACCACTTCGGCCAGTGTTGCTTGTCCTTGACCTGCGCCTCGCCGGCCCAGGCAAAGCCTTCCTTGCCGACGCCGATGCCGTAGCGCATTGCCTTGCCGCCGCCGAGGATGAGGTAGAGGAATTTGTCAGCGGGATCGACGACCACCGTGCCTTCATCGGCATCGCCGGGGATGTTAGCGGGCGTATCGACGACCTGACGCAAAAACTGCGGCGGGATTTTCTTGATCGGCGGCGCCGGCACATTGAACCCGTCGTCGGTCACCGCCGCATAGAGCGCCTTGGGCGGATCGAGCCGCGGCAGCGGGGTCGATGCCGTGTCGGCACAGGCGCCAAGCCCCATGATCGCCGCGACCGCGGCGAGGCCGGCAGCCGATTTCGACAATCTTTTCAATGCGCTGCTTTGCGGCCAGTTCATTTTCAGACGACTCCGGAGGTAGTCTCGTTTCTGGCCGCTTTTTGGCAGAGGTTGCGCCGCGGCGAAAGTGCTTCCGATTACATGCTCAATTCTGCTGCCCGTAGTAGTAGTTAGGACCGACTATCCTCACTTTTCTGGGGGCATCGCTGGCAGTTTGCGCCGCCGGCTCCGTCATTTTTGTGACGGGGGCGGGTACCAGACCGACTGCGCGGTCGTCGACCGTGGTCGGATCTTCGTCCGGATCACGAGGCCGCAGGTGAGGCGCCGGTGGCGCTGCGGCAGTGGTGGCGGGCGCACCGAGCGGCGGTGGATTAATGCCGTACAGAGCGCTGCCGTCGGTAGGGAATTCCGTGAAATTGACGGGCCCGCCGGCCGCAATGGATGCAGGCGCCGCCGCATGGCAGGTGCAGGCCTTGTCATACGACGAACGGTATTTGAACGCGGCGGGCAGCGCCGTGTACGGCTGGCCGTCCAGCGAAACCATCTGGGACACATCGCCGCCGGGATTGCGGTAGGTGTAGAGGGATACCTCGGCGCCCGGGCACATCTGCTGGCAGGTGGCGGCGTCGGTATTGAACTGTCCGGGCACGGTCGAGAAGCTGATCGGGAAATAGTAGCCGTCGCAGGTGCGCACACACAGCGTGCGATAGGTGCCGTAGGCGCTGGCGTCGGGTGCTTGAGGCTGGAAGACGCCGCCGCCGAAAAGCTGGCGGAGGAAGCTGCCGCCGCTGTCTTCGACCACCGGCCCCGTCGGCTGACCGGCAGCAGCGCAGCGATTATACGACAGCTGGCGGAGCAACTCGTCGCGCCGCTGGCCGAGCGCAAACGAGTCACCGCCGCCGACCGCGATCTGGGCCTGCAGGAGGCGCTGCATATTAGCCTGCATTTTCGAGATGGACGCCATGAGCCCGCCGCACTCGGGCGCCGGATCGCGCCGGAAGAAAAGGAAGCCGCCCATGCAGCCGGCCTGATGCGCCTCGTCGGTGGCGCGGTCGATCTGGTCCTGCTGCCGGGCGATCGGCTCGTCGTACTGGTGCGGGTCCTGCCCCGGAGCAGGGCCGCGGTCGATCTGCGCGAGCTGGGATTCCAGCGTCACGCAGACGCCGGTGTTGTCGTCGGCAAGGGCAGCGGCAGTCGAGACGATGAGCGCCGCGGCCGTCAGGCCTGCGCAGAGATTCCACATCGCCAATTCCGTCAACGGATGCCCGCGGCCTCAGCGGGCCGCGCGGGATCCTTCGTTTCGCTCCCCGCGGGCGAGTATGGGGAGGCCAGAGAGCGGCGTCAAACCGGGACGGCGCGGGGCAGTGCGTCAGTTTGTAATTCATTGCTGTTGCAGGCCGTCTCAAGCAGGCCAATCAGTGCTATGCTTAGCGCCATGAACTGGAAAAATTGGGTCCTTGCTGCCACAGGTGTGGCTGCCTTCGGCACGGGGCTTTTGGAACTCCACAGGCTCTATGCCGGTCACGGAAGCACCCTGACTGTCGTCAGCGTGATCTTGTGCTGGTTGGCGGCCCTCGTAATGCTGATTGCAGTTGTCCAGGCCGTGCGGAGGCCACCAGATGCCACGCGGCCCTAAAGGCGAGAAGCGCCCTCGCCGATGTGGTCGGCAATGCCGTCCACGTCATGCGCATTGCGACGGGCGAGATTGATGACACCGTTCCCGACGGCGGCAAGGACAGGGCGGCACAGGCTCTAGGCCGCAAGGGCGGACAGGCGCGGGTTGCCAACTCGTCGAAGAAGCAGCGCGCCTTTTGAAACCCCGTGGCTTCGTCGACTAATTCAAACTGACGCACTACCCGGCGCGGCGTGGCAGCGCAATCGCGGCGAAATAGACCAGCGCGGAAAGGGCGGAAATGCAGAAGCTTGTGGGCCAATCCGTATAGAAGGCGACGGTGATGCCGGCCCAGGCTTCGACAAGCGCGAGGAGCGCGGCCAGCGCCAGCGTGGCGCGGAGCGTGGTGGTGAGTCGCTCGGCGGCCGCGGCGGGGCCGACCATCAGGGCGAAGACCAGAAGGACGCCGACGATCTGGACCGACGCCGATACGGCGAGCGCGACGATCGCCATGAAGGCGATGCCGACGCCGCGGACCGGAACGCCGCTGGCCTCGGCAAGTTCGGGCTGCAGCGTGGCAAACAGGAGCGGGCGGCTGACCAGCGCGAGCGCAACCAGGCTGATTACGGCAAGGACGGCGAGAAGGACGACGGTGGCGGGGCGCACCGCGAGCACGTTGCCGAAGAGGAGCGCCGTCGCCTGCGTGGCGAACTGCGTATAGAAATGCAGGAAGAGCAGGCCGAAGCCCAGCGACAGCGACAGCACGACGCCGATGGCGACGTCGCGGCCGCTCAGACGCTCGCCGAGCGCGCCCATGCCGATGCCGGCAACCATCGTGAATGCGATCATGCCCCAGATCGGATCGATGCCGATCAGCGCCGTCGCGGTGGCGCCGGCAAAGCCGACGTGGGAGAGGGCATGGCCGGCGAAGGTCTGGCTGCGGCCGACCATGAAGACGCCGACGATGCCGGCCAGAACGGCGACGATGCCGCTGGCCAGAAACGCGGTACGCATGAAATCGTAATCAAGGATGCCCATGCGCATGCCCGTCGTGGTCGTGATCGTGCAGGTGGGCATCGCTCTCGAGCGAACCGGACTCGGAGAGGACGAAGATGTGGCGGCCGGTGCGGACTACCTCAACCGGCGCGCCGTAAAGACGCGACAGGACGGGTTCGGTGATGACCTCATCGACGGTGCCGAGCGCGGCCTGACCGCTTCCGAGATAAAGCACGCGGTCGATCGCGCCGAGAAGCTGGTTCAGCTCATGGGCGCTAAACAGCACGGTCATCTTCAGCTCGCGGCAAAGGCGGGCGGCAAGCTCGATCACCTCCGTCTGGCGGCGGGGGTCGAGGCTGATCAGCGGCTCATCAAGGAGGAGAAGGCGGGGATGGCCAATGAGGGCCTGAGCGAAGAGCAGACGCTGGCGCTCGCCGCCGGACATTTCCGAAATGGGCTTGTGGGCAATGGCTTCGGCGCCCACGACGGCGAGGCAGCGGGCGATTTCCCGGCGGTCGACGGCGGCGAGCCACGGCAGGCCGAAGCGTTGGCCGTGCACGGAACTCGCGACGAACTCGAAGCCGGTGAGGCGCAGGTCCGGCACGAAGGTGCGAACCTGCGGCAGGTAGCCGATGGGCACGGCGCCGCGCTCGGCCGCCCGCCCGCAAACCTCGATGCGACCGGGCGCCGGAGGAACGAGGCCGAGGATCGCGCGCATAAGCGTGGTCTTGCCCGACCCGTTCGATCCGAGCACGCCGACGAACTCGCCCTCGGCAACGGCGAACGTGACATCGCGAAGGATGTCACGCGCGCCGAGCGACAGCGTTACATTGTCGAAGGCAACTGCCGTCACGAATTGGGGCCCGCCAGCGCTTTTTCGGTCGCGTCCAGTTCGGACAGCATCCAGTTGGCGAACGTCTTGCCGGCGGGCTGGGTTTCGCCTACGCCGACGACCGGCACGTTCGCCTTGTGGGCGATGGAGAGCAGGCGGTCGGTGAGCGGGTCGGTCACCTGGCTGTTGTAGAAGAACACCTTCACCGTGCGGCTCTTGAGGTCGCTTTCCATCGCGGCGGTGTCTTTCGCGCTGGGCTCGGTGTCGTTCATGACGGAAAGCTGGAAGCTCTCGTTGCGCATGACGAGGCCGAGCGCGGCGGCCATGTAGCCGAACACGGGTTCGGTAGCGGTGACCTCGGCGCCGGCAAATTTCGCCTTGATGGCGGCGGCCTTGTCGGCGATCTTTTTCAGGTCGGCATCGACCTTGGCGAGATTGGCCTCGTAGTCAGCCTTATCGGCCGGATCGATCGCCTCGAGCCTGGCGGCGACAGCGGCGGCGACGGCCGGCATGGTGGGCGGATCATACCAGAGGTGCGGATTGTCGCCCGCCTTGTGGCCGACGATGTCGCCGGCAACGATGACCTGACGGTCCGGGTTGCTGCTCGCGGCGAGGAGCTTTTCCACCCACGGGTCGTAGTCGACGCCGTTGTAGACGACCAGGCGCGCGGCGGAGAGGTTGCGCGCGACCGAGGGGCTCGCCTCGAACAGGTGCGGGTCTTCGTCCGGATTGGACATGATTGCGGTGACGACGACGTGGCTGCCGCCGATCGCCTTGACGATATCGGCGTAGAAATTCTCGGCGCCCACGACCGGAACGGGGGCGGCGGCGTGCGCAGGGAGGATGATCGCACCGGCGACGGCGAGCGCGGCGAGGAATGGTTTCATGGGGAGGTCCGTGTTCGTGCGGTGAAAACTGCTTTGGTGCCGCCCAGCACGAAACGTTATAACATTACATTTTGCGGGTGTGCAACGGGAGCCGGTGCGGCGATTGCGTCATCGCCGCACCGCTATCCCCGCGAAAGTGTGAATCCCGCGCCGGCGCGTCCGCGGATTGCGTTACGTCGCGGACGTCCGACGAAATGGCTCCGATGCCGAGGGCGCGCCGCTCAGGCTGCGGCGGCGCTTGCCAGGCCGTCCAGCTCCCTCAGCGTTTCATCCGACAACACATAGTCGGCGGCGGCGAGGTTCTCGCGCAGATGCGTGACAGATGAGGTGCCCGGAATGAGGAGGATGTTCGGCGCGCGATGAAGCAGCCAGGACAGGGCGATCTGCATCGGCGTGGCGTCGAGGCGGCGGGCGACATCCGACAGTGTCGACGATTGCAGGGGCGTGAAGCCGCCAAGCGGGAAGAACGGCACGTAGGCGATGCCGTCACGGGCAAGATCGTCGATCAGGGTGTCGTCACCCCGGTGCGCGAGATTGTACTGGTTCTGCACACAGACGATTTCGGCGATGCGCCGCCCCTCGGCGACCTGTTTGGCGGTCACGTTGCTCAGCCCGATGTGGCGCACCAGACCCTGCCGCTGGAGGTCGGCCAGAACGGTCAGTGTCGGTTCGATCGAACCCTCCGCCGGTCCGTGCACGTCGAACATGAGGCGAAGATTGACCACGTCGATAACATCGAGGCCGAGGTTGCGCAGATTGTCGTGGACGGCCTGGGTCAGTTCCGCCGGGGAGAAAGCGGGAATCCACGATCGATCCGCGCCGCGCCGGGCGCCGATCTTGGTGACGATGACGAGATCGTCGACGTAAGGATGAAGCGTCTCGCGGATGATGCGGTTGGTGACGTGTGGGCCGTAGTAGTCGCTGGTGTCGATGTGGTTGACGCCACTGTCGACAGCTTCGCGAAGCACAGACACGGCGGCGCCGGGATCCCTGGGCGGGCCGAATGCGCCGGGCCCGGCGAGCTGCATGGCGCCGTAGCCCAGCCGCTTCACGGAACGGGTGCCGAGCGCAAATATGCCCGTGCGGTCAATTTTGGACATGGGAGGTCTCCTTCATCGAGGAGAGGGAGATAGACATCACCTCGGTCCGCGATAATCGGGTACATTCCGCATGGGCTGTGCGGAGTGGCGAACAATGAAGATCGACCTGCGGGATCTGAGCGCTTTCGTGGCGGTGGCGCGCGCAAAGGGTTTTCGCGACGCCGCGCGGCTGAGCGGCAGCAGCGCCTCCTG
>Ga0265313_10000553_pt1 | contig 38982 bp, 38 predicted proteins | sample 4123metaG_FD_203122 | JGI IMG/M metagenome (GOLD analysis project Ga0265313, IMG submission 203122) | Rhizosphere microbial communities from Carex aquatilis grown in University of Washington, Seatle, WA, United States - 4-1-23 metaG | ecosystem: Host-associated > Plants > Roots > Rhizosphere >... | reverse complement strand
TGGAAGTCGCAGCCGACCGCCATGGTGATGTTCGAGAATTGTCGCGTGCCGCTCGCGAACCGGATCGGCGCCGAGGGTCAGGGCTTCAAGATCGCGATGGCCGGACTCGATGGCGGCCGCCTCAATATCGGCGCCTGCTCGATCGGCGGCGCGCAGTTCTGTCTCGATCGCACCATCGGCTATATGAAGGAGCGCAAGCAATTCGGCTCGCGGCTTGCGGACTTCCAGGCTCTGCAGTTCCGCATTGCTGACTATGCCACCGAACTCGATGCCGCGCGGTTGTTGTTGCATCGCGCCGCGGTCGCCGTCACGGCGGGCGAGGGCGCCGCTACCCGCCTCGCCGCGCAGGCCAAGCGGCTGGCGACCGACACCGGATTTGAGGTGGTCAATGGCTGCCTGCAACTGCATGGTGGCTACGGCTATCTGCGCGATCATCCGATCGAGCGGGTGCTGCGCGACGTGCGGGTGCATCAAATTCTCGAAGGCACCAATGAAATCATGCGGCTGATCATCAGCCGCCAGTTGCTCGGCAATTGAGGCACCACCATGTGGAGCGGCGAACTGGCACTATCGACAGCCTCGATTTTCACCGGCGCGGTAATCTATGTGAACGTCGCCGAGCAGCCGGCGCGGCTGAAGCTCGACAACAAAGCACTGTTGGCCGAATGGCAGCCGAGCTATGCGCGCGGCGCGGTCATGCAGGCGAGTCTGGCGATCATATCAGGCGTCTGCGGCGTGTTGGCGTTCCTGGTCACCTACGATTGGCGCTGGCTCCTCGGCGCGCTGCTGATCCTGGCGCCATGGCCGTACACGATGTTCATCATCATGCCGACCAACCATGTGCTGAAATCGACCGCTCCCGAGCACGCCAATGATGGTACGCGCGAACTGATTCAGCAGTGGGGCCGGCTGCATATGGGCCGCAGCGCGCTCGGCGTTCTTGCGGTCGCGGCCTATTTGTGGGCGATGCATTGAGCGACGCCGATATTCTGTTCGAGCGACGTGGCGCGGCGGGCGTCGTAACGCTGAACCGTCCGCAGGCGTTGAACGCCGTCACCCATGCCATGGTGCGGGACTTGCGCGGCGCGCTTGATGCCTGGGCGGACGATCCAGCCATTACCCGCGTCGTCATTCTGGCGGCGCCGGGCCGCGCCTTTTCCGCCGGCGGCGACATCCGCGCGCTGACCGATCTGGGCAAGGCCGGCCGATACGACGAAGCGCTGCAATTCTGGCGCGATGAATACCCGCTCAACGCCTTCATAAAGAGCTATCGCAAGCCGTATGTCGCGCTGATCGACGGCATCGTCATGGGCGGCGGTGTCGGCATCTCGATCCATGGCTCGCATCGCGTCGCCGGCGATCGTTTCCAGTTCGCCATGCCTGAGGTCGGGATCGGTTTTTTCCCCGACGTCGGTGCAACTTGGTTGCTGCCGCGAATGCCGGGTGAACTCGGCACCTTTTGCACGCTCACCGGCGAGCGTTTCAACGCGGCCGACGCCTGCGCATCGGGTGTCGCGACGCATCGTGTGCTGTCGGCGCGGTTCCCGGCTCTGCTCGAGGGCCTTTATGGCAGCGTGTCAGTTGACGCGGTGTTGTCGGCGTTCTCGGAGCCGGCGGGCGAGGGGCCGATCATTGCCCGGCGCGCCGCGATCGATCGGCTGTTCGAGGGCGATGAGGTCGAACATATTTTGAACAACCTCGACAACAAAACTGGAAGCGATGCCGACTGGGCGAGTGCCACAGCCACCAGCATCCGTAGCAAGTCGCCGCTGAGCCTCAAGCTGGCGCTGGCGCAAGTGCGGCGCGGCCGCGATTGGGATTTCGCCTCGTGCATGCAGGCGGAATTCCGCATAGTGTCCCGCGTCATTCGTGGACACGATTTTTACGAGGGCGTGCGCGCCGTGATCATCGACAAGGACAACAAGCCGCAGTGGCGCCCGGCGACGCTCGCCGAGGTCAGCAATGCCGAAGTCGAGCGGCATTTTGCCGCTCTTGGCGGCGACGGGCTGGTGCTGCCGTGAGCGATCCTGCCGCCCAGGACGACGTCCGCAACCTCGAGCCGGTGCATACCGATCACGGCCACGAATTGGCCGCGCCGTGGACGCTGCGGCTGGTGTTCTTCCTGCGCATGATGGCCGCGCTGTCGCTGATCAAGGGGCTTTACCACTGGACCCGGGTCTGCGGCATCATGGTGGCGCCCGGCGATACGTTCGAACTGCATTCGATCGCCTGGCAGGCGGCGACGGTGTTTTTCGCGGTGATCGATCTGGTCGCCGCGGTCGGGCTATGGCTGGCGGCGGCATGGGGCGCCGTGATCTGGCTCACCTCGATCGTATCGATGATTGCGCTCGACGTGTTCTTTCCGCAGGTTTTTCATGGCGGACTCGAACTCGATCTGGTCGAATTCGCCGTGCTCGGGCTTTATCTGTGGCTGGCACTGAAAGCCGCGCAAGAGCAGCCTGCGTAACAAGCATTTTTGACGGTGTCGGGAGGACAATATGGCGCGGATCGGATTTATCGGGCTTGGCAATATGGGCCTGCCGATGGCGATCAATCTCATCAAGGCAGGGCACCAGGTCGAGGGCGTTGATCTCAATCCGGCGGCTGTTGAGAAACTGAAGGCCGCCGGCGGCATTCCGGTCGAATTCGCCAAAGACGCCGCCGCCCGCGCGGATGTGGTGATCACCATGCTGCCGGCCGGGCAGCACGTGCGCGACACCTATCTCGGTCCGAACGGTATTGTCGAGAATGCCAACGCCGGAACCTTGCTGATCGATTCATCGACCATCGACGTCGAAACCGCGCGCGCGGTAGCGGGTGCGGCTGAGATGAAAGGCCTGCTGATGCTCGATGCGCCGGTATCCGGCGGCGTCACCGGCGCCGCGGCGGGGACGCTCACATTCATGTGCGGCGGCAGCGCGCAGGCCTTTACCCGCGCGCAATCGATCCTCGAGAAAATGGGCAAGACCATCGTGCATGCCGGCGGGCCCGGTAATGGCCAGGCCGCAAAGATCTGCAACAACATGATCCTCGGCATTTCGATGATCGCGGTGTCGGAAGCGTTCGTGCTCGCCGAAAAGCTCGGCCTCGATCATCAGAAGCTGTTCGATATTTCGTCCAAGTCCTCCGGCCAGTGCTGGGCGATGACGAGCTATTGTCCGGTTCCGGGCCCGGTGCCGGCGTCGCCGGCCAATCGCGATTATCAACCGGGCTTCACGACGGCGATGATGCTCAAAGACTTGAAGCTCGCACAGGACGCGGCGAAGGCAAATGACGCGAATACGCCGATGGGGAGCGAGGCGGCGAAAATCTACGCACGTTATGCGGAGCGGGAGAGCGCGCGAGATTTCTCCGGCGTCATCAGAATGCTCCGCGGAGCGTCCTGAGCAAAAAGAAAAAACCGGATTAATCCGGGCCGAAGCCGAGCGGATCACCCGCGAAACGCCGACCCGACTTCGGTCAAACGCCTTCAGCATCCCTTCACCAAAAAGGCCAATCCCAGGCTCGGCCTTAGTGTTTCCTGCGGGACTCGTATAGAAAGCCACCGCTGCGTGCGCCGGCGTATTCTGCTGCCGACAACAAAAGGCGTTCCGGACCTTATGATCCCTTCAAGTCTTCTACTGAGCCGCCCTGCGCGAACGATCTGCCAAACACTCATTTTGTCGGCAGCGATTATAGGATTGGCCGTTTCGCTGATTGGATATGCTGAGGCTGCCGGTCCTCCGGGTATCCAACTATCCGCTGCTTACGCCACAGCTTCCGAAACTGAGGCGCAGCCATGCGCGGCTTGGGTTTGGGATCTTGTCGCTTGGCGAACACATTCCGCCCCGATTCTTGACAAGGCCCAAGAGCGCGGCATCGACACCCTGTTCATTCCGCTTACGGTCAAGAACGGTGTCCTCTCGTACCAGACCGATGTGGCTCGTTTCGTCAGGCTCGCCCATCAGCGCGGCATTCTCGTTTTCGCCGTGGAAGGCGATCCGCACATGGTGCTGCCGGCCGGCCTGCAGGCCGCCGTCGCGCGCGCCAATGCCATCCGAGCGTATCAGGAGGGCGCACCGCGAAGCGAACGTCTCGACGGCCTACAGTATGATCTCGAGCCCTACGGTCTGAAGAATTTCGACCCGCGCGATCCAAAGGATTTGGCCAAGTGGCTTGCCGCCTATAAGGCGTTGCGTGCGGCATTTCATCATCGCATCGAAGTAACAATGCCGTTTTGGATTGCCGACGATCCGGATGGCGAAGCTTTCGTCAGGGAGGCCGCCCCCTTGCTCAGCCGGATTTCCGTGATGGCCTACCGGAACCGGCCGAATGCCATCATCGATGTCGCCTCGCGTCTCCTGGCGCTCGGCTCGGAACTTGACGTTCCTGTGCGGGTGGCGCTCGAGATCGGGCCGACCGATGAGGGAAGCACGGTGAGCTTCGAAGGTAATATGCGGAAGCTCCGCCATGCGATGGAGGTGACAACACCCACATTTTTGCATTCGCCGAGCTTTGTCGGCTTTGCCATCGACGGACTGCGGTGGCCGGGACAGAAACCGTAACACCGGGCGAATTCACGTACCGGGCCGTCACAAGAATCGGTGTCCAGTCATCCGACGCGGCGCAAGGCAGCGAAAATCTACGCGCGCTATTCCGCGCGCGAGTCTCCGGCGTGATCCGCGGATGCGTGAGAAAAAGGCCCGGCACGTGCCGGGCCTTTTTTGTTGCCTTACTAATCAATAGCGGCAGTGGCGATAGCCGCGGCTGTCGTGCCAGCAATGGTGGCGGCGGGTGATGCGCGGGCCGCCAATCACCGCTCCCGCGGTACCGCCGACAACCGCGCCGACCGGCCCGGCGACGACAGCGCCGGCGCCTGCGCCGATGGCGGCGCCAGTCACCGTGCGTTCATTGTCCTGCGCGTTGGCGATCCCGGGCAGGGCGGTGACAGCGGCCAAGGCGGCCGCAAGGAAAAGTTTGCGCATGGGTATCCTCCAGAGTTTCGTTCTGGGAGAAAAACGCGCTGCACGGCCCAAGGTTCAATGTCCTTACGAGTTGTTGAGGCTAACAGTTCCTGACTACGTCGCATTGCTTTGAACCCTTCAAGCATTCGTTCACCGTTGTAAATAAACCTAATCTTTATGGTGTTATTTAAGCCGATTTTAGAATGCCCCTTTTATGTTGCGTCACATCCGGCAGAGGAAAACAGGGCCTCAAGACCGGCACATAAAACGATAAAGGGCGTTGAACATGAAAGCCGTTGCGAAGACGGTCGAACCGGCCGAACGTGAGGCGCGTTTCGATCATATCCGGCCGCTATACCTCGAAGCCTTGACTTTGGTCGAGCGTCTGCATCGCCGGTTGCTCGACGTCATCAAGGACGAATTCGATCGCCGCGGCCGCGCCGACATCAATTCGGTGCAGGCGCTGCTGCTCTACAACATCGGCGACAAGGAGCTCACCGCAGGCGAGTTGCGCACGCGCGGTTATTATCTCGGCTCCAACGTCTCCTACAACCTCAAGAAGCTTGTCGAGATGGGCTTTCTCGATCACCAGCGCTCGCGCGTCGATCGTCGCTCCGTCCGCATCAAGCTGACGCAGAAGGGCCAGGACGTCCGCGACATCGTCGAGATGCTTTATCAAAAGCATGTACGCACAGTGGAACAGGTCGGCGGCATCAACGCCGAAGAGTTCACCACGCTCAACAAGTCACTGCACCGTCTCGAGCGGTTCTGGACCGATCAGATTCTCTATCGTCTCTAAGCTGTTCTGGTGCGAAGCCTCCAAACCCGGGCCTCGCGGCCCGGGCTTTTTTTTGGCCATCGATCCGGTTTGCCGCGCATGCTCACATTTTCGAGAGCCCATTGCCCGCCTCGGTCATTTCGGTGCATCAGTGGACACGGGGCGTGATCAATCGGGACGGCGGGGATGCAATCCGGGCAATCCGACAAAACCATAAATCGGCGCACATTCATGCGCCGGCTCGGCCTGGGCCTCGCCGGGGCCGCGGCGGTCGTCCGCTCCGCGTCGGCTGCGGAGGATCCCGCGCTTGACGCGTTGATCGAGCAGAACCAGCGCAACGATCTTGGCCAGGGCTTCGACGCCGCGTCGCGCACCATCCACATGCCGCAGGCCTCGCTGCCGACGTTATCGCCGGCCACGGTGCAGACGACCGAGCAGGCCATCGGACACTATGAGACTATTGTCGCAGGCGGCGGCTGGCCGAACGTGCCGCCGACCGAGCGGCTTCGCCTCGGCAACAAACATCCGAGCGTTACGCCACTGCGCAAGCGGCTGAGCACGGGGGGCGACCTTGGTGCGGCCGGCGGCGAGCAGGACGTGTTCGATTCTTACGTCGATGCCGCGGTCCGCCGCTTTCAGGCGCGCCACGGCATCAATGTCGACGGCATCGTGCGTCAGCAGACCTTCGATGCGCTCAACGTGCCGGCCAATATGCGGCTCGCCCAGCTCAAGACCAATCTCGGGCGGCTGCGGGCGCTGAGCAAAGGGCTGACCGGCCGTTTTGTTGTCTGCAATTTGCCGGCGGCGCAGATCGAGGCGATCGAGGATGGCACCGCCGTGAGCCGTCATACCGCCGTGGTCGGCAAGCCCGACCGTCCATCGCCCGACATCAACAGCCGGATCGTCGAGATCAATTTCAATCCGTTCTGGACCGTGCCGGTGTCGATCGTGCGGCGCGATCTCATCCCGAAGATGCAGGCGGAGCCCGATTATCTTGGCAGCAATCACATTCGCATCTTCGACATGAAGGGCGAGGAGCTTAGACCCTCGCAGATCAATTGGTATTCGGAAGAGGCGGTCAATTTCAGGTTCAAGCAGGATCCGGGCGCGTTCAATTCGCTGGGCTCGATTCGCATCAATTTTCCGAGCAAGGACGGCGTTTACATGCACGACACGCCGCTCAAGAACCTGTTCGGCGAGGACATGCGCTTCCACTCGTCAGGCTGTGTGCGGGTGCAGAATGTGCGCGAACTGGTCGATTGGCTGTTGCGCGACACGCCGGGCTGGTCGCGGCCGGAGGTCGATGGGGTGATCCGGTCGGGCGAGCGCATGGACGCCAGACTTAAAAGACCAGTACCACTGCACTGGGTCTATGTTACCGCCTGGGCGACCCCGGATGGCATCGTGCAATTCCGCGACGACATCTACAACCGCGACGGCCTCGGCCAATACGCGCCGACCTTCAAGGGCTGAACGGAGCTCGCTCCGTCCACAGCGATCTGCCCCCACATCTTGCGGCTAAGGGCTAAAACCCACGCCAAAGCTTGGCGCTCCAAGGCCGATATGGTATGGCCCGCTATCCCGGACCTTGCCTGTTTATCGGCGCCCCGCCGCTCCGGCGCCTGGAGTTCTCAATGTCGGCGACTTCGAAGCCCGCAGCCAGCAGTCATCCAGCGACCATGTTTTCGGCCACCCTCGCCGAAACCGATCCCGAAATCGCCGAGGTGATCGATCTTGAACTCGGCCGCCAGCGCGACGAAATCGAGCTGATCGCCTCCGAGAACATCGTGTCGCGTGCGGTGCTGGAAGCGCAGGGCTCGGTACTGACCAACAAATATGCCGAGGGCTTGCCCGGCAAGCGCTATTACGGCGGCTGCCAATTCGTCGACATCGCCGAGCGGCTGGCGATCGAGCGGGTGACGAAGCTGTTCGGCTGCAAGTTTGCCAATGTGCAGCCGCATTCGGGCGCGTCGGCCAATGCCGAGGTGTTCTTCGCGCTGATGCAGCCCGGCGATACCTTTATGGGGCTCAATCTCGCGGCCGGCGGGCACCTCACGCACGGCTCGCCGGTCAACCTGTCGGGCAAGTGGTTCAAGCCGGTGCCCTATGGCGTGCGTCGCGACGACCATCGCATCGACATGGACGAGGTCGAGCGGCTGGCCAAGGAACACAGACCGAAGCTGATCATCGCCGGCGGCTCCGCCTATCCGCGCATCATCGATTTCCGCCGCTTCCGCGAGATTTGCGACGAGGTTGGCGCTTATCTGCTGGTGGACATGGCGCATTTCGCCGGCTTGGTCGCGGGCGGCGCACATCCGTCACCATTTCCGCACGCCCATGTCGTCACCACCACGACGCACAAGACGCTGCGCGGCCCGCGCGGCGGCGTGATTTTGTCGGATGGCGAAGAGATCGCTAAGAAACTCAATGCGGCCGTATTCCCCGGCATGCAGGGTGGGCCGCTGATGCATGTGATTGCGGCAAAGGCGGTCGCCTTCGGCGAAGCGCTTAGGCCAAGCTTTCGCATCTACGCCAAAAACGTGGTCGAAAACGCGAAGGCTCTGGCCGAAACCCTCAAGTCGCGCGGGCTCGACATCGTCTCAGGCGGCACCGACACGCATCTGATGCTGGTCGATCTGCGGCCGAAGCGCCTGACCGGCAAGGTAGCGGAGCTCGCGCTCGGCCGTGCCCACATCACCTGCAACAAAAACGGCATCCCATACGATCCGGAAAAGCCGACGGTCACGTCGGGCGTGCGGCTCGGCACACCGGCTTGCACCACGCGCGGTTTCGGCATCGCCGAATTCCGCCAGGTCGGCGACATGATCGTGGAGGTGCTCGACGTGCTATCGCAAAAAGGCGCTGAGGAAGACGCGCTGGTCGAGGAAGCGGTTCGCGCAAAGGTGAAATCGCTGCTGTCGCGGTTTCCGATTTACCAGGATTGAGGGGGCAAGATGCGCTGTCCGAGCTGCGGGAGCCTCGATACTCAGGTCAAGGATTCGCGTCCGACCGAGGATTCCGCGGTCATCCGCCGGCGCCGCGTTTGTCTGACCTGCAATTTCCGCTTTACGACGTTCGAGCGCGTGCAATTGCGCGAGCTCACCGTCATCAAGCGCAATGGCCGGCGGGTGCCGTTCGACCGCGACAAGCTGATGCGCTCGGTGCAGATCGCGCTGCGCAAGCGCCCGGTTGATCCCGAACGCATTGAGCAGACCGTCTCGAAGATCGTGCGCGAACTGGAAAGCCAGGGCGAGAGCGAAGTATCATCTGAGGCGATCGGTGAGATGATCATGGAGAATCTGCGCGAGCTCGATGACGTCGCTTATGTGCGTTTCGCGTCGGTGTATCGCAATTTCCGCGAGGCCAAGGATTTCCAGGCCGCGCTCGATGAACTGTCGGGCGAGGAAGATTCGCCGCCTCCCGCCAGCGCGCGCAAATGAACATGGACGTCATCGAGCAAGCGGCGCCACGGGCGACCGTTCCTGTCAACGAGATCGACGACGAGCGCTATATGCGACTTGCCTTGGCGCTCGGGCGTCGCGGGCTCGGCCATACCTGGCCCAACCCGGCGGTCGGCGCTGTGATCGTCAAGGACGGCGCCATTATCGGTCGCGGCTGGACCCAACCGGGCGGCCGCCCGCACGCCGAGACCCAGGCGCTCAAGCGCGCCGGCAAGGCCGCGGAGGGCGCGACCATGTACGTGTCGCTCGAGCCCTGCTCGCACAAAGGAAAAGCGCCACCTTGCGCCGACGCCATCATCAGGGCCGGTGTCGCGCGGGTGGTGTCGGGGTTGCAGGATCCCAACCCGGACGTCGCCGGCGCCGGTCACCGCAAATTGAGCGAGCGCGGCATCCGTGTCGATGTCGGCCTTTGCGCTGATGAAGCGCGCCGAATGCATGCCGGGCACATTCGCCGGATCACCGGCGGCCGCCCACACGTCATGCTCAAGCTCGCTATTGCGGCCGATGGCAAGGCCGGGCTCGCCGGCCGGCGGCCAATGGCGATTACCGGGGAACAGGCGCGCGAGCGCGTATTCCAGATGCGTTCGCATAGCGACGCAATCCTTGTCGGCATCGGCACGATTCTCGCCGACAATCCGGCGCTGACCTGCCGTCTACCGGGCATGTTCGAGCTTTCGCCGGTGCGGGTCGTGCTCGATACCCAGTTGAGATTGCCGCTGGCGAGCCATGTGATCGCGACCGTCCGCGAAACGCCGAGTTGGGTTTTCGCCGGCAAGAGTGCCTCGTCCATTGCCGAAGAAATCCTGGTCGAGCGCGGCGCCAAGGTCTTCCGCGTCGAGGACAAAGGCGGTCTGCTCGATCTCGAGGACGTGCTCAAGACGCTAGCGGGCGAGGGCATTACGCGCGTCATGGTCGAAGGTGGCCCGACGGTCGCCGCCAATCTGGTCAAGGCCGATCTGATCGATGAGGCGGTGCTGTTGCGCTCTGACAAGGAGATCGGGGCGGACGGCATCGACGCGCTGACCGACCTGCCGCTGCGGGTTCTTACCCAATCGGTCAATCTTGCGCTCTGCGGTACCGAACAGCTTGGCGCCGACCGCGCTGAATTCTACGAGCGGCCCTGATGTTCACCGGCATCGTCACCGATGTCGGCGAGGTGCTCGCGGTCAAGCCGCATGCCGAAAATCTGCATCGCATCAAGATCACCTGCCGCTATCCGCGCGCCTCGCTGATCGATGGCGCGTCAATCGCCTGTTCGGGTGCCTGCCTGACCATCGTCGGCGCCGGCGAAGACGACGGACGGACCTGGTTCGCCGTCGATGCGGCGGCCGAAACGCTGAATGTCACCACGGCGGGCGAGTGGCGGCACGGCAGCCGCGTCAATCTCGAGCGTCCGCTTCGCGTCGGCGATGAGCTTGGCGGGCATATCGTATCGGGCCACGTCGACGGCGTCGCAATTCTCGAACAACGCGACGATACCAACGGCATGTCGCGCATGACGTTTCGTGCGCCTGCCGAACTTGCGCGTTTCATTGCGGTCAAAGGTTCGGTCACACTCGACGGCGTGTCGCTCACGGTTAACACCGTGGAAGGTATCGGGTTTTCGGTGCTGATCATCCCGCACACGTTGGAGGTGACCACTTTCGGTACTTTGCGTGCGGGTCAAAAGGTCAATCTTGAAGTCGATACGATGGCGCGCTACGCCGCGCGGCTCGCCGAGACGCTGTAGCCCTTGTTCGCCGCTCCCGCGCTTGGTACCACGGCGCCTTCACGGAGACGGCAATGGCCAAAAAGCGGCGCGCTACGAAGAAACCACCAATTAAAAAGCAAGCCCGCAAGCCGCGCATGCTTGTCGTCGAGGCGCGCTATTACACGCACATTGCCGATGCGCTTTTGAAGGGCGCAACCGCGGCGCTGATCGAAGCCGGTGCCGAGTATGACGGCGTCACGGTTCCGGGCGCGCTCGAAATTCCGACGGCGATTGCCATTGCGGTCGAAGCCGCGCGCAAAAGCGGCACGCCCTATGACGGCGTGGTTGCGCTTGGCTGTGTCATCCAGGGCGAAACGTTTCACTTCGATATCGTCGCGATGCAGTCGGCGCGCGCACTGATGGATTTATCGGTGGCGCAGCAATTGCCGGCCGGCAACGGCATTCTGACGGTCGACACCGAGGCGCAGGCGCTGACCCGCGCCGATCCGACGCAGGGCAACAAGGGCGGCGAAGCCGCGCGCGCCGCACTGGCGCTCGTCGGCCTCAAGCGCGAAATGGCTGATCGCTGATGGGCGCCGGCGCACCGCTTGGCAAAGGTGGCGGCGCCAAGGGTCCGCGCAAGGCCAATAAGCGCGGCGCGGCGCGGCTCGCGGCGGTGCAGGCGCTCTATCAGATGGACGTCGCCGGCACCGGGCTGAACGACATTCTCGCCGAGTTCGAGAGCCACTGGCTTGGCCGTGAGGTCGAAGGCGCACAATATTTGCCGGCGGAAGCTGCGTACTTTCGCGACATCGTATCCGGCGTATTGCGCGAGCAGCGCGCCCTCGATCCGCTGATCGACAAGGCGCTGGAAAAGAGCTGGCCGCTCAAGCGCGTCGAAACAATCTTGCGCGCGGTGCTGCGCGCCGGCGGCTACGAGCTGGCGCACCGCGCCGACGTGCCGGGCCGCGTCGTCATCTCGGAATATGCGGATATCGCGGCGGCCTTCGTCGAGCGCGAAGAAATCGGCATGGTCAACGCGGTGCTCGACCAGCTGGGCCATCAGCTGCGTGCCGCCGAATTCACGGGCTAGCGCCATGAGCAGGCCGAGCGAGCAGGGCTCCGGCGAAGACCGGCTGATCGCGCGCCATTTCAAGCCGATCGCCACCCATCCCGGCGCGCTCGGCTTGACCGATGACGCCGCATTTCTGTCGCCGCCGCCGGGCTGCGACCTGGTGCTCAAGACCGACGCGATTGTCGGCAGCGTGCATTTCTTTGCCGACGATCCGCCCGGGCAACTGGCGCGCAAGGCGCTGCGGGTCAATTTGTCCGATCTCGCCGCCAAAGGCGCGCGCCCCCTCGGCTTCCTGTTGTCGCTGGTGTTGCCGGCGGATATTACCGACTCTTGGCTGTCGTCCTTCGCCGCCGGACTGCAGGCCGATGCTGAAACCTATGGCTGTCCCTTATTCGGAGGCGATACCGACCGCACGCCTGGGCCGCTGGCGATATCCATCGCGATGTTCGGCGCGGTGCCGACTGGAACGATGGTGTTGCGGGCGGGCGCGAAGCCGGGTGACCGAATCATGGTCACCGGCACGATTGGCGACGCCGCGCTTGGTGTGCAGCTCCGCCGTGGTGCGGCCTGGAAATTGCCGATCGAGGCCCGCGAGCACTTGCTGTCGCGCTACCTGTTGCCGCAGCCGCGCAACGCGCTTGCTGAAGCCATACGCGAACAGGCTTCCGCGGCGATGGACGTCTCGGACGGGCTTGCCGGCGATCTCACCAAGCTCTGCGCGGTGTCGCAGGTCGCGGCCACAGTCGATGTGGACAAGGTCCCGCTATCTGACGCGGCCCGTGCGGTGCTCGCCACCGACGCGAATTTGATCGAAACTGTTCTGGCGGGCGGTGATGATTACGAAGTGCTATGCACGGTGCCGCCCGGCCGGGTCGACGGCTTCCGCGCTGCGGCGGCCAAGGCCGAGGTCGCGCTGACTGATATCGGCGTCATCACGCCAGGCGGGGGGGCGGTGTTTCTTGGCGTCGATCAGAAGCCGTTACACTTGCCCCGGCTGTCTTACAGCCATTTCTGAAACGCCGAGGCGCGCTATAGTGGCCTTAATCATGATCGGGGACATGCAATGGACGGGATAACGCCGAAAAAATCGCGCAAAAGCGCGAGTAAAGTCGGCAACGCCGAGCAACAAGACACCGACGTGCCGCTCAATCTCTACGCGCAGCACGCCGACTATAAGAAGCGTCACATGCGCTTTCCGACCTCGGCGTTTCTGCGCCGCGGCGCGCCGTCGAGAATTCCATTTTTCTCTTTCGAGTATGGCGACACCGGCGCCGGCGCCGATGTCGGCATAGCCGACAATTGGGCGGCCTTCGACAAGATCAAATTCGTGCCGCGGTACGGCCGGATCGCAACCGTGCCGCCGGTCGAGGTCGAACTGTTTGGCCGCAAATATTCGGCGCCGCTTGGCGTCGCGCCGATGGGCGGGCCGTCGATCGTGTGGCCGGGAGCCGACCTGGCGATGGCGCGCGCCGCCCAGGCGGCTCGGGTGCCCTACAATCTCGGGGTCGTCGGCGGCGCCACGATTGAGGAGGCGGCAGCGGTCGCGCCCGACGTGTTCTGGTTCCAGATTTATCGCGCCTCGCTCAGCGATCATGCGCTCGGTTTCGAACTGGTGCGCCGCGCCAAGGATGCCGGCGCGCATGTCCTGACGCTGACGATCGACGTGCCGTTCCGCACCACGCGCTCGCGCGAGAGCTATGCCGGGCTCGGCGGTGAGTTCAAGCCGACCCCGCGCATGGTCTATGAGATGCTGACACGGCCAAAATGGCTGATGGCGCTGCTGCGCAACGGCTATCCGCGCTTCGCCACCATCGGCTCCTATGTCGGAAACAATCCGAGCACCAATGAGATGATCCGGTTCGCGCGCCAGCAACTTGGCGGCGCATTTACCTGGGAGGAAATTGCGCGCTATCGCGACAAGTGGAAAGGCCCACTCACGCTTAAGGGCATCCTGCATCCGGAAGACGCCGAAAAGGCGGTATCGCTCGGCATCGACGGCATCTGGGTATCAAATCACGGCGGGCGGCAGATCGAGGCGTTGGCGCCGTCGATCGATTGCCTGCCGGCCATCGTTTCGGCGGTTGGCAAGAAGGCGACCATTCTGCTCGATAGCGGTGTCCGCAGCGGACAGGACGTGATGCGGGCGCTGGCGCTCGGCGCCGACGCGGCCTTTGCCGGCAAGGCGTTCCTGTGGTCGGTCGGCGCGATGGGCGATGACGGTCCGAGCCACATGATCGATCTGTTGATCGAGGAGCTCAAAGCCAGCCTCGGTCAGGTCGGCGCGCGCTCGATCGCCGATGCCCGCAACGCGATCTTCAGCCACCCCGGCGAATGGCGCTTCAAGCGGCGCAAGAATTCTCAGGGCTGACTTGCGGGCCGCAGTGCCAGCTATTGGAGACCCGGCTCTGGATTGCCGGCCGCCGTAAATACTGGCGGGACGGCCTGATTCCAGCCATTGCGCCAGGCCCAAGTTTTTGGCATATGTCGCGCGCTTTTCCGGTCGGGGTGAAGCGCCCTTATAAGCGGCCATCCTCGACGCTCCTGGCACCGGCGGGAGCGTTTTGTCCCGCCTGCCATCAGACAATCGAGGATGTGCAATGTCCACCATGACCATTTTGTGGATCATCGTCGCCTGTGGCGTCTTGGCTGTCGTTTATGGCATCTGGGCCACGACGACCGTAATGGCCGCCGACGCCGGCTCGGCAAAAATGCAGGAGATCGCGGCAGCCATACGCGAGGGCGCGCAGGCCTATCTCAAGCGCCAATACACCACCATCGGCATCGTTGGCGTGGTGATCTTCGTCATCCTGGGCTTTACCCTCGGCTGGCTGGTCGCAGTCGGCTTCGCGGTCGGCGCGGTGCTGTCCGGCGCGACCGGCTTCATCGGCATGAACGTCTCGGTCCGGGCCAATGTGCGCACCGCGCAGGCGGCGACCAAGTCGCTCGCCGGGGGTCTTGAGCTCGCCTTCAAGGCCGGCGCCATCACCGGCATGCTGGTTGCCGGGCTCGCGCTCCTTGGCGTGACGCTCTATTTCGGCTTCCTGACCGGCTCGCTGCACCTGGCGCCGAATGACCGTATTGTCATCGATGCGATGGTGGCGCTCGGTTTCGGCGCCTCGCTGATTTCGATCTTCGCGCGTCTCGGCGGCGGCATCTTCACCAAGGGCGCCGACGTCGGCGGCGATCTGGTCGGCAAGGTCGAAGCCGGTATCCCGGAAGATGATCCGCGCAATCCTGCAACCATCGCCGACAATGTCGGCGATAATGTCGGCGACTGCGCCGGCATGGCGGCCGACCTGTTCGAGACCTATGCGGTGACCATCGTCGCGACCATGGTGCTGGCCTCGATCTTCTTTGCTGGCTCGGCTGATCTCCTCATGAAGATGATGATTCTCCCGCTCGCGATCGGCGGCGTCTGCATCATCACCTCGATCGCCGGCACGTTTTTCGTGCGCCTCGGCGCCAGCCAGTCGATTATGGGCGCGCTCTACAAGGGCCTGATCGCAACCGGCATCCTGTCGTTGATCGGCATCGCCGGCGTTATTCACTGGGTACTCGGATTTGGCCTGTCGCTTACATCGGGCGGCGCGTCCTACACCACCACGACGCTGTTTTATTGCGGCATCGTCGGCCTGGTGGTGACCGGCTTGATCATCTGGATCACCGAATATTACACCGGCACCGAATTCCGGCCGGTGAAGTCGATCGCCGCGGCCTCGGTCACAGGCCATGGCACCAACGTCATCCAGGGTTTGGCGATTTCGATGGAATCGACGGCACTGCCGGCCATCGTCATCATTGCCGGCATCCTGGTGACCTTCAACATGGCCGGCCTGTTCGGGATTGCCATTGCGGTGACTACCATGCTCGCGCTTGCTGGCATGATCGTCGCGCTCGATGCGTTCGGACCGGTCACCGACAATGCCGGCGGCATTGCCGAAATGGCGGGCCTGCCCAAGTCGGTTCGCAAGGCGACCGACGCGCTCGACGCGGTCGGCAACACGACCAAGGCCGTTACCAAGGGCTATGCGATCGGCTCCGCCGGCCTCGGCGCGCTGGTGCTTTTCGCGGCCTATAACCAGGATCTGCAGTTCTTCACCAAGAACGCAGCGACGCATCCTTACTTCCAGGGCATTCAACTCGACTTCTCGCTGACCAACCCATACGTCGTGGTCGGCCTGCTGTTCGGCGGTCTGTTGCCGTATTTGTTCGGCGCGCTCGGCATGACCGCGGTCGGCCGTGCCGCCGGCGCGATCGTCGAGGAAGTGCGGCGGCAGTTCCGCCAGAAGCCCGGCATCATGAAGTACAAGCAGAAGCCGGATTACGGCCGCGCCGTCGACATCCTGACCAAGGCCGCGATCAAGGAGATGATCGTGCCGTCGCTGTTGCCGGTATTGTCGCCGATCTTCGTCTACTTCGCGATTTATGTGATTGCGGGCGGCGGCGCGGCCGGTAAGTCGGCGGGCTTCTCGGCAGTCGGCGCGATGCTGCTCGGCGTCATCGTGACCGGTCTGTTCGTTGCGATCTCGATGACCTCGGGTGGCGGCGCATGGGACAACGCAAAGAAGTATATCGAGGACGGTCATTACGGCGGCAAAGGCTCGGAAGCGCACAAGGCGGCCGTGACCGGCGACACTGTCGGCGATCCCTACAAGGACACTGCGGGTCCAGCGGTCAATCCAATGATCAAGATCACCAACATCGTGGCCTTGCTGCTGCTGGCCGTGCTGGCGCACTGATCGCCGCGAAGGCTCGACAAGAAAACGCTGCCCGCGGGAACCGCGCGGCAGCGTTTTATTCAGGCGGCCTTGAATCCGCCCGCACTTTTTCGTCGGTTAAAACTTCAGCAAATTGCCGAAAATGGATTTGAAGTAGCTGAACTCCTCGCCGCCGGTCTGTGTGGTGCGCGAAACGAAATCGAAGACCTTGCCGTCCTTGATTCCGTAATTGGCGAGCCGCATCACCTTGCGGTCCTTGTCGAAATAAACGGCGATCACGCGTTGATTGACGACCTCGCGTGACATGAAGGCGGCGGTGCGCTCGGCCTTCTGCGAGATGTAGTAGAACACCTCGCCGTTGATCGTGGCGACGGTCGAGGGCGTGCCGAGCACGATGAGAACCTGCTCTTGCGGTGCTCCGATCGGAATTTGCTCGAGGGCGCCCTCCGGCAGCACGAACCCGCGTTGATATGTTTCCGAAAAACTGCCGCAACCACCAAGCAGCAGCACGGACAGTGCCAACGCCCCAAAAAGGGCAGGGCCCCGGCGGCGGGCGGGACGGCGGGAACTATTGGTCGAAGCCTGGTTCATTTCGTTCTTGCAATGGCGGTCGGCTTGCCTTACCCGGCGGCAAAACCGCTGGGTCCAATACAAACCGATGATTTTGCCCCTCTTTCGCCGTGTCCAACCGCTGGACACCATTTCTATCCTGTATGGCACGATCGTGGCGCAGGCACGATTGCCGAGCTTCTACCGCGATTATGGCGTGCCGGATACCGTCGACGGCCGTTTTGACCTGATCGTCTTGCATTTGGCGCTGGTCCTGCGCCGGCTCGAGGGTGACGGCGAGGCCGGGCGCGTCCTTGGACAGAAGGTTTTCGACCTGTTTTGCCAGGATATGGACCGAAACCTCCGGGAAATCGGCATTGGCGACCTGAAAATCCCCGATGAAATGCGCCGGATCGGTGCCGCCTTTTACGGGCGCGCCAAGGCCTATAACTTGGCGCTGGCCGAACCGAATGACGACGCCTTGACCGAGGTCGTCGCTCGCAACCTGTACGCTGGGGTGCCGTCAGGGCTGGGCGCACAGCGCACGGCGTCATACCTGCGGAAAGTGGCGGAGAACCTTGCTGGTCAGGATGCCGCCTCGATATCGCGCGGTGAGTTGAGATTCCCGCAGCCTTGAAACAGGGTCGGGCCTTAAAGGTAATTTGAATGGAACAATTCGAGCGGCCTTGGAGTGTCCCGGTAGCGGTTGAGGACATTCCCGAAACAGGCGGACATTACGAGTTCACAGCGGATGCCGCGACGCGTGAAGCGGTGGCGCGCCTCGCCGGGTTGCGCACGCTCGATCGCCTCGACGCGGTGTTCGATGTCAGCCGGCGCGTTGAGGGTGCCGCGGTCCGCGGTGAGGTCAGGGCGCGGGTTGGCCAAAACTGCGTCGTCACGCTTGAGCCGATCGATAGCGACATTCATCAGACGGTCGACTTGAGCTTCGCGCCAAGCGCCGGGCCGGCCGACGAGGCGCCAATCAGCAGGCACGGCAGGCCCATCGACGAGCCTCCGGAGCCGCTGGAGGGCGACACTATCGATCTCGGCGCAATCGCCACGGAGTTTTTGATTCTCGCTCTGGATCCTTATCCTCGGAAGCCGGGGGCGGAATTTGTCATCGCGTCCGAGGATGGCGAAGGCGACAGCCCGTTCAAGGCGCTGGCTGCGCTGAAAAAGCAGTCATGATTTGTGTTCGTATAGTTGTTGAAGTTCTTCAAGTGATACTTGATGATTTCAAAAGCGGCTTGTTTCCAGCCCGCTACCGGGTATGTTGACGAAGGCCCGCCATTGCACGAACAGCGAGCATCCGCTGCCCGGATTGCGCACGCCGAGGTCGGTTCATGCCCGCTAATGTCCGGATTGCCCTCGACGCCATGGGCGGCGATCATGGTGCGGCCGTCGTGGTGCCGGGAGCGGCGCTCTCCCTGCTGCGCCACCCCGATACTGAATTCCTGTTTTTCGGCGATGAGGCGGTGGTCGCGCCACTGCTGGACCGCGAGCCCCGCCTCAAAGCCAAATCGAAGCTCATCCATACCACCGTCGCGATCCGGATGGACGACAAGCCGAGCCAAGCATTGCGCTATGGCCGCTGGAAATCGTCGATGTGGCTCGCGATCGACGCCGTGAAAAAGCACGACGCGGACGTGGCGATCTCAGCGGGCAATACCGGCGCACTGATGGCGATGTCCCGCTTCAACCTGAAGATGCTGGAAGGTATCGAGCGCCCGGCGATAGCGGCTTTGTGGCCAACCATGAAGGGCGACTCGATCGTGCTCGATCTGGGCGCATCGATCGGCGCCGATGCCGTCCATCTGGTCAATCTCGCGGCGATGGGCAGCGCCATGGCGCGCGTCCTGTTTGACGTCGAGAACCCGACTGTGGGATTGCTCAATATCGGCGTCGAAGAGGTCAAGGGGCTTGAGGAAGTGCGCGAGGCTGGCGCCATGCTCCGTGCTCGGAACTCGACCGAATTCAGATATCTTGGCTTTATCGAAGCCGACGACATTGGCCAGGGCGCCGCCGACGTGATCGTGACCGAGGGCTTCGCCGGAAATATCGCGCTCAAATCGGCGGAAGGCACTGCGCGTCAGCTCTCGCAATACTTGCGCAGCGCCATGAATCGCACCTGGCCGGCGCGGCTCGGCTATCTTTTGGCCCGCGGCGCTTTTCAGGCCCTGCGTGACAAGATGGATCCGCGCAAATCCAACGGCGGTGTTTTCCTTGGCCTCAATGGCGTTGTTATCAAGAGCCATGGCGGCACCGATGCCGAAGGGTTCGCCAGTGCCGTCGACATGGGTTACGACGTGGTGCGGCACGATTTGCTGGCGAAGATCAGTCATTCGTTGGCGCGCGATCGTGACGCCATAAGCGCCGCAAAGGCCTCCGGAGCCGCTTCGTGACCCAAATTCGTTCGGTTGTGATGGGCTGCGGCAGTTATTTGCCGATCCGCACGCTGACCAATGCGGAACTGGCCCGCACCGTCGACACGTCGGACGAATGGATCGTCCAGCGCACCGGCATTCACGAGCGCCATATTGCGGCAGCCGACGAGATGACCTCCGACCTTGCCGTCAAGGCGGCCGAAGCGGCCCTTGCGGACGCCAAGATCGATGCCAGCGCGATCGATCTCATCCTCGTCGCCACCTCAACGCCCGACCAGACGTTTCCGGCGACCGCGGTGACCGTTCAGGCCAAGCTCGGCATTACGCGCGGCGCCGCTTTCGACGTCCAGGCGGTGTGCACCGGCTTTGTCTATGCGCTGTCGATCGCTGATGGTCTGCTTAAGACCGGTGGCTTTGTCCGCGCTTTGGTGATCGGCGCCGAGACCTTTTCGCGCATTCTGGACTGGACCGACCGCACCACCTGCGTGCTGTTTGGCGATGGCGCCGGCGCGGTGGTACTCGAGGCGCAATCGCAACCTGGCACCCGCGCCGATCGCGGCATTCTGACCAGTCATTTGCGTTCGGATGGCCGTCATAAGTCGAAGTTATATGTTGATGGCGGTCCGTCCTCGACGCAGACGGTGGGCCATTTGCGGATGGAAGGGCGTGCGGTGTTCAAGCATGCAGTCGCCATGATCACCGATGTCATCGACGATGCCTTCAAGGCCACTGGCTATACCGCGGCCGACATTGATTGGTTCATCCCGCACCAGGCCAATAAGCGCATTATCGATGACAGCGCCAAAAAGCTCGGCATTGCCTCGGAAAAGGTGGTGATCACGGTCGACCGCCATGGCAATACCTCTGCCGCGTCCATTCCGTTGGCGCTCGACGTGGCGCGCAAGGATGGGCGGGTGAAGCAGGGCGATCTGGTGCTGTTTGAAGCCATGGGGGGTGGCTTCACGTGGGGCTCTGCACTGGTCCGTTGGTAGCTGCTGCACCCCCGTTGACAGTCCACGAAACAAGCGAATATCGTAAATAATTCAGCAGGATATCTTCGCCGTCAGCGGGGCTAGGCGATGACCAGTAAGACAGTGACGCGTGCCGACCTGTGCGAGGCGGTCTACCAGAAGGTGGGCCTTTCGCGCACGGAATCGGCTGCCTTGGTTGAACTGGTGCTCAAGGAAATCACGGATTGTCTTGAGCGCGGCGAGACCGTGAAGCTATCGTCGTTCGGGTCGTTTGTGGTGCGCAAGAAGGGCCAACGGATCGGCCGCAACCCCAAGACCGGCAAGGAAGTTCCGATATCACCGCGCCGGGTGATGGTGTTCAAGCCATCCGCCATTCTTAAGCAACGGATCAATGGCGACGCCTCCGCTTCTGCCGAACCGGGCTGAGCTCTAGAACTGTAACCGCAGGGAGCGTTTCGTTTTGGATAGCAAGGCGCCGGACGCATTTCGCACCATCAGCGAGGTCGCTGACGAACTCGATCTGCCGCAGCATGTGCTGCGCTTTTGGGAGAGCCGGTTCCGCGAAATCAAACCGATGAAGCGCGGCGGCGGACGCCGCTATTATCGGCCGGACGACGTCGATCTGTTGCGCGGCATCCGACACCTGCTTTACGGCGAAGGCTACACCATCCGCGGCGTGCAACGCATTCTGCGCGAGCAAGGCTCAAAATTCGTCGAAGCGGTCTGGCAGGAAGGCGCGCCACAGCCGCCGCATGGCGCCGCTGACGAGCATGATCCCGAGGATGAGATTGCCGCCGAGGCGGTCGAAGAAAAGCGCGGCCTGCTCGGCCGGCTGCTCGGCCGCGATCTCGCCGACAAGGAAGACGATGCGCCGGAGCGCCGGGAACCCCCGCTGCAAAGCGCGCCGGTGCCGCGTATCGATCCGGCGGATCGTGTCCTTCCCGTCAGCGAGGAAGTGGACTTGCCGTCGGAGCCGGTCGTGGCGGCGAAGCCGGCGAGGTCGCTCGGACGCGACGACCTGCGCCAGTTGCACGCCGCGCTCCATGAACTCGGCGAGTGTCGCAAGCTGATCGATACGGCGTTTGCAGGGAAGCACTAGCGGCGGGCTCGCCGAAAAGTTCCATCTTGAGTTGAAGGTCGCTCACAATCTACAGCCGCTGCCCATGCCATGAACATGGTATGCCCCGCGGCTCGATGTCGACAAAAAATCCCACAGCTTCTGAATCGCGCGATGATTCGTATTGTCCGGCCGACGCGGATGGGTCCAAATTCGCTGGCGGGCGCAACCTGCGGGCTGCTTGGCCCGCGGGCTCATAAAGGGAGGCAACATGCTGGCAAACCGCGGCATCGCCGCAGGCGTATTCATTGGCGCGATCGGCATCGCCGGCTTGCTGGCAGCGGGAAGTGGCAAACCCGCCGAAGCGGCGCAAAGCAAGCCGAACATCATCTTCGTTATTCTCGATGACGTCGGCATCGACCAGTTGGCGGTATTTGGCAATGGCGGAGCCGCGCCGCCGAAGACCCCCAATATGGCTCTGATCGCCGAGCGCGGGGTGAAATTCACCAACGTCTGGGCGGCGCCGGAGTGTTCGCCGAGCCGCGCCTCGCTTTTCACTGGCCGCTATGCGCTACGCACCGGCGTCGATGCGGTGGTCGTCGATGCGCATCTGCCGCAGACCTACATGTCGTCGTTCGAGGCGACTTTGCCGCGGGTAATGACAAACGCGGGCTATACCAGTGCGCTCATCGGCAAGTATCACTTGGGCAATGCACAGGACCCGGCCGGAAACTGCGCCCCAACGAGTCGCGGGTTCCAGTCTTTCAATGGATCCATGACGCCGGGTCCAACGTCGGTTGATACGACGGCCGGCGGGGTGGACAAGACCGCCAGCCAAGTTTGCGGCTATTATCAAACCAAGGCTTCCGGAGCTTGCTATACGGCGCCCGGCGATTCGGTGCGCTGCAGCCAGATCACTCCGGCTAATGCCGATCCTGGCACCGATCCCGCGCGCACCTGCCTCCAAGGTGGCGGAATTTTCGTGCCGAACAAAGCATGCGGCGTCAATTCGCCGAGCTATTCGGATTTCAGCCGCACCAATGCTTACTACGTGTGGCCACGCACCAAAATGTCCGGTGTGCTCGATCCACTTTATGTCAATACCGACAACGCCTGCCAGTCGACGGTCGATCGTACCTATCTTACGGAGGCTCAGGGCAATGATGGTGTGGACTGGTGGAAGCAGCAGGAGGGTCCGCGCATGCTGACCCTGAGCTTCAACACCATACACACACCCATCCAGAAGCCGCCGACTTCCATGGTGCCGGATCCGCGTGATGCCCCGAGTAGCTGTAATAACGTCACGCCGCCGCGCGATGTGCTCAACATGATGATCGAGTCGGCCGACGTCGAAATCGGCCGCGTGCTGGCGCAGCTCGGCCTCGCCACGCTTGGCCCCAACGGACGGGTCATTACATCGCTTCATCTCGGCAATACCATGGTCGTCATTATCGGCGACAATGGCAGCCAGGGCGCTGCGACGCGACTGCCGTTCAACGTCCAGCGTTCAAAGGGCACAGTCTATCAGACCGGCATCTGGGTTCCGCTGATCATCGCCGGGCCTCTTGTGAAGGCGCCGAACCGCAGCGTCGATGCGATGATCAACGCCGTCGACCTCTACCATCTGTTCGGCGAGATTGGCGGCGTCAATGTCGATAGCGTCGTGCCGCCGAGCCACGTGCTCGATGCCAAGCCGATGCTGGCTTACCTGACCAATCCGAACCAGCCGTCGATCCGAGTGACGAATTACGCCCAATTGGGCGTGGGGACCTTCAGTCCGGATCCGTCGGTGCGAAGCTGGCCGTGCCAGATAGGCAACACCTGCAACGACACGCTGGTCGACAACCAGCCGCTTTGCGAGAACGACAACGGTGGCACCTGGTACGGGCCGGGCGGCAAGAAGCAGCTCAACTCCTGTTGCGCCGTCAAACAGTATCAGGCGTCGCTCGGCAACGATCAGGTCACGCTCGCACCGGTTCATCAATACGCAATACGCGGTGGGATTTTCAGAGGTGTCTTGGGTGCGTTCAAGTTGGTTGAACTGCAAAGCCTCGACTGCAGCAAGCCGATCACCAATAACAGCCAGAAGGCATTTCCCTGGGCGGACTACCAGTTGGGGACGCCGGTTCAGGAATTCTACGACATCACGCTGACACCGCCGGGGAATCCGAAAGCGCTCGATAATCCCTCGAACGAATTATGTACGGGTGACAGCACCGTTTGCACGGACAAGGATCGCAGGTCCTACGCGGCGTTGAATAAGGCGCTCCAGGCGATGAAGAATTCCGCCAATGCGCAGAACCGTTGCCAATCCAAGGGCGATGGCAACTTTGACATGCGGGTGAATCAGAAAGACATCGACAACTGGAAGATATTCAACGGCCACGGCCCTAGCCGTTACGACATCAACCTCGACGGTATGACTGACGAGAAGGACCTCGCGATCATTCAGGCCAATCTCGGCCGCGACTGCCTTGGCATTTGCGCGCGCGCCGATCTCAACCGCGACGGCAAGGTCGATTCCAAGGACCTCGATTTGCTTAACAAGCAGGTCGGGGACTGCCCGGATGATGTTTTCTGCGGCGGCGACCTCGACGGCGACGGCAAGGTGAACAACCGCGACGTCAATCTCCTCAAGAAAGCGGAGCGGACCTGCAAATAGCACGCCTCAGCCGTATCTGAGAGCTGGCGCGATCACTTCACCGGAGGCTTGCCGCCGTCGCGAACCCGCAGCACGGTGCGGAAGCCGATATGCGATGCGCCGAGATCGGCCTCTTCGGGCTGGCGCGCCGCCGGTCGATATCGCGCGCAAAAGTTTGCAGAGCACAACCACGAGCCGCCTTTTATCACATGCAGCGGCCCGCCGACGGTCGAGGTCATCTTCGCCGGTCCGGTCGGATCGATATCACCGTCGGCGAATTTGTGGCCCGCCTCGTACCAGTCGCTCGCCCATTCCCAGACGTTGCCGATCATGTCGTACAATCCGTAGCCGTTCGGCGGAAAGCAGCCGACCGGTGCGGTGCCGTGATAGCCGTCCGACTTATCGTCCGCGAATGGAAAAAAGCCCTGCCAGGAATTGGCCATCCATTGGCCGTCGGGAGTCTGCTCATCCCCCCAGGCAAACTCCTTGCCGTTGAGGCCGCCGCGCGCGGCAAATTCCCATTCGGCCTCGGTCGGCAGCGACCGGCCGAGCCACTTCGCATAAGCGTCCGCATCGGCATAGGCGATGTGTACGACCGGGTGATTGTCCCTGCCGGCAATCGAGCTTCCCGGCCCGTCGGGGTGGCGCCAGTCGGCGCCCGGCACGTAGCGCCACCATTGCGTGACGTCCATGGAAATGCGGGCATTGGCCGGCGGCTCGAAAAACACCATCGAGCCCGGCACCAAAGCCTCTTTCGGCAAGTCCGGATAATCTTTGGCGTTGAGCCCGCGCTCGGCCACGGTTTTGTAGCCGGTTGCCGCGACAAAAGCGGCGAATTGGGCGTTGGTGACCTCGGTGCGGTCGATCCAGAAGCCGGTTACGGTCGCGTAGCGCGGCGGCTGCTCTTCGGCATAGGCTTGGTTGGAGCCCATCAGAAAAGTTCCACCCGCGATCCACGTCATGCCGGCCGGGCGCTCCTCATCGGGGGCATGCGGCAGTCCGGAATAAGCCGAGCAAAGTCGGCTGTTGGGATCGACCGGTTCCGCTTTACCGGCACCGCCGGCCGCGGCCTGACAGGCGAAGCCGATTGTCAATACCAATAAAAGGGAAGTCGCACGAAGAGACATACCGGCATTCCCTCGATAGGTTTGCGCCGTCACACCTAAGATCACTATGAAACAAGGAGACCGCGTCACACAATAATTTTTTGGTCGTGGCAGCCATTGGCTAGCACTGGGAGAGTTGAAGAAAAAGGTTTGTGGTGGAGGACAGTATGCGTCAGGCTTTTGTACTATTGGCCGTCGTTGGGGTGATGGCATCGAACACCGCAGTCGCCGCCGAGATGGCGGTGAAAGCGCAAGTGGCGCCAACAGTGCGCGACTGGTCCGGCGTTTATGCCGGACTCAATGCCGGATATGGCTGGGCGGGCGCAGACTGGCTCGACACAACGAGCAGTCCGGCGGCGACGTTCTTCGATTACACGCCGGGCCAGGGATTTTCCAACAGGCTGTCGGGCGTGTTCGGCGGCGCACAGGTTGGTGTCAATTTCCAAAACGGATCTTGGGTGTTCGGCGTCGAGGCGATGCTCGACGCGTCTGCGCTCGAGGGCAATTTCACCAGCAACACACCGCTCGGCGCGGGCGATGACCAGTTCAAGGCGCGCGTCGAGGCGCTAGCTGTGGTGAGCGGCAAGATTGGCTACGCTGTCGGCAACTGGCTTGCTTATGGCAAAGCCGGCTATGCGGCCGCGAAGATCCATGCGTCCGTGAATGACACCACGCCCCCCGCGACCGGCTCAGGCAGTGCGTCGCAATGGCGATCTGGCCCGGCCGCTGGTCTCGGGTTCGAATATGGCGTTACCCCGGCGCTCAGCATTGGCATCGAATACGATCATCTGTGGCTCGATTCTGGTTCGTACCAACTCGGCGGCAGCGCAGGCACCTACATCTGGAACGTCGGCATCCGCGACGTTGATCTGCTGATGGCGCGGCTCAATTACCACTTCGGCCGCTAGGGTAGGTGCTGGGGACCATTCGAAAGAGGCACTCGCCGCGCTTGGCGAAGCGGCCCTTGGCGTGCGCTGCGACCGTCAATTTTTAACGGCGCCGGCGGTCAGGCCCGAGACCAGGTAGCGCCTGAAGACGTAATAGATCGCCGCTGGCGGCAGCGCATAAATGAATCCCGTCGTCATCAGCAATTCCCACGGCGAATCGTCGGCGGCGAGAAAATTGCCGAGCGCGACCGGCAGCGTCACTTCGGTGTCTTTGGACAACAGCAGGAACGCATAGAGATACTCATTCCACGCCAGCAGCAGCGCGTAGGTCCCGATCGCGACCAAGGACGGTACCATCAGCGGAATATAGACCAGCCTGAACAACTGCATTGGCGAGGCGCCATCCATCACCGCCGCTTCGTCAAGCTCGACCGGCAGATTGTCGGAGGCCTGCTTGAGCACCCAGATGGCGTAAGGCGTAGCGATGGTCACCATCGCCAGGATCAGCGCCCAATGACTGTTGAGAAGGCCGTAAATCCCCATCGTCCGATACATCGGAACGGCGAGGAACGCCGCCGGGATGAAGTATGTGAACAGCGCGAGATTCATGATCCAGCGGCCGCCCTTCACCTTCAGTCGGCTGATCGCGAATGCGGTGCCGGTCGCGATGATCAGCGTCAGCACTCCGGTCGCGACCGCGATCACCAGCGAATTCCAAAGCTGCAGCCAGAAGTGCTGAAGAAAGTAATGCTCCTCTCGGAACACCACGCCGAAATTGCGCAGCGTCGGATGATCCGGCCATAGCTTGCCGGCGAAGGCGTCGTCCTTCGGTGAAATCGCAAACAGGAACATGTGATAGATCGGCAGCAGGGTCCAGATCAGCACGGGTATGCCGATCAGCAATAGTTTGGCCTCAGTGGTAACGGCGCGCAGCGTCGAGAGTCTGGCTTCGTTCATTTCGCCAACCGCTTCATCATGAAGAACACGAGCGGAAGGATGAACGGCAGCGCGATCACGATTGCCGCCATCGACATGTCAATCTGGTCGAGCCGCAAATAGCGAATGCCGAGCGTCGCCAGGACGTGCGTGAGATCGGCGGGCCCGCCGCCGGTCAACAGATAGACGCTATTGAAATCGCCGAGCGTGAAGATCATCGAGAGGATGGTGCACGTCAGATAGAGCGTGCGGAGCGAAGGCCAGGTCACATATTTGAATTTCTGGATATTGCTCGCGCCATCGACCGACGCCGCTTCGAAAAGGTCGCCTGGGATCGCGAGCCGGCCTGCGATCAGGATCAGGGTCCAGAACGGCAGCGACTTCCAGATGTGAACCGCGACCGCCATCGACAGGCCGATGGCCGGGTCGTTGAGCCAATTCGGGCCGTCTTCACCGGTAACCCGGAAGATCAGCGTGTTGATGACGCCCCATTCCGGATTGAGCATGAAGCGCAGCGACAGGATGGTCGGGATCGACGGCACCGCCCACGGCAAGATGAAAAGCACCGAGAGCCATTTGATCCACCAGCGCGCCTGTATGAAAAATCCCGACAGCAGCAGCGCGATGAACATCTTGATGTTGATGCCGATCGACAGGAACAGAAACGTGTTGACCGCGGACCGCAAAAAGATCGGATCGTGCACCAGTTCGACGTAGGTATGGGGATTGCGCGCCGTCCAGAACCCATAGCCGATCGGGTAGACCACAAAGAGCAGGAAGATCAGAACGTAGGGGATAATGAGGATGATGCCCCACAACTGCCACGGCGTAAGCCAGCGCTCTTGCGTGCGAGCGAGGCTTCCGGAGTCCGTGAATGTGGCTGTGGTCGCCATGGCACCTCTATCGATCGGAGCCGGCCGTCGTTGACGGCCGGCCCCGATTTCAGATCAGCCTGCAACCTGCTTGATGCGAGCGATCAATTCATCGACCGCTTGTTCGACCGGGATTTTCTCGCTGACGACCCGGTTCATCGCCTTAGCCCAGACGTTCTCGCTGTTCAGGATTGTGAACTTGTAGTTCTTGGTGAATTCGAACGGCAGCGTGCCATCCATGAACTGGTCATACACCGCTTTGCGGTGCCGGTCGGCCTGCCAGAACGGGCTCTTCTGGCTTGCGGTGGTGACCGGGAACCAGCGGCCAAGTGCGCCTTCGACGTAGGGCCGCAAATTTTCTTCCTGCATCAGGAATGTCAGGAAGTCCTTGGCCTTCGCCTTGTTCTTTGAGTCGGCGAAGATCACCCCAACCTTGATGGCGGCGCGGTACTTCATCACCGACCCATCCGGCTTGTTTGGGAACTTGGAGGTGATGATCAGTTCTTCGTAAGCCTTCTTGCCGGCGGCGCGCTGCTCCTGCGTGAGCGTCGGGTTCATGGCGTCATCGAGCCACTTCGCGGCGATCGAGATCGTGAAGTTGTGTGTCATCAGCGTCGTGCGATTGTGGAAGGCGACGTTGTTGTCGGGATCCTTCCACGTCGTCGACGATGGCGGGGTGCAACCCTTGATGTAGGGGTCGGTGTAGTCCTTGAGCGTCGCGATGAGCCCTTGCTTCACCTTCGGGTCGTCGACCAGGAGCTTGCCGTCGTCGTCGACCAGCTTCACATTGTAGGCGTCCATGAACGTCAGGAACGACTGAAACGAGTCGGTCGAATCCACGCCCATCGGCATGCCGATACCGTAGATGCGCTGTCCCGTCGCCTTGCGGCTTGCCGGCTGCGCCTTGTCGCACCAGAACGACCAGTATTCCTTCCAGGTCTTCGGGATATCGCTTTCCTTGAAGCCGGCCTGCTCGATCATGTCCTTCCAGATCTGGATGTGCATGGTCTGCTGCTTCAGCGGGAAGGCGTAATAGGCTTTCTTCTTCGCCTTATCGCTATAGAGGAATGTGGTCTCGATCGTGTTCGGCGCGAAGGCCGACTTCATCGGCGTCAGAACGTCGGACAGGTCCTCGAGTTTGCCTTCGAAGGCCCACTTGCCTGCGGCCTGCACGTCATAGGAGTCCGCATAGGCGATGTCGGGAGGCGTGCCGGAATCGAGTGCCGCGACCGTTTTTGGAATCATGTCCTGCACGGCATATTGCGACAGATCGACCTTAACGCCGGACTTGGCTTCGTATTTCTTGATCGCCTCGAACAGGGCGTCGTCTTCGGCCTTGTAGAAGCCTTTCACCCACCAGACGGTGAGTTTCTCCTGAGCCTGAACTGCTCCAGAGAACATCACGCCGCACGCTGTCGCCATTGCGAGCGCAAGACTTCGTAGTGTGGATCTTTTCACTTGGTCCCTCCCATGAGACTATTATGTCGTGTTTTTCAGACGCTACTTCTTCGTGCCGCTGTCACAGTTCCTAGCTCGGTCACGCTCCTGTTTATCATATCATCATATGACTCAAGCAGCGGAAAGCCCAAATTTCGCTATTTGGTGGGCCAGTATTGCCAAAGGCCGTTCGCGGGGCGACCTGGGGTAGTCGAAGCTGAAAACCGGTGGCCTTCTTTCGCCGGTCAGGCGAGCTTTAATTTCAAGCTGTCACGCGCTTCCTCTGATGTGGCGAGGGCGCCTCCCAGTTTTTCGACCAGCCAGCGCGCCTTCTCCACCATCTCGCCATTACCCTGGGCGAGGCGGCCCTTGTCGAGATACACGGTGTCTTCCATCCCGATCCTGACATGACCGCCGAGCAGCCATGATTGCACCAACATCGGATAGGCCGTGCGGCCAACGCCGAACGCGGTCCACTGCATGCCATCCGGCAGACGCGACTTCGCATGCATCATCATCTCAGGCGTTGAAGGCATGCCGTATTTCGTGCCGTGCACCAAGGAGGCCATGGCCGGCATTTTCAAAGCGCCTTCCGCCATCAGGTCACGGCAAAGCTCGATGTCGCCGGTGTCAAACAATTCAATCTCCGGCTTCACGCCGGAATCGTAGATCGCCGCTGCCATCTTTTTCACATTGGTCGGGGTATTGATCACGACTTCCTGGCCGAACGTCATGGTATTGAGATCGAGCGTCGAGATGTCTGGCTTTAGCGCGACGATATGTTCGACGCGGCGCTGCGGCGGCAGGAAATTGGTCCGCGGTCCAGCTTTTGACGGATCCACGTCGCCCGGCTGAAAGCGCCCGCCGGGGCCTGTGGTCAGGTTGAGGATCAGGGCGGTGTTCTTGGCGCGGATCAACTCCATCACTTCGCGGTAGTGCGCCAATTCCATCGATGGCCTGCCGTCGGGATGCCGGACGTGAATGTGGACGATGGCGGCGCCGGCCTCCGCCGCGGCAAGACAATCGGCGGCAATCTGGGCCGGCGTGATCGGCAAATTCGGATTCATCTCCGGACGCGTGAGGTTGCCGGTCACCGCGCAGGTCAAGATCGTCTTCATATGAAAAGCTCAATTGTGTCTGAGTTTCAGGGAGTGTGGCGGTCGGAGCAGGGCGCCCAGTCCTCGGGTGCGAAAATCAATAGAGCACCTCAGAGCCTTAATCCAACGGCACGTTGAGTCTTGTCCCCTTGGTGATGATGCCCCCCCGGTTGCCAATCTCGATCGAGCCGTAGCGCTGTTTGAAGCAATCGGGCAGCGGCCGGTCGCCCGCCACGGAAAGCCAGAGGCGCAGCAAATGGCGCTTCCGGTCCGCTTCCGGCCAATCACGAAAGCCGGCGCGGTCATGCAGCAATGCGTGATTATAGACGAACTGCATGTCGCCCGGCTGAAGCTTCATGCTGAAGTGAAGGCGTTTGTCGTTGGCCAAGGCATCGAACAGATCGAGTGCCTCAACATAGTCGGGCGTCAATCGCAGCGCATCGGGAAAGCGTTGTGCGCTATCAATGTACTGGCGCTGATAGAAGCCGGTGAGGAAGCCCTCGTGCCAGCTTAACGGTGGAATCTCGAGATACGGCTTTTGGCCCTCCGGCACCTCGCCGCGCCGGTCGGTGGCGATCGGATCAAACATCAAGGCGGCAAGGTCCGGTCGATTACGCCGCATCTCGTTGTAGATCGCGGTCGTGCTGACGAGCAACGATTCACCGCCTTCCATCGCTTCGCGAACGCAAAGCAAGCCGACGACATCGGAGGAATCGGTGTGGAATGTTTGTCTTTCGGCGGTCTGGTAAATGCGTGTGTTGGGATCCTTGGCATCCGCTCCAACGTCGCGGACGTGCCCTAGAATATGGCCCATGGCGTTCTGGGATCGTGCCGATCCGAGATGCGCGCCGACGCCGCAAAAGATCGTGGCGGCAAATTCCTGGCTGTATTTCGCCACCGGAAGCCCACGTATCAGCTCAAAGCCGATGCCGTTAATCAGCGTGTGCTTCAGCTCCGCAAGGTGAACGCGGAAATTCGGCAGCGGGAATTTTTCTTTCGTGATCTCGCCGATTTCTTTTGTCTTGGCGAGGAATGAATGGGCCGCCCACTCAAGTTCCGCAATCTCGTCGGAGGTCAGGTGGACAAGCCAGCGATCGGCGTTCGCCGCCATCGTTTCACCTCGCCACGCGGATGGAATATCGATCTGCCCTGGAGGCATATTCACTGCGGTCGACATGGAAGGATCCCTCGTAGATGCCCGCTGCGCTCATCCGTCCGGAATTGTAAGCCATTGTAAGCGGTGGCTTCCAGGCTCGCGGATCGTTCCAGCGCGGCATTGATTATTGGTCGGAGCGCCGAGATTTGAACTCGGGACCCCCAGTCCCCCAGCCCAAACATAGCGCGTCACGAAGCGTCACGGACCCATTTTGTTACCCTAATGTTACCCCGGCGACGCGCCGAAAAAGACTGGACGGGGACTGAGGGTTTGCCGCTTTGGCGTTACCCCGCTGTTACCCCGAAAGGAGTTTTCAATGGCGGTGCGTCTCAGTTTTGCAGCGATAGAAAAATTGAAACCCGATCCGACGAAGCGTCGCGAGATTGCCGACGCTGGCAAGCCGGGCCTTTTTCTCATCATCCAACCGTCCGGAAAGAAATCATGGGCGGTCCGCTATCGCTTTCAAGGCGAGACGCGAAAGCTCACCTTGGCCGGATTCCCTTCGATACCGACCGCGCGAACGCTGGCGCAAGACGTGCTGGACGCCATTGCCGAAGGCCGCGATCCGTCGCGCGAGCGCAAAGCGGAGCGAAACGCGCCAAGTGATCTAGTCGAAGACGTGTTCGCGGAATTCATGGCGAAGCATCTTAAGAAGAAGAACGGGAAGCCAATCCGCGAAAGCACGCGACGCGAAACTGGCCGATTGCTGGGCTTGAAAAAGGGCGCGGACGACAAATGGATTCCATGCGTCCCAAAGTCGGGCGTGCTGACGCACTGGAAGGGCAGGGACATTCAATCAATCACGAAGCGGGACATTCTGAACGTTCTGGATAAGCGCGTGGCTGAAGGCTCGCCAATTGGCGCTAATCGCACGCTTTCGGCCCTTAAAACCGTTTTCGCTTGGTGCGTGAAACGCGATGTTTTGGACATTTCGCCGGCCCAATATCTGGATGATCCATCGCCTGAAAACAAAATCGACCGTGCGCTATCGGATCAAGAAATTATGGCATGTTGGAATGCGGCTAGCGAAATGCCGTTCCCCTATGGGCCGATGGTCCGGCTATTGTTGCTTGTCGGGCAGCGTCGCGACGAAATCAGGTGCATGGTTCGGCCGGAAATCGACGGCCCAAAGCGGCTTTTTAAATTGCCGCCGGAGCGCACCAAAAATGGCCGCGAGCATCATGTGCCGCTGACCGATCCGGCTTTCGCGATCATCGAAGACTTGCCGAAGATTCATTCCGTGGCCGGATGGCTATTCGCGATTGATGGTTCGAAGCCTATTTCGAATCTCAGCCAACTAAAAAGGCAACTCGACAAATTGATGCTTGAAAAATTGCGGAAGGCCGATCCAGCGGCGCAACTTAAACCGTGGCGGCTCCACGACCTGCGACATACGCTGAAAACATGGATGCAAGAAAATCGAATTCCGAAAGACGTTCGAAATGCCGTTCAAAATCATTTCGACGGCGATATGGACGAACTTTATGGACATTACAGCTTCGCAAAGGAAAAGCGCGAAGCATTGGACGGCTGGGCACGGCACATTCAAACGTTAATAGACGGGACAACTGCGAAAATAGTGCCTCTTCGCCGCGCGTGACCGTGCTGGAACGTGACGCACGAAATGGCAAACGCAAGTTGAAACATTTTGTCCCAGTGCTAGATCAACGCTGGGATAAATAGGAGCCGCCTTGCTCTTGGCGGAAAGGCCACGCGCAATCCGTGCGTGCTACCCCGATTAGAATGCGTGCCTGCAACGCCTTCAGGCCAGAAAATGGGAAAAGACCCCGGCGACGGCGGCAGTGATGCCCCCGGAAGGACAGAAAGGTAACGGGCCTGCGCGAGCGACCCGCCAACGAAAGAAGTCCCACCGCCAACAAGTCATTTCCGAACACCGCGACACCTCGCAATAACGCGAGCGCGCGGCCGTTTGGAAAATGACTGCCATGACCGCTCTCGATCACACCGAAACATTTTTGACTTCCGCTCAGGTCCGCGACCGATACGGCAACGTTTCGCGAATGTGGATTGAGCGACGCACCGCTGATTCGAACTTCCCAGCGCCAACGCGTCTTGGGCCGCGCCGATTTTGGAAGATCGGCGATTTGGTCGCATGGGAACGGACCCAAGCCGCGAAAAGCTCGCCAGTGAAAAGCTCCCCAGCCAAACCGGCCGAACAAAGACTAAAGAGCAAGACACGGCACGCGGCGTAGGGGCGCGCGCCATGACTGACATTGCAGCCGTACAACGAATTTCTGCTCATTGGCGTCGGCTCGCGGCCGAACGTGATCCTATCGGCGACCGCCTTGAACGGCTGGCGAAGTGCACGCCGGCCGAATTGCCGACGCTTATAGTCGAACTGTCTGAGCGCAAAATCTATCCGACCGCAATTTCACGGCTTCAAAAATTACTTTTGCAGGAAACCGAAAATAGGATCGCGGAAAACATTCTCGTCCGGGGTCTTCACGAAGAAACGCGCGTCCTGCGCATGGGGCTCACGTTCTCGCTCTTCGACGCCAGCGCGAAAACGCAGCGAATGCGCCCGCGCATTTCTGCAATCGATCTAGTCGATTTTACGCTGGGGCCCCGTGCCCGCGAAGCTTGGCTAACTCTTCATTCGCTTGGCCATGTACGTTCGGCGGCCGGCGTAATTCCGATAGACACGACAAGCGCAGCCACGCCGGGATTCTGGCCGGCCGATTTGCACCAACGTTATGCGCTCGCGGTGAATCTGATAGTCCGACGCATGGCCGGCGACCGGTTCGATTTCGTCTTGGTCCAGCCATGACCGATCCGCGCTCACCAAGCGAATTTGAAATCGGACTCGACATAATCGACACGACCGGCGTCATTCCTGAATCGACGATCCATGAAATTGAAGAATGTCTTGCGCCGAAACATGGGCGGGCAAAAGCCGCACGCTTCGCAAAAGTTCTTCGCGAGCGAAAGACTCGGCCGGTTGGCCGCCCCGAAGGAACAAGCGCGACGGATACAGCAAGAGCCGAGCGTCACGCGCGCGGCGTGATTCAATATTGGAAGCGACGCGGCGAGCCGGGATGGAACACGAACAAGCGTAAGAATGAAGTCGTGCGTCTCTTTGCGAATGACGATGCTGAAGAAGCGCGGATTCTGCGGTTGCTGTGTGATGGCAAAGGAAATTCCAAGGAAATTTGGGCGCTCGCGCGTCGGATCGTCGAAGACGAGAAAATTCCCTTGCCGAATTTCTCAAGGGAAGAACTGAAATCCGAAACCACTTACCTTCAACCCTTCAAACATCATGGAGCCTGAACATGTCGAAGACATTCCAAGATTTTAAAAACGGCGACGCTGAGGAAAAAGTCGCCGAAATAGTCCGCGACCATTTTACGCCGCGCGCGCTAGTGCGATATGGCCGTGGAAAAGATTATCAGTCCGGCATTGACGCCATGCTTTTGAAGAAAATTGCCGATCAGAACGAAATTCGGGAAAAGAAAGAGGCGGTTACGCTGCAATACGGCCGCGCCGAACGTGAAAACCGAACTTACGGTGGTACGTTCAAGACAACGAATAAAGATGGAAGACAAGAAACCACGCGCGATGAAAAATGGCGCGACACTTACGAAAAGCCACTCGCCGAGCTTCGCCAACAAAGCAATGCGTTAGCCACAAAGCGGCTTCCGCCATCGCCGCTTGGTGCCATTCACGAAGGCATCATTCGCCACGGTGCGCGGCCATTCATTGACGCCGATCTGCCGACTCTGCCGCGAGACAGGCCGGCGAACGAGGTTCTGGAAAGCGGTTTCAAAGGCCTTGCCGCCGCTGAGACTGAGCTTAAACGCATCGTCAAGGCCCCGAAGACTTTGGCGGAAGTCGAAGCCGAAACGAAGGCCATGGTCGCCCGGCTGGTTGGCACCGGGACGCCTTTAACCGGCGTCGCGTTTCGTGGCGGCCGATATCGTGATCGGACCGGGGAATTTATCGCGGAAAATACCGATACCTTGGAATTTCCCCAGCGCAGCCTTGGTTTCCTTGATGGCAACGAGGCCACGCTGATTCCGGACATGCTAGCAATCGCCGCTTGGCTAGACCCCGAAAAATTCGAAGCGCGGTGTCTCGAATTGGTGCGCTCGCGCGCCAACGATACCAAGGCGATTCCGCTCGCCGATAAACCGGCGCTCATTGCGAAAGCAAAAATGAAAGTCGTTTCAGCGCAACGTTTCCTTATGGAAGCGATTTTCCGTGCGGAAGACGAACGCATTCAGGTCGAATGGCCCGCAGACTTCCCCATGGCCATTTATCTTGGAACGGAAATTTAATTCGCACTTCGCCGCGCGCGGTCTTCGCCAACTGTGCGCGCGATAGGCGGCCCGCCGGGGTTTGCTCCTTGGCTCCGGCGGGCCGCAATCCCATTCAAGGGCAATGGAGACTCCAAAATGACCACACTTGCAAATGTCCGTGCCGCCCTGTCGGCTCATTCCGATTCTCATGGAGCGGATGAATCCATGACGATCTTGAAAAGCGTTGGCGGCGTCACCGCGCTTTCAAAATTGCCTGAAGACAAATTCGCAGCCGTGATCGCAGCCACGTCCGCCCCGCGCATGTTGGCACAAGGCGGCGGCTTCGACGATTTCGGACGGGAGTTATCGCCCCAAGATGAATTAACGCGGCGTGGGTTGGAGCGGAATGACCAGCAAAAGAAAGAATGGCGTGACCGTCATATGCCGACCGCGCCGGAGTCGAAAGATGGCCAGAAATAAAAGAGCCGCGCCAGCAATGCGGCAGCTTTCGGCTGTTGAACTCGCGGTGATCGCCGTCGCCACTGGCATGATCCGGTTGCGGCGGCCTTCGCTGGGCCAGAAGACGAAGCCCAAAAAGAAAAACGGAAATGGAATTGCGAAATGAACAAGCCGCCCGCGATCAAGGCCGACGATTGGACGCCGTACCTTGACGCGGGGTTGACGTTGATTCCGTTGCACGCATGGAACGCGCGCACCAAGGATAAAAACGGCAAGGCGCGCGAAGCCGGCAAACGGCCGCGCGATTTCAATTGGACCAAGCGCACATATGATTCTAAGGCTGTTGCCAAGGTATGTGCGGGCAATGGCACCAATGCCGGCGTGCGGCTCGCCGCGTCATGGTTGGCAATCGACCATGATCCACGCCGCGATCCCGGCGATGAATGGGCCGCCTTTTGCATCGAATTCGGAATCGACGAAAAGGCTTATCCGCTGGTCCGGACAGGATCGGGCGGCCGGCATCTTTACGCCCGATTGCCGGCCGGCGTTCGCGTCGTGGACACTATCGACCAATTCAAGAGCATCGAATTCAAGTCTGCCGGCCGGCAAGTTGTCGCCGCCGGCTCGCGGCATCCGAACGGCAAGCTATACGCATGGGCTCAAGGCCATCCGGCGCTTGCCGATGCGCCTGAAGCCCCGGCGGCTCTCCTAGAGGCGATCCGGCGGCCTGAGCCCGCTGGCGAGGCCACTGGGGGCGGGCAGTACGATCAAGAGCAATTGGCCCGCGCGCTCGCCAAGCTCAATCCGGAAGCCTTTCAAGACCACGACAAATGGCTCCCGCTTATGATGGCATGCCACCATGCGACGGCGGGCGACGGCCGGTCCGAATTCATCGAATGGTCCACGTCCGATCCGAAATATGCCGGCGATTCTGAAGTGATCGGCCGGCGCTGGGATTCCCTCCATGGCGAGAAAGCCGGCGCGATCACGGTCCGGACCCTGAACGCGATCCTGTCCGACCATGGCGCGGCGAATGAAATCGTCGCCGGCGACGCGGCGGCCGATTTCGAAGCCGTCGAAGCGGGCGACGATCCCGAAGAGCCTTCCGAAAATGAATGGCTTGAAGGCGGCACGGAGTCCGGTTCGACCGAACTTGTTCGCGTCGAAACGCGCGGCCTGAAAGTCAATTCGCGCTCGAACATCGCGCCGGACACTTTTGCAAACGCGCTCGCGGCCGTTGTGAAATCGGGGCTTGATCCGGCATGGGATGAGCTGAAGCAAAACGTTGTCTTCCGCGCCGATCCGTTGCCGTGGAACGAATCCTATGGTCGCATTCTGAACGATCACGTTGGCCGGCTGGCCCGCATGTTCCTATTAAATGAGTTTCAAGGCGTCGATTATCAGCCCGGCATAGATCATTTGTTCAATGCTCTTGCGGGCATTGCATATGCGTACAAATTCAATCCGGTTTTGGAATACCTGAACTCGCTAAAATGGGACGGCGTTGCACGCGTTGAAAATCTTTTTCCGGTCTATTTCAATTGCGGCGATGATGCTTATACGCGCGCCGTGTCACGATGCTTTATGATCGCGGCCGCGCGGCGGATGCGAAAGCCCGGCAGCAAATTCGATACGATGGCCGTGATGCGGAGCCCGCAAGGCTGGAATAAATCGACCGCAATCAAAACATTATTCGGGGCGGATTGGTATTCCGACGCGGACCTTGGCAATCTTCGTGACAAGGACTCGGCGATGAAACTTCGCGGAATTTGGGTCCAAGAATTCGCGGAAATGGAATCGCTGACTCGCAATGAAACCGGCGCACTGAAAGCGTTTTGCTCGCGCGCGACGGATCGCCAGCGCGATCCATACGGCCGCGTTGTCGAAGACGCGCCGCGCCGATGCGTTTTCATTGCGACCGTGAATGAAGGCGGCTATCTGAAAGATTCGACGGGCGGCCGACGTTTTTGGCCGATGGAAGTCAACGCTCCAATCGGCCTTGCAAGGCTCGCCGCCGACCGTGACCAGCTATGGGCCGAAGCCGCTGCGCTGGAAGCGCAAGGCATTTCGGACGTACTGCCCGCGCACCTATGGCCCATTGCGGCTGAACGCCAAGCCGACCAAACGTCCGCCGATCCATGGGCCGACATTGTGCGGGGCTTCCTTGATCGTCGGGCCGTCACTTTCGACAGGCTAAGCGCGAGCGACACGGAAGACGAAGACCCGCTTCCGCCTGATCGCGTGCATTCTTCCGAACTGTTCGATGAACTGGGACTGAGCGCCGGGGAGCAAACCAAGGATAAGGCACAACGGCTGCGCACCGTGATGGAGCAATCGATCCGCTGGCACCATCGGCGCGTGCTGCGCATCGGTGGCGTCGTGCGCCATGGCTTCGCGCGCGAGCGGCCGGCGAGCAAGGCGCGGCCGGAAGTGTAGCCCATGTAGCCCATGACGTAGCCCGTGCGACCGTCGCTAAGTCATTGACCGGTAACGCTTGTAGCCCATGTAG
>Ga0265313_10000552_pt1 | contig 39023 bp, 29 predicted proteins | sample 4123metaG_FD_203122 | JGI IMG/M metagenome (GOLD analysis project Ga0265313, IMG submission 203122) | Rhizosphere microbial communities from Carex aquatilis grown in University of Washington, Seatle, WA, United States - 4-1-23 metaG | ecosystem: Host-associated > Plants > Roots > Rhizosphere >... | reverse complement strand
CCCCGCGAAGGGACGGCTATTCGATTGCCCGAGGTAGGGGATCCGCACACGATGCGAAATGGCGAGCCGGCGGCGTTTCGCTGGGCTTGGCGCGCGGGGACTCGAGGAAGACCGAATGGGCAGTCGACTGACGTGGCTCCAAATTTGTCGAAGTGAAGATTTCCGTGGGCGGTGGGTGGCCCTCGATGACTGCAAGTACGACCCGCGAACGGCACAGCCCTTCGAAGGGACGGTTGTCGACGCCGACGAGGATCTGGTCGCACTGTGCAACCGGATGCAGGCAAGCGACAGCAAACATTGTGCAATTCTCTATTGCGACGAGCGGGGCATCCCCGACGATGCAGCCCCGATCACGGCCCGGTTCGCTCCGGCACCGCCGCGGGCATACCATTAGGGTGTAGCTGTATCGCCGCTCGTCTTCTCCGAACTGGATGGCCGATACGCCTCATGGATCGCCGGATCGCGTGATTTGAGGTTGGCTCTCCGGGAGGTGTAGGGCAATCGCACGAAAGCGAGCTCCGCCCATCGAAACAAGGAGCTTCGAGGGCGAACGAGGCAGACAATTGCCCTCTTAGTGGGCATCATTGATGCGTGAGTGAACTTCGTTCTCGCGTGAGTGAAGTTCGTTCCGGCGTCCGTGAGCGTCGTTCATGCGTGAGTGTGCTTCGTCCACGCGTCAGTGACCGTCGTTCATGTGTGAGTGAGCGTCGTTCACGCGTGAGGGAGCTTCGTTCGCGCGCGAGGAGCCCGTCACTCGGGGAAGCGACCTTCGTGGTCGGGCGAGGGGACGCAACTGCCGCGCGGGTGAACTACCCTCTTCCGGGACCGGAGCTTCTTCGCCAAGGATAGAACGTCGTTGGTCGGGGCTTGCCGCGCCTCCGAGCCCTATTTTACCACGGGCCTCAGCACCGCCCTTCCGTCTTTCACCACCACCTCGAAGTCGACAGGCCGCCCCAGCTTCTGGCGGAGCTTGGCGCTCGACTCGCGCAGGCTCCTGGCGACCGCCTCGTAGGTGACGGACGCGGTCGACTCGTTCTGCCGGCGCTTGGTTTCCACGTACTGCGAGTAGAGCTGGCGAACGCGCTCGTCAGGGAGCTCCGCGGACGGCTTTTGAGCCGGCTGAGGCGAAACCGCGGCCGCAACCGGGCGGCGACCCAGCTGGCCGGCCACGGCGGCGGACGATGGGGGTGCCGGGGGGACGGGGGCATTCGGACGCGCACCGGCGCGCGCCGGCGGCGCGGAAGCCCGGGCCGGCGGCACCCTAGGTCGGGACTGCGGCGCGAGAGGCCGAGCTGCTCCTCCGGGCGGAATCGTCGGAGGGGGCATCGGCCGCGGCGTCCCAGGTGGCGGCGGTCGCGGCGTCCGAGCATGCGGCGCGAGGGGAGGCGCAATCCGCGGCGGGGGCGGAGGTCGCGGGAGCGGCGGGGTCCGAGATGCGGCCGGTGGTGGTCTCAACGGCGATCGGCGTGCAGTCGCCGGCTCTTCTTCCAACTCGAAGTCGCCGTCGGCGAGCATCTCCGCGGGCGCGAACTCCCGGTCCAGCTCCGCGAGCTCGGCTTCCACCGATCGCGCGGACCGCGGCGGCGCCGAAGGCGGGCGGAGGCTCGGCCGCTTGATCCCGAAGCGCCGCTGCGCGCGGATGACGTGGCGCGTGTAGGTGCCATTCTCGATGTCGCGGCAGATGCGCTGCCAGTACGATTGGTAGGTATTGTACCGCTGAAGGAGCATGTGGAATCGGAAACGGAGGGCGGTATTTCGGATCTGCTCCTTGCGAAGAACGTAAATGCGCCGGTCGACGTCTTTGCGCACGACGGTGGGCTCGATCTTCTCGATACCCATGAAGTACTGCTCGTAGAGCGACCGAAGCCGATCGACCGCGAGCTCGAGGTCGCCGATCAGCTTTTCGGTTTCAGTTTGATCCACTTCGCTGCCTCAAGGCAACGGTACGATCCGGACGTTGTCGAAGCAGACCTTTACTTCCCAGTCGTTGAATCCGAAGTGGTCGTGTCCGGGGCCGGTCAGGGGTGCCGAATCTGCGTACGAAAGCATCTCGTTTCCGTCGACCCACCACTTGACGGTCTTGCCGTCGGCTCGTTCGACTTTGAAGTGATAGCTTTGACCCGCGACGACCGGCTTCTCCCGAGGGTCGTCCGAATTCGGATCGACGTTGATCTCTTTGCGATCGCCGCCGTGCTCGTTCAGGCGCGCGAGAACGTGATACTTGTTGTGCCACCCGCCGAAGATGGTCAAGTAGCTCGTCGCGTTCGTGTACGACAGCGCCGTCGCCGAGGATCGACCGTCTCCCCAGTATTCGGCCTTCAGATCGCCGTCGGTCGCGTCGCTGGCGGCGTCGAACTCGATGCGGGCGTTGACCGGGAGCACCCGCCTCAGCCAGACGCCGTGGTTGTGGGCGCGTTCTCCGCACAGGCGCCCTCCCTCGACCCGCCATACGCCCGGGACGGTCGCCACCCAATCGCGGCCGAGGTCGCCGCTCGCTTGTCCCTCACTCGAAGGGGAAGCGGCGGAAGCACGTTCGAAAAAATCTTCGAACGGTGCTTTCAGCAAGTCGGCTGCGGGGACAGCATTCGAAGCGCGCGGAGCGGCGGAAGGGCGCGCCTCGGCCGCGGGCGGGGCGGGCTGACCGGCGTCCGGTTGCGAACCCGCGCTTCCCGGCGGCACGCAACCGGCCATAGCGAGCCCTGCGATCCACGCGTTAGGTCGAGGTTTCATCACCGCCCGGATCTACCATAACGCTCTCTTGGCCTCGATCGGGCCAGCGGACTAGTTTTCTTGTACACAGAGGCTGGGAAAAAAGACATGCATCCGATCCTGTTTCGAATCCCGCTGCCGCACGCGCCGCTCAAACTGTGGTGGATCCTCGCCGCGGTCGCCGCAATCGCCGCAGTGTTCGCGGGCCTCGCGCTCTTGCGACGAGACAGGAGCGGAGCGCTGGGCGCGGCGGTCGTCGCGATCGCTGCGGTCGCCGCGGGTTACAACTTTCGGGGGGTTTCTTACGAGGCTCAGAACCTCCCCATTTACGCGTACGGTGTCATGCTCGGCCTCTCGCTCGTCGTCGGCTGGTACGTGGCACTCCCGCTCGCGGAAAGGGACGGCCTGCCCAAAGAGACGATGGCCAACTGCTACGTCGTCACCGCCCTTGCGGCACTCGCCGGGTCGCGCGTTCTCTACACGCTCACGAACCCGGAAGATTTCAAGTCGTTCTGGGACCTCTTCGCCCTGCGCAACGGCGGGCTGGTCGCGTACGGGGGCTTCATCGGCGGGCTCTTGGGGAGCTGGGGGTACCTCGCGCCGAAGAAGATCCGGCTGCTCGCTTGGGCCGACGACGCGGTGCCGAGCCTTGCGTCGGGTCTGCTCATCACGCGCCTCGGCTGCTACCTGTTCGGCTGCGATTTCGGCAAGCGCCTGTCGGACGGCGCGCCCCGCTGGCTGAAAGCGCTCGGAACGTTCCCGCACTGGCCGGCGGGTACGCTGGCGACCGGCGAAGGAAGTCCGGCGTTCGTTCGTCACGTGGACCTCTACCGCGGAACGCCGATGGAGTCCGAGCTACTTCGGATGAACACCAGCTTTCCCGTGCACCCGACGCAGCTCTACGAGTCGCTAGTCGGACTCCTTCTTTTGGGCGTTCTCTTCTGGCAGCGCAAGTACACCCGCTTTCGCGGACAGGTGTTTTTCCTATTCGTGTTCGCCTACGGCTTTCTCCGATTCGTTCTGGAGCTGTGGCGCGACGACGTCGAGCGCGGCAGCTACGGCCCGACGTTCGACGCGCACCTGTACATCCCGCTGTGTTTGCTTCTCATGGCCCTTGGCTTCGTTTTCGGGATCTCCCTCGGAATCGTCAACGAGCGCGGGCGCACGGTCGCGCGGGCCATTGCGTTCGTTCCGCCGGTCGTCGCCTACGTCGCGCTCAAGCCGGCCAGTTTCGCGCAGACCGAGGCCTATCAGCTTTCGACGAGCCAACTCATCGGGCTCCTGAGCGCCCTCGTCGTGTCGTACTTCTACGCGCGATTCTGGGAGCAAGCGCGAAAGAACCCGAGGCTCGCGATGAGCGTGGGTGATGCGGAAGCCATCCGCCGATTGAACGGTGAATCGGCGAAGGAAAGCGAGCCGGAGGGCGAGGGCGGCGGCAACGAAGAAGAGGGCGAAGAAGAGGGGGCCGAAGACGGAAAGAGCGCGAAAAAGAAGGCCAAGGCGGACGAGGAGGAAGTGCGCGCCGAAGGTGCGCAGCCCCACCCTTCTCGCTCTTAGACCGAGTCCCACTTTCGCCGCGAGAGAAACCGCCAGGGTCGCCAAGGACGCCAGGGTCCGACAGATCCTGCCATCCCCTCGCGTTCCTGACAGCGGTTCATCCCCCGGCGGCTCGCCGACGGGAAAGCGAACTCACAGGGCTTCCCGCTTTCATTTTACCGGATACGATGAAGGCATATGCGACGCGCGCACGCTTCATCGGCGGCCTTTGCGCTTGCGCTGGCGTTTGCGGGGGACGCGTCTGCCTATTGCCGAACGACGACCGTCCCGATTCCCGCGGGCTACAACCCGACGCAAAACGGCTGCATCGGGGAGGGGAAGCCGCTCGTCTGGCCGTCGATGCCGGTCACCTATGAAATCGAGCAAGAGGCGAGTTCCCAAATCGATCTCGCGGAGGCGACGGCCATCTTGGATCGCTCGTTCGCCAAATGGTCGCAGGTAGCTTGCTCGGAGGTCGATCCGATGCAGCACCCGGACCTATCGTTTCGCAACGAGGGCCCGACCGATGCGGGCTATGCTGGTTGCGAAGCCGGACCGTGCGGCTTCACGGCGCAGGACGCTCCCCACGTCATCCTTTTCCGGGACAGTGTCTGGCCGTACAACGATCCAACGAACACGCTCGCGCTGACCACGGTCACCTATGGCGTGGAGACGGGACACATATTCGTTGCCGACACCGAAATCAACACCACCCCCGGGCACACGATTTCGATCACGACGCCGGCGGTTGGCGGAGCGTACTCGCTCGAGGCGATCATGACGCACGAGGCCGGGCACTTCATCGGCCTCGCGCATTCCCCCGTCAGCACCGCCGTGATGTACGCCTACTACCAGAAAGACGCGATCACGCTGACCCAGGACGACACGGACGCCATCTGCGCCGCGTACCCGATCCCCGGCCCGTCCAAGGGGTGCTCGGCGGGCGCCGCGAATCGCGAGGGTGGTGCTGCGGGCGCAGTGGCCCTGGCGCTGGGCGCCGGCCTCGCGCGACGGCGCTGGCGAAGCACGCGCGCGCGACGCCGCCATCCCCGCCCGTGACCGCTCGGTTGGTCCGCCCCCTTCCTACGCGCCGCGACACGCGCGAGCTCGGCACGGCAATCGCGCGCGTGCTCCGTCCGGGTGACCTGGTCGTCCTCTCCGGCGACCTCGGCGCCGGCAAGACCTTCCTCGTCCGGGCGATGGCCCGCGCCCTTCGCGTTCCGCCGCCCATCACGAGTCCCACGTTCATCCTGGTGCACGAGTACGCGACCGCCCACGCTCCGCTGGTTCACGCGGACCTCTACCGGCTTCGCGACGCGGGGGAAGCGCGGCTGGCGGGCGAAGTGGCCCGGCTCGGACTGCGCGAGCGGCGCGGCGAAGGTGCGCTCGTCGTCGTCGAGTGGGGCGAAGAGGCGATCGATGCGCTGGGGGGACCCCCCGAGCTCTTCGTGTCCATCGCGATCGCGGGGGAGCACGAGCGAACGGCAACCCTCACTGGTTGTCGCGCGGGTGATATCGTCTGAACGCCCATGCCGCGTGAACGCCGAACCATGGGCGAGCTCGTCGCGATGGGCGTCATCGCGGGCATGATCGCGTTTGGTCTGGCTTACGCAGCCCGTCCGCACGGAGTCGTCCGAGCGCCGACTCGAGCCGGTACGTTGCTCGATACCCGTGGTGCGAGCTTCGAGCTTCATCCCGGTACGGCGCGCGTGACGCTGCGCAGCCGGGACGGGGCCGTCAGTCGCGACGTGGAGCTCTCGCTCGTCGTCGACGGAGCGGCGCGCGCACTCGCGATCGCTCGCGACGAATTGCGCCCGGTCGCGGGCGGCCTTCGGGCGAGTGTCCCGGTGCCGGTTGGCGACGCCACGGTCGACGCCACGCTCGAACTTCACGTCGATCCGGCCGCGGATGCCATCTCCATCTTGCTCAGCGCGCGTCCGAACGCGGTCGAAGCCGGACACACGGTCGCGCTCCGCGCCGAGCTGCCGAGCGATGGGCAGGTCGTCTTCGTCTCGGGCGTCGGGCAGATCGCAGACCGGGCGCTGGTCACGGGGGCGGCGCTTCTCGTCGACAGCGAGCCGCATCCGATCGGGGTCGTGTCCTCCGCGGGATTGATGGCCGTCGAAGCGATGCTCGACGAGCCGAACGGCCAAGGCGAACCGACGCGCGTCACCGCCACGAGTCCCGTGCGCACCTCGACCGAAGACGGCCGCCTCGCCGACCTTCGCATCGCCGTAGGGTCGTCGAGCATGGCGATTTGGCGCACCCTCTTCGAGAGCGCCGGCCTGACGACCGAAGCGGTGCGGGGCCGCGTCGCGGGGACGACCGAGAGGGCGCTCGTCATCGGCCGCGACGCCCAGGGCGTTCCACAAGTTCGCGCGCTCGCGGACGACGGGGGCGCGTTCCGGATCGACGCGCCCGCGACCGTCGTCCAGTGGTACGCGGCGATCGACCCGGGGAGGGCGAGCAGCCTCGCGTCGTTCGTGCCTGGAACGCCGCGCGAGCTGGTCCTCGACGTCTCCCCCGGCGGTGAGCTGCTCGTGACGATCGTCGACGCCGACGGAGGCAAGGCGCTCACCGCACGGCTACTCGTGCGAGGTCTCGACGGAACCGTGGATCCGAGCTTCGGCCCAGATTACCGCGCTTCGGGCGCCGGACCGGTCATCGACGCGCTCCGCGGCGAAGTCTCGACGCCGTTGCCTTCGGGGCGCTACCGCGTCGCGGCGACCAAGGGGCTCGAGTGGAGCATCGACGCAAAGGCCGTCAATATTTTGCCCGGACGGGTCACAGAAGTCTCGCTGGCGCCACGCCACGTCATCCCCACGCCCGGCGTTTTGGGATGCGACCTCCATGTGCATGCGCGCCCGAGCTTCGACTCCCCGGTGACCCCGGAAGACCGCGTCATCTCACTCGTCGCCGCGGGGATCGACTTCGCCGTGCCTACCGAACACAACGTGGTCGGCGACTACTCGTCGGCGCTCGAGACCTTGGATCTACGAGGCGAGATGCTCAGCGTGACCGGCGTGGAGGTCACCACGTATGGACGCGGTTTTGGCCACTTTGGAGTCTTTCCCTATCCGCCCCAGGTGGCCGTTCCACCGTTCAAGCATACGACGGTTTCGGCGATCTTCCGTGCCGTCCGGACCGGGGACCCGAACCGCTACTTCCAGCTGAACCACCCGCGACTGCCCAAGGGGATCGGCTACTTCGCCAACATAGGCTTCGATCCCAAGGCGCCGCGATCGCACCTCCGGAGCCGCGTCGATTTCGACGGCATCGAAGTCTACAACGGCTACGAGAGCGAGCAGCCCGAACGGGTCGACCACGTGCTCCGCGACTATTGGGGCTTGCTCGATTACGGCTGGCGTTTCACGGCGACCGGTAGCAGCGACTCGCACCGCATCCAATTTCGATGGGCCGGCTATCCGCGCACGATGGTGACCGTCGACCCGCACGCCACGGGGGAAGACAACGGCAAAGAGGTCGACCCGCTGGTCGTCGTGGCCAACATCAAGAAGGGGCACGCGACCGTGACCAGCGGTCCCATCATCGAGTTCGAGCTCGCCGGCACCGGCCCGGGCGACGAGGCGCTCACCACCGACGATCCGCTCCACGGCCACCTGCGCGTTCGCGCGGCGCCGTGGGTCGACGTCTCCCGCATCGAAGTCGTCGTCGGCGGGCGAATCGTGCAAGGCTTCGAAGTGGCCTCGCGCCCGACGCAGCTCGGTCCCGAAGAAGGAACCCTGGAAGAGGCGCAAGCGCGCACCGTGCGCTTCGACCGTGACATCGATGTGACCGTCGGCGCGGCCAACGGCTGGGTCCAAGTCATCGTGCGCGGCGAGCGCCGCCTCGACGACGTGCTGCCTTTCATGCCAGTGCCGCCCCTGGCGTTCACCAACCCGGTGTACGTCGTTCGTCACCCCGAGCCGCCGCCCCCTTTCCCTGGAGTGCCGACGGAGTTCGGCAGACGAGGCCCGTAGTCTTTGCGGGCGCATGTGCGCCGAGAACGCCATGCGTCCGACCATTGCGAGGTGTCTCGCGATGCGCGATACGTCACTCTCGTGAGCTCCGCATTTGGTCGCTATCGACTGCTCGAGCGGCTCGGTCTGGGAGGCATGGCGGAGGTCTTCAAGGCCAAGAGCTACGGCGTCGAAGGTTTCGAGAAGATCCTGGTGATCAAGCGAATCCTCCCGGAGCTCTCTCGCAGCCAAGACTTCGTCGACATGTTCATCCACGAGGCGAAGCTGGCCGTGAGCCTGTCGCACGCGAACATCGTGCAGGTGTTCGACCTCGGGAAGACACCGGGCGGCGAATCGGGCGGTGTCCAGCAGCCAGACGCCTACTACATGGCGATGGAGTACGTACACGGTCTCGATCTCGCCAGCCTCCTGGCCCGATGCCGGCGCAAGCAGATCGTGCTGCCCGTCGAGATGGGCGTGTTCGTCGCTTCCGAAGTGGCCAAGGGGCTCGACCATGCTCACCGCCGGCGCGACGAGCGAATGCGCCCGCTCGGCATCGTACACCGCGACGTTTCGCCGCAGAACGTCCTCCTGTCTTTCGAAGGCGAGGTCAAAGTCACCGATTTCGGCGTCGCGAAGGCCTGCGGAGCGCTCGACCGCGGCGCGGCCGAAGACACCCGGGCAAATCGGCTGCAGGGCAAGTTCGGCTACATGAGCCCCGAGCAGGCCCGAGGGGAGAGCGTCGATGCGCGAAGCGATCTCTTCTCGCTCGGCACGATCGCCTACGAATGTGTCGCGGGCGTGAATCCATTCGGGGCGCCGACGACCTTCGAGACGCTCCGGCGCGTTCAGGCCTGCGAGTACCCGCCGCTGACGCTCCTGCGTCCGGACGCTCCTTCCGAGCTCGTCGCGATCCTCAAGACCGCGATGGCGAAGAGCCCGGGGGATCGCCATCCCGATGCCGGACGTCTGTACGAGGCACTCCTCGCATTCCTCTATGCGCAGGGAAGTCGTTACGGCGCGAATGATCTCGCAGAGTTCCTGTCGCGATTCCGTGAGAACGACGACGCCGCCGGCGCGAGCGCGCCCCCGGAGCACCTGCTCGAGGCCGACGGGGCCCAGACGCGAACCGAACGGACACCGGTCGAAGTGCCGTCGTCTCGCCAAGCGTCGGGTGTACGCGTCGCGATCGCGCCGCAGCCCATCGGGATCGAGCGCGCGGCGGAGATGGGCGAACGGCGCGAGGTCACCGGCGTGGTGATCGAGCTGCCGCGTCACATGTCCAGCGCAGCGGCCGACCAAGCGGCGAGCGTCCTCGAGCGCTGGGGCGGTCGCGTCCTTCGCCGCGAGGTCGGGCACATCGCGGCACTCTTCGGCCTCGGCGAGCCCGACGGTCGTGACACGGAGATGGCGACCCGCTGCAGCCTCGTCGCGCTCCGTAGTCTGGGGCCGGCGCACCCGCCCGGCATCGGGCTGCACGTCGGACACATTCACGTCTCGAGCGAGGGTCAACCAGTCGAGGACGACCGACTGGCTACGCTGATCGATACGGCGCGCGATCTGGCTCGCGTACGCGACGGACAGGCCGTCATGAGCACGCTGGCCATGCGCCAGGTCAAGTCGTCGTTCGAGTTCGAGCCGCTGGGCGACAGCGACAAGCCGTCTCCCAACGTTCCCGCCATGCGGGTGACCGACGTTCGGGTCCCGGGCGAGACGCTCGGTCGCTTCGTGGGGCGCACGGAGGAGCTTCGTCGCATCGGCGTCGTCTTGGCGCTCGCCGCCAAGCGAAAGGCGCGCGTCCTGACGATCCGCGGGGACTTCGGCGTCGGCAAGACACGCCTTCTCTACGAAGTCGAGCGGCGAATTCGAAAGGGCGGGTACGACGTCGGCTTCCACGTCGCGACCTGTCCGCCTCGGGAGGAAGGATTTCCACTTTCGGGCGTCGTCCGCATGCTGCAGGTTCTCTGCGGCACCAGTGAAGCCGACGCGCCGGATCGCATTCTCGCGCTCGAGCCGCGACTCCGCGCCCTCGGCTTGAGGGGCGAAGAACCCCAAGCGGTCCTGATGGCGCTCGGGGCCGGCGTAAAGACGCTCGGCGGCGACGCCAACGCGCTTCTTTGTCACGCGCTGACGCGCATGGTGCACGGCCTCTGCGCCGACCGGCCGCATGCGTTCGCGTGGGACGCCGCGGAAGCGATGGACGAAGAAAGCTACGCGCTGCTCGAGGAGGTCCTGCGGCGAAGCGCGAACTCCCGTATCGTCTTCGCATTCGCCGTCCGCGTGGGCGTTTCGCACGCGCTCGAAAAGACCCAAGGGCACGTCGCGATCGATCTCGGCGATCTCGCCCCGGCGGAGGTCGAGCGCCTCGTGGCGCTGCGGCTGGCGGTGGATACGGTGCCCGAGGAGCTGATTGAGTTCGTTCGCGAGCGGGCAGGCGGGCATCCGCTCTTCGTCGGCGAGTTGGTCAAAGCCCTCGTGCACGAAGGGGCGGTGTCGATCGTCGATCGGCGCGTTGCCTCGGCGAGGCTCGTCGGGGAGGATCTCGCTGTCCCGAAGACGTTGCGCGCGCTGGTTGCGTCGCGCGTGGCTCTTCTGTCGGCCGGCGAGCGGGCGACGTTGCAGGCGGTCGCTGTTCTGGGCGACCCCATCGACCTCGCCGTTCTCTCGCACATGATTGGGCAAGCGGTGCCGTCGATCGAGCGGTCCATCGCCGCGCTCGCGGCCCGCGACTTCGTCGTCCATACCGGACCTACGGAACTCCGGTTCACGTCGCCGATCATCCGTGAGGTCGTGACCAGCGCTCTCACGCCCGAGGCCGGGCGCGAGATGCATGCCGCGGCGGCGCGCGCGCTCGAGGCGGCCCTCGGCGAGCGTGCGTGGGAGCAACCGGCGCGCATCGCTGCACACTGGTACGAAGCTGGGGACCACGAGCGCGCGGCCGGATACTTCGCCAAGAGCGGCGAGCGGCGTCTCGCCATGGGCCAGCTCGAGGCAGCAGCGCGGGACTGTGCGCGCGCGATCGCGCTCACGAACGTCGCCGCCCGGGCGCCCGAGGAGCTCGTGACCTGGCTGGAGCGGCTCGCGTCGGGCGTCCGCTTCGTCCGCGCGTTGTCCGGCGCCCAAGAGCTTTGCGACTCGGTTGTCGCGCACGCCGACCGTGTGGGGGCTCTCGGCGAGCAAGTTCGCGCACGCGTGGCGTCCGGTCAGGTGCTCGCTGCCGTGAATCGAATCGATGCGGCACGCGAGAGACTGTCCGAGGCGAGGGCGATTGCGCGCGGCGATCCGCAGCTCGTCAAGCCGGTGCTCCTCGCGGAGGTGGAGCTCGCGGCGCGTCAAGGCGATTTCAGACGGGCACTGGTCGTGCTGGGTGAGATTCGCGCGCTGGCGCGGGCGTCGAGCGATGCCGACGGGGAGCACCGCACCGCGCTCCACTTGGCTCAGTCGCACGCCGCGATCGGGGACCGCGCCACGGCGCTCGCGCACCTCGAAGAGGCCGAGCGTCTGCTTGCTCACGACCCGATTGCGGCGCTCGAACGCGCGCGAGCGCGTGCGCTGGTCGACTATTTCATCCGCGACTTCCGCTCCGCCGTCCAGCGGTGCGAGGAGGCGGCTCAGCTCGCCCGCGAGATGGGGCTCGCCCACGAGGCGATGCTCAACCTCCACAACCTCGGCCACGTCCTCGTTTACATGGAGGACCTGCCGCGAGCGTACGGGGCCATCCAGCAGTCGCTCGCGCTGTGCAGCGAGTCTGGGGACGAGCGCTTCGCGAACTACAATCGGATGCTGCTCGCGTTCCTCGACGGGATCAAGGGCACGGTCGACGGCGAGAGGCTCCTGCGCCAAGGGATTGCGTACGCAGAGAGCAAGGAGTTCACTTGGGACGTGGTGGGCGGGCGGAGGCTGCTGGCGAAGCTCTTGCGCAGGCTCGGCCAGCGAGGCGCGGCGCGCGACGAGTACGAGAAGGCGCGCGATCTCGCGGTGCTGGCCGGGCATCGCCTCGTCGCCGACGACTGCGAGAAAGCGCTCGATGACCTCGGACGCGGCGAATCGGCGCTCGGCACGGTGCGCAACGACTCAGCGTGTTGACAGTACCGCGCCGAGCTCCGCCACGAGTTCGGGATGGATGTGACCGTTGGTGGCGACGACATCGCCCTGCGTCACGTCCGCCGGACGGCCCGCGTAGTCGGTGACCCGCCCGCCCGCCGCGAGCACGATCGCGCTGCCTGCAGCCACGTCCCAAGGGCCGAGCTTTTTCTCCCAATACCCGTCGTACGTGCCGTCGGCGACGAGGCAAAGATCGATCGCGGCCGACCCGCACCGGCGAACGGCCTGGCACTTCTTCTTGATGGCCACGAATGCGTCGAAGTTGTTGTCGTCGCTCGTCCGGCGGTCGTAGGGAAACCCCGTGGCCAGGAGCGCGTCGTCGAGCAGTCCTACGTCGCTGATCGAACATCGAGCCCCGTTTCGATACGCGCCGTCGCCGACCACCCCCGTCCACTCCATCCGTAGAGAGGGCGCGACCACGGCACCGAGGAGCGGACCGGTTTCGGCCAGGAGGCCGACCGAGACGCACCAGAACGGATGGCCGTGGACGAAGTTGGTGGTCCCGTCGAGCGGGTCCACGTACCAGGTCGCCGTCCGCGCGCCGCGCGCGGGCTCGCCGCCTTCTTCTTCTCCGACCACGGGGAAAGGTGTCGTTCTCGACAGCGTCTCGCGCAGCAGCGCCTCGCTTTCGCGGTCGAACCGCGTGACGAGGTCCACACGCGCTCGCTTGTGGTCCGTAGTCGGGTGCGTCCGCCAGCCTTTTTCGACGAGGGAAGCTGCGGTGCGCGCCGCGTCGAGGGCAGCGCGGAGCAAGGCGGACAAATCGAGCGGCAGGTCGGTCACGCGCGAAAGATTACCCGCAGTTCACTCGCTCGGCGCGCAGTCCACCTGGAGATTCATGCTGGTGAGCGTCGGAGCCTGCGAACCGTCGCTGCTGGCCTGCAGGACGGCGTGGACCCGCAAAAAGGAGTTGCTCGCCGGAATTCCGTTTGCCTTTGCATACTTGCCGATGTCGAACGCTCCGACCTCCGTGTCCGGCGGCCCCCTCTGGGCCGTGGTGAACGCCGGGGTCAAGTCGGAAGCTTGGTCGATCCCTCCGTCGATGCTTCCCGGGCTCGTCGCGAACGCCGCGAAGAAACCGATGCGCGAATCGGAGGGCGTCGTGCTCGCCCAGTTGAACAAACCCCATGCGGGCGCCGTGCCGAACGGGCACGTGACGCCGTAGTCCTCGTACACGTCGACGTTCGTGGGGAGCGGCCGAGCCGGGACGATGAGCACGACTGGCGTCGTGCTGAGCGGAGTCAGCGTGTTCTGGCCGAAGATATTGATCTTGAAATAGAAGATCTGGTCGACGGAAGACTGCGTCACGGCAACCGGCGACGTGGGAAGCGCAAACTGAATCTGGAAATTCGGCGCCGAGCCGGGCGAACACGCCGCGTAGTGGTTGCCGCTCGGCCCCGTGCACCCAGGGGTCGGTTGCGCCGCGATGCTGGCCACGAACGTCGCGTCGTCCACGTTGTACGGGGTGAGAAGGAGCCCGCCCCCGGGCGGCCCGTCGTAATCGGTGGCATCGTCGAAGTCGAACGGGACTGCAGTGATGGGCTGTGCCTGATTGTTCGTGAGTTCGGCGATGGCGGTCGCCACGACGCTGCCGAGATTGTTCGCCGTGGGACAACGCGGGTCCGATCCGGAGGCGGGCCCCGGCGTTCCGTCCTGCTTCACGCTGATGACGATTGGCTGGTTGCTCGCCATGGCCCCGGTGTCCTGCGCGATGCCTTCGAGCGACCAGCGCGTGAACTGATTCTCCCAGGCGGTGACCGGCTGGCCGCAGGTCGCGCCGCTCATGTCGATACCGCCGACTTTGGCGTTCATTCCAGGGGTCGCGAGCGCGTTCAGCATCTGCTGGTAGCCGGGCGTCGAGGCCTCCGCCGAGTGCATTTGCGGATTGTTGCTTGGACCGGACTCCATCGGATCGGTCCGGTCCGGCCACATGTTGAGCTGATAGCTCGCGAAGTAGAGCGGGTTGACGTCGGTCGGAAACTGCGATTGCGTCTGGTTCGAGTCGAGGACGACTCGGTAGCTGCCCGGCGGCAGCGTACCGACGACCGCCGAATTGTATTGCGCGATCTCTTCGCCCGGAACCCCGATGCCTCCCGCGCTGAGCCAAGCGAAGTTGTCGTCGCTGCAGGCCATCAGCAATCCCGAGCTCTTGTCCACGATGGACAGGATCGTGTCGTACGCCGAGCCCACCGTGTCGAACCAAACGCGTTGGGCGGCGACGCCGGGAGGGACCGTGAAGTCGAATTCGGCGTCGGGTCCCGTCCCGAGGTCCTTTCCGTTCCAGGTGCATTTCATGACGGCGCTGGGGTCGTAGGCGGTCGTCTTGGTGATGCTGTAGTTCGACGCGTTGTTGTAGGCCGACCCCATCCAAGTCTGCGGCTGTCCGACCGTGTTCGCCGGCAGCGTGATGACCTGCTGCGGTGCCGCCGCGGTACCTCCGAGGCTCGGGCTCTGGACGTCCCACCAGTACCAGGAGTTCTCGGTCGTGTAGTCCGCCCAGCTCACCGTGGGGAAGTACCGAGGCATGAACTCGTAGTAGGGAAACGACCCCGCGGGGCCGTTCATCATCGGCGAGTCCTGCATCAGAAGGACGACGTGGAACGAGTTCGGCCGAAAGCAGGGCGCTCCAAGCATCCCCGAGGGGCAGGTCTGGTGCTGATAGAAGTTGCCGAACCACTGCGCTTCGTACGATCGTCCCCAGTACTTGTCGACGGCATACCAGTAATCGCTACTGCTGACTGTTCCGCCGTACCAGACCGGGAACCCGGCCCAAGATCCCAGATCTTGATTGAGCGCCATGTCGAAGAGGGCCACTCCGGAGGACTGTGCGACGACGTACGGCTTGTTCGTAAAGTCGCCCCCCGTGATGCTGTTGAACGCGTTCGTGACCGACGGCGTGTCCGTCGTCAACCCGAGCAAGTTCGCGTAGACCGTGTTGGCCGCGGCCTGGTTGGCGTAGGGCCACGAATTGTAGTTGGTGAATCGGCCGAGACCGAACGCGGTATTCGGAATGCTCGCCTCGATCGTGCTCACCACCGAGGGCATCTGCGCGGCGAGCTGCGTGAACGACGAGTACATCTCTTGCGTCGAGTTGAAGAGGAAGTAAACGTCGACGGGGCTCAGCGTCGTCGTGGCGTTTATCGGGTCGAAGGCGATCTGCCCCGGAATGAGGACGTGGTGGATGCCGGCGTCGACCTGGATGCCCCCATCCTGGGCAATGGCCACCCCGGTGCTGCCGGTCCCGCCCGCCGCCAGAGGGACGGTGACCCCGCCGTCGGGGAGGACGTTGCCGGGGAAGGCTTCGCAGAACGGATCGCACGGATCGCCCGCATCGCCCCCGCACCCGGCGTCCGCAAAGGTCAGCGGCGGCGAGAGCGTGTGCAGCTCGGTGACCACGGACTGTCCGGTCAGGTCTTGCAGCTGGGCGCAGGCGGACCAGACGCCCGACTCGCAGCGGCGATAACCGAATTCACAATTCGGCCGTCCGGTCGCCGTCGTGCCGTGCACTTCGCCGCACGGAGCCAGCTGTCCCTCCGCTCCGCACGAACAACCGGTCTGCGGCGTGGCGCACGACACGCCGGGCCCCGCGCCGAGAACCGCATACGCCCCTCCGGAACTTCCCGGCCCCTCGTCGGCCCCGGGCCCGGAGCACCCCGTCAGCACCGTGAGAACCGCGCACGCAGCGGCGAGGGCAAGAAGCGCGAAGCGCTTCACTTGAAGCTCCCCTGCGTTTTCGAGGCCGCAAATGTGATGGCGATGTTCCAGCCGGCGGGGGCGCTGGCGGTTGTCGGCCCGAAGACTTGCGCGACCGTCGTGCTGCCGCCGCCGACGGCCAGCGGCGTGCTGCCGGATGTCGCGGGAACAATCGCCGTGAGGCTGCCGCCCGTCAGCGTCTGGCACAGCGAGTCGCCCGCGGTGACGTTTACGGAGACCTGCGTGATTTCGATCCAGACTTCGGCTTGACTGGAGTCCACCAGTCGAATGAAGCCGCCGCTCGGCTGCGAACTCGCAGGGGTCGCCGTGAGCACCGGGTACTGGCCGGGGGCGATCGACAGCGCCGCAGGAGCGACCGCGTACTGGTACGGGAAGTACTGCTGTTGAACGCCGTTGGTCTCCGTGCCCGAGACCTGCAGCCAGTATTGACCGGAAGAGTCGACGTAATCGGCGAGAGTGAGCGGATGCTGCGTCGAAAGCAGCGGATTGAGCTGCGCTGCGGCGCTCGGAGTCACGACGCTCGTGTCGAGAGCCGCGCCGGTCATCCACCAGGCCATCCGTTGGTAACAGACGGTCGAGTCACCGCCCCCGCGTATCCCGGTGTCGGGCCGCTGGGGCGTGTACGAGGCGTCGGTGGGATAGTCCGGGGCGACTGCGACGTCGAAACCTTGAAAAGGCGTCGTCCGCGAGGGCGGTGCGTCCGACGCAAGACCGCTATCGCGGGGCGCGTTCGCCGCCGTCGCGTCGAAGTCGCCGCCGACGCTTCCGCTGCCCGATGAGGCGTCTCCCCGCATGCCGCGGCCGCCGTCCGGCCCCGTCCCGGTCTGCCCGGCGACGTAGCTTTGGTCGGGCGGCGGAGGGTTTTGCGGACTGCAGGCGCAGATGAAGGCGGTTAGGAGCGAGGGGATGACAAGTCTCGAGGATGGCGTCTTGCCGATCATTCGGCGAGCGATCAAAGCAGTTTTTGAGCCGTCCCGACCGGTTCTGCAATTGAAGTGCGTCGACTCGAATCCGCGACCTTTCGAAGACGGGCGCGGAGCGCACTCGGCCGATCGTCAATTCCATGACGTGGCGCTCGCACAAATTGCAATCCCCGCGTGTCTTGCTATTCGCCGGACTTCGGCCGATCGCCGCTCCGCCCGAGCTCCGCGGCCAGTTTTTCGTGAATCCCGCCGAACGCCCCGTTCGACAAAAGGACTACAGTGTCTCCCGCTCTCGCATCGTGCGCAATTCGCGCGACGATCGCGTCGATCCCGGTCATCGCACTGGCCGCCGGGCCGACCTCCCGCGCGAGGCGCGTCAGGTCCAGCCGCTCGCCCTCGGGAACGTTCGTGCGTCCGAGAGGGGCCAAGAGCACGTGATCCGCCGCGTCGAAGGCGCGTGCGTAGGCCTCCTGGTGGAACGCGCGGCAAGCCGTCGCGCTCCGCGGCTCGAAGGCGACCCAGAGAGCACCGGTCGGGTGGCGCGCTCGAAGCGCTCGCAGCGTCTCCTCCACCGCAGTGGGATGATGCGCGAAGTCGTCGTATACGCGCACCCCTCCGGGCTCGCCGAGGAGGTCTTGGCGACGCCGCACGCCTTCGAAGCTCGCGAGGTACGAGCGCGCGTCGTCCACCCGCACGCCGAAGCCCTCCGCGCATGCGGCGACGGCGCCGATCGCGTTGCGCACGTTGTGACGGCCCGGGACGCGCAGCGAGAATCGCCCGCAGGCCACCCCACCGGCGAAGAGGTCGAAGGTCTGCGCTCCGTCGTGTGTGAACGCCGCCGGCGCGCCGAGCCACGCGGGCGTCACGTCGCCCGTGTCGTCGCGTTCCAGCGCGAACCAAGCCACGCGCGCATGCGCCTCCTCGCGGACCAGGGCCCGTATTCGGGCATCGTGCGCGTCGCATACGATGAGTCCGGCCGGCGGCACGCTTCGGAGGAGCCCGCGGAAGGCCCCTTCGTATGCGGCAGCGTCGGGATAAATGTCGATGTGATCTTGCTCGATGCTCGTCACGATCACGACGTCGTCCGCGCCAATCCCGACGTAGTCGAGAAACTTGGGTTGCTTGTGCCAGTGCACGGCATCGTATTCGTCGCCCTCCACCACGAACGGCGAGCGCCCGCGGTCGGGCTTGATGCGGGGCGACCCGATGGCCGCAGGCGCGGCGAGCCCTTTGGGCACCCCCCCGATGAACCACCCGGGCTCCAAGCCAGCTCGGAGCAGGACCCACGCGCACATGGCGCTCGTCGTCGTCTTTCCGTGCGTTCCCGCAACGACGAGGGGGCGGCGCTTGGCCAAGAATCGCTGGCGCAGCGCAGACGACATCGACGTCCGTTCGATCCCGAGGCGCAGCGCGGCTTCGTCCTCGACGTTCCCGCGACGGATGGCGTTTCCGACGACCACGAGGTCCGGCCGCGGTTCCAGATGGCCGGCGTCGAATCCCATCAAGCAGCGCACCCCGGCGGCGCGCAGCGCGGGTCCGATCGGCGGGTCGAACGCGACGTCCGAGCCGCTGACTTCGTTCCCAGCTTCTCGGAAGAGCACGGCGAGCGCGCCCATTCCCGTTCCACTCACGCCGACCAGATGAACGTGCATCGAGCGTTCAGCCCCGGGCGAACGTGAAGTCGTCACCGTGCACGTCCACTCTGACCGCGCTACCCGGCGGGTAGCCGCCGCGGAGGATCTCTTCCGCGAGGGGGTCTTGCAGCTTCTTCAAGATGGCTCGTTTGAGCGGGCGTGCGCCGAACGCCGGCTCGTAGCCGAGCTCCACGAGCTTGTTCTTGGCTTCGTCGGTGAGCCGCATCTTGAGCTCTCGATCAGTCAGCATCTTTTCGAGACGGCGTAGTTGGATGTCCACGATGCCGCGCAGGTCGGCCTTCGACAGCGGCCGAAAGAGGACGATGTCGTCGATGCGGTTGAGAAACTCGGGACGCAGGAGGGCGCGCAGCTCTTCTTGCAACACGTCTCGCAAGGCCTCGATCCCTTCGGGGGTTTCGAAGAGCTTCGAATCGGTCTCCAGCAGGCGCTTGCTCCCGACGTTGCTCGTCATGATGACGACCGTGTTCGAGAAGTTCGCCGTCCGCCCGCGACCGTCGGTGAGACGGCCGTCGTCGAGCACTTGGAGGAGCAGGTTGAAAACGTCCGCGTGCGCCTTCTCGACCTCGTCGAACAAGAGCACGCTGTACGGCCTCCGGCGCACCGCTTCCGTCAGATAGCCCCCCTCCTCGCTGTCGACGTACCCGGGCGGGGAGCCGACCAGGCGTTGGGCCATGTGCTTTTCCATGAACTCGCTCATGTCGAGCCGAGTCAGCGATTGCTCGTCGTCGAACAAGAACTCGGCGAGCGCTTTGGCGAGCTCTGTCTTGCCCACGCCGCTCGGGCCGAGAAACAGAAACGAGCCGATGGGTTTTCCCGGATCGCGCAGGCCGATACGCCCCCGCCGAACGGCGCGCGATACCGCTCGCACGGCTTCCTCTTGGCCGACCACGCGCTCGGCGAGGCGAGCCTCCATCTTGAGAAGCTTGTCGCTCTCGGCCTCGAGCATCTTGCTGACGGGGATGCCCGTCCAGTCGCCGAGGACAAGCGCGACGTCTTCCTCGGAGACGACGTTCGACGCGCCGCCGGCCGTTTCGCGGCCGACTGCGGCTTCCGCGGCCTCGAGCCGGCGCCTGACGTCGGAGAGCTGCACGTGCTCGAGCTCGCCCAGCCGAGCGAAGTCGTGCTTGTCCCGCGCCTGCGCGATCTCCGCAACGAGCCGCGTCTCCTCCGCGCGGAGCGCCGCGAGCGCAGCCAGTGCGCCTCGACGCGAGTCGAGCTTTGCGCGCATCTCGCTCACGGCGGGCTCGAGCTCGCGAATCTCTCTCTCGATGCGCTCGCGCATCTTGACGCTCATCACGTCGACGTCGCCTGCGAGCGACGCAGCTTGTGCCCGGAGCGACGCCAGTCGCCGAATGGCGCCGTCGACCTTCTCTGGAACCCCGTCGATTTCGACGCGCTTGCGTGCCGCCGTCTCGTCCAACAAGTCGATCGCAGCGTCCGGGAGAGCCCGGTCTTGCAGATAGCGTCTGGCGAGGCGCACCGCCGCGACGATGGCCCCTTCGCCGATCTGTACTTTGTGATGCGCTTCGTATTTCGACGCGATGCCTCGCAAGACCTCGATGGCCTGGTCGACCGTGGGCGGCTCGATCGCCAGCACGCTGAATCGCCGGAGCAGGCCGGGGTCGCGCTCCTGCATCTTGCGCGCCCCTTCGACGGTGGTGGACGCGACGAGCCGCACCTCGCCGCGCGCGAGCAGCGGTTTGAGCAGATCGCCGACGCCGCTCCCCGCCGCCCCTTGTCCGAGGAGCGAGTCGATCCCGCTCACGTAAAGGACGGTGTCCTTCGCCGCGCTCTTGACGGCTGCGACGACCTGGCGCAAGCGTTCTTCGATTTCGCCCCGGAGCTTCGCTCCGGCGACGAGCATGCCCGTCTCGAGTTCGAGGATGTTAAGCTTCGAGAGGTTTTCGGGAACGTCGCCCGCCGCAATGCGCATGGCGAGCGCGCCTACGATCGCCGTCTTGCCGACGCCCGCTTCGCCGACCAAGAGCGGATGGTTCTTCTGTCGCCGCTCGAGGATCTGCAGCAGACGGCGGACTTCGACGTCGCGTCCGATCACGGGGTCGAAGCCACCTGCGCGAGCGCGTTCGACCAGATCGTGCGTGAAGCGCGAGAGGACGTCGCCGCTTGGAGCGGCGGCCGCGACGATGTCGCGCGGGACACTCTTCAGCGCCCCCATGTGCGGGCGGAAGCTGCCCGGCCCGAGGCCGAACGCTTGGAGCGCGACCGCGGCCGCGCCGCGTATCTCTTGCGACAGAGCGTTGAGAAGGTGCTCGACGTCGACGGTTCCGGTACCCGCTTCCTTCTCCGCGCGCGCCAGCAGCTGAAGCATGGCGCTCGACAGATAGGCAAGCCCGGCCGTCGTCTTGTTGATGCGGGCCAGGCCCGACTCCGCTTCGACCGAAAGGTCGGCCGGGTCGGCTCCAGCGCGGCGAAACACTTCTTGGATTCCGCGATCGCGCTCGATAGCGCGCGCGAGGAGGTGAATCGGCTCGACCTGCGCGTGCTTGCGATCGTCCGCGAGACTTTGCGCCCCGGCGACGAGCGCCTTGGCGTCCGGCGAGTATCGGTCGAGGTGGATGGTTTGCTCGGCGGCCATCGCGATGCGAAGTTAGCACGTGGACCCAAACGCCATGAACGACGTCAAGATCTATACGACTCGTGTTTGTAGTTACTGCCTCGCCGCCAAGCGCCTTCTCGCCGCGCGCGGCGTCCCCTACGAAGAGATCGACGTGACCAGCGACGACGCCAAGCGAGATTGGCTCGTGCAAGCGACCGGAAGGCGCACGGTGCCGCAGATCTTCATCGGCGGTGAAGCGATCGGCGGTTATGACGACCTGGCCCTCCTCGATCGGTCGGGTCGTCTGAAGACCATGCTCGGCTGAACGCGCCCCGCCTCCGTCTCAGAGATTTTCGGAGACACGGGGGCGAAACGCCACCGCAATCCACTCGATCCGCGCCTGCCGCAGCCTATAAGACCGGATGACCAGGTGGACGGAGTTCGACTGGAGCGGCGCGGAAGCGACCGGCGCGGGCGAGCCCCCCGCGGGCTTCGCCGAGACGTTCTCGGCCTCGATGCCGGCGCGCTACCGCGTTCTCTTCGATCCGCGCACCACCGGGAAGCACGCCGCGGTCTGCTTTCGCAGGGGAAAGCGACCGGCCTACGCGGAAGTGTGGCGGACGCTGGCCGACGGAAGCGCCGCCCTGTGCGTCGTGGCCGACGATCGGCCGGGCCTCCTGTCCGCGGTTGCCGCGGCCCTCGTGTCCCATCGCCTGGACGTCATCACGGCGCTCGTTTTTTCGCGGATAGTGCCGGGCGGCGGCAGCGAAGCGGTCGATCTCGTCTGGGTTCGGCGCGCGAACGCGGACGACAAGGCATCGATCGACGACGACGAAGCGGCCTCCATCGGGGAGGTCTTGAGCGCGATCCTCTCCGGCAACGTGTCGGTAGAGCAAATCGCGTCCCGCACGGCTGCGGCTCCGTCGTCGGGTGGCGCCCGGGTAGAGGTCCGCTTCGACGAGGTCGACGAGGACGGCCTGTCCGCCCTATTCGTCGAAGCCCCCGATCGCCCTGGGATCTTGCTGGCAATCGCCCTCGAGGTCTTTCAACAGGGGGCGCAGATCGTCCGGTCGCTCGTGCGCACGGCGGGGGGTCGCGCGTACAATAACTTCGAGCTCGCCGAGTTCAGCGGTGCGCCGCTGTCGGCCGAGCGGCGGGAGCAAATACGCGCGGCGGTGCACGCCGCACTCTCGCTGCAGGAGAAAGGCCCGGAGACGTTCCGGGACGCATAATTTTCGTGACGTTGACACGCTGAGCGCTTTCCCCTACGTGCCCGGGTGGCCCATGGCGTCCGCCAAATCGGTGACCCGCAGCGAATCCGGAAAAGTTAGGCGAGTGATCGTCGTCGGCGGGGGTCTTGCTGGGCTCATGACCGTCATCAAACTCTGCGAGGAGGGGGTGCCCGTCGACCTTTTCTCGCTCGTGCCGGTCAAGCGCTCCCACTCCGTCTGCGCGCAGGGCGGGATCAACGCCAGCGTGAATACGAAGGGGGAAGGGGATTCGCCGCAGGTCCACCTGGAAGAGACAGTGTACGGCGGCGACTTTCTCGCGCAGCAGCCGCCGGTGAAAGGGATGTGCGACGCGGCGCCGGGCATCGTTTTCATGCTCGATCGCATGGGGGTTCCCTTCAACCGCACCGCCGAAGGAATGCTCGACTTCCGTCGCTTCGGAGGAACGCTCTTTCACAGGACGGCGTTTGCCGGTGCCACGACCGGCCAGCAGCTCCTCTACGCGCTCGACGAGCAAGTGCGGCGCTGGGAGACGGTCGATGTCGAAGACGACAAGGGCGAGCGCGTTCCCGGCGAGAAAATGGTCCGAAAGCTGGAGTGGTGGGACTTTCTGGCGCTCGTCGTCGACGACGGCGGGACCTGCAGGGGCATCGTCGCGCAAGACCTGAAGACCACTGCGGTTCGAGCATTCCCGGCAGACGCCGTGTGCCTGGCCACGGGCGGATGCAGCATCGTGTTCGGCCGATCGACCAATAGCGTCATCAACACGGGGACCGCTGCGAGCGAAGCGTATTTGCAGGGTGCCTGCTACGCGAACGGCGAGTTCATCCAAGTCCATCCGACGGCGATTCCGGGGGCCGACAAGCTGCGCCTCATCTCGGAGAGCGTGCGCGGCGAGGGGGGCCGGGTCTGGGTGCCGAGGGACTCTTCGGAGCGCCGCCCCGGTCGCGACGTTCCCGAGAGCGGACGCGATTACTTTCTCGAGGAGAAGTACCCGGGTTACGGCAATCTGGTCCCGCGCGACATCGCGAGCCGAGAACTCTTCAAGAAATGCTTCCACGAGAAGCGCGGCGTTTACGACCCCAAGAGCGGCAAGAACGAAAACGAAGTCTACCTCGACGTGACGCACCTACCGCGCGAAGTGTTGCGCAAGAAGCTCGGAGGCGTCCTCGAGATCTACGAAAAGTTCGTGGCCGAGGACCCGTATACGAACCCGATGCGTGTCTTTCCCGCCGTGCATTATTCGATGGGCGGCCTCTGGGTCGATTTCGAGCGCGCGTCGGACGGCTCGATCGCGGCGGGCTCCCCGCGCAACCAGGCGACGAGCATCCCCGGCCTCTATGCGGCCGGTGAGGTCGACTACCAGTATCACGGGGCGAACCGACTCGGAGCCAACTCCCTCCTTTCGTGTCTATGGGCCGGGATGATCGCAGGCCCCGCCATCGCCGCCTACCGCAAGAACCTCGCGAGGAGCGCTTGGGACTTGCCGTCGTCACTCTTCGACCGAGCGCAGAAGCGCGAAGAGAAGAAGTTTCAGGCCATCGTGTCGATGGACGGCGAGGAGAACGCGTACCAGCTGCACGGGGAGCTCGCGCAAACGATGCTGGTCGATTGCACCATCGAGCGCCACAACGGCTTGCTCGACCGCGTGCTCGCGAAGATCGAAGAAATAGACGAGCGCTCGCGCCGCGTGGGCGTGACCGACAGCACGAGGGGCAGTATGAATCAAGGGGCGCAGTTCGTGCGGCACCTCCACAACATGATCGTGCTGGCGCGTGTCATCGCGCTCGGAGCCCGCAATCGCGACGAGTCGCGCGGAGCCCATTTCAAGCCGGAGTTCGCGCAACGCGACGACGCAAAGTGGCTGCGAACGACCCTCGCTTTCCACCGAGAAGCGTCGAACGGGAGCCCGGCTTCGGTCCGCTACGTGCGCGAATTCGACTATGCGCTCCTCGGACAGTCGGTGCACGTGACGGACGCAGTCGACGTCAGCCTCGTGCGCCCGCGGCCCCGCAAATACGAGACCGCGGGGGCCGCCAGTGGGGCCGCGGGCGGCTCGGAACCCCCCCGGACCAGAATCTCCCATAAGGCAGGCGAGGAGCCGCAGGCGCCGGCAAGTCCCCCTTCGAAACCTTGAGGCAGAAAGCCGACGCATGCCCGACGCGCGCACCGTGAACCTCAAAGTCAAGCGCCAAGATGGCCCTGGAAAGGGCAGCTACTGGCAGGACTTTCGGCTTGCTTGGAAGCCTCACATGAACGTCATCAGCGCGCTCATGGAGATTCAGCGCAACCCCATCACCGTCGGCGGCCAACGGGTCGCACCGGTCGTGTGGGATTGCGTCTGCCTCGAAGAGGTGTGCGGCTCGTGCACGATGATTGTCAACGGGCGCGTGCGTCAGTCGTGCAGCGCCATGATCGACCGAATCGCACCGCAAGGGGAGGCGATCACGCTCGAACCGATGACCAAGTTCCCGGTGGTCCGCGATCTGGTGGTCGACCGCTCGAGAATGCTCGAGGACCTCAAGCGCGTGAAGGCGTGGATCGATCTCGACGGCTCCCACGCGCTCGGGCCCGGTCCGCGCCAAGCGCCGTCGGACCAGGAAACGGCCTATGCCCTGTCGCGATGCATGACCTGCGGCTGCTGCCTCGAGGCTTGTCCCCAGGTCAACCCGACCAGCGACTTCATTGGTCCCGCCGCGATCAGCTTGGTGCGACTCTACAATCTGCACCCGAGCGGCAAGATGCACGCGGACGAGCGGCTCGACGCCGTCATGGGGGCGGGGGGCATCGAAGGATGCGGAAAAGCCCAGAACTGCGTCGAAGTTTGCCCAAAGGGCATCCCGCTGGTCGACTCGATCGCCGCCGTCGGTCGCGCCGCGACCAAACGCATGCTCTTGGGCTGGCTGCTCAAGTAGCCCGCCCCCATCCGGGCGGCGCCGCCAAGAGGCGCCGCCCCGAACTTGGCCACGTGCGGCCGACCTTGGTAGTCGCTCGGGGAACGGAGGCAGGTATGCTCCAAGCTGCGATCCCATCGATTTCGAGCCGCAATCTCATCGAACGCGTCGGCGACGCGCTCGGCGCTCTGACGTCAGCGCGCGTTTGGGTGCGAGGTGCCGGGCGACACGTCCTGCTCGGTCTGGACGCCGACGAAGCGTTCGCTCGACTGACGGCGCTCGGCTCGGGCTGGTACGGCCTCGCCTTTCGGGGCGGCGTAGCGGGGAACTGGGAGCTCTTGCTCATCGACGAACTGCCGGCGGTCGTCGAGCACGCCCTCGTCGGAGCGAACGCATTGCGCGCCCTGGACTCGTGAATTGTGGGTCGGCGTGCCCCCTCGAACCGTCAGGAAGGCGGGAACGCCGGGTTGCGAAGGTAGAGCCAGCGTCCGACACCGTAATCAAGAGAACGCCACGCTGGATAGGGGATAGGCCGCAAAACTCCCGTTTCGCGGACTCCTTGTGACATTCTCTTCATCGACCCCGTGTTGTACCGTCGATACGTGCGCGCGTTCGCGTTCGGGCTTTGCCTCGTGCTGGTGCCTGCGCCGGCGGCGGCCGAGGACGTAGCGCGAGCTCCGGACGCGAACATCGAGATCGCACCGCAGCCTCCGTCCGTGGAGACAAAGGGCCCCGGCGCCCCCTCCGTCGAAGCCGGCGGAATGCCGGCCGAGGAGCCTCCCTCGAGGCCGGGCCACAAGGGATTGGTCCTCGAGTCGACGCTCGGCGTACTCGTGTTTGGGGGGCAATTCCGCCACGTGGCTCCGCCAGCGTCGTTCATGCACGCGCAGCTCGGCTTCGAGCTCCTTTCCTGGCTGATGATTTTCGGCGAGGGAGACCTCGCGTTTACCAATACGAGCGAGTCCGAGAGCGCCTCGGACGCGCGCGCATTTCCCTTGTGGGGTTTTGGGGGTGGGATTCGGGTGGGTCCGCGCATCGGGCGCTTTGGCGTGTTCGTTCAGGCCGATGTGGGCGCGCTCTCCGCGCAGGTGCCGCACGACGCCCTCGCGTACCTTGGATTCCGCCACGCCGAGAGCCTGGGAGCTTCGTTCGGCGCGAAGGTCGGGGTCGAGTGGTATGCGCGCGACCGGCATCTCGCCCTTACCTTGCAAGGGGGACCCCGTTTGGCGCAAGGGTTCGCCAAATTCGCGGATTCGGCCGATGTGCCCCTCATGTGGGACGTGGCGGCGGGTCTGCGGTATACGTTCTAAAAGAGGTTGTTGCGGCCACCATCCGAAAGGCCGGCCCTGGACATGTCGCTGACTCGGGCGCTATCCTAAGCGATAGTGAGGGGTCTGTCGTTTCATCATGTTCGGCGTCGTCGAGACCGTCGTGCGTTCACGCTGATCGAACTGATGATAGTCGTCGTGATCATCGGCATCCTCTCGACGCTCGCTGCTTATGGCGTTCGAAAGTACATCGCCAGTGCGAAAACCGTAGAGGCGCGCAACGCGCTCGGCCGAATGGCGAACGCTGCGGTGATTGCCTACGAGAACGAAAAGATGGCGTCTCCCGTTCTCGGCCAGGGAGCTTCGACCGGTCTTGCGCGCGCCCTATGCGGCAGTGCTACCCAGACCGTTCCCAGCGCGGCCTCGGCGATCGCGGGGCACAAATACCAATCCTCTCTGGCCGATTGGAACGCCGACTCCGCCACCAACTCCGGATTTGCGTGCCTGCACTTCACGATCGACGAGCCGCAGTATTTCATGTACGGGTATGCCGTGAGTGGCTCGTCGCAGCCGGGCGACAGCTTCACGGCGACGGCCAACGGCGACTTGAACGGCGATCAAATCCTCTCGACGTTCCAGCTCACGGGCGCCATAAGCACGTCGTATGTCATCAATCTCGCCCCCAACATGCTCGAGGTAAGCCCCGAGGAGTGACCTCGTGTAGTAGGATCGTCGCTGGTCGCAGTGATGAGACTCGTGCGCGTCGCCCTCGCCAACGTCAATGCCACGGTGGGGGCGTGCCGGTCCAACGTCGATCGCGCCGTGGCCCTGGCGCGAATCGCCGCCGCCGACGGGGCTACATTGGTCGCTCTGCCCGAGCAGGTGATCGGCGGCTATCCGCCCGAGGACCTCGTCCAGTGGCGGTCGTTCGTGGAAGCCCAGCGCGAGGAGCTGCTCCGCTTCGCGCGTGAGACGGAACCCCTTTCGTGCGCGAGCGCGATCGGCCTCGTCATCGCCCGCGGGTCCCATCTCTACAATGTCGCTGCTCTCGTCCTCGGTGGGCGGGTTTGGGGTTTCGTTCCGAAGGAAAAGCTTCCCCTCTACAACGTGTTCTACGAAGCGCGCACGCTCGCTCGCGGCGCACCGGGTCTCTACGACACAGTCGGCGGAGTTCCGTTCGGCGATCTCGTCTTCGATCTCGATTTCGGAACGATTTCGCTCGAGGTTTGCGAGGACGTCTGGTCGCCCGACGGACCCATGCGCCGGCGCTCTTATGCGGGCGCCGAGATCGTCGTGAACGTCAGCGCATCGCCGTTCCGGCTCGGCATCGCAGAGACCAGGCGCGAAATGCTCGCCACGCGCGCCGCCGATTGCCAGACGACGGTCGTCTACGTGAACCTCGTGGGCGCGAACGACGGCCTCGTCTTCGACGGCGGCGGCTTCGTCGCGCAGAACGGGCGACTGGTCCTCGCCGCGGAGCGCTTCCGGGAGGGGGTGGAGGCGGTGACGCTCGATCTCGATCGGACACGGCGGCTTCGCACGGAGAACACGACGTGGCGCGAGGACCAGGAGGCCTCGATGGATGCAGCCACGAAGCCGGTTCACGTACGAATCGACGCGCCTACCGGAGGCCGGGAAGCCCTCACGTTCGTCGTCCCGGCGAACCGAAGCTTCTTTCTGCCCGCCCAAAGCCCTGCCGTGTCGCCGCGCGACGCGTTCTGCGAAGAGCTGCTCGACGCCCTCGCACTCGGAGTAGGGGACTACTTCGAGAAAATCGGGTCCTTCAAGACGATCGGCGTCGCCCTGTCGGGCGGCCGCGACAGCCTGCTCGTGCTCGCCGTCGCGCGGCGATGGATCGACAAGCGGTGGCGCCACTTGCCCGAGGGCGATCGCAGTGCGAAGGCGAGGGACATCTTGCGCGCGTTCTACATGCCCACCCGCTACTCCTCGACGGTGACGCGTGCAGCCGCCGAACAGGTGGCGCTGGATCTGGACGCTCCTTTCATCGTCGTTTCCATCGACGAAGCATTCGAGCGGGAGCTCGAAGCGGTCCAAAAAATGCTCCAGCCCGGCGAGGAGGTGACCGCCCTCGCCCGGCAGAACGTTCAAGCACGCGTGCGCGCCGAGCGCATGTGGACGTGGGCCAACTGCGCTGGGGGCCTATTTCTCCAAACGAGCAACATGAGCGAAAAGGCCGTCGGTTACGTCACCATCGGCGGCGACGGCGAGGGTGCGCTCAGCGTGATTGCCAACGTTCCGAAGACCGTCGTGAACTACCTGCTCGACTGGCTCTACGATACGACGCGCGCGGAAGGCATTCGTCTCACGCTCTTGAAGCCGGCCACGGCGGAGCTTGCCGAAGACCAAGAAGACGAGCGGGAGCTCATGCCATTTCCGGTTCTCGACGCCTGTTTTGCTCTTTTTGCCGGAGAGAAGATGGCGCCCACGGAAGTGGTGACGGCGCTGCGCGCCGTGTTCCCCGAGCATCCTGTCGATCGGCTGGAAGAGTGGGTAGGCCGGTTCGTGCGGCTCTTCAGCGCGTCGATTTACAAGTGGGTGCAGGCTCCGATTTCGCTCCACGTGGGAAACCTCGACTTGGAGCGGGAGCGCGCGCTGCAGTTGCCCGTCGTTCAAAAGGGAGAGTGGCAGCGATAAGGGCGAGAAGGTGCAGTAAGGCGCGCGCGAGCCTCACGCCGATGGTTTTGCCTCGCCCCCTTTGGTGAAGCTCGCGATGAACGCGAGCGGCCCCCAAAGTGGAAACAGAAGCGGGACTGCGCGCGCTACCATCGCCAGTGCGCCGGGCCCCGTCGCTCGCGTCCCGTCGCGTCGCATGATTACCACTGCGCGCCCCGTCTTCACGGCATCCGGCGCCCACGGCTTGATCTCGAACCGTCCGAGCCAATCGAGCAGGGATACGGCGCGGGCGATCGTCCGGCCCCGGAAGCGTGTCGAATCGTAGAAGAGCTTGCGGGCGCGTACGTCGGGCGTCGCGAAGAGGGCATAGACGGCAAGGGTGAGCCACGTGAAGCCTTCGACGCGGCTCGTGGCTTCGATCAAAAGGTGGAAGCACGTTCCCCACCAGAGGGCAAAAACACGCGTGCGCCGGCCCCAAAGGCCCCAGGCGAGAAAGAGCTCGGTCCCGATGGCGAGCTTCGCGAGCGCGCTCCCGACCTCCGGTTGGCCCAACCAGTCCACCAGCGCTTGCGGGACGCCATGCGCGACGGCCTGGTAACCGAAGAGGCGGAATCGTTCGAAGATTACGCGCCCGCTCCGCCAATCGGCGTCGACGAGCTTCGAACCGCCTGACGCAAGATAGATAATCGTAAGCTGGACCTGGGCCAGCCGGGCCGCCCAGAGCGGACCGACGCGCAGATTCGCCGGGTCGCCGGCTACGCAGAAGGACCGGTCACACGGCGAAAGAGCAAGAAGAAGCGAAAAGCAGAAGAGCGCCCACCGGTTGTGATGGAATTCGAGCCGGTTGCAACAGAGGACGTAGGTCCCCGCCACGGCGCTCATCATCAGCGACGTCCGCGCCCAGTAACCGGCGACGACGAGCACGGCCAAAAGCACCTGGGCGACGACCAGCGACGTGTATCCGGTGCGCGAGGGCACCATCGCCTCGGGAAGGATCGGCCAGTGGAAGACGTCGCCGAAGTAGACGTCCTGCAGCTCCCGGGCCGCGCGCAGGGCATTGGCGAAAAGCAGGAGCCCGAGCGCGACCCGCACGACGCCGAGCACGGTTGCGTCGCCGACCTCGTCGCGCCAACGGCGGATCGCGGAGAACATCTAGTACCGCCAGGCAGAAGTCTTGGCGCGCGCCACGAGTGCACCGCCGTCCACTACATTGATGCCATCTCGAGGGCGCTGCACTAGAGAGGCCGCCGCGGGTGACTGAACAGCGTGACGGTACCTGGCTCGCGTCCGTTTCTCCGAGCGATGACTTCCGCGCCGAGCCGCGTCGTTTCGGCGTCGGCGGGAATGTGATCGGCGACATCGTCCAGTGCTTGCTGCAGCCGCGCGAGTTGCGCGTCGAGGCCGTACGAGGCGAAGAAGGGTGGCGTGTCGATTGCCGCAAGTATCTTGTCGTGGACGCGGTCGTGCCAGGAGAAGTGGTGAAGCTGGCCGGACCGGTCTCGCGCCGACCACTCTCCGTGCGAGATGGGCGACCGGGCGCCGGCCACTTCTCGCACGAGGTGAATCTCCATGACGGACGCCTCCGGAAACATACGAAACCCGAAGGCACGATCGGGCCGGAGCGGTGCCGTCAAAACGAGCGTGGTTTGGCCGGAGATCCAAAGGACGGCAAACGCGACGCGACCGACCGGCCCGACATGTGGCACACGGCCACGTTAGCCGGGATCGTTGCAGAATTCCTGGGACAATTGCCCTCTGCGAGAGGTCCGATTCAGCCGCCCGGGCCGCGGGTCACGGTCCGCACCGGATGCTCACGAACCGAGTTCGCGAGCCCGCGAAGGCAGCTCACGCGCGAGCGCGGCGCGCACGGCGCGCGAAAGGGCTGTCGGCGTATAGGGTTTCTCGACGAATCCCGTGGCCCCCGCCGCGAGCGCCTCTCTCGCTTCGCTGTCGGCGGTGAAACCGGAGACCACCACCACCCGCGCCTCGGGGGCGAGCCTGTGCAGCCGAAAATAGAATTCCTTACCGCCCATGATCGGCATGGCCATGTCGAGCACGACCAAGTCGAACGGTCCCTCGGACGTCCACACCTCGAGGGCGCGTCTTCCATTCTCGGCTGCGCGGACGCGAAGGCCCATCCGCTCGAGAATCCGCTTGGCGGCGGCGCGCACGTTTGGCTCATCGTCCACCAAGAGAACCGTTCGGTCGGAGAGATCCGGCCGGCGCCCGCTCGGCGGGGCAACCGACTCTATGGCGCTCTTCTCGGCCGCGCACGGCAAGTGGAGCGTCACAGTCGTTCCATCGCCGACGCGGCTCTCGACCTCAGCGCTTCCACCATGGTTCCGCGCGGTGCCGTAGACCATGGCGAGTCCGAGTCCGGAGGTGGTTGCTTCCGGCTTGGTCGTAAAAAACGGATCGAACGCGAGACGTCGAGTTTCCGAATCCATTCCGGCGCCGGTGTCGTGCACGGAAAGAGCGAGATATTCCCCCGGGGCGACGGCGCGCCGGTGAGCGTCGCTACCCTCGAGCTTCACGCGCGCAGTGCGGATCCGGATGACGCCCCCGTCCGGCATCGCATCGGCCGCGTTCACGCAGAGATTGACGATCGCTTGCACGAGCTGATTGGCGTCTCCCTCGACGCGCGTGTCGCCGTCTTGCCGGTCGACTTCCAGCTCGATTTCCGCCGGCAGCATTGGGAGGAGCAAGTGACGCGCGCCATCGACGAGGCCCCCCGCGTCGAGGACGTCGGACGCGTACTTGCCGCGGCGACTGAACGCGAGCAAGTTGCGCGTGAGCGCCGCACCGCGCTTGGCGGCCCCGAGGATACTTCGGACGTCGTCGCGCCCCACGTCGTCGAGCCGTCCCTCCTCGAGCAAGAGCTCCCCCACGGTCGTGATCGAGGTCAGCATGTTGTTCATGTCGTGGGCCACGCCGCCGGCCAGCCTTCCGACGGCGTCCATCTTTTGCGCGTGCAGCAGTTGCTCGCGAAGCTTTTCCCCCTCGGTCTCCGCTCGGAGGCGCTGCGCGAGCTCGGATTTTGCGGCGGCCACGGCGTCGCGAAGCCGCTCGCCGCGGACGCGGTCGCGCGCGCGCAAGAGCCCGACCCTCGCGTACGTCCGAACGCGCATCCAGTGCAGGAGCCCGGCCGTGATGGCGGCGGCCACCAAGCCGAAGGCGTTCGCGAAGACCGCGGAGCTGGAGTTGCCTTGAGCGGCGACCAGCGACCAGGCGCTCACCGCCACCAACGTCAACGTGAACAGCCAGACGAGAGACCTCAGGACGCTGCTCGCGCACACGATGAGAAGGACGAGGTTTGCCGTCCGCAGCAGATCCCCGGTCTGATGGATCGTCCAGATTGCGTCTGCGGCGAGAACGAACGCGATGAACGTCGCAATCGGGTCGGAGTAGCGATGGGCCGCGGACCAGCGCTTCCAGATCGATGCCAAGAATAGACAGAAGGTCGCCGTTCCGATGTCGCACGCCACGATGCCCCATCGCACCGTCGCGGGCAGGACGAATGCGTCGACTGCGGCGTTGAGGAAAATGACTAGCCCGGCGCAGGACAGCACCACGGGCATCATGTCGCCGAGCGCACGTTCGAGCGGCTTGCTCAGGTCGTCCGGTAAAACTCGCCTAGCCATGCCCGCCCCGCCCCCTCCGGTCCAACGGCTCGCGGGACCACCCGGCTAAGGCGCCTGGGGACGAATGGTCGGCGTCCGGACCACCGATCCCTCCGGGCACCGCCCGCGTGCGCGTGTGCAAGATACAAATTTGCGGAAAGCGCATCTCGTGCCCTCTCAGGTGAGCTCCTCGGTGCCGCGGCGGACTGCTGGAGCGGCGAGGATACCGTGCCGAGTGACGAATCGCCCTCGTGAGTGCTACTTCTCGCGCCGTGACGACACGGGTCCGCTTTGCCCCTTCGCCCACCGGCTACCTCCACATCGGGGGTGTGCGCACCGCACTGTTCAACTGGCTCTGGGCGCGCAAGACGCGGGGCGTCTTCGTTCTGCGAATCGAAGACACAGACCAAGAGCGCAGTACGCAAGATAGCGTGCGGGTCATCCTCGAGTCCCTCAAATGGCTGGGTCTGACCTGGGACGAAGGGCCGGAGGTCGGCGGTTCGAGCGGCCCCTACGGGCAGATGGAACGTCTATCCATTTACGCCCGATACGCCGACCGCCTGATCCACGAGGGCAAGGCGTACCGCTGCTACTGCACCAAGGAAGAGCTGGAGGCGCAGCGCGCGGCGCTCAAAGCGCGCGACCCGAAAGCGACGTTCAAGTATCCGGGCACCTGTCGCGACCGAAGGCCCGAGCCCGAGCTGCCGTTCGTCGTTCGTTTTCGATCGCCTGGGTCGGGCTCCGTAACCTACGTCGACAAAGTGTTCGGCGAAGTGACGACTCCCAACGCGGCACAGCAAGATTTCGTGCTGCTGCGCAGCGACGGCGTTCCCCTCTACAACTTCGGCGCAGTCGTAGACGACATCGCGATGGACATCACGCTCGTGGCCCGCGGGCGCGATCACATGGTGAATACTCCCCCGCAGATCTTGCTTTATGAAGCACTCGGCCGGCGGCCGCCCGAGTTTGCGCACCTTCCGATGATGTTGGCGCCGAACGGCGAGAAGCTATCCAAGCGACACGGCGCGGTCAGCGTCGAACAGTATCGCGACCAGGGGTACGCCCCCGCGGCCGTGCTGAACTACCTCGCGCGGTTCGGCTGGTCGCACGGCGACCAAGAGGTTTTCTCCGTCGACGAGCTCGTCGCCGCCTTCGACTGGGAACATTGCAACCGGGGGGATGGCAAGTTCGACGCGAAGAAATTTCTGGCCATCAACCATGAGCACCTCAAGAGCGAGAGGCTCATGGCCACGGGCGAATACGTGGCCCGGACGATCCCGTTTCTCGCAAGCCGCGGCCTCTCGGCGATGGATCCCGCGAAGGTGGAGCCTGCGATTCCGATGATTCGAGAGCGCGCGAGCACATTTGTAGACGCCGCCGACCGCCTCGACTTCGTGTTCCGCGATCCGCCCGCCATCGACCCGGCGGCGGCCGCGAAGTTCCTCGTCGCCGAGAACGCACCGAGGCTGGTCGAGCTCGCGGCGGTGCTCGAAAAAGTCACCCCGTGGACGACACTCGGAATCGAGGCGGCGGTGGAAGCCTGGCTGGCTCGCGTAGGCCTTCCGATCAAAGAGGTGGCTCAGCCGGCCCGCGTCGCGCTCACCGGGCGTACGGCGAGCCCGGGTCTCTTCGACGTCATCGCCGTCTTGGGACGGGCGCAAGCCATCGCCCGATTGCGAGCCGCGGCGAGCGCAACCTAGGGCAACTCCAATCTCGTGTGGCGTCCGCTGCGTCCCCGAGCTTGGACCTCTTTCACTTGCCTTGCTTGGCGGCCCACGAATCACGAAGGCCGATCGTACGGTTGAAGACGAGCGCTCCGGGCTTCGAGTCCGGATCGACGCAAAAGTAGCCTACGCGCTCGAACTGGAACCGGGCGCCCACCGCGGCGCTCGAGAGCGCGGGTTCGACGCGGGCGGTTAGGACCGTCTCACGGGAATGCGGGTTGATGGCGGTGAGGAAGTCGTCGCCCTCCTCGCCGGGATGTTCGGCCTTGAAGAGCCGGTCGTACAGGCGGAGCTCGACCGTGGGAGCGAGCACCTCCGACACCCAGTGCAGGGTCCCCTTCACTTTGCGCCCGTCCTTCGGATTTCCGCCCCGAGAATCCGGGTCCCACGTGCAGCGCAGTTCCACGACTTCACCGCGCTCGTTCTTGACTACGCCCTCGCATTTGATGATGCAGGCGTACCTGAGCCTTACCTCCCCGCCAGGCGACAACCGAAACCAGCCTTTGGGGGGTTGTTCGGCGAAGTCTTCGCGATCGATGTAGAGGATACGCGACAGCGTTAGCGGGCGCGTCCCCTGCGCAGGGTCCTCGGGATGCCAGGGCGCATCGAACCGCTCCTCCCGCCCGTCCGGAAGGTTCTCGAGTACGACCCGCAACGGCCGCACGACGCCCATGGCGCGCTTGCAACGCGCGTTGAGATCTTCTCGAACGGCGTGCTCGAGCAGCGCGACGTCGACGAAGCTATTGCGCTTCGAGACGCCGATCCGATCGCAAAAAACGCGGATCGCTTCGGGCGTGTAACCCCTTCTACGCAACCCCGCGATCGTCGGCATCCGCGGGTCGTCCCATCCCGACACGTGACCGCCCTCGACCAGCTGCTTCAGCTTGCGCTTCGACAACGTCGTGTACGTCAGGTGGAGGCGCGCAAACTCGATTTGCCGCGGGCGCGGCTCGAACTTCACCTGATCGAGAAACCAGTCGTAGAGCGGCCGGTGGTTCTCGAACTCGAGCGAGCAGACCGAGTGCGTCACCCCTTCGATCGCGTCGGAGTAGCCGTGGGCGAAGTCGTACATCGGGTAGATGCACCACGTATCGCCGGTGCGATGGTGATGCTCGCGCCGGATCCGGTACATCACCGGATCGCGCATGTTCTGGTTGGGCGACTCCATGTCGATCTTCGCGCGTAGAACGTGCGCGCCATCCGGAAACTCGCCTGCCCGCATGCGGCGGAAGAGGTCGAGGTTCTCGGCGACGGATCGGTCGCGGTAGGGGCTCACACGGCCCGTCTTGTAGAAGCTCCCACGCCCTTCGCGGATCTCTTCGAGCGACTGGCTGTCTACGTACGCGGTGCCGGCCTCGATGAGCTCGATCGCAATCTGGTAGAGGCGCTCGAAGTAGTCGGACGCAAAGTACATTCGCGTCCCCCAGTCGAACCCGAGCCAGCGCAGGTCCTCTTGGATCGACCGTACGAACTCGTCCTCCTCGGTGGTCGGATTGGTGTCATCGAAGCGAAGGTTGCACACCGCCCCCGTGACGTTTTGAGCGACGCCGAAGTTGAGGCAGATCGACTTGGCGTGGCCGACGTGGAGGTACCCGTTCGGCTCGGGGGGGAAGCGCGTCATGACTTTGCCGCCGTTCTTGCCCTCAGCGACGTCGCGCTCGATCATTTCAAGGACGAAGTTGGGGAGCTTCTCCGTTGCGGACCGTTCGGGGTTGGGTTCGGATGCGTGCTTCGGCTTCTCTTCGGTCATGGGCACTCGCTGCTGGGATGTAGCAATCCGCGAGGCACCATCCTAGTCTTTCGCGGCCTTGACCATGCAGCCGCCCGTGCTGGCGCCGCCGGACGCCAGCGGATTCGACTCCGTGCTCTCGGCCTTCAAGCCGCTTCTGCCGATTCCGGTTCTGCTGGTCGTTCTTCCGGCGCTCTGGGTCTTGTTTCGAGGCACCTGGAGAGAGCTCGATGCCGACGCCGCCGTATGGCGAGCCAACCTGGTGGCCGAGCGGCGCACCGACTTCCGGCCGATCGTGGCGCTCGTCTTGTGCGCCGTGATCATCACGCTCCAGGAGTACTACGGCGGTCGGGTCTACTACGATCAGACGATACGGCCCTGGCTCGGAAGGCTCGAACTCATCCATCCGCGAGCCATCAAGCTGGCGAAGTACGATGAGCTCTACGCCTTGGGTTGGTGGGCGTTCGCGCGCGTCACCGGCTACTCGTTCGTGCCTTTCCCCATCTGGAAGGTCTGCTTTCCGAAAGACTCCCTACGCGATATGGGTCTTCGGACAGGCGGCTTCTTCAAGCACGCTTGGATTTACGGGGCCTTCTTGGTGGTGGTCCTCCCGCTGCTTCTGCTCGTTTCGCGGCAGCCCGACTTCGGCTCCTACTACCCTTTCTATAGAGGCTGCTCGCGCTCCTGGTTCGACTTTCTCACCTGGGAGGCGATGTACTTCGCCCAGTTTTTCGCCCTCGAGACGTTCTTCCGGGGCTTCTGGCTCGGCGCCCTTCGCCGCAGCTTCGGCTCGGGTGCCATCTTCGCGATGGCGGTCCCCTACTGCATGATCCACTACGGAAAACCATTTCTCGAGGCAAACGGCGCGATTGTCGCCGCGGTCGCGCTCGGGTCGCTTTCGATGAAAACGAAGAGCATCTATCAGGGCTTTCTCGTGCACATCACCGTGGCGGCGTTGATGGACTGGCTGGCGCTCTACCACCGGCACGCCCTACCGACCTCATTCTGGAGCCCATGAGGAGAAGCCCGCCGGGCTTCTACGCTGTGGTCGGGGCGGTCGGCCCCTTCTCTAGAGAGGCGCGCGCGTTCGCGAATGCTCGGGCGCGGATCGCGTTGCGAAGGGGTCCGTCGTAAAGCGACTGCAGGGCCTCGAGCACCGCGCTCGTCGCCGCGGCTGATTCCTTCCACGGACTGCTCGCCAGGCGCCTCCAGAGAAGCGACTCGAGAGTCCGCGGCCGGCGAGATAGCCCGGTGACGGCGCGTTGGATGACCTCCACCGACGTCGGATCCGAGCGCATTGCCCGTAGGTAGAGGCCTTTTGCGCTCCCCGGTCCACCTACTTGCCTCGCCAAGAGATCGGCCGCGTCGCACAAGGCCTGAGCCCGTTTCGGTCCGTCGGGCGCGGCCGCAATACGGCCCTGTGCGAGGCGAAGCGCCTCGCGCGACGCCCGGCGCTTCGTCGTCCAGGCGACGAGCGGTCGCACTCGCCAGAGAAGCACGGCCAAGAACGCTCCAGCGGAAACGATGAGCGGCACGAACGAGTCCTGCATGTAAGCCGCCCTCTTCTACCCTGAGCCGCGTAACTTGCGGAGAGCCGCTCTGCTTGGCAGAGTTAAAGTGGTGATCCGGTTGCTTCGCACCGTTCGTGCCGCTGCAATCCTGCCGCTGTTGCTGCTCCCAGCCGTCGCCCAAGGCGACATTTACACGTACACCGACGGCGACGGAACGGTCCACTTTGCGAACAGCCCAGGGGGTGACAAGCGATACCGCCTCTACATTCGAGGCAACGGCTGGCGAAAGCAGCAGCTTGCTTCCCCGGGCGTGACGCCCGTGGCGCCAAGCGATCGCGACGCCGCGCGCTACACCCGCTACGACGGCTGGATCCGCGAAGCCGCATCCCTCTACCAAATCCCCGAACAGCTGGTGCGCGCCGTCATCCGCTGCGAAAGCGACTACGATCCCCGGGCCGTGAGCGTCTCGGGCGCGCGGGGCCTCATGCAGCTCATGCCCGACACGGCCTCGCTCATGCTCGTCCGCGATATCGACGACCCACACGACAATATTTTCGGTGGGGTGCGCCTCTTGCGCGTTCTCGCCAACGAGTTCAACGGCGATCTCGAGCTCACCATTGCCGCGTACAACGCGGGGGACGGGGCGGTGATTCGCTTCGGCGGAATCCCTCCGTTTCAAGAAACCCGCGATTATGTCGTCAATGTCACACGGTTCTACCGCCGGTACCGGTCGACCTCCGATCCGCTCGAGGCGAGTCTCTGGAGAGAGCCGCGCGACTGACGTCGTGTGCGGGGCCGCGCGGCCTGGTTCGGGGCGAAGAAGCCCGCGATAGACGCTCCCTCGGTCGCGTGGGGAGGGCGTTGGAGATCCCTCGCTTGCGGGGAGCGACGCCGATTGGTAGGTTGCGCGCTCGTTTTCGCCCCGCGAGTCAACTCGCGCACCCCTCGAAAGGAAGACATCATGGCTACGAAGAGCCCGCTCGCGCTCGTGAAGGAAACGTTCGGCGACAAGGCGAGCCTTGTTCAGGCCGTCGAAAAGCTCACGAGTGCAGACTTGTGGGTGGCGCGGACCAACAAGGACAAAGGGCTAGCCCACGTTTCGAACGCGAAGCTTCTGCGCCTGCACGCGACGTTGACGGCCGTAAAGGAGAAGTTCGGAACGCGCGAGAAGCTCATCGACGCGATTCTAGATTTGCAGGGGCGCTCGAAGGATACGGGTTGGCGGGCGACGCTCGGAGGCTGGCCGGTCCCGCGCCT